>Ga0209212_1002935_pt1 | contig 23363 bp, 22 predicted proteins | sample RifGroC2_FD_183996 | JGI IMG/M metagenome (GOLD analysis project Ga0209212, IMG submission 183996) | Groundwater microbial communities from Rifle, Colorado, USA - Groundwater C2 (SPAdes) (version 2) | ecosystem: Environmental > Aquatic > Deep subsurface > Groundwater | place: Rifle, Colorado... | reverse complement strand
CTACAACACTCTTTCAAGCCAATAAACTATCATATAGCAGTATTTTGTTAAATTTTTAAGCAGCCAATTTTTTCTTCATACGTATTGGTTTTGATAAGTGAAACGTAATCGCACATGATAATTTATTTATCCGTTCAGCGATACCCTTACAGAGATTAATAAACGCGTAGTCTTGTTTATACCAATTTTTGAGATTTTCTATCGCCCTCTCTTCGAGTGTCTTATCAAGATGCTCCGGATTTTTGTGTGCTTGAATATCATCGGTAGGAAGCTCCAGGCTCTTCGGCAGGCCTAGTTTTAACTTTAGAGGTCAAAATCTTCACTAAGATTTTCCTGAAAGCCAATAAAAAAAATATCGCACAATCTGGAATGGTAGTATTGTTCATTATCAAACCATTTCCAGTACGAATCCTTCACGTGGAAAATGCTCCTCATTGCCTTTTCAGCTCGTGCCTTTTCCTGTTTGTGTTCAGATGAGAGGGCAATTGCTAACTTATTCGGGGTATCAAAGTAATCAAAGGCTGCATTTTCTTCTGGACTCCAGGGAAAGAAATACTTGGGCAGTCCTTGTCGTTGTCTACTATAAAAACCGCTAATAAAACGGCTTACTGGATCACGCAGAAAGAAAAAAAACGAGATCGTTCTTGGGAAGGTCTCTCAATCTTACTTTATGCCGATGCAGATTAATCACATATTTATCTGTTATTAAATGGTTTTTCAAAGCATACTTTACAGCTGTTCCGCCAGTTTTTCCAATATGGAGCAGATGCACGTATTGCTTTCCCTGGATTTTATGGATTAATCGCTTTGCATTCCGCTTGATACGGGACACTATCTTTCGAAATCGCACTTTTTTCATTTGCGTTTCCTTTTCTTGGTTTGAAGACTTACCATCTTAATTGATGGTCTAAAGCCTTTATGATATTTAACCTGAATCTTGCACAAGTACAAGATAAAAGAAGGTGAAACCATAAGGATTACCTCATTATAATAGGGTAAGTGAAATTAACCTAATAATAAGAGGAGGAGGAGGAGGAGGAGGAGGAGGAGGTAACCCAAATGGTTAAAGAGAAAAATAATGATAACGTTAAAAGGCGTAAAAATCAAGGAATTCGTAGTGAAGGATACTTGATATAATCCTTGATTTTACAAGTCTTTCTCACCTGATTTCGAAACTTGGGTTAGCTGAAGGAATTAAAAAAGCTTGACATTTTCTTTGTTTTTGGTCTAATACTATTTCAAGCTAAAAAAGCAATTTCCTATCATCTCGTGCATAAGACTATGACATCAGAGTTGCCAGAAATCTTCAGCAGATGACATATACTGAAAGCTCATTATGAATGTAGAACAATTAAGGATTAAAAGACGAGAGATCGTCGAGCAATTTGGTGACTGGACAAGGCACAACATGTACTTGACGGATGATACATACACATACAACCAGAATCATCCTAGATTTAAAGAACTTCTGGTAAAGCGCGGGGTTCGTCTTCAGCGCATTATTCAGATCATTTCAGATATAACGAATCAGCCACTAAATAATCTTCGGGTGCTTGATCTTGCTTGTTTAGAGGGACTTTATGGAATAGAGTTGGCTCGACACGGTGCTGAAGTCATTGGCATAGAGGGTAGAGAAGCGAACGTGGTGAAAGCACGTTTTGCTAAAGATGTTCTCGCCCTGGACAATATTACGTTTATGCAGGATGACGTTAGGAATCTCAACGTCGAAAAGTACGGGCTGTTTGATGTAGTTTTATGTCTGGGTATTTTGTATCACTTGGATGCTCCGGATGTCTTTCATTTTGTGGAGAGAATGTCAGATGTTTGTAAACGAGTTACAATTATTGACACGCATGTTGGAATAAACGCAAATAAATCTCATATCTATCAGGGCCAAGAGTATCACGGCTGGTCATATAAAGAGCACTCATCAAAATCCACAAAAGAAGAAAGGCTCAAATCGCTTCGGTCTTCACTCGATAACGAAAAGAGTTTCTGGTTGACCCGCCCCTCGCTTTTCAATTTATTATCTCGCGCGGGTTTTACTTCCGTCTATACCTGTCAAAATCCTGCCGTGCTGATGCAGCGGATGGACAGAGACACGCTCGTCGCCGTAAAAGGGACACGGCACAAGCTGTTCTCCACACCAATCGTAAATAGTTTACCCGGTGAGATGTGGCCTGAAGAGAGACGAAGAGGCATACATCCAAGTCAACGGACTAATTTAGGGTTCAAACTCCGGGAAATTCCAAGGAGAGTGCGTAATTTGGCCAAACGTATTTTAGGTTAAAGCAATACTATCTAACAAGTCATTCAACCCGACATCAAATTGTTTTCTTGCTTTTCTTTCTTTTGCCTCTTGACACCTTTTACCCCTCTTTAGCGTCTAACAAACAAATCCAGAGGATGCGGTAAACCGCCTCGCTGATTTCGCCGTAAGTAACCGTAATTACAATTTTTCGTATACTGCTTCGCATTGTTTAGACACAAGAGAAAATATTAAAAAAACCTCAAATGCCTGTACAAAGATTTACCTATCTTGATAAAAAAGATATGCATACCCTATTAAATTCCATAGCACATAAATTGACCTTATCAAAAAAGAGGGCAAAACAGCTTCTCGACAAACGGGTAGTTTTTGTGAACAAAAGGCGTGTCTGGATTGCATCGTATCAACTGAATAAAGGGGATGTAATTGAAGTTATTACGGAAGAAACCAAACTGCCGGATTTATATTCAGGAGATACAGGAACAAGATTCCAAAAGGACAGCATCCTCTTTAAAGACGATCATTATCTCATAGTCTCAAAACCCCCAAATATATTAACAAACGGTCATGAAAGCCTCGAGGCTAATCTCAAGACGCGTTTTCATAATAATCACATACAGGCGGTTCACCGGCTGGACAGAGATACTTCCGGTGCCGTAATCTTTGCAATGAACACGGACGCCTTCGAGCGCATGAAAACCTTATTTAAAAAAAACGTATCAAAAAGTTTTACAGAGCTATTGTACGGGGCAGTATTAGCAGACAAACATTTACATAGATACTCCCATACGGGAACAAAGGGCCGTAACCCATGTGAAGCTTTTAAAAAGAGGTAAGAATGCATCTTATCTGGAGGTGCAAATTGAAACCGGCAGGAGTCATCAGATCAGAATTCACCCGGCGTCCGTAGGTTATCCGGTTATTGGAGAAAGAGAATACGACCGCAGACCGATTGAAAATCAACTATTAAGACGGGTCGAAAGGCACATGCTCCATGCTTATCAGATATCCTTTATCCATCCATATACTCGTGAAGCAGTGGCAATTTGCAGGTGCTACTCCATGAATATAGTACTCTGTGAAAAGTAGTCGATGAGTACCATTTCCCACGATGTAGTTATGCTTTCAACGGCAGATTGGAATAATTCCGGACGATTTTTTAAAATACCAGCCCCCCGGATAGGTTTTATCGGGGCCATAAGCGATTACAAAGTGGATTTCAATCTTTTACGGTACGTGGCGAAAACACGCCCTGATTGGTCACTGGTGCTCATTGGAAAAGTAGGAGAGGCGACCCATGGACAAAAACAGACGTATTCCATGACATCCCCAACATCAATCTTATGGGTCTCCGTCCTTATGCTGAATTACCTTGCTACCTTAATGGATGGGATGTTACTATATTACCGAATACAGTAAACGAATACACAGAATCTATGTTTCCCATGAAGTTTTTTGAGTATTTGGCTGCGGGGAAACCTGTGGTTAGTGTCGATTTACCCTCATTGCGTGAGTATCGGAACGTTGTGCGTATTGCCCGGTCACATCAGGTTTTATTAAAGGTATTGACGAGGCTTTAAAAGGTAATATAGCGCCACTGGAAGAACGTATTTCAGCGGCTAAGGAACACACTTACGAAATACGTACTAATAAAATGCTGCAACTGATTGAAACTTTGCCTTAATAATTCATGTTCAGGGATTTCCAATAATTAGTTATGAACGAACGTATGAAACCATCCATAAGCCAAATCTCAGAATATGCGTTTATTGCCTATTTTTTTATCCTCTCATTTTTCCCATTCAACGCAGATACCATTAAATTATTGTGCTTCTTGACTGTGATCGGATGTTGGATAGCAAGGATGATAGCTGAAAAAAAAGTATTGTTTACCAAAACATCAATTAATATCCCTGTTCTTTCCTTTCTTTTGTGCTCGTTGGCGGCTTCATTTCATTCGGATCATATTAAAAACAGTCTTGAAACTGTAGCACATGACTATCTCATATATTTTCTTATCTTTTTTTGTATGGTCAATACTATTCACAGCCAGGAACAAGCGAGGCGAATCTTGAAAGCTATGTTAATTACGTGTGGATTGGTCTGCGCTTATGGATTGTACGGATATTACACAGGAATCGCTATCCGGGATGGAAGGCTTGTGGCCTCCTTTGAATATCATTCCAGAATTGCAAAATACATATCGCTCTTATTGCCCATTGCTGTGTGTCTCTTCCTTTGGTACAAAGATATAATGTCTCGCCTATTTCTTGCCCTGTTGATCATCCTGTGTAGTTTTTCCCTGGTTTTAACGATGAGCAGGACAAGCTGGATTGCCATTTTAATTACCATGCTGTTTGTCGGTTTTGCTGTTCAAAAGAAGTTGCTAATGGTTATAGTTATCGGTGTATGTGCGTTACTCATTTTCATTTTACCTTCCAAATTTATTACACACGCTAAAACCGTTACGCAGGTTGATAAATTTTTCGCTTCTAAAAAGATATTAGGAGAACGTCTGTTATGCTGGAAGGCATCGATCTCCATGATTCAGGATCATCCTTTGTTAGGCATTGGACCTGGCAAGAAGAATTTTCGGGATGCCTTTCAACTATACGGGGGAAAGATAAAAGAAGCAGAAAAACAGATAAAAAAAGAAAAAACTTCCGTACAACCTAAAGAAATAAAGACTAGAAAAAAGTCCTTAGTTAAGGGAGTAGAAAAACTATCCCATGCTCACAATATCTTCCTCCATATATGGGTGGAAACCGGGGTTGTTGGGTTAATAGTGTTCTTATGGTTATTTGTAACGGTATTTTATGCAGCAATAAAATCAGGGCGGTCTTTAAAATCAGGATACGAAAAGGCACTCTTGCTGGGTATCACGGCGAGTCTCATTTCGATTTTTTCACACGGATTGACGGATAGTTTCTGGAAGAAACCTGATGCATTATTTCTTTGGTATATCATCGGCATACTGTTTGTTATTATTCGAAGTGCATCAAGCCGCGATCAAACGCATTCACTGAAATATTCTGGATAATTTCCTATGAAGAAGATTGCTATTATTCATGATTGGCTTACTGGCGTGCAAGGGAGGGGAGAAGGTCATAGCATAAACATTGGGTTTCATTTCACTCAACCCAACCTACTGAAACTGCTCCTTTTATATTGGAAAAAGCATATTCCGGTTTCATGTCTTCTTTTTTCGTTGTCATCATCCCATTCAAATGTAAGCTTCATGTTACCCTACTTAAAAGCAGTTTATCCCATTTTACCGTATACCGTTTAAAATTGGCAGATGCGCTTTTTGCGGTCAGATGGATTGCCTTTTTGGTAGGTTGGGTGAAGCGGAGCGCACCCAACAATCATGGAAATGATGGGTTCGCATTGCTTAACCTATCCTACTTGACTATTTAAGAAAACTGATTTTCCGGTCTTTTGTCAATTGATTTGTAAACAAAATAATAGATGAGAATGGAAGCAGTAACAGCTCCAAATTGGAAAACAAATAATACAGCTCTTACTTTGAGCCATATTGGTTTATTTTGTGTAAGAAGCTCTCTTCCTTTTAGTAAACTTAGGTAAAAACAGAAAAGAGATATTTTAAAGAGCTTATTTTCTGACTGATTCTTACATTCTCAGTGAGGTTTAATAAGGAGTCCTGTTGTAATAATTTCGAATTATAATTGTCTATTTGGTTGGAACACAATTGTATTCCTATTCCAGTCAAAGCAACAAACATCAATAGGACAACCTCAATTATGATTAATTTTTTTTCTTCTCTCAACTTCATATCATTTTGTGCGGCAGTGGGCTTCCCGTCGCTTCAGCGTAAATGTTGCAATTTTCTTGGTAGGTTGGTTATTGTTCGCAAGTTCCCTGTCCTCCATCAACTCATTCTGGTGTTTAGATGCTTCAATAACCAAACCAACTGTACGAGAAGGAATACGACCTTCCCGTACACGATTTTTAGGATCATATTCATGGCAATTTAACATCTTTACCAAGACCATTACGAAAAAAGGCTGCCCATTTGTTCTCGCCAAGTGCTATCAGTCCGTGATCCTGCATGTCTTTGTACCAATTTATAACCGCCTGCTTTACCAACTCATCATTATCTTTTGGGACAAGCTTCATATGTTTGACATACAATTCTAATTCTTTTGAGCTTACTTCTCTACCTTGTAGTAATGTATGTGCCACACGAACAAGCCTTTTTGCCAGTTCTTCATCTACATTTTGTTCTGGGTTTAACCAGTCAGCGTTATCTACGCAATCTGTGTAAAAACCTAATTGTTTTACACCGTTTAGATAGAAAGGGTGCTCAGAATTTTTGTCCACCATAAGGTAAAAATCTTCTATTTTGCGTGCTCCTTTATCAAATAAATCAGGCAAGATCCAATTTAAGTTCTTCTTTGTGTGGGTTCTATATTCTTTCCAACATTTACCAACTTCTTCTTCGCTATTGGCAATTAAAAGCTTACGCAAGATTACAACCTTTCCAGACTCTTCTATTGACAAAATTGCTATTGAAGCAGCCGTTGGATAGCTACCTGCCTTTAATAATAAATTGGCATCAATTGCAAGTCGCTTAGCATTCCTGTAAGCGCAATTCATTCCTTCAGCTACTTGAGAGGGAGATAATTTGCCTTTGTATTTTATTATTGTTTTATGCATATTAAGTATTATAGAAATTCTATACATCTTTTATTTTTTCTTTATTCTATAATTTTCAGCATACTATCTCTTGAAATAGCGTATGTTAAACCAAAAAACGGCATTATTACGTTGAAAACATGAAGATATATTCAATATAATAACAAACGTTTTAAATCACAGAGACCCTAGAGCAGATTGAGTTTACCTGGTTATAGGGTTTGTTGAGTTAACCCGACAAAGCCTCACAACCCAACAGAATTGATATAACTTAAACCGGTCGTTCAGACTATATTTTCTCTGCGCTCCCGGCGTCCTCTGCGGCGAACTAACGTTTCTTAAAATAGTATCGAAGGTTTAAAAAATTGAATAAACATATAAATCTATTTCTCCTGGCAACTGAAAACTTATTACGTCATAAGACAAAGACGATTGTCGTCTGTCTTTGCATTATTGCCATCCTCTCACCCTTTATTACCGCCATCGCTATTTCTGAAGGTATAAGGGCACAATCCCTCATTTCAGTAAAGGAAGGGGCAGACCTCTACCTTACATTTGATGAATTCGGCAGAAATGCGGCTGTTCCCCTGAAATACCTGGATCAAATCAAAAAGATATTTGGGGTAACAAAGGCGATACCGCGCATTATCGGCCGGGCTTTTGTGCAAAATAAACTTGCAGTCATCGTTGGTGTCAATAAAGAAGACCTGCCAGAGTCTATCTCCTGTATCTCAGGCCGAATCTTTGAAAATGCAAATGAGGTTGTTGTGGGACATGAACTGGCAGAGCATTTCCACTTAAGAATCGGTGACCAGTTCAGCATGCGCGGACAACAGCGCAAGACCTTTACTGTCGTAGGCTTCTTTTCCTCAGACTCAAGCATCTGGGGCGCTTCCATGATACTCATGTCCTTCAAAGATGCAGGCGAACTTTTTGGGAAACAGGATGTTGCCACTGACATACAAATCCACACCCTGCCGGGACACAACTCAGAGATTGCGACCGACCTGTATGATATTTTTCAGAACGAACCTTACAGGTTACAAGACAAACATATGGTAGAATTGTACTTTAAAAAGGGTTTTATGCTCAAGGAAGGCATCTTTAGCGCATTATATCTCGTCGCCTTGTCCCTGGGCGTGCCTGCCATCCTGGTAGCCTCCGGTTTCGGATTATCTGAGCGGAAAAAGGAAATCGGTATTATGAAGGCCACGGGATGGAATACTTTGGAGGTTTTAGAAGTGATTTCCTTTGAGCAATTACTCATCAGTTTACTGGGCGCTACCATTGCTATACTATTATCCATTTTATGGGTTAAGGGTTTTAATGGTACATTTATTGCTCAATTCTTTGTTGCAGAGATAACGATGTTGCCGAAATTTACCCTGCCTGCAAGGTTTCTGCCTTTACCATGTATGCTGAGCTTTTTCTTTGCCTTTATATTGACTATGGTCGGCAGCGTCTATTCTTCATGGAGGGCGTCAACCGAATCGCCGGTTGTTTCGATGAAATAATGATTAGAACAGAAAAATTATGTAAATCGTACCACTGCCATACACGCCACGAAGTATGTGCCATACAGGACGTCAACTTACATATTTCAAAAAACAGCTTTGTGGTGTTGCATGGACCCTCTGGCTCAGGGAAAACCACCCTGCTGAATATTCTCGGCACTCTGGACAGACCCACAAACGGCAAGGTATTCATGTCAGGCGAAGATATCACCTCATTTTCGGATATCGCACTTTCGAGATTGCGGCGTGAAAAGATTGGTTTTATTTTTCAAGACTTTCATCTCATCCCAAGGCTCACCAGTTGGGAAAATGTGTCGTATCCCCTCATTCCCTCAGGAATCGGTCCTAAAAAACGTTTCGAAATGGCCAAAATACTTTTAGAAAAGATGGAACTCGGCGACAGATTGGACCATAGCCCGGAAGAACTCAGCGGAGGGCAGCAGCAGCGGGTAGCCATTGCACGGGCGCTGGTAAATAATCCTGAAATTATCATTGCCGATGAACCCACATCTAATATAGATGATGAAACCAGTGAACAAGTGCTGGAACTTTTAACAGAGCTGAAGTCCAGCGGTGCAACCATACTCGTTGCAACCCATGATGCCCATTTCGAAAAGATTGCCGATGTGGTTTATAAAATGAAAAATGGCAGGATTGAATAGATATTAGACAGGATATTACAGGATAAATAAGCTGGTTATTGTGAACAACAAAAACAAGTTAATCTCCCTTAGCAAAGGGGGATAGAGGGGGTTGTGTTTTTTCCGGGCTATTTTACAACCCCCGCGCCCCCTTTTCTAAGGGGGATTCTCTATGCAATATATCGTATAACCCACTTAAATAAAATGAAAATTCCTATACAATTGAATTACGTAAAGCAGGACTTGATGCAGAATCAAAAAAACCTATTACAGTTACATATGAAAATGAAATCGTTGGAGAATTTATAGCGGATATCGTTGTTAATGATACGATTATTTTAGAATTATCTTGTTTATCCTGTCATCCTGTCAAAAGTTAAAATATTACCATGATTGTTAATATCTATACCCTTATCATGTTGTTTGTAGCCATATTTTCTCTTTCCTTGGGTGGTTTTTTGTTTCTATTGACAATAAAAACCCTCCTTAGTTTTAAGACAACTGTACCCTTAGAGGATAAGAGTAAATTCGAACGGAAGGGGTATCTGGTCTTTTTATTGGCATGTGTAACATTTTCTATCCGGATGATTGTCTGGCCTTGGTTCTATTTCATGCTCCAGAGCTTTGTATCTGAGGTGCCAGGAGCGATGTGTATGTTTGGCGTTACGCAGATTCTCCCGTCCACAGTCACCTTTTTACAAATCATCAAACCCATCTCTTTTTTTATCATGGGCGGCTGGCTACTGTGTTATTACGTTGATAAATCTACCTCCACGGCGCCACTTGCCAGGAAGAACCTATTCTTTCTTCTCATCGTCTGCGGCGTGCTTTTAGCCGATGGCATTGCGGATATTTATTATGTTATCCGTATGAAACCATTGATGTCCGTCTCCTGCTGTGCCACCTTCTTTGACGTCCCCTTGAGACCTTCGGCTATGATCCCGCAAGCTATCTTTGGAAGAAACTTTCAAAAGATTTTATTTATTGTGTACTATGTTACGAATATACTCCTCATAGCCTTATTGTTTACAAGCATGTCGAAGAAATGGGTATCGGTGGCATTACTGCCACAAAAGATCGTCCTTTACAGTCAATATGCAATTGGAATTATCAATATCCCTGTTGTGATATACACGTTCATTGAAAATATCGCCCCCAGACTCATGCAGCTTCCCTATCACCACTGTATCTACTGCTTTATAGGGAATGGTATGGTGCCTGTCGCGTCCATTATGCTGGGATTATTTGTCACTGGCACCTTTGCAATTGGCTGGATGGGCATCATCAGGCTTCTTTGCAAAAATGGAGAAGCACAACTTATAACAGAGCGGCTTTTGTTGAAAGTAAACAATGTCTCTGCCTTCTGTTTTCTTGCTTCTATCATTATGGTAACGATACATTTAATTCTAATTTAGACAGGATTAACAGGATAGATATGACAAAGAAATTTTGGATAGGTCTCATTATTGTTTTAATCGTTGCACTGATGGGGGTATATTACCAAAAATTCCTGAAAAATCCGCATTGTGCCTATGACGGCTCTCCAGTCACCCCAATTTATGAGGTTGACATCGTCCTTAAGGAGAAGTCGACGAAAATGTTTTGTTCCATCTATTGTGCAGCTCAATGGTTCAAAAACAACGTCACATTGATAGATCACGTTATTGTCACCGATGAAATCAGAGGTAATAAGATAGACTCGTACATGGCCTATTTTGTGGAAAGTGAGCTGATCACAAATGAAACCAATGATAACCGCATCCACGTATTTCAACAGCGACAGGACGCCATTACCCATGCTGAAAAGTTTCACGGCACTATGACAGACGACCCGTTTAGTCTTGATGAATAATTTGACAGGATGAACAAGATTTACATGTTTTGAAATTTTACAATCGCCTCTATGGCTGGTTCAATCGTCCTCGATTGAACCTAAATATTTGGCACGTTCAGATTCTTGGCACAAGTTCAAGCTATATGGACAGTTCAACCTTCTGGTTCAATCGTTCGACTGAGCGCTCACGACGAAGTCTGCAAAATTGAACCAGCTATAAAATAAACCACAGGGCCCGCAGAAAAAACACTATGATTACATTAAAACGGGTTTACGAAAAGCCGTCAAAAGGAGATGGCATCAGGATACTGGTCGAACGGCTGTGGCCACGCGGCATTACAAAGGAACGTGCATCGGTTGATTTGTGGCTTAAGGATGTGGCGCCAGGCACAGAACTGAGAAAATGGTTCGGTCACGACCCTGCAAAATGGGAGCAGTTCTGCAAACGGTACAGGGTCGAGCTTGAACAAAGGAAAGATGCGGTCAACCTCTTGAAGCAGAAAAGTAAAGAGGGCACAATTACCCTTGTCTATGCCGCCAGGGATGAGAAACACAACAGCGCCGTTGCCCTGAAGGAAATATTGGGACAAACATAGATTTTATATTGATGGGTCTGCTTCGCTTGACCCATCCTACATAGGAATTATGTTTGTGTTGTTAGGAGTTTCCTCCTGACGACAGTTACACACCAATCGTAGAGACAGGTTTCAAACCTGTCTCTACGACAATTCACAAACGTTACATTTTGGCTGGTTCAATCTGAAATATTGAACCAGCCAAAACACTATCCTATGTTTTTTTGACTCCAGATTCCTGCTCTTTGAGCAATTTATATTCAATGCTATCCACAAGGGCGTGCCAGCTTGCATCAATCAGGTTTTCAGATACGCCGACGGTATTCCAAACACCTTCTTTGTCCTGTGATTCAATAATCACACGCACTTTGGCTGCTGTCCCTTTTCGCGGATTAATTACACGCACCTTGTAATCCACAAGTTTCATGTCCTTTAATGATGGATAGAACCGTTCTAAAGCCTTGCGCAATGCGGAATCGAGGGCATTCACCGGACCTGCCCCTTCGCTTGCAGAGAGTTCCTGAACACCGTCCACCTTTACCTTAACCGTTGCCTCCGTAACGGGCAATCCATTTTCTCGTTTCTCAACGATTACCCGAAACCCTTCGAGGTCAAAAAAACTCTTATATCTGCCAATCTTCTTCCTTGCCAGTAATTCAAAAGACGCCTCGGCAGATTCGAATTGATACCCTTCGTTCTCCAGATTTTGAACCTCTTCCAGGATAGCCCTCATGAGATTACTATCATGGGTTAGATTGAATTTTTCTATCTTTGCCAGAATCGTAGAACTGCCCGAAAGTTCGGAGATCAATATCTTTCTTTCGTTTCCCACCGATTCTGGTGGAATATGTTCGTACGTCTCCCTCTTTTTCTGAACAGCATCGACGTGTAACCCACCTTTGTGGGCGAAGGCGCTGGTTCCGACGAAGGGCTGATTAGAACGCAAAAGGAGATTTGCCACCTCGTAAACGTACCGTGATATTTCAGTTAATTTCTTAAGCCCACCATTTCCCAAACAATGATACCCCTTCTTCAAGACCAGGTTGGGAATAATGGAACACAGGTCTGCGTTCCCGCAGCGTTCTCCAAAACCATTGATCGTCCCCTGTACCTGTCTGACGCCGTTGTCAACAGCGGCAAGTGTATTGGCCACCGCAAGGTCACCGTCGTTATGGACATGTATACTTAACAGTGCGTCGTTTAATTTTCCCCTGACATCTCTTACGATATCTGCTATTTCGGCAGGTAAGCTGCCCCCATTGGTATCACATAATACGATAGCGTCGGCGCCCGCTGATTGAGCTGCATTGAGCGCCTTTAAGGCATACTCCCGATTTTTCTTATATCCATCAAAAAAATGCTCGGCATCAAAAAAGACCTCTCTGTTTTTTGACTTGAGATATGAGACGGTATCCGCAATCATTCTCAAATTTTCGTCCAGTGAAACCTTCAATACGTCCGTCACCTGAAAATCCCAGCTTTTCCCGACGATGGTCACAACGGGTGTCTCTGCCAACAGCAGCGCATTCACATTTTTATCATCCGCAACACGTTTATCCGCCCTCCGTGTGCTGCCAAAGGCGGCAATTTTGGCGTGTCGCAGTTTCAAGGATTTTACTTCCTGGAAGTATGATTCATCCTTGGGGTTGGCGATTGGATAGCCGCCTTCAATGTAGTCCACCCCAAGATCGTCTAACTTTAAGGTAATGGCCAGTTTATCCTGCAAAGAAAAGGAAATACCCTCACCCTGGCTGCCGTCACGTAGTGTCGTATCATAAATAAAGATTTTATTCATACATTTTTCCGTTAAAATAGTTCCTCTAAGTACCTTGCAGATGTTATCAACGGTGTGATAGGTTGTCAAGCTTAAAGAAGTACGACACAGCACGGCATTGCAAAAGCAAAAAGTAAAAACATGTGTGAACCCGTAGGGGCTGGTTTGAAACCCGCCCATACAAAGTAACGTCGATTGGCAAATACGCATGTATCGTTAGCTGGTGTGAGATCATGCAACACTGCAGACGATAAAATAGGAATCCACCAGAAAAGATTGTTTTATTAATTGACCAGACAATGATTGTTCCTTTATAATAATCTTGTAATATTTACTATTACTATAACATTCAGCATATTAAAATCATTTTTAATTTATTGCATTCGGAGGAAAACATGTCGAATCCACATCATCCACACGGTCAACATCCAGGCGGTCATCCCACATCCCATGGTCATGGCGGTCATCCTGCATCACACGGACACGGCGGCCATCCTGAAACAATAAGAGAAACCTATTCACGCATAAAAGATGATACTTCTGGTAAACCTGCAGTAGAATACATGAAAAACATGAAGAATCAATTACGGCTGGTGTTCTGGGAGACCACGGTAGGGTGTAATCTGGAATGCGTCCATTGCCGCCGGTTAGATGTGAGCACTACCCTTGCCAAAGATGATATGACTACACAGGAGGCTTTTGCCTTTGTAGATGCCGTGGCTGAAACCGGCAGACCCATCCTGGTGCTTAGCGGCGGTGAACCCCTCTTTAGGCCCGATATCTTTGATATTGCAAAGTATGCCGTAAGTAAGGGATTGAGTGTTGCACTGGCAACGAATGGGACATTGGTTGATGATGATACTGCCAGAAAAATTGTTGATGCGGGTATTGCCAGGGTATCTATCAGCTTCGACGGCGCTGATGCCAAGACCCATGACGAATTCCGGAAGATACCCGGTTCGTTTGAACGATCAATCGCAGGATTTAAGAGACTCAAAAATCTGGGCATGAGCATGCAAATCAATTGTACCATTGCAAAACACAACGTTGAACAGATCGACGATCTTTATAATATGGCATTAAAACTGGGCGCAGATGCGATACATATCTTTATGCTGGTGCCCGTAGGATGCGGCGTGCAGATTGCCGACGACCAGATGCTTCACCCAAAAAAATACGAAGAGGTGCTCAATCATTTCTATGATCTTTCCAAAGAGGCAAAGATTCAAACCAAGGCTACCTGTGCCCCCCACTATTTCCGTATCATGAGGGAACGCGCAAAGGAGGAAGGAATTACCATCTCGCCCAAAACACACGGCATGGCCGCAATGACGAAGGGATGCCTGGCCGGTACGGGTGTGTGCTTCGTTTCACACAAGGGAGAGGTTTTCCCCTGCGGCTACTTGCCCGTCGAGGCAGGTCACGTAAAGAAACAAAAATTCGTAGATATCTGGAACGATTCTCCTGTCTTTCAAAAATTGCGTGACCCAGAGTTGTTGGAAGGCAAATGCGGGGCATGTGAGTACAAGAAGGTCTGTGAAGGCTGCAGGGCACGCGCTTTCTACGACACGGGAAACTATCTGGCCGAAGAGCCTTACTGCATCTATCAGCCGAAGATGGCCAGAGCAGGTAAAGAGTAGCGAATTGGAACCACAGACCTCGTCGTGAGCGCTCAGTCGAACGATTTCACTGATTACACAGATAAAGATATTAAACAATCTGTGTAAATCTGTTTAATCTGCGTGCTATTTTTGGTTGTGGCTCCGCCACTCTGTGACCTTTGTGTTTTGCAGTTTTTAGGTATTACATTTCCCTTGACTTTAAGATTCGGCCCTGATAAAAGGTAGAAACTGTATAATAATTTGTTAGGTAGCTATTGAATTTTCGACCAATAGTAAATAGAATCTCTCGCGCTCTTCCAATATTTTTCACGGAGTCTAATACAGATGAACCCTCAATTCACCATCGTCCATATTTCTGACTTGCATTTTTCCGAAGGCGCAGACAAGTCCGAGCACCACCATAAACACTCGATTTTGCACTTACAAAAACTTCAGCAGAAACTTGAAACAATTCAGTTCGATAAGCTTATCGTTTCAGGTGATATAACCAACGATGGTGACAAAGAAAGTCTCCTTCGGGCGCGGGATTACCTTTATGGAGAGTTTGCTGTTGGAGGAGGAGAGAACACAGGCTTGAAGCTGTCTCCAAGTATTGTGGAGCTTGTTCCGGGAAATCATGACGCACGGAATAAAGGAGCCTATGGGAGCCCATTGCAAATCTGGCAACGCTCACTCGAGAATTACAATGATGCGTTCGTAGAGCATAAGATTGATTTCCAGCAAGCTTGCTACTATCGATGGATAGAAAAAGATGGCTGTTACGTTTTCCTTGCTTTTGTTGATTCTTGCTATCTAGGAGATGAGTACAACGATAATGTTAGTACCAAGCTGAGGCTAAGTAAAATTGCGAAGGGGAAAATGTCATTAAATCAATCCACACTGTTGCTTGAGTGGTTTGATAAAGGTGTTAAGGGACTGCTTCTTAATCCTAACGAGGAAGATCAAGTCATACCCAAAGAAGCGTTTGCAAATAGCTTGAAGATTTTAGTAATGCACCATTACCTTTTTGAACCACCTGAGTTTGCATATGATTATCTGATGAGCGTCAAGCACAGAGACAGAGTGTTCAATAATATCGCAATGGCCGATTTTGATGTTTTGCTTTGTGGGCATAAGCATGTCCAAGATTATAAACCTTCGAGCTATGGGGATCATTTTGACCAAAGAGGTAAAGACAGGTATCTCATTAACTACTTCAGGAGATTGATAGGTATCCATTCTCTTCCCATCCAATATACGGATGATAAAGGGAGACCCTTTTCAAAAGCTTTGGCAAGGCTTATCAATATTCTCATCGTCAAATTCCACAAAACACATTATGCACAAAATACAAACTATTTAGACCAGCTAGGAGACATTCTCATTCGAGCTTTGAAGAATCCAGAAGCATTAGAGGGCGAAATAAAAGAACTTCTGAAGAGCTACCGCCTAGAGGGCGAAGAGATTATTGATTCAAGAGAACTGAAAGAAATACGAGGACGCATAAGTACAGGCTTAACCATGCGTGAGCGAAAAGACCTTGAGAAAGTTGCTAAAAAATTCAACCAAATTCTGAAACACCTAAGTTCCAGACCATTTCTACAGATCATGTGCGGCTCTACAACTAAGGCTAGTCCAAATTTTGACAGAGGCCGCTCTTTCAACGTGTACAAAATTGAGAAGAGTGAAGAGGGCACTAAATTACGTGTAGAAAGGTATAGATGGGAGACTGAGACCAAATCTTTTTCCGATAAACCATTAATTTACGAGCATATGTTTGATGGAGAGCGCATATTGATTTCACAGTAAATTTTCCTGTCCCGGCGCTGCCCAATAAGACCAAAGGGATCCAGTCTTTAATCTTGCTGTTGAAGCTGGTTTTTTTATCAAGAAACAGGACACGTTTTGTGTCAGTAATAAATATGGGTCATCTTGCGCTACCTCTTGGTGTAACATGGTAAAATGCCCTATCAAATGCACAGTCTTATAGCAAGACTAAAGACCCCCATTTACTCTAGCAAAGTATTTGAACTCTGACCACGCCCATAGGGCGCGGTTTTCTATATTAGCAACAAACAAGGAGGTGATTATGATTTTAACTGAAATAGAGAAAATGTCTATCGTTGAACGTTTACAAGCAATGGAAAAGTTATGGGATTCATTATGCAATGAAGAAGAAATCGAATCTCCGGAATGGCATAAAGACATTCTCCAGGAAAGAAAAAAGAAAATTGAAAAAGGTGGAGCTGAATATGTTTCTTTGGAGGATTTAAAAGGCCGCCGTCATCAATGAAAGTAAGGAAAGTATTTCTTTTAAAGGAAGCAATCTCGGATATAGAAGAAGGACGCATCTTTTATGATAAAAAAGAAAAAGGCGTTGGTGATTATTTCTTTTACAGTCTAATTTCTGACCTTGAATCTCTAAAACTTTATGCTGGAATTCACAATAAGAAATTTGGATTTTATAGAGCTTTTTCAAAAAGATTTCCATTCGCCATTTACTATGAAGTAGAAGATGATATCGTAAAAGTAATTGCCATCTTGGACATGAGACGAAATCCCTCTTGGATTAGAGAAAAATTAGGAAATAGAAAAAGCTAACCATTTAATTCAGGTGTCGCTAAAAAGCAGCGCATATAATTAAGGCCCAAGGCTGGTTCAATCTTGCAGACTTCGTCGTGAGCGCTCAGTCGAACGATTGAACCATATATTTGAACGGTACTCTAAAGCTTGAACTCGTGCTGTGAGACGGAATTATACCAAATGTTTCGGTTCAATCGAGGACGATTGAACCGTCGAAGGTATTTACCATATCAAAGGCATGTTATATGGACAAAAAACCTATATTCCGCATATTATGCGGATCAATCTAATCAATGTTCCGCAAGAAACAAAGATGACATGAAAGAGACACCATATTTGAGATTTGATGCAAACAATCTGATCTTGCGGGACGAGCTCGCCATTGATCGGACACTCTTGGCAAACGAAAGAACCCTCATGGCATACCTGCGCTCTGGAGTAGCTCTCTTGATTGCCGGTGTATCCATCATGCACTTTTCGTCTGAAGGGTGGTTCTGGATGGTCGGCCTTGCGTGTATTCCGACCGGAATGATCACCAGCGTGATTGGTGTGGCACGATATCGGAAAATGAACAGGAGGATTGCGTTGGTCCGCAATCGGTCGAAAACAGAAACAAGACAGTCGAACGACAATGCCGAACCGTGAGGTGGAGTTTACGTTTTGCCCGCAGCGGACAAAACGAAACGCACCTCCAACGTTATGTGTTATTTTGTTATTGTTTCTACTATGGATATGTCTTTTTTTATCCACTCATTTACTATGTGCAATTGCGCGGTAAGTATTTTAAACTTTAACAACCTCCTCCTTTTCCACCTTATCAAGCCCAAATGCCGTATGGACAGCCCGCAGGGCGCGATCGGCATGAGCATCGTCAATGACACAGGAGATCTTGATTTCCGAGGTGCTGATCATCTGGATATTGATTTTTTCTTCTGCCAGGACGCTGAACATCTTCTCGGCTACGCCGCAATGGCTCCGCATACCGATCCCCACTACCGAAAGTTTTGCAATCTTGCTGTCGTGAAGGACTTCCTTAGCGCCGAGGTCATTCTTGATCTTTTCCGCCGTTTCCAGGGCCAGTCGCAAATCGCTTCTCGGCACCGTAAAGGTCACATCTGCCCGATTCTCGATACTTGCGTTCTGGATAATCATGTCCACGTTAATTTTCTTTCTTGCAATCTCGTGAAAAATCTTGGCAGCCTGACCAGGCACATCCGGCACTGCCCTGATCGTAATCTTTGCGTCGTCCTTGCTTACTGCCACACCGCTCACAACAATGTCTTCCATCTCTTTTGCCTCCTTACAAATCAATGTCCCCTCTTTGTTGTTAAAACTTGACCTGACATAAAGGGGAACGTTATATTTTTTCGCAAATTCAATCGAACGGGAATGCATCACCTGCGCGCCCAAACTCGCAAGCTCGAGTATTTCATCGTACGATACCCTATCAAGTTTTCGCGCAAGAGGAACTTTTCTTGGATCAGCCGTATAGATGCCATCCACATCGGTAAAAATGTCACACCTGTCCGCCTTCATGATAGCAGCCAATGCCACAGCAGTCGTATCCGAACCACCGCGTCCCAGAGTGGTAATATTTTCATTCGCATCGATACCCTGAAATCCTGCGACAATGACGATCGTGCCTTTGTCCAATTCTTTCTGTACACGATGCGTATTAATATTTCTGATGCGTGCCTTGGTATGATAGCTATCGGTAACGATACCGACCTGACCTCCCGTAAAGGAAACCGCCGGGTAACCAAGCGCATGGATGGCCATTGCCACAAGGGCGATGGAAATCTGTTCACCAGTGGACAGGAGCATGTCCATTTCGCGTGTCGAAGGATTATCCGTTAGTTCATGGGCAAGGTCAATCAGTTCGTCAGTCGTTTGACCTCTTGCAGAAACTACCACGATGACCTTATTCCCCGCCTTATATGTCTCTACTATCCGTTTAGCAGCCGCCTTGATGCGCTCCGCATTGGCAACGGATGTCCCTCCAAATTTCTGTACAATCAGTCCCATATTCATTCCTTACATGCGTTATTTCACAGATACTATTGTGAACACCTTAAATAATAATTTGACATACGAGTGTCATTGCGAGCGACAGCGAAGCAATCTCATACATGGATTGTTTCGTCGCTTTGCTCCTCGCAATGACATGCTTATGCCGGTTCGGACTTGTAGGCCGAACCGAAACGTTTTGGTTCAATCGAGGACGATTGAACCAGCAAAAACTTTTTTGCACAACCGAGACGGTTACGCTACCTTATTACGAATTTCAAACGTTAAAGTAGCTATTTAGATTATTAAATGTATTCATCAAAGTCAACTTTTTTCTAGAACAGACGAAAATACAATACTTTTTTGTAATTGACAAGGTTTCAGAATGTCTATAAAATAACCAAACTAAGGTTGAATTTAACCAACTTTACTCATATGAAAATTCTTTACCGCACAGGGAGGTATCATGAAAGGCAATCCAAAAGTAATTGAGGCTTTAAATGAGGTGCTCAAGGCAGAAATAACCGCCATTAACCAATATTTTGTGCATGCCAAAATGTGTGAAAACTGGGGTTACCAATCTTTGTATGAGTTTAATGAGAAAAATTCTATAGAAGAAATGAAACACGCAGAAAAGCTGCTTGAACGCATGTTGTATCTGGAAGGCATTCCCAAAATGGAAAAAGATAAACTGGACATTGGGAAAACCGTGAAGGAACAATTGGAAAATGATTATGCATTAGAAAAAGCCGCTATTCAAAGGCTCCAAAAATCAATTACGCTGTGTGACAGTTTAGGAGATGCCGGTTCAAGCGATTTACTTGAACATATCCTGCTTGATGAAGAGAACCACGCCAATGATCAGGAGGCATACTTGCAGGAAATCAAGGACATGGGCATTGAGAATTTCTTAACCACTCAGGTTCACAATAAGGAAAAATCATAACCAGCATATCCGCGTCGAATCTACCCCTCTTATATTCTCCCCTTGCGAAGGGGAGAGAGAGAGGGGTAAAAACTGCCATTTTATCGCGTCTCTTCCCATATTGTCTTGTGTCTTTCTTCTGTTTCTAACCTTTCCAGGGTTTCTTGTATTTTCTTTTTTTCTTGCTCTATTCGATCCTCAGTTTTCACGCTATCCTTAAATTTTAAATATTTCTGCGCCTTTTCCTGTCCTATCTCATCCAACGACTTTCCTAACACTTTTTCCACGTCCTCTTTCATCGCCTCTATCTCTCAAGGTCTCTTGGCTCATAATACGGAGGATTGTAACGAAAAAATGCATACTCTGCACACCCTACAAATCGTGTTGCTACATAAGCAATAACCACAGAACCCAGCATGATGAGGAACAACAACTTTACCTGCGGCTTTTTCCTAATACGTTTCTTACGTTTGGTTATTATACCCATACTACTAAACCTCGGTGACTTTTCATGTGCAAATTAAATATGTAATACAGAAAGCAAAAGACTTGCCGTAGACACTGAGGGAAATATTGCCATGCAGCCAACCCTAGTAAAATAGGGGATACTGCTGTATGTTTTAAAAATAATTGGGTGTGAATAAGGTGTTTTTATACCACAATATTTGTAATATTTACAAGCTTAGTTTGTAATTTTTACAAAATGCTGAACTGTTACAAATAATTGAAAGTCTAAGACATCAAGTACCGCAGGGTTTTTGGACACGCCGATGCATGTAATACATCGAGTTGCCACATTTATCGCATATTGAAATCTCCTCCCTCTTTTTCATGTATCGTATCAATGTAGTCACAAAGCCTGCATGACTCCAGGTCAAAGGCGACACCGATAACGGCGCATTGGTATAAGGGTCTATCTGTTCTGCAAGGACGCCTGATGCCAGCGCCCTATCTACCACCCATTCGAGGGTCGGCAAGGAGTTATTCAGTTCCGTTAAATTCTTTGCACGCATAATCTCATACTCTGCCAGCCACATCGTACAGATAAACCACGGGTTTCCCGGTGCACGTTCCGTATCATTACCAACACGATGATACAAGTCATTGGTATATCGGGCAATCCCACCCACAGACGTCTTTACCCATAGTTTTTCCTTAATTGCGTTCATTGTCGATACTACCATTGATGATTCAGGACTGAACGTCCCAAAGGCCGCCAGCCCATAAAGACTCGCATCTATCGTCATATCCAACTCATAACCCCTTGCAGTCCTCTTTCCCATCCTTGCGAATCTTCCATCATCCTTATGATAAAAATACGCTATCAATGCCTCTTTCATTTTTTCCGCAATTTCATAATATTTTTTGCCATATTCCTGTTCACCAAAGGCGCAGGCAAAGTTACCAGCCGCCCGCAATCCTGCAATAACCGCTGACACCGTAAAAGTATGCACGCCGTATCGCTCTTCCCACAGATCGTATGAGTTTAAAGGCAAACCGGTCTCTTCGTCCCTGAATTTAACCATAAACTCAGCGGCATTGATAATCAAGCACCGGTACAAAGGCTTCACAAATTCGATATCCCTGAACTCATCGTAATGATTCCACAATGCCCATACAACCAGTGCAATACCATCTTCCTGGATAGGGAGACTCTTCTTATCATCCTTCATCCACGGATGCCACGAACTGGCAACAGACCTGTCCGGGTTATATTTGTGGAGTAAATAGCCCTCTTTAGAAATGACGTCTGCGCAAAATTGGAAAAATCGTTTCGTTGTATCCACGTATCCTGATTTGATCATGGCGTATGCAACCAGGGCGCCGTCTCGCGGCCACATGTAAGAATAGGTATCCCTGCCCATCTGGACAATGTCTGAATCATTCGCCGCAATGATGGCGCCGTTGTTATCGATCTGCGTCCGGATAATCAGCAAGCTTCTTTTAAAAAAGGATACCAGCCTTTGCGGAAGGTCGTAGAAATTAAAGACCTCTTTATTAACCCACATTTTCCAGTAATTTTCAGTACGTCTGATTAACTCTTCGGGCGTTTTCTCCCAGATAACTTTGTTCAGCTTCACTACTTCACTGTGATTCATCCCCGCAGCAATCCAATAGTGGGCCGTATTTTCACCATGTGCCTTTATCTGAAGATTAATGCCTAAGGTCGAATCGACCGAGCCCTGAGCGATGGGGTTTCCACTTAATGTACCATCCTCAGCATCTCTCCATGTCCCCTCTGCGCCGCGTAATTCCTTGATGCCGGTGGCAAAATGGTCTACCCCGCATTTCGTCGGATCGCAACAATTAATCAAAAAATACCTCTGGGATTTATAATGAACAATTGCCCTCGTATCCGGGTCGTAATAGGCCGTGTCCCCTATCTCATTTTCGTAGATATGAAAATCGTGATTGAAAAACAGTCGTACTTCCCGGTCTCTTCCTTCTAAATTCCTGACGACGATTTCCTTTACAAAAATATTTAAATGGAAATCGACCGTGTCATACATCTGGAGTTCAATTTTCAGACGATCATTTCTCGCCTTCACATCGGTCACCAGGGTGTCTTCCTTGTATTTTAACGTCTTTTGCCATTCCCCGCCCATCCAGCTAAACTGACCGTCGACCCAGATTCCCATCCTGCTGGGATGTCCTATGGTGTGATTCTCTTTCCCCACGTATGGATAATAAATATCCCTAATCTGATACTCACGATCAAAGGTGACAAGCATCGAACCATTTCCTACCGGTATGTCTCTGGGCATATATTTTTCCTCATTTGTAATTATTTTAACGTTACAAGAAAAAACGCACCCGGTAGGAGCCAACTCCTCTTGGCGACTGTGGCTCTTGCTCACCATTGAGAATGCCGGTCGCCGTCAGGAGACGGCTCCTACCAATTCGGCTCTGTAGCTGAAAAAGGCCAATCTTCGGCACTCTGTACCCATCCCTTTCTCAAAGGATTCTCATACATATCGTAAATG
>Ga0209212_1002932_pt1 | contig 23381 bp, 20 predicted proteins | sample RifGroC2_FD_183996 | JGI IMG/M metagenome (GOLD analysis project Ga0209212, IMG submission 183996) | Groundwater microbial communities from Rifle, Colorado, USA - Groundwater C2 (SPAdes) (version 2) | ecosystem: Environmental > Aquatic > Deep subsurface > Groundwater | place: Rifle, Colorado... | reverse complement strand
GGGCGGAGTGTGCGGTTATGGGGGTGCGTGGCAAGGCGCAACGACGCGGAATGGTCGTTCCATTCCAAGGAGTTGCAACGCCGCCATGCGCCGCCAGAACCGTGCAATCCGCCGCGTAGCGTACCCACCCATCGGGTGAAAGATGAAAGTGTAAGAAAACTTATTGGCATCATGATGTTAAATATCCGATCAAGCGGTTAACTGAGGTTTCTAGGTTTAATGCAAGCCGTTCATACGCTGCGCGAACAGCATCCTGACGAAACGGTGCGGATCCTTCATGCCGCGATCCATTTGCGCGGGCGTCGGCGTGTAATCTTCGCGCTCGGCGAAGGTGTATCTGACATTGTCCTGCGGATCGGTCAGGCCGCGTTCTATTTGCTCGGGCGTCGGCAAGTAGTCCTTGCGGTCGGCGAATCGCGCCCTGACCTCGCTGCTTTCATCCGTCAAACCGCGCTCTATTTGCGCGGCGGTCGGCGTGTAATCCCGGCGCTCGGCAAATTCCTTTCTGACGAGAGAATCTTTATCCGTCAGGCCGAGTTCTATTTGCTCCTGTGTGAGTTTTTGCATATTCATGGTTTTTGTATGATTTGGGGTGGCCTGTTCGTGCGGGTCGCTATGTTAAACTGCGCGCCTCATTTGCGCATCTTTTAAGACAGCTTCTTGGAAGGGATAGGGTATGTCTGGAAACACCTTCGGCACGTTGTTCACAGTGACTTCATTCGGCGAATCGCACGGCGCGGCGATCGGCTGCGTCGTGGATGGCTGCCCGCCGGGCATGGCATTAAGCGAGGCCGACCTCCAGCTCGACCTCGACCGGCGCAAGCCCGGCACCTCGCGCCACGTCACGCAGCGCCGCGAATCGGATACTGTGGAAATCCTCTCAGGCGTGTTCGAGGGCAAGACCACCGGCACGCCCATCGCGCTGCTGATCCGCAACGAAGACCAGCGCAGCAAGGACTACGGCAGCATCGCCGAAACCTTCCGCCCCGGCCACGCCGACTACACCTACTGGCAGAAATACGGCATCCGCGACCCTCGCGGCGGCGGCCGCGCATCGGCGCGCGAAACGGCGGGACGCGTCGCGGCGGGCGCGATTGCGAAGAAGTGGCTGAACGAACGCTACGGCGTGACGGTGCGCGGCTACCTCGCGCAACTCGGCGAGATCACCATCCCGTTCAAGAGCTGGGACGACGTGAACAACAACCCGTTCTTCGCGCCGGACGCCGGCGTGGTGCAATCGCTGGAAGACTACATGGACGCGCTGCGCAAGTCCGGCGACTCCATCGGCGCGAAGCTCGCGGTCGTCGCGCACAACGTCCCGGTCGGCTGGGGCGAGCCGGTGTTCGATAGGCTGGATGCCGAAATCGCCTACGCGCTGATGGGCATCAACGCGGTCAAGGCCGTCGAGATCGGCGCGGGCTTCGATTGTGTGGCGCAGAAGGGCAGCGAGCACGGCGACGAACTCACCCCGAACGGATTCCTGTCCAACAACGCGGGCGGCATTCTCGGCGGCATTTCCACCGGGCAGGACATCGTCGCGCACTACGCGGTCAAACCCACCTCCAGCATCCGCCTTTCGCGTCACTCGATCAACAAGGCGGGCGAGAGCGTGGATGTCTCCACCGAAGGCCGCCACGATCCCTGCGTCGGCATCCGCGCCACCCCGATTGCGGAGGCGATGTTGGCGCTGGTGTTGATCGACCACGCGCTAAGGCATCGGGGGCAGAATGGGGATGTGGTTTGCGGGACGGTGAAGTTGCGGTAGAGCTTACCGATAAATTACCTATGAAACCAGCCATCGTAATTATCGGAACGGGACATATGATTCAAGCTGGTCACGCCAAATATTCGATTGAACAACACCAACAGTTTCGTGAACTGCTCGAACGAACATGCCAAAAGTACCAAATAAAGCTTATCGCGGAAGAGATGAGCGCAGATGCACTTCCTGACTACGGAACCACAGAAACGATCGGGAAGCAGGTCGCAGCAGCTAAACGTATTCCACATCACTATGTCGATCTAACAGTCACAGAGCGTTCGCAATTTGGTATTGATCGCTTTTCATTGCATAAAACTGGACAGTCCGCAAAATTGTCCGCAACACAATTTGCGGCGCTGGAGCAATTAACGGGAGAGCTTCGAGAATACATCTGGTTAACTCGCGTTCTTACGATCAATACATGGCCGACCCTATTTATCTGCGGCGCAAATCATGCACCAAGGATTACGCTTCTCTTCAATAGCGTTGGTAAATTAGCGGTACTTGAAGTGAATGACTATGAGCCCGCAAGGGCGCAATAGCAAGGTAGCCCGGATGGAATGCAATGAAATCCGGGGTTGGTTTGTAATCTGAACCCGGATTACGCTTCGCTTCATCCGGGCTACAATTCTGATTCAACTGTAGATCAGGCGTAGCCCGCAAAACCTGCCGGATTGATGTAGTGTTGTAACCTGGTAAAACCAACCAAGGAGAAAAGCCATGCAACTCGACGACCGTAGCCTGGACATCATCTTCCGCGAAGCGCACACACACAGTTTTTGGCTGGACAAGCCGGTCAGCGACGCGCTGCTGCACCAGATTTACGACCTGATGAAATGGGCGCCGACCAGCGCCAATTGCTGTCCGGGGCGTTTCGTGTTCGTGCGCAGCGCCGAGGCGAAGCAGCGTCTGCTGCCGTTGATGGCGCCGGGCAACGTGGAGAAGACGCGCAGCGCGCCGGTGACCGTCATCGTCGGCTACGATACCGAGTTTTACGAGAAGCTGCCCAAGCTGTATCCGCCTGCCGATGCGCGCTCGTGGTTCGTCGGCAACCAGCCGCTGATCGACACCACCGCGTTTCGCAACGGCACGCTGCAAGGCGCTTATCTGCTGATTGCCGCGCGTGCGCTCGGGCTCGACGCGGGGCCGATGTCCGGCTTCGACAACGAGAAAGTGGACCAGGAGTTTTTTGCGGGCACCAAAACCAAATCCAACTTCGTGATCAATCTCGGCTACGGCGACAGCGCCAAGCTGTTCCCGCGCAGCCCGCGCCTGCCGTTCGGGGAGGCGGCGCAGATTTTATAATCTGCCCGAGCAAACATTTGTTGCGGCCGGCCTGCGTGATAAGGCCGCCAAAGTAATGCGGCATGGCGCGTTGATCCAGATTGAACGTGGTCTGTTGCGGGGCTTTATTTCCGGTACTTGCGTATCAATCCAACCAGTACACCGAAGATTTCCAGCGAGCCGCACGGACGAATGACCGGGTAGGCCGCGTTAGCCGGGCGCAGAATGAACTTGCCGCCTTCCTTGCCGAGTGTTTTGAGCGTGAAATCGTTATCGACGATCGCCACCACGATGTCGCCGACATTGGCCAAATTGCGTTTTTCCACCACGGCAATGTCGCCATCATGGATGCCCGCATCGATCATCGAATCCCCCCTGACCGGAATCATCGTGGTCAGGGACGGGGTGTCGATCAGCATCTCATCGATGATGAAATACTCGCCTTGGGTTGCTGCCACCGACACCGGCATGCCTGCCTGGACAGACGATTCGGCAAAGGGGCGGGCGAAAAACTGGCGTGTTGGAATCCATACACCATCAGGCGTGCGCTCGACAAAGCCGGCTTTGCCGAGCCGATCCAGAATCGCTTTAACCCAGGACTTGGAGGCGATGCCGAATACCTCGCACAGCGAAGCGTAGGAAGGGACGCTTTTCCACTCGGCGTAATAGTCTTGCAGCTTCGCGAGATACTCGGCGTCCCTGGGATTGGACTCGGGTGTGGGGAGATCGAAATCAGTCATGGTGGCACCTGTGCAGAACGAACGTTCTTTGCATAGTAAAGAACGGGCGTTCTGCCGTCAACACTTGCTTCTTTTTATACCCGCAAGAGATGGAGCGCCGCAAGAGACGGCAGAATTCCATACGCGCATAAATTGGCTGTGCGTGTTGAGGCCGACGGGTCAATATTCAACGGGCAGCAACACGATTCCAAAAGCCGAATCAATCTGATTTTTTCTTCAGCAGTGCTTGCAGGTCGGCGAAGGGGTTATGCGTTGCCGCTGCCTGGCCCTCGGCACCCCGGCCACGCACCGCCTCGTCCAGAACGCGCGAGTGTTCGTTGTCGTGGCAATACAGGCAGAGCAGTTCCCAGTTGCTGCCATCCTTCGGGTTATTGTCGTGATTGTGATCCTTGTGATGGACCGTCAACTCGCGCAGGCGCACTCCGGAAAACTCGCGGGCGCATCGCCCGCATATCCACGGAAATAATTTGAGCGCCTGCTCGCGATAGCCGGTTTCACGCAGGTCGCGTTGCTGGCGTGCTTCGGCGACAACTCGGTCGAGGCGTGCGTGATCGGGAGTGGTATGTTTAATCATGGCTTAAGGCGGGCTGATAGTGGGTGCGACTATATCAGGGCAGGCCGCAGCTATCCATCGGCAATGAGCTTTGGGGCTTTAGCGAGCCTTTATTTCACTCTTGATGCAAACCTTGCGCTTTATCGTTGCGCGGCGGCTGCTCGCGCAAATCTTTCCGCGCCGCTGCGGATAATTCGGTAAGATTGCGCCCGCGCGCCGCGACTGGTGCGCGTTCGCTTCAAGCGGCTACCCCTGATTAAAATTCGCGAATGGCAAGCCGGCGGCGATGGGGCGCGCGACCAAAATATTCTGAAAGGTTGGGCAATGCTGGAAATGTTTTCTACCCCCCAGTTCTGGGCGGACGTGTTCAAGATCATCATGATCGATCTGCTGCTGAGCGGCGACAACGCGGTGGTGATCGCGCTGGCGTGCCGCAACCTGCCGGCGCACCAGCGCAGGAAAGGTATCCTGTTCGGCGTGGGCGGGGCGATCGGCCTGCGCATCGTGCTGACCTTCTTCGCGGTCAGCCTGCTCGCGCTGCCCTATCTGAAACTGATCGGCGCGTTGCTGCTGTTGTGGATCGGCATCAAGCTGATCCTGCCCGAAGAGGAGCACCATGCGGGCAACATCAAGGCCGATACGCGGCTGTTCGGCGCGATCAAGACCATCATCATCGCCGACTTTGTGATGAGCCTGGATAACGTGCTGGGCGTGGCCGCGGCGGCCAAGGGCAATGTGTCGCTGCTGGTGTTCGGTCTGCTGATCAGTATCCCGATGATCGCGTGGAGCAGCCAGTTGGTGCTGAAGCTGATCGATCGTTTCCCGTTCATCATCTACGCGGGGGGCGCACTGCTCGGTTATGTCGCGGGCGAGATGCTGGTCAGCGAGACGCTGTTCGCATCGATTGTCGAAGCGCGCCACTATCTGCACTGGCTGATCCCGGCATCATGCGCGCTGCTGGTGCTGGTACTCGGAAAATGGCTGGCGCTACGCAAGGCCGTTTCTGCGCCAGTGGTTGATCTGGTGGACGCAACGGTGGACGCCGCATCGGAGAAGGTTCTGGCCGGGATGGGCGACCAGCCGCCCGGCTCGCACAACAAATTGTAAAGGGGGAAATGATGAAGATACTGATTCCGGTAGACGGCTCGGCCAACGCGCAGCGTGCGGTCGATCACGTGATCAAAAATATCGCCGCGCTGAAGGAGCCGCCGCAACTGCTGTTGTTGAACGTGCAGTGGAATGTGGCGGCCGGCAACGTCAAGCTGTTCATCAACCAGCAGACCATCGACGATTACTACCGCGAACAGGGCATGGCGGCATTGCAGCCGGCGCGCGCGGTGCTGGACGCCGCCGCATTGCCCTACCAATACCACATCAGCATCGGCACACCGGCGGAAGCGATCGTGCAATATGCCAATGAACAGGGTGTCGACCAGATCGTGATGGGCAGGCAGGGTCAGGGCGGCTTGCAGGCCTTGCTGCTGGGGTCGGTGGTGAACAAGGTGCTGCATCTGGCGAGCTGCCCGGTATTGCTGGTCAAATAATAGGGATTCTCTGGCAGCATGTTGGAATTGCATCGTTGCAACGCGGAGCGTGGGAACGATGCAAAAGGAAATTCACAAGACTTTAATTTCCTTAAATCCGCTACAAATCAAAAGGATTATGGTGCGTTGTTGAGAAATACCTTAATATTTGCGGCGTAATCTGCTTGGCGATAGGCATCGGGGGTGGCAATGAACAAAGGGGCGTTCTGGAAAAAAGACTGGTTCGTCGGTTTGCTGGTCGCATTGGTGTTCATGTTTGGCGCGAGCAGCGACCTGATGCAAAGCCTGGAACGCAAGGCTTATGACCTGGGGGTGCTGGCCTCGTCGCGCACACCGAGCGACAGGATTGCGGTGATCGCGATCGATGAGCAGAGCATCGCCAATCTGGGGCGCTGGCCGTGGCCGCGCGAAATTCACGCCGGGATGGTGGATATTCTGGCGGCTGGTCATGCCAAGGTAATCGGCCATACCGCCTTTTTCTTCGAGCCGCAGGTCGATGCCGGGCTGGGCTATATCTACAAAATAGCCGAATTGCTTGGCAGGTCATCGCTGCTTGAAAATACCGGTGCCGAAAATTTGGCCAATGCGGCCAGTTCGCTAAATGCAGCGAGTTCGGTCGATGCGGCCAGCCCCGTCGAATTCCCCCAGCTTGATGCCTTGCTGCTCGAGGCAAAACATAATCTCGATAACGACCAGAAGCTCAGTGCAAGCATGGCCAAGGCCAACGATGTGTTGCTGGCGATGTTCTTCGATCTGGGCGAGCCGCAAGGCAAGCCCAATCAGGTGTTGCCCGACTATGTGTCACGCAATAATCTGGTCAACGTGAAAGATGCCGGCGGCTCCGGCGCGCAGCCGTTGCCTTCGCGCAGCGTGCTGGCGCCGATCCCGGCGCTGGGCGACAAGGCCTTGGCCATCGGCCACCTGAACAGCTTTCCGGATGTGGACGGCGCGGTGCGCACCGAGCCGCTGGTGGTTGGCTATTACGATCAATACTATCCGTCGTTGTCGCTGATGCTGGCAGCCAGGAGTCTCAATCTCGAACCCGGAGATATCCATGTCAGCCTCGGGGAGGACGTGCAGTTGGGCAATCAGAAGATCGCCACTGATCCGGACTTGCAGATGCACACTTATTTTTACAAGGATCGGGACGGGCGGCCGGCCTTCCCGGTGGATTCCTTCTATGACGTGTTCACCGGCAAGATTCCGGCGGACAAATACCGCGACAAGATTGTGCTGATCGGCGCATCGGCCGCCGGCGTGGGTAGCTTGCAGGTGACGCCGATTTCTGCGGGTATGGCACCCGCGCTGATTCTGGCACATTCGGTGTCCAGCATCCTCCAGGGGGATTATTTCGTTGCGCCGGACTGGGGGACGATGGCGCAAACAGGCGTGTTCCTGCTGGTCGCGTTGTATCTGATCCTGCTGCTGCCGCGCCTGAGCGCGGCGGTCGGCGCGCTGGTGACCGGTATGCTGCTCGTGGCGTTGCTGGCGACGCATTTCGTGCTGATGACGACGCAGGCGCTGTGGTTGCAGTTGATGCTGCCCGCCGCGCTGCTGCTGGTGGGCCATGCCTTGCTGACCACCAAACGCCACCTGCTGACCGAAAAGGGCAAGCAGAAGTCCGATGCCGAATCCGCCGAAAGCAACCGCATGCTCGGCCTGGCTTTCCAGGGGCAGGGGCAACTGGACATCGCCTTCGACAAGTTCCGCAAGGTGCCGCTCGACGATAGCCTGATGGAGGTGCTCTACAACCTGGGGCTGGATTTTGAGCGCAAGCGCCAGTTCAATAAGGCCGAGTCGGTGTTCAAGTACATGGCGGAATATAACCCAAAATTCCGCGACCTGGAGCAGCGCCTGGTGCAATCCAAGGCGATGTCGGAAACGGTGATACTCGGCGGCTCGTCCGGCAAGAGCAACGCCAGCACCATGGTGCTGGGCAAGGCGGGCGTGTCCAAACCGATGCTGGGCCGCTACGAGATCGAGAAGGAACTCGGCAAGGGGGCGATGGGGGTGGTGTATTACGGTAAAGATCCCAAGATCGGCCGCGTGGTGGCGATCAAGACCATGGCGTTGGCGCAGGAGTTTGAAGCCGACGAATTGCAGGATGTAAAAGACCGCTTCTTCCGCGAGGCCGAAACGGCGGGACGCCTGAACCATCCGAACATCGTGTCGATTTACGATGCGGGCGAAGAGCATGACCTGGCCTACATCGCGATGGAATTCCTCAAGGGCAAGGACCTGGTGCCGTTTACCAAGCCTGATAGCTTGCTGCCGTTGCCCAAAGTGATGAGCATCGTCGCCCGCGTCGCCGACGCGCTGGATTACGCGCACAAACAGAACGTGGTACACCGCGACATCAAGCCCGCCAACATCATGTACGACCCCGACACGGATACGCCCAAGGTGACCGATTTCGGTATCGCGCGCATCACCGATTCGAGCAAGACCAAAACCGGCATGGTGTTGGGCACGCCCTCGTATATGTCGCCGGAACAACTGGCCGGCAAAAAAATCCAGGGCGGCTCAGACCTGTTCTCGCTGGGGGTGAGCTTGTACCAACTGGCTTGTGGTAAGCTCCCATTTGAAGGCGATTCGATGGCGCAACTGATGTACCGGATCGCCAATGAAACACACATCGATATTTTGAGCATCCGGCCGGATTTACCGCCGTGCCTGGTGGCAATCGTCAACAAGTCGTTGGCCAAACAGAACGAAGACCGTTATGCCAATGGTGCGGAGATGGCCGAAGCATTGCGCCAATGCGCAGCCGGCTTGCAGGAGTGAACTATGGGTGCCTCTAAAAATCCAGAGTTCGCCCAAATGCAAGGCGCGGGGAAAATTTCGTAGCGCCACATATATTATGATATGCAAGCAAGAAATTTTTTCCGCAACGCAGCAGTTGGGATGAAATGTGAATTTTTAGAGGTGCCCATGAAAATAGCAGACGCGCTTGAAGTAGTCAGTCAAACCCATCCGGGGATGGTGCGCTCGCACAACGAAGACAGCGTTGCGCAGGAATTGGCTTGCGGCCTGGTCGTGCTGGCAGATGGCATGGGTGGCTATAATGCCGGCGAAGTGGCGAGCGGCATTGCCGTTTCGGTGGTCGCGACGGAAGTCTGCCAGCACCTGCAGGACGCGAGCCCGACGGCTCGCGATGAGGCAAGCGGCGAGGAGTTGGGGGTGGTGCTGCTACGCGACAATATTCAGCGGGCGAACGCTTCGATTTTTCATGCCGCGCAGAGCCAGCCGCAATATGCGGGGATGGGCACAACCATCGTTGCCGGACTGTTTTACGACAACCGCGTGATTGTCGGCCATGTGGGAGATTCGCGCATGTACCGGCTGCGCGGCGAAACGCTAAAAACGATTACCCGCGACCATTCCCTGTTGCAGGAACAGATTGACGGCGGGATGATCAGCATCGAGGATGCGCGCGTGTCCAGGAACAAGAATCTGGTCACGCGCGCGGTCGGGATCGATGCCGAAGTGGTGCCGGAAATCCACATGCATAACGTGCTGGCCGGGGATATTTACCTGTTATGTTCGGACGGCCTGAACGACATGGTTGAGGATGAGGATATCCAGTCCGCGCTGTATGCGATGCAGGGCAACCTGCCGCTGGCGGCGGAGCAATTGATCCAGATGGCGAACGACAACGGCGGCCGCGATAATGTTTCGGTGATACTGGTAAAAGTGAACGGCGAATTTGCCGCGCCGCGAGGCTGGCTGGCAAAGCTGCTCCATTGGTTTAAAAAATAATTGGCGGCTTAAGAATAATCGGCTCAAAAATTCAGTTTGGGGAAGGGTCAAGACTATGGCTGCAAAATTGATACTTAGCATGGATGGGGTGGTCATCAAGGAATATCCATTGAGCAAGGAGCGCATGACTATCGGGCGCAAGGCGCACAACGATATTGTCATCGACAATCTGGCGGTGAGCGGCGAACATGCCGCGATCATCACCATCCAGCATGACTCCTTTCTCGAAGACCTGGACAGCACCAACGGGCTGGAAGTGAACGGGGTTTCAACCAAAAAGCACTTTCTGCAAAACAATGACCTGATAGAAATCAGCAAATACAAGCTGAAATACGTTAATGACCAGACCAGCCAGGTAAATCCGGCCGATTTCGAGAAGACCATGGTGCTGCGTGCGCCGGTCAAGCAGGCCACCCCGGGCACGGAAAAAGACGATGCAACGATGGGCGTTGTGCCAATGCAAACCATTCCGAATGCCAAACCGGCAGCAGCGATAGAGAAAACCGGCAAATTTGACGTGCCTCAGCCAAACCCGCCAGTTGCACCGCCGGTTACACCGTTAGCTGCACCGCCGGTTACACCGTTAGCTGCACCGCTAGTTATCCCACCAGTTACACCGCCGATTGTCCAACCGGCGGCGGCCGTCTCCGCGCCGCAGGCGGCTGCGATACAAATCCTGACCGGCCCCAATGCCGGAAAGGAGCTGGAGTTGGTTAAAAACCTCACCACGCTGGGCAAACCCGGCGTGCAGGTGGCTGTCCTGACCCGCCGCCCGCACGGCTTTTTCATTACCCATGTGGAAGGCGCAAGCCATCCGATGGTGAACGGAATGTCATTGGGTGAACAGCCGCATCAGCTGAATGATCATGATGTGATCGAACTGGCCGGGGTGAAAATGGAGTTTTATTTCAAGGGATAACCGAAGACAAAAGACAGAAAACAGAGGCGCGTCGTGAAAAAAAATGCAATTTTGATCGGACTCGGACTGTTGGTCATTCTGTTTTTTGCCGGCAATGCGGCGCGTTTATATCAACTGAATTTTGTCGATAAGCTGTCCGCTATCCTGTACGACTATCGTTTGCAGTTGACCATGCCGCGCACGATGGACGATCGCATCGTCATTCTCGATATCGATGAAAAAAGCCTCAAGGAAGAAGGCCGCTGGCCATGGAGCCGGGATCGCCTCAGCCTGTTGATAGACAAGCTGTTCGACAAATATGGCGTCGCAATGGTAGGTTTTGACATCGTATTTGCTGAAAAGGACGAAAGCTCCGGGCTCAAGGTATTGCAGAAAATCGGGCAAGACCAACTCAAGGGCAATGCGCAATTTCAAGCGACGTTGGCACAGATACAACCGCAACTCGAATACGACAACCTGTTCGCCAGCAAGATCCGGAACCGCAACGTGGTATTGGGTTATTACCTGACCAATCAGAAGGACATCAATATATCGGGAGCGCTTCCCGATCCGGTTTTTCCGGCGGGTATGTTCAAGGGAAGACCAATTGGATTTACGGCCTGGAACGGTTATGGGGCAAATCTCCCCGAACTGCAAAAAGCCGCGGCGGGCGCCGGGCACTTCAACCCGCTGGTGGACGTCGACGGCGTGGTGCGCCGCGTGCCGATGCTCGCGGAATACGGCGGCGCCTATTATGAGTCCTTGTCCCTTGCGATGGTGCGCACCCTGTTCGGCCAGCCCGAACTGTTGCCGGGTTTTGCCGAGGGCAAAACCGACGGTTACGGCGGCCTGGAGTGGCTGGAACTGGATACCGCCGCCGGCAAACTAAAAATCCCGGTGGACAATGAAGTGGCTACCTTTGTGCCATACCGCAGCGTGCAGGGAAGCTTTCGCTATATTTCGGTTGCGGATGTGTTGCACGGCCGCGTCGAGATTGCCCAACTCAAGGACAAGATCGTGCTGGTGGGCACCACCGCTCCCGGACTGCTGGATTTGCGTGCCACGCCGGTGGCAGAGGTTTATCCCGGGGTGGAAGTCCATGCCAATATGATCTCCGGCATTCTCGACCAGAACCTGAAAGAGCGGCCTGCCTACATGGTTGGAGCAGAGGTGATCTGGCTGCTGTTGATCGGTGTCGCCTTGAGTTTTTTGTTGCCGACATTGAGCCCTGCCAAGGCAATATTGGCTTCGGCATTCATGCTTGCCCTTACGCTAGGCCTGAGTTTTGCCCTCTGGCACTACGGAAATTTGCTAATGCTGGTGGCGAACAGCCTGGTGATGATTGTGCTGTTATTCGCGCTGGATATGTCTTACGGCTACTTCGTCGAATCGCGCACCAAGCGCCAGATTACCGGCTTGTTCGGGCAATATGTGCCGAGCGAATTGGTCGAGGAAATGGCCGAGCACCCGGAGAGCGTGTCGATGGAAGGCGAGAGCCGCGAGATGACCATCCTGTTCTCCGATGTGCGCGGCTTTACCACCATTTCCGAGGGGTTGGATCCGAAAGAGCTGACGCTGTTGATGAATGAATTTTTGACCCCCTTGTCGCGCGTTGTGTATAAGCATCGCGGCACCATCGACAAGTATATGGGCGACTGCATCATGGCATTCTGGGGCGCGCCTCTGCCGGATGAGAACCATGCGCGCAATGCCATACTGGCGGGCATCGAGATGCAGGCGACCCTGAAAGCCTTGCAGCCGCATTTAAAGGAGCGCGGCTGGCCGGAGATCCGCATCGGGGTGGGCATCAATAGCGGGCGCGTCAGTGTCGGCAACATGGGCTCGGAAGTGCGCGTGGCCTACACGGTGATGGGCGATGCGGTAAATCTTGCCTCGCGTCTGGAAGGCATCACCAAGCAATACGGTGTCGGCGTGGTTGTCGGTGAAAATACCAAGAATGTCGTGACCGATTTTGTGTACCGCGAGCTTGACCATGTGCGGGTAAAAGGCAAGGATAAGCCCGTAGCGATTTACGAGCCGATCGGCTTGCTCGGCGAAGTGAGCAAGGATATGCAGGATGAAGTCAAACTGTTCCATGAGGTGCGCCGCCTGTATCGCAAGCAGGATTGGGATCAGGCCGAATTGCAGCTGATGAACTTGCAGCGCATGTCGCCGGAAACCGCGCTGTATGGGATCTACGTCGAGCGCATCGCCTACTTCCGCAAGAATCCGCCGGCCGCGGACTGGGATGGCGTGTTCGTATTCCAGACCAAGTGATTCGGTAGGGGCGCGATTCATCGCGCCCTTCGCCGGGCGCAAGAATAGTTTGGGGTGCGATAAATCGCGCCCCTACGGATCATCAAGATTAAAGGTGACAAAACAATGAAGCTCAGAGTATTGGGGTGTAGCGGCGGGATCGGTGGCAATCTGCGCACCACCTCGTTCCTGCTCGATCATGACGTGCTGATCGATGCGGGAACGGGCGTCAATGAACTCAGCCTCACCGAGGTCAGCATGATCGACCATGTGTTTGTCACCCATTCGCATCTCGATCATGTCGCCTGCATCCCGTTCATGGTGGACAGTGCGTGGGCGATGCGCGACCGGCCGTTGACCATTTACGCCACCGAGGAAACACTGAATATCCTCAAACAGCATATTTTCAACTGGAAAATATGGCCGGATTTCAGCGAAATTCCCGATGCCCGGCAACCTTCCATGCGTTACCAGGCGATAGAACTGGGCGAACCTGTCATATTGGCTGGGCGCAGGATAACCGCCATTCCGGCCAATCATGCCGTGCCTGCGGTGGGCTTTCACCTGGATAGCGGCGAGGCGAGCCTGGTATATAGCGGAGATACCACCAGCAACGATGCGGTGTGGGAAGTGGTCAACCGGATTGAAAATTTGCGCTACCTCATCATTGAAACCGCGTTCTCGGATAACGAAAAAGATTTGGCGGTTCTTGCCAAGCATCTTTGCCCCAGTTTATTGATTGAGGAATTGAAAAAATTCCAGCGTGAGGCGGAGATATTTATCACCCACCTGAAGCCCGGCGAAGTGGAGTTGACCATGCAGCAAATTGAAAGCAGCATTCATGACCGGCATCCCAAAATGTTGTTGAACAACCAGGAATTCGAATTATAGAAAGCAGACGATGAAGGTACCATTGAACCTGAAAACCTCAGTTAAAACCCACGTGATGCTTAGCTTTATCACTATTGATGCGATTCACCTTTTGGGTGAGTCCGAGAATGGATGCTGGGAGCGCGGACATCCTGTCCGCCTGCGGGCTGGAAGCCCGCGTTCCAATTAAACCGTGGCTTGACTGAGTTTTTCAGGTTGAATGACATACGCAAGGCAATGGGTGTGCTGGAACGCAGCAAATTGCCTGCTGCCAAAGCGGGCGGCGCAGCACAAGCTGGGGGTTCATTTTGGCTCAGGCCGGATACGATATGCAGGTTTTGGATGACGGGCTACGGCCGGTGCGGCAGTAGCTTGATGAACAGGTAAGGGAGTAAGAATGAGTACAGTCATGGCGGCCAACGCCGCAACAGGTAACGTCGGTGAAATCAGCCTCAAGCTCGAGTTCACCAAGAACCTCAATCACGTTATCAACAAGATACACGCCACCAGCAATATTGACGAAATCATGCTGGATGTCAGCAAGGACATCTGCACGCTGTTTAATGCCGACCGGCTGACCATCTATGTGGTGGGCGAAGACAATGCCTCGCTGATATCCAAGGTCAAAACCGGCCTGAATTCCTTCAAGGATCTCAAGCTGCCGATCGCCGAACAGAGCGTCGCCGGTTATGCGGCGATGCACAAAAAGCTGCTCAACATCAAGGATGTCTACGACGCGCAGGAACTGGCCGTCTACAGCCCGCACCTGCGTTTCCTGCAGGAGGTGGACAAGCGCACCGGTTACCGCACCAAGCAGATGCTGGTTGCGCCGATTCTGGACACCGGCGGCGATTTGGTCGGCGTCATTCAAGTCATCAATAACAAGGCTGGCGCCCCTTTTGCCGCGATGGTCGAGGAAGGTGTGCAGGAGCTGGCGCAGACGATGGCAGTGGCATTGCGCCAGCGCCAGCAGAGTACGACGGTCAAAACCAAGTATGACTATTTGGTGGCCGATGCGGTGCTCTCTGCGGCAGAATTCGAATTGGCAACCCGCACCGCCCGCCGTAAAGGCATTGACATCGAAGAGGTGTTGATCGATGAATTTCAGGTCAGCACTGCCGCGTTGGGCAATGCCTTGTCCACCTTCTTCGGGGTGCCGTACGAACCTTATAAGGCCGATCGCATCAAGCCGGCCGACTTGCTGAAAAACCTGAAGCGCGATTATGTCGAGAGCAGCCACTGGATTCCGATCGAGGAGACCCAGGAGGGGCTGGTCATTTTGACTACCGATTCCGAGCGGATTCAGACCTCGCGGGTGGTCAACAATATTTTTCCAAAAAACCGCCTGGTTTATAAAGTTTGCTCGCAGCGCGAATTCAGGCAGACCCTGGACTTGTTCTATGGCGGTGGCGGATCCGATACCACCGGCGGCTTCGCCGCGGACGAATCCTCGATGGATGATTTGCTGACCAGCATGGGTTCGGACGAAGAAGAAGGTGCCGGCGCCAGCCAGGAAGATGTCAGTGCCGCCGCCGACAACGAACTGGTCAAATTGGTCAACAAGATCATCGTCGATGCGTACCGGATGGGGGCATCTGACATTCATGTCGAGCCGGGGCCGGGCAAGGCAAAGACACAGATTCGCCTGCGCAAGGACGGTTCGCTGCTGAACTATATCGAAGTGCCGTCCACCTATCGCAATGCTTTGGTGACGCGCCTCAAAATCATGTGCGACCTGGATATTTCCGAAAAGCGCAAGCCGCAGGACGGCAAGATCAAATTCAAAAAATACGGGCCGCTGGATATCGAGCTGCGCGTCGCGACCATCCCCTCGCAGGGCGGCGTCGAAGATGTGGTGATGCGTATTCTCGCTTCCGGCGAGCCGCTGCCGCTGGAGAAAATGGGTTTCTCGGCGCGCAATAATGAGCTGATCAAGGAAACGGTCAGCAAACCCTACGGGCTGTTTTTCGTGTGCGGCCCGACCGGTTCCGGCAAGACCACCACACTGCATTCCATCCTCAAATACATCAACAAGCCGGACACCAAGATCTGGACGGCGGAAGACCCGGTGGAAATTACCCAGAAGGGCTTGCGCCAGGTGCAGATCAACAAGAAGGCCGGGCTGGACTTTGCCACTATCATGCGCGCCTTCCTGCGCGCCGATCCGGACGTGATCATGGTCGGCGAAATGCGCGACAAGGAGACCGTATCCATCGGCATCGAAGCCTCGCTCACCGGCCACCTGGTATTCGCCACCCTGCACACCAACAGCGCGCCGGAATCCATCAATCGCCTGCTGGACATGGGGATGGATCCGTTCAATTTTTCCGATGCGCTGCTGGGGATTCTCGCGCAGCGTTTGGGGAAGCGCCTGTGCGGCGACTGCAAGAAACCGCATATCGCCACTGCCGAAGAAATACAATTGATGCTCACCGAGTACAGCGGCGAACTGGTCAATACCGTGACCTGGAAAAAAGATCCGGCTGCCGCGACCAAGGCGTTATATGCCGAGTGGGTCAAGCTGTTCGCCGATGACAAGGGACAATTCACGCTGTACGAACCGGTTGGCTGCGACAAATGCACCGGCACCGGCTATCGCGGGCGTGTCGGCCTGCACGAGTTGCTGATCGGCACCGACCCGATCAAGAAGGCCATTCAGGAACATGCGCGCGTCGCCGAGTTACTGGCCATCGCGCTCGAAGAAGGCATGCATACCCTGAAACAGGACGGCATGGAAAAAGTGTTGCAGGGCATTACCGATATGCACCAGATACGGGCGGTTTGTATCAAATAAAGGGCAATTCATGAATTGCCCCTACGCCATATACTCTAAAATTTTCCGGCTGGCCCGGGGAGGGATTTATGGATTCTGCGGATAATTTGCTGCACCGCCTCAAGGAACTCAACGAGATCGGCATCGCGCTGTCGCAGCAGCACGACATCAACAGCCTGCTGGAAACCATTCTGGAAGCGGCCAAGCGCATCACCAACGCCGACGCCGGCACGCTCTATTTGCACGAGCCGGAGGAGCGGGTGCTGCGTTTCGAGATCATGCGCACCGACTCCCTGAAGATTGCGATGGGCGGCACCAGCGGCGTAGCGATTAACCTGCCTCCGATCCGGCTTTACGATGAGGCCGGCAATCCTAACCACAACAACGTGGCGAGCCACTCGTCACTGAGCGGCGAGACGGTTAATATTCCAGATGCCTATACGGCGCAGGGTTTCGATTTTTCCGGTACCAAAAAGTTTGACGGTATGACCGGTTACCGTTCCCAATCTTTTCTTACCGTGCCGATGCGCGACCACGATGATCAAATCATCGGCGTGCTGCAACTCATCAATGCGCAAGACCGGCAAAGCGGCGCGGTCGTCCCGTTTTCAAACGACGATCAGCAGTTGCTGGAGTCGCTCGCCTCGCAGGCAGCCATCGCGCTGACCAATCGCCGCCTGATTTGGCAATTGGAAAAGTTGTTTGAGTCCCTTATCAAGCTCATCAATACCGCGATTGACGACAAGTCGCCTTATACCGGTGGGCACTGCGCGCGCGTACCGGTGCTGACCATGATGATCGCCGAAGCCGTCAACCGCACCGACAACGGCCCGCTCAAGGATTTTGTGATGACCGACAAGGATCGGTATGAGCTAAAAATCGCCGGCCTGTTGCACGATTGCGGCAAAATCACCACGCCGGTGCATGTGGTGGACAAGTCGACCAAGCTGCATACCATTTTTGATCGTATCCACCTGATTGACACGCGTTTCGAGGTGCTCAAGCGCGATGCGGAAATCGCCATGCTGCGCGCGCTGCATGAAGATCGGGGATCGGGGATCGGGGATCGGGACGCTGAAACTATCCGCGCCGAATACGCGACACGCATCCGGCAACTCGACGGCGACCGGGAATTCCTGCGCCACTGCAATGTCGGCGGCGAAGCCATGCCGGAGGAGGCACAGCAGCGCGTGCGCCAAATCGCCGCCTATCAATGGTGCGATGCCGATGGCAAAACCTGCAATTTTGCGAGCACCCACTCCGCGGATTGCCTGCTTAAACCATTTCTCAGCGAAGACGAGATTGAAAACCTGACCATCCGGGGCGGCACGTTGACTGCGGCGGAGCGCGGGATCATCAATCACCACATCGTCGTCACCATCAAGATGCTGGAATCCCTGCCGTGGCCCAGGCATCTCAAAAACGTCACCGAATATGCGGGCGGGCATCACGAACGCATGGACGGCAAGGGCTACCCGCGCGGCCTGACGCGCGACCAGATGTCGGTGCAGGCGCGGTTGATGGGGATCGCCGATATTTTCGAGGCGCTCACCGCCAAAGACCGCCCCTACAAGGAAGGCAAGACCTTGACCGAATCGCTGACCATACTCGGAAAATTCAAGCTGGACGGGCATATCGATCCCGACCTGTTCGATGTGTTCATCCGCGAAAAAGTCTACCTCGATTACGCCAGGCAATTCCTCGCGCCCGAGCAGATCGACGAGGTGGATTTGAGCAGGATTCCGGGCGTGAATCTGGGGTCATAACGGATACACGCGGTGGTTGTGTTAAGTGAAGTTATTCATTATGATTAACCTTGATTAACAAGGAGTGTAAAATGAACACCAAGGTGCTAACTGCGCATGTTCCAAAACCCCTTGCCGATAAGGTTGATCAAATTGCAGTTCGCATGGAGCGTTCGCGCGGGTGGATTGTGAAGCAGGCATTGTCTGCTTGGGTAGATCAAGAGGAAGAGCGCCGGCGAATGACACTGGAGGCAATGGCCGATGTTGAAGCAGGGCAGGTCATCGATCATCAATCAGTGCAAGCCTGGGCTGATAGCCTCGGCACCGATAAGCCGCTGCCGGTGCCGCGCTGATGGAATTGAAATGGACGAGCAGGGCACTGTCCGATTTGGTCAGGCTGTATGAATTCCTGTCGCCACTAAACAAGCAAGCCGCAGCATCTACCGTGCAATCCTTAACGGCTGCTCCTGTAAAACTGCTGGCACAGCCTCGTATCGGCGAAAAACTGGAAGAATTTGAGCCGCGTGAGGTTCGACGCATTTTGGTGGGGCGCTATGAAATGCGCTACGAAATTCAACAATCCACGATTTACATACTACGACTCTGGCACACGCGGGAAGATCGCTAAAGTGCGCCTCCAGTTTGGCGTTGCATGAGAGAAGCATAAACAACTGCCGAAAATCGTCACTCTGCTGACAAGTTTGGGATGAAGACTGGCGGAGCAAAGTGGGTCAACCTTTTGATAACGCCGATAAAACAATCGGTTGCAATATTGGCATGGTCATTGCATTACTCATTGCAACACACGCTATGGTGTGTTTTCTTAAAGGAGATTTTAAACATGAAAAACGTGCAAAAAGGTTTTACCCTGATCGAATTGATGATCGTGGTCGCGATTATCGGTATTCTGGCTGCGGTGGCGATTCCGGCTTACAGCAACTACACCAAGAAGGCGAAGTTTACGGAGGTGACTCAGGCGACTCAGGCTCTGAAGACGGCGATTGAGGTATGTGCATCCGAAAATAATGATGTAGCGACCTGCCATGGTGGCTCCACCACCTCCGGTGTTCCAGCCGATATCGGCGCTACCGGCAAGTATGTTGCAAGTGTTGGGACTGCGGCGGATGGTGTTATTACGGCGACATCCACTGCCGATCTGGATAGCCTGACTTATATCCTCATTCCCACATACTCTGCCACAGGTGGCATATCTTGGCAGACCAGCGGTACTTGTATAGCCGCTACGCTCTGTAAGTAAGCTGGTTAATCAGGTCTGATTGACGGGAGCCCCTCTCAGGAGGGGTTTTTTTATGCGACACTGAAAATAGAAATACTGGGGCAACAGGATGAATATGCAAAAGCGGGAATTGCGTGCGTGGGCGATGGTGTTGCTGTTAGTGGCTTTGCCTGCGCTGTTGTATTGGCAGTTTCTGTCGAATCCAATGGTCTTCGACGACCGCAATTTTTTTAATGGCCGCATACCGCAGTATTTTACCGCCAGCATTTTTAGTTTTCAGTTTCGCTGGTTTCCTTATGCGTCGTTGGGCTGGACAAATCATTTGTTCGGTCAGGATCCGATTAATTTTCGACTCGGCAATCTTGCGCTGCACATTACAGTCGGTATCTCCCTGTTTTTATTTCTTCGCGCCTTGTTTGTTGCTGTTCTCGAAAATCGGCAGGAGAGCGGAATAAAACCTGGTTCCCTATCCAGTGAAGCGCTGGCATTCTTCGGTGCCCTGATCTTTGTCATGCACCCGGTGGCGGTTTACGGGGCAGGGTATTTGATTCAGCGCAGCATTGTGATGGCGACCCTATTTGTGTTGTTAATGCTGATATGCTGGTTGGAGGGGCTCCGACGAGGCCAATCGCGCTGGCTGTATTTGGCGACACTTTTCTATTTGGTCGCGATTTTTTCCAAAGAACACAGCATCATGGCTCCGGGATTGGTGGTTGCTCTGACCATGTTGCTTAAAAAGCCCTCGTTGCAACTGGCTAAGCAGATCATGTATCCGTTAGCCATCCTTGGGGCGATTGGTTTGTCGGTGTTGTTGATGGCCAAAGGTCTTCTGGGTACCCCCTACGAACCGGATGCGGCGGATATGCTGCGTCACATGGCTGAAGGAGGCGAAGTGCCGGATATAGCGCATGCTTATCCGCTCAGCATCCTGACACAGAGCTTCCTGTATTTTAAATACGTACTGCTGTGGCTGATTCCCAGCCCTGACTGGATGTCGGTTGATATGCGCGAGCCATTTGCCCCCTCATTTGTCAGTTGGCCATACACCCCTGCTTTCCTATTATTTTTAGGGTATCCGGTATTCGCTGTCTGGCTGCTATTGAAGCGCGGACACCTTGGCCTGGTCGGTTTCGGCATGCTGTTTCCGTGGATATTGTTTGCTACGGAGTTTTCCACGGTACGCCTTCAGGAGCCATTCGTGCTGTACCGCAGCTATTTGTGGATGGTAGGTGCGTTTGCGGTTTTGCCGTGGGTGTTATCACGTCTGCGCATCAGCCTTGCTATATCGGTACTTGCACTGGCGTGTTTAATTCTCGCGGCTGGTGCATGGGATAGGCTTACCACATTTTCACACCCATTCTTGCTCTGGCAGGATGCGGCCAAGCTGGTCGAGGGAAAACCCTATGTCATTGGAGCACAGCGTATTTACTATAACCGTGGCAACGCCTATTTCTTCGCCCAAAAATACCCGGAAGCACTCGCCAATTACACGCTTGCCATCGAGTCCAAGGAGCGCGCAGGCTTATTCTGGGGCTTGCCGGGGCGTGGGAATATATACTTCCACTTGGGGCAATACGAACTTGCCTTGCGTGATTTCGAAGCACTCATTGCCGCAGAGCCAAATTATTCATTAGGCTATTTTGGACGCGGATTGGTCTACATGAAATATGGAAAATATGATCAGGCCTTAGCCGACCTTGAAAAGAGCTGCGCCTTGGGAAAACGCGGTTGCGAAAAATTGACAGAGTTGAAAAACGAAAGGCGCGACATTAGCAAATGATTATGAAATCAATAGGATTGGAAATAACAGGGGACAGACCACGGTTTTTTCTGAAATAACAGGGGAGTGCGCCAGCACAAACTGGCAAGTGATAGTCGGTGAAAGTCCGACACAAGAAAGGAGTAGCGAACCGTCTTGACCCCGAGTCATGCGTTGCCCATCGCGAGGTGTGTAGGAATAACAGGGGACAGACCACGGTTTTTTCTCACTAATTTCTACTACACTCGCTTCCTATCCCCAGCAGAACGGAGTTTGCCATGCCGCGCCGTGCTCGTATTGCGTTGCCGAATGTTCCCGTCCATCTGATCCAGCGTGGCAATAATCGCCAGCCTTGTTTTTTCGCCGATGAAGATTATCGCCGCTATCTGGATTGGTTAGCCGAGTACGCCGGTAAGACTGGATGCCGGATTCATGCTTATGCGCTGATGACCAACCATGTGCATTTGCTGCTATCTGCCGACCATGCCGATGCCGGAGGTGCGTTGATGAAGTCGCTGGGGCAGCGTTATGTGCAGTATGTGAACCGCGTCTATCATCGCAGCGGTACCTTGTGGGAAGGGCGTTTCCGCTCCTGCCCTGTGCAGGAAGAGGGTTATTTGCTGGGTTGCCAGCGTTATATCGAGTTGAATCCGGTGCGGGCGAACATGGTGGCGCATCCGGCGGAGTATCGCTGGTCAAGCTACCGCGCCAATGCACAGGGTGAGGTGGACGCTTTAGTACAGCCACATCCGTTGTATTCGGCACTGGGTGGTGATGCTCCGACCCGGCAAGATGCTTACCGAGAGTTGTTTCGCTACGAGTTGGAACCCGGCATGGTTGACGAGATTCGCCGGGCGACGAATGGCAATTTCGCGCTGGGTAATGAGCGTTTTGCGGCAACAGTGGCTGAAATGATCGGCAGGCGGGCGACTTCAGGACGATCGGGGCGACCACGCAAGGTGGTCGAGCCTGTGTCAGGTGAATTATTTTAAGGAAAACCGTGGTCTGTCCCCGGTTTGATGCCGTCCCCGGTTTGATGCCATGGCCGATTGTTCATGCGGCCAGTGGCTGGTATTTATGTATTCGCATCAACGTATCTGCCAACTTTTCTTCTGCAATCCTCCGGTCATAGTCAGCCTGCAAACCCAACCAAAATTCAGCGTTCATACTAAAATAACGCGCCAGTCGCACAGCAGTATCCGCAGAAATGCCGCGGCGTTCCCTCACAATATCGTTGATGCGCGGAGCGGGAACCTGTAGTGCAATCGCCACGGCATTAGCGGATAGACCCAGCGGAATCATGAACTCCTCGCGCAACATTTCACCCGGATGCACCGGCGGCAACTTGCCACCCTCTGCTACATCAGAAAAATCCATCTCGCCCAAATCTTCCAGTTTTATATTCATCGTTGCCTCCTGTTAGTGGTAATCCACTACCTCAACTTCAAACGCATTCCCATCCTCAAACTTGAAGCATATGCGCCATTGATTATTGATGCGGATGCTCCACTGGTTCGACCGATCACCCGATAAACGCTCAAGCCGATTACCGGGCGGAACGCGCAACGCTTCCAAGTTGCCCACATGATGCACCTGCGCCAGTTTGCGCCGCGCTGCTTGCCTGATGTCATGGGGTAGGCTACGCACCCTTTCATCAGCAAAAAGAGCAGCGGTTTCTTTATTGGCGAATGTTTTAATCACGGGCGCATGATATAACGATTGCCGTTAGATGGAAAGCGTTGCTTTGCGACGCAGATAACAGAGATAACAGGGGACACGGTCATTGATTTTGAAGAGTGATTTAGGACAGCCCTTGAGGTTTCCCCTCAAACATCAAATTCAGATCAACAGGTTACATTTGTTGGAGTTTGCGCCTTATTCAACCGCACGCCGCAAGGCTTGGGTAGCCCATTGGTTCAGGCTCTGCCCGCTCACCTGTGCCGCCGCCAGCGCGGCGGTATGCACTTCTGGCGGTACACGCAACATCAATCGACCACTGGCAGGCTTTTGCGCCGCACGACCCAATTTGGCGCAGGTTGCCAGATACCTGAATCCGTGCTCCATTCTGCCAACACCCTCTCCTGAGCTTTTGCCCATGATTTTTTCACCTGCCATCGCTCCCGAATCTGCCGTACCGGGCATTTCCCGGACTCGGTAGGCGACATTTTGTCGCTCATCGGTACAAGATCGGCTTACTTGGG
>Ga0209212_1002931_pt1 | contig 23383 bp, 28 predicted proteins | sample RifGroC2_FD_183996 | JGI IMG/M metagenome (GOLD analysis project Ga0209212, IMG submission 183996) | Groundwater microbial communities from Rifle, Colorado, USA - Groundwater C2 (SPAdes) (version 2) | ecosystem: Environmental > Aquatic > Deep subsurface > Groundwater | place: Rifle, Colorado... | reverse complement strand
CCATTGCAGCTGCATCACGACGGACGCGAGGCATGTGGGGATTCTTTGTGTATGCCATATGACGCTAGTATAGTGCGTCCAAGCTATTGAACCATTACGCAGTTGTTGACAAATACTGTACGTGTGAGATTCTATATGTAGAGTATTACACAACTTACACTACACCCAACCATTCAAAAAAGGAGGAGGACAAATGAAAAGACTTTCTGTTTTTTTACGTTCATCAATTTTTATAACCCTGTTGTTCTTCTGCTTCACTGTACAGGCAGTGGATGGATTACCAACAGTCGAGGATGTAAAAAAATGGCCCCGAAGCTTCCGTAAGACAGAGTTTGTTCTTCCGGACAATCCAAATGATCAATACGGTTTCACTAAGATTGATTTTTATATTCACACAGCACCTAAAGGACACTATCTATCAAAAATCCAGATAGGGTTAGCTGAGGCAAGGGATGGTAATATCTATGCAATTGCAGCAGGGTGTATTTACGCAGACGGTAAAAGAACACTGTGTATGTTTGATGCTCCAAGACTCTGGGAGATCAACCTAGCAGTTAAGTAGGCTACCTAATTCACCCTCGGAAGACATCCCGAGGGTGATTGTGTGTATATGGACACTGTTCCGCATACCTGCGTGGTTCTACTAGAAAGGAATGCCCGGAGGACCCAGTCCATTTGGTGTACCTTCGACACCAACAATATCCTGCATAAGAAGGATAATACCCCAAACCGAAACGAGCACAAAAAGCCCTATAATACCCCAGAACATTTTTTGTTTACCAGCATCCCTTTCTTGCTCGTTGTCCGCTTTGGCTATAAACACCAGCAGACCCCAAACAAACACAATGAGAGCAATCCCTAGAAGTATGGGGACGAGTGTCGATGCAACAACTAAGAGCGATTCTCCTAATGATGTCATGTAGCTAAAATCTTGTGCATGTATGCATGCAGGAATCACCAACAGTACCACGTGTATCCAAAAAAGGTATTTTTTATTTACACTACTCATAAAACTTACAAAATAACTGGTGGAGTAAGCCCCCCCGGATTACTATCAACACCAAACAATTCTTGAAGAAGAAGCACAATCCCCCACACAGACACAATAACAAAAAGTGCAATAAGGCCCCATATCATTCGTTGTTTTCCCACTTCACGAGCCTGGTCATTTCCCGATTGAGCAATGAATACCACCAGCCCCCAGACAAACACCACAAGAGCAAGACCAACAAGAACTGGAAGTAAAAGAAAAAGTACAGTACTAACACTGTCCAAGAAAGTATATACATACGTAAAGTTTTGCGCATATATTATTAGTGGCGTAAAAAAAAGAGTGACTAAACTTATTAGCGGTGTTGCGATTTTTTTTATTTTCATGAAAGATAATTATCTTGTAAATTGATATACGATGTTTGTGGAGCATAAGGAGTGGAAGCACCATCTGCACCTATGATGGTCTGGAGAAGTACCACCAAACCCCAAACGCTAACCAAGACAAAAAGTGCAACAAGACCCCATATCATTCGTTGTTTTCCATCTTCTCGCGCTTGTTCATTACTGGTTTGAGCAATAAAGAGAACCACCCCCCACACAAAATAAACTACCGCAAACGCACTGAGAAGGGTTACTAAAAGCGGTAATACGTTTACCAACAAACCGTTTGCAAAATTATCTATCCACGCGGTATTTTGTGCGCCAATAAAAGAAATTGGAGTGGCGAGCAACACAAGAAGGAGCGACCATGTTGTTTTTAGGGGGAAACTCATACACCTTTCATTGTATCAGTATATCTTTAATAATAGAACACTTCATGCATACTATTTGCTTGAGTGTGTATAAAACGTATTATGTATACATTGATAATGTAGGTAACCACACTATGTCTGGACATTCAAAATGGTCAACAATTAAACACAAAAAAGCTGCTACTGATGTAAAAAGAGGAAAAGTTTTTAGTAAAATTGCACACCTTATCACTGTGGAGTCGCGTCTAGTAGGAGGGGACGCAAACTCTCCCTCCTTAAAAACACTCATTCAGAAAGCAAAAGCAGAAAACATGCCCAAAGAGAACATTGAACGTGCTATTGCAAAAGGTGTTGGTGCGGGAGGTGCAAGTGAACAGATTACCTACGAACTGTATGGGCCTCAAGGAGTGGCAATACTACTTGATGTATACACAGACAACAGGAATCGAACAGTGTCCGAACTCAAACACCTACTTTCCAAACTTGGCTATCAATTAGCAGAACCAGGGGCGGCTATGTGGGCTTTTGAGAAAGATGGTGCAGAATGGAAGCCAACAACACTCCTGCCTTTGGAAGACGATTCTCAAAAAGAAAAACTTACAACTCTTATAGAAGCACTTGAAGAATATGATGACATTGAGAGCATATATACGAACGCTTCGTAGTCCACACGCTATCTTGCTATACTAACGGGATGAATCCCGTTAGAGACCAAAATACTGATGTTTCTAAAAGTGCCTCGAAATGTTGAACATGGTAAGAAAGCCAAAAATTAATAATCTAACCGACGGTCATTTAGTGACCTGTCTCTAACGGGATGAAAATAATCGCTCTTGACCCTGGATACGATCGTTGTGGTTTGGCTATTCTTACCCGCACAGAAACAGGAAAAGAAACCTTACTTGCATCTACTTGTATCACAACAAACAAAAATGATTTGTTTGAAGAAAGACTTTTTATGGTAGCAAAAGAGTTCCGTGTGTGGCTACGACAACATAAACCAGATGTATGTGTTCTTGAAAACTTGTTTTTTGCCACTAACCAAAAAACAGCAATGCGTGTTGCTGAGGCTCGCGGTGCTCTTATACTTACCGCCACTGAGCTTGGTATTCCAATACGTGAATTTACTCCAAAACAGGTTAAAATAGCGATTACAGGAGATGGAAGTGCAACAAAAAAACAAGTGATTCTTATGATTCCTAAACTTATTCATGTGCCTACAAAAATACAATATGACGATGAATATGATGCAATAGCTATTGGTTTAACTGCAAGTGCAACTTTTTCCAGCCTTGCGGGCTTTGAACATTATCCACACAAGTAACCTATTGCATTCAGCCCGATGTTTTGTTACAAATAACACCGACTAAATTATTATTCACTTTAGCGTATAGCATGCGTATAAAAACATACGATAACCCAAACATTTTTTTGAACAGTATGGACGTACCAGAAATAGAAGAAGAAAAGGAAGAGGAAATTCTTGATGATGAGGATCTTGCAGAAGTCAATCTTCCTGAGGAAGACGAGAACTTTGACGATGAAGAAGATTTGTTGGCAGTAGACCCACTCCTAATTGGTGTTTTGGATGAGGCTGAGGATGAGGAAGACGAAGAAGATGATGAATATCTCGATTTCGACACCTTTGATGATATAGACGAATAGGAACCAATTAAAAAAACACCCCAGGGGTGTTTTTTTAATTGGAGATTACTTTTTTTACATTTGTAGGAGTTCCTGAACTCAACGTATTTCTCACACAACCAGCTTGTGTATCTTCATGTTGCAATAGGTACTACTATATAGTATAGATTACGAGCAAAGCTTGACGCGCTGTGTTACCATGATTTGATGACAAGTTTGAGGGAAGTTTAAAATTTGGAATATGATAAAAACACAAATAATTAGCAATATAACCGACGGTCACTTCATGACCTGCCTCTAGTGAGATGATTAAAATACGTGACAAATTTTTCGTTAAAAACATTCTGCTTGTAATAGTAGCGATAGTTTTTGCTTTAGGTTTAATTTTTACAGGAGTATTTATTTTGTGGGCGTCAACACTAACCATGCCAACGGTGGATATTATTGAGACGCAGAAGAATGGACTTTCAACAAAAATATATGACAAAACAGGGGAAGTTCTTTTGTATGATATGCACCAAGATGTGCGACGTACCGTGGTGCCTCTTGATCAAATTTCCGATTATGTGAAAAAGGCAACTATTTCTATAGAAGATTCAGGTTTTTATTCCCACCACGGCATTGAGCCTCTTGCAATCGTTCGTGCAGTATTCATTAATTTAAAAGATGGGAATTTGCTCGGAGGACAAGGTGGTTCAACCATCACACAACAGGTGGTTAAAAATACTTTGTTAGTAAACGAAAAGAAACTTTCTCGAAAACTTAAGGAATGGGTGCTCGCAATAAAGCTTGAGCGAGATCTTTCTAAAGACGCTATTTTAGAACTTTATTTAAATGAAATACCCTATGGAGGTACGAAATACGGCATTGAGGAAGCAAGTCAAGGATTTTTTGGAAAATCAGCAAAGGATCTCAATCTTGTTGAAAGTGCCTATCTTGCGGCCTTACCACAAGCCCCTTCGTACTACTCTCCTTACGGAAACCATCGAGAGGATCTCAATGCTCGGAAAAATCAGGTACTTAAGAGAATGTTTGAACTTGGTCACATTACCGAAGAGGAATATACCAAAGCAAAAGATGAGGTTGTAGAGTTTCGACCTTTTACATCAGCATCAATTAAGGCTCCTCACTTTGTCTTTTATGTGATTGATCACCTTACAGAACTCTATGGGGAAGAAAATCTTGCACAAGCAAATTTAAAAGTCATCACTACACTTGATTGGGAACTTCAGAAAGAAGCTGAGAGAATAGTCTACGAACGAGCACATGAAAATAGTGAAAAATTTAACGCTACAAATGCATCCCTTATGGCTATCGATCCAAAAACAGGAGGTATTTTGGTAATGGTGGGCAGTCGTGATTATTTTGATGACGAGATAGATGGTAACTTCAATATCGGACTGGCAGAACGACAACCAGGTTCTTCTTTTAAACCTTTTGCTTACGCAGCAGCACTACGCAAGGGGTACACCACAGAAACTGTGCTGTACGACGTTCGCACACAGTTTTCAACCGCATGTGAAAAAACTGATTTTTCAAGCAATGAGGGATGCTATTCACCGGGAAACTACGACAATAAATTCCGTGGACCTATGACATTTCGAGAAGCGTTAGCACAGTCGGTTAACGTCCCCGCAGTAAAAGTCCTGTACCTCGCGGGAATGAAGGAAACCATTGAACTGGCTCGATCACTTGGAATAACCACCTTGAAGGATTGGCAACGATATGGGCTCACATTGGTTTTAGGAGGCGGGGAGGTGTCACTGCTTGAGATGACCAGCGCGTACGGTGTTTTTGCAAACGAAGGATACCGTATTCCTCACACAAGTATTAAAGAGATATTTTCAGGAAGCGAACAAGAGCTATTCTCAGTTGAAACAAAAGGGGAGCAAGTGCTTGAAACTGAGGTGGCACGTTCCATTAACGACATGTTAAAAGATAATAATGCAAGAACGTCTGCATTTGGTTCTGACTCCTTTTTACATTTCCCTGATCGAGAAGTTGCGGTTAAAACAGGAACAACGAACGATTACCGTGATGCATGGATTATAGGATATACTCCACAAATTTCTGTTGGGGCATGGGCTGGGAACAACAACAACACAGCAATGGAAAAAAAGGTTGCTGGTTTTATTGTTGCTCCAATGTGGAATGAATTTATGCAAGCGTATTTTAAAAAATACCCTGAAGCGCTTTCATTTACACCTCCTGCACCTATTGATTCCAATTTAAAGCCGGTTCTGCGTGGTATTAAGGCACAATACAACTCTCCTGCAGAACCAAGTTCAGCGATACTTGGTGTAGAAAACGACACCACTCCCACTGCACACTCTATTCTTCATTGGGTTGATAAGGATAATCCCCTGGGACCTTACCCTTCGAACCCCACACAAGATCCTCAGTATCGATATTGGGAGTATGGGGTTATGTTGTGGCAGGTTACACAAGGAAGTTCTTCTCCTCCACTCCTCGATACATCTACTCAAAATTCCACGGAAAAAACAAAAGTTACGATAGAAACACCAGAGAACAGGGACACTTTTAACAAGGATGGGTCAATAAAAGTAAGGTTTGATGTTGATAATGAAGATATTCTAACTAAAATAGAATATCTTGTAGATGATATACGTGTTGGATCATTGAGCTCGTATAAAAATTCTTTTGAATTTACTCCAGACGAATACGATATTAAAAAAGGTGAACACACGCTGTATGTTCTTGTATACACAAGCGCTGGTGTCCAAGGTGGATCCTCAGTATCGTTCAGGGTACGGTAACAACGTCTTCTAATAAATTCGTAGCTTTCAATTTCTTATACAATCTAGCTAGCGAATAAAAGAGATTCGTACATTATACTTCTTGTGGAGAAGTGAGATGATATGTGTTGAATTTTGTAGTAATTCGGAACGAACTGTTGGATGACATGAAAGAACAACACCTCCTTGCCGTATCGAAACATTTTTTTCTATAAGAGTAATACCACATTCATCATTTACTGTTTGAATCAATAACTTTATAGTACTTGCGTGTGGTGCTTTTAAGTTCTTATATCGAGCAAGATACGTTTTTAATTCTTCCATACATAACAACTCTACCTATTCATAGGCATAACTAAATAAAGGAAACCATCATTCCCTACTGGGCGAATAAGTGCCGGTTGTGACTGCCCTCCGAATTGAATAGTAATACTATCACTTGTTATTGAATGAAGTGAATCAAGTAAATATTTTTGATTAAAACTTATCACCAAATCTTTTCCTGTAATAGCCGCCGCAAGCGTATCTGTTGTTTCTCCCACACTGTCATTTTTTGTGTGTGCGATAAATTTTTTCTCTTTTGGGGATATAGTGATAGTTGTTTGATTAAATTGGTCTGAGAAGGCTGTAGCCTTTCTCAGAGTGCGTTCAAAGTCAAACACCAACATAGTAGCTTCAGAAACAAATTCCTTTGGAATAATTTGTGTATAGTCTGGAAAGGTACCCGAAACCAAACGGAGAGTGATGTAAATGTTTGGTAGAGTGATTGAAAGCTGATGTTTGTTTGATTTCACTTGAACATCTCCTTCAACCTGTTCAAGGATTCTAAGAAGATTACTTGTTGATTTACTTGGTATAAGAAACGGTTCTGAATCAATGGAATGTTTAAGAGGTGTTTTCTTTTCAGCTAAACGGAATGAGTCAGTAGCAGCTGCAATAAGAGTACTTCCGTCTGGATGCACAAACACACTTGATAATTCGGGTTTAATTGTTGAGTTACTTGCACAATATACTACCGCATTAATAGTGTCTCGAAACTGTTTTGCTGGCAGTGTAATTTCTTTTCCACCTTCAACCTCAGGTAAGACAGGAAAATCCTCAGTATCATGTAAGGCTATTTTTGAAGATCCTTCACTACTTCGTACAATAAGATGTCCATTATCTGAACTTAGAACTACTTCTGTTCCACTTGGGAGTGAGGATATAACATGAGCAAGTACGCTTCCTGATACAGCAACCATTCCTTTTGTTGTTTTTTCTACAGGAACCGTAAAACGCACACCAACCTCAAGATTAGTAGAAGAGAGGAGGAGTGTATTATCGGTAACCTCAAGAAGAATACATGAAAGTACAGGTAGTGTGTGTTTCTTTATGGTCGTCTTCTCAGTTTGTATAACTGGTTCAAGAAGTTGTTCACGAGCTACTGTACATTGCATATTAGTTCGTTTTTTTTAAAAATGATAAAACTTGTTACTACTAGGACTGTTGATATGTGGATAGTTTATTTATCTTTATTTTTCAACATTTTTTCACTGCTTTGGTATAAACTCCTGTGGAAAGATGTGTATAAGTTTTGATGGTTTGAAAACAAGGAAGTAAATTCTTCACGCTAACCACATGTTTGCAGTACTTTTATACAACGTTTTCCTATACTTATCCACAATTAAAAAACAGACCTCTCCCCCACCTACTTCAACATCGCACGAATTTCTTCAACCTCTCTTTGTAGTGATGGGTTATCCAAAAGCTCTCTTTTAATTTTTTCACAAGAGTGTATCACTGTTGTGTGATCTCTTCCGCCAAGTTTTTGTCCAATAGTTGGATAGGAGATTAAGAAATCTTGACGCATAAGATACATGATTATTTGTCGAGGTTTTACTACTTCTTTTTTTCTCGTTTTTTCATATATAACGGTATCTTCAACATCATAATAACGAGAGACGCGCTCCACCAAGTCTTTCACTGAGACGTTTTTTTGTGGTCGTAGATTATTTTTAACGATTTGTTTGATGTCGTTTATATCAAGACTCGAACCTTTAAGTTGTGTTTGACATATAACCCTGTTTAAAATACCTTCAAGGTCGCGAATATTACCCTCTACTTCATTAGCAATAACCTGTGAGAGTTCGTCGGTAAGTAAAAAGTTGTGGTGGGCAGCTTTTGTTTTAAGAATAGCTACTCTTGATTCATGACAAGGAATAGTGACATCAATAATCATTCCCTGTCCAAAACGAGATCGAAGTCTATCAGTTAAGTCTGAAATATAACTTGGGTGTCTGTCTGAGGAGAAAACGATTTGTTTATTATTCTCATACAAAGAGTTAAAGATGTGAAATAATTCCTCCTGCATCTTATCTTTTCCTGAAAGAAATTGTACATCATCCATAATAAGAACATCATACTGGCGGTATTTTTCCTTTACATTTTGGATAGTGTTCTGTTGGATAGCGCTCACAATATCAGTACCGAACCGTTCAGAGGTGGTATAGAATATTTTTTTTGAATTATTAAGGTGTTTAAGGTGGTTACCTATTGCTTGAATAAGGTGCGTTTTTCCACAACCAGTGTTTCCATAGATAAAAAGCGGGTTGTAGGTGATTCCTGGCTCTTTAATAACCGCTTGTGATGCGGCAAACGCAAGCTCATTAAAGGGACCCACAACATAGGTGTTAAAAGTGTATCGAGGATTAAGGTTGTCTGCCCTGTTTATGTAATGCTCAGCAAGCGGTAATTCGCTTGAAGGCATGCAGGTGCGACCTGATTTTCTCTCAGTTTTGGGCTTTTTCTTTTCCTCTCGCGCAATGACATATTCAACACCTCGCGTGTTTGGTGAAATACCGCGGAGTGCGCGAAGAATAGTCTTGTGGTGCTTGTCAGCCAACCAATCTTTGTAGAATTGACTAGGAACGCCAATGTAAACGATACCATCCTCTATCTTAATAACATGCGTTCCCTTAAACCATGTGCTAAAGTTTGCTCGTGATACAGAAAGTTCAATATCTACTAATGCGTTTTCCCATACTTTCTTGGTATCAACAAGCTGAGTCATTGAAATCAATTATAGCGACTCTGAAAAACAATACTAGTTCACAAACATGTAGTTTGTGTGTGTTTATGGGGATAGTATGTGGATAAGTGGACAAGAGAGTTATGAGTAAAGCGAGTAGCGAGTTATCGAGTGACGAGCCTGCCCTACAGGTGCAGGTATGGTAGGCAGGTAAAACGATGTTGAAAGAGGTTTTGTGCCGAGCTCTACTCTGTACTGAAACCTAATTCTAGTACAAGGTTTTGCTTTTAGTGTGAGGTTAAAAGTAAATGACACAAGTTCAAAAGCAGTGACATGTGTGTTTTTTGTAAGTAGTTTATTTTTTTGGCTTAAAATAAGGTTTATGTGATGCGCTAAAGCTTGCTTTTTTCTATAAATATGATATAATATTAAAAGGTAAACGATGTTTGAAATAAGTATAAAAACTCACAAGGAGGTTAAGAGATGAAAAATAACAGAAGGTTTATAATGGTGCTGATCGTTTTCTTCACCCTTCCGGAAGTTTTGTTTGGAGTAGTTAGTATTTTTACAGGCTTTACTCCTGGGATGCAATTCCTTTTAGGGGCGATTGTATCGCTACAGTTTTTGGTTGCCTTATTCTTGATTACTGCTCCGCTTACTGCTGGACTATTTGTGAGCACGGTTAAAAAACCAAAACACATTCCATTTTTACCGCTTTTTGCTGCCGTTGAAAATGGTAGATCAAAAGCTATTGTTGACCAAGGTGGAAATGCGGTGCGTTATGTTGTAAACAAACATGATGCCGGGTTTCATTTGAAAACGGAATTTAATGGAATTTCGTCGGAAGATAATAAATGGAATGTTGTTGAAAAAGAGTATTCCAATGCACGAAATTTTTGGGAAAAAAGAGTTGAAGATAAAACAGGCTTGGTGTTTGTTGGCATCTTCCCTTGGAGGAGAGTGTATCACTATGAGTTACATCCTATAAAAATGTTAACAAAAAGTGGTACTAGAACTTTGGTTATATCAGAATCAGAGACATCAGACCATGTTCGTGTGAGAGAGTTTAACTGGGGAGCCCAGGTAACAGTGCTTCTGAAAGACATGTTCCAGGTTTCCATCCTTTTTTCGTTTCGTCTTATGTGTACAAATCCACACAAACTCTTGTTTGGTGTAGATAATTGGGACGAAAGCTTTGCAGATGCGATTGCTTCTCGGACCATTGAAACTCTCCAAAATATCAAATTGGAGAAACTAACCGAACCTGGTACTGGTGCTAAGGGTATGATTGCAGACAATGTTTCAAAAATTTCACTCGACGTTGAACCAAAAACAGAAGTGAATTGGGGTTTGAGAGTAATTGAAACCCAAATCTCAAAGTATGAATTCCTCCCCTTAACTGAAGAAGAGAGAAAGGCACTTACCGTTGTGGAGGTTACGAGACGAAGAATGGATGCTCGTGCAATCGAGTACAGTACTGAAAAGCTGGGTGAGAGTGGTGTAGTGGAAGAAAGGGCTAAGGTGATTAAGGCTCATGGCGTTGCAGGTATGCAGGCCAGTCGTGATCAAATGCTCGAAACTGCTGCAAAAGATGGGCAACAAACAGTAATAACAGGACTGAGTAATACTCAACCATCAGAGGAAGGTGAGATTGTAAAACTTCTTAAGGCCTTACTTGCAAAAAAATAGTTTAAAGGAGTGAAACTATGAGCTGGTTCCTGTTTGGATTTATATCCACCTTGACGCTAATTGTGGGTGCGGGTGTTTTTGTTTATGTTCTAAAAACATCCACCACAAAAACAACTCTAAAACCAACATCTGAAGGAGATTCTAAAACAACTTCACCGGCAACTTCGCCAAATGTAAAAGTTGTTGTAACAACAACTAAAAGTAACACTTATGTTGTTGTAGGTATGGTACTGCTTCTACTCGTCCTTTTTGGGGTAGTAGTGTTTACCTACCCAATTCTGAAGAACGTCAACTACCATGGGTATGGATTTGTTTTTCCGTACTCACTGGCTGTAATTGTTGGGTGCTTGGTGTACTACATGAGAACAAAAAAGGAGGAGAAGTTACGCTCGGCACTACTTGCCACCACAGGCACCGCGATATTGATAGCTTTGTGGATGTATCACGGGCAGCTAGGCGCACTTTTAGTTGGGTCGTCGAGTAAGGTAGTAGGACAGGTTACCCCGATATATGTAGAAAAGGAGTTCCTGGTCTTCCTAATCGCACCCTTGATGGGCTTGATGAGCTACTTCTGGAGCGACCGAGGGAATAAAAGAATCTTCTATGCGCTCATGATAACTATCGCAACAGCTGTTGTGATAGCGCTCTGGACTCATACAGAAGTACTGAAGACTTCTATCGCTTGGTTCAAGGCAGGCCCGGGCACAGCTGCTTCTGTTTTAGGGTTGGACTTTTCTGAATGCCTAGGAATTACATTGTTACTTCTCGCACTCTTTTCAGGGAAAATCATCGATGCTCTGGTTGGTATTTTGTTTATGATTATTCTCTGTGCCCTATTTTAGATCTTTTACCCACCCTGCACACTTGCGTGCAGGGTGGTTTTGCTTTTATATAATCTGTGGTATAGTGCCACTCACAAACAAAGAAACAGTATGCCAAAACGAACATATCAACCTAAAAACAAGAAACGAATGACCACCCATGGATTTTTGGTGCGCATGCGTACTCCAGGTGGTAAACGCGTTATTAAACGCCGACGTGCAAAAGGTCGCTCAAAACTTGCAGTAAAACTTTAAAAAATAGACCGCATTCTTGCGGTTTATTTGATTAATGCTATACACTGTTATGTATGCTTAAAAAGAAACAACGTCTATCAAGAGTTGATTTCACAAACCTCCTTAAAAAAGGAAAACGGCTCCATTCCCCGTATTTCTCCCTTCTCTACATGGGGGCACAAGAAACAAAATGTGGTCTCGTGGTAGGCAAAAAAATAGCAAAAAAAGCTACTATGAGAAATAAGGTACGCCGGCAAATATATGCTATTTTTGGTGAAAATCTGTCTGCACTTGGAAATATACATTGTGCACTCTTGACTCGGCCAAGCATTGCATCCCTTTCTTATCTTGAGCTTAAGGTGGAGGTTGAAAAACTCATTAAAACAATAAAATAAGAGGACTTACGCAAACGGATGCAGTTCGAGGCGCACAAGTAAAATACTACGAGGCGTATAGGTAGTACGGTGAGTAGTATTTTGTGCAGTGCAACGAGGAAATGTGACCAATTTTTCTTATGATCCGCCAGCGGGCGGAGAGTTAGAAAAATGAAATACTCTTGTGGTGCGCCGTTTGTGTAGGTCCTATAAATAGCACGACCGCTCTTTTTAAGGTAGAATAGCAATCATGATATCTGAAATTTTTCATACAGTGGTCTATACCCCTCTGTACAACGCTCTTATCGCACTACTTGATGTAGGCCCATGGGTGGACATGGGTGTCGCGGTTATTGTGTTGACATTAATCGTCAAAACAGCCATGTTCCCGCTTTCTCTGAAAGCAGCTCGTACTCAACGGGTCATGAAAGATCTTGAAGGTCCCATGAAAGAACTCCGAGAAAAATACAAAGATAACCGTGAAGAACAAGGTCGTCGCCTCCTTGCACTCTATAGAGACAACAACGTGAACCCCTTTTCGAGTTTTCTGGTGTTATTTATACAACTCCCCGTTATTCTTGGTCTCTATTTTGTGTTTTTAAAAGGAGGATTGCCAACCATAGACTCGACACTACTTTATAGTTTTGTTCCTCAACCTGACAGTGATGTATCCATGCATTTCCTCGGACTCATTGATTTGACTGCAAAAAACATACCTCTCGCTATACTTGCAGGTATTAGTCAGCACTTTCAAGCACGACTTGCCCTTCCCGACCTCGCACCTAAGAAGGAAAATGCCACTTTTCAAGAAGATTTTGCACGATCTCTTCAAGTTCAAATGAAGTACGTATTACCTTTTGTTATTATGTTTGTCGCGTACGTAGCAAGTTCAGCGGTTGCACTTTACTGGATTACGAGTAATATTTTTGCTATTGGTCAAGAAATACACGTCAAGAAACGTGTTGAAGCCGAAAAGCAACAGGTACAGCAAAGTAACTAAACAGTAAAAACATGGACGAAACAGAAATGAGAGCATACATAAAAGAATTTGTAGAAAATATGGGTATAACTGTTGAGTCTGTTGAGGTTGTTGTTGTTGCAGCACATCAAATATATTCTATTAAAACACCAGACAGTAAACAGCTCATTGGTCCGCAAGGGGAACATTTGCGAGCCCTCAACTACATTTTCAGACGAAGCATAGAAAAGAAAACAAACACTAAGGATAGCCGAATTGTTGTGGATGTAAACGGGTATCAACACAAACAGCTCAGTGAACTTGAACAGAAGGCCACTTTGCTTGCTGAGAGGGTTCGTACATTCAAATCAAGTGCAGACATGACACCGATGTCAGCGTATGAACGCATGATAATTCACTCAATGTTTAGTGGAGACAAGAACATTACCACAGAGTCTGAGGGTTTTGGTGCTACACGACATGTGGTGCTTAGATACAAAGAAAACATGTAAGATAGGGCCTATACAACAAACACATCAGGCAAGGAAGATTCTGCAACAAAAAACCACATAAAATAAATGATGTGGTTTTTGTTTTTTAGGAGTATTTTTACTCTTCTTCAGTTTCAGGTATCTCAGTTGATGGAGTCGTGTGTTTTTCAGGAAGTTTAAGTGCCCACAAGACGTTGTTCACTCTTGTTTTAAAGAGAATGTAATCCTCTTGTGGACTCACCACGATATCTACAATATCAAACTTCTCCTCAGTAGCTTCAACAGGATCAAAAAGTTTTTTTACAACACCTGTTCCTGTGTCTAAGCGCCACAATACATCATCAGTACTTGTGAGACCCATATACCAATCTTCTAAGAACTTACCATGTATTTCTTCTCGAGGAATAGCACAATATACATACTTTGATACTGGTCCCCAACTACACTTTTCGACCAAGGTGGCCAAAGGGAGGTGTGTTATTTCTCCTGTTCCCAAGTCTAAAACGCGAAGTGAAAAAATAGTATTACCCTCCTCCTCAAGAGAGTACAGAATTTTCGTACCAGACGTGTTTGTTTTTGCTGCGAGTGCTATGTTGTTTGCAAGCACAACAGAGGTACTTTTGGTTGTTGGGTTAATTGACCATACTGCCCCTTCGGCGTATGAGGAAGGGTTAGAATACACAAGTATTCTGTTTTGTGTTTCCCATGACACGCTCAAATTTCGAAGCAGTGATTTCCAAATTTGAACTCGCGCACCAGTCATCACGTTTTCTATGTATCCTATTGAACCTTCTTTGTTGGTTACAAGATAAAACAATTCGTTACCCTGAGGAGATAAAGCTACATCTTGTATTGTTTCAACCACTGGTCTGCCCGTAAACTCCACAGATGGAACTCCTCCGGTGGAGGTACCATAAACCGCATAGTTTATATAGGCAAACATTTGTGTGCCACCTTCGTCAAAGTATCGTGAAATAGTTGAACTTCCATTTCTTGACCATTTTGCGTTACCGATGCGAAGAATTGTTTTACTTGAAACATTTACTTCATCACCCATAGTTGCAAGCGGTGTGTCAAACACATGTCCATTTATTCTTGAGGTAAATCGTATGTACTCAGCAACAGCACCCCCTTGTTCTCGCTCGTATACCACTGCCCCTGCAATAGGTATTTTGGTAACTGCGCGAAATTCCGGTACTGGAGACCCTACTGCCCCGTCTGGGACGAAACGCTCGCTTGAGGTTCCAAACAAGAAATCACTATCAGTACTCGATGCTTGTTGTCTTTCGGTACCAGTGTCACCAAAAGGATCTTGATTTTCCACTTCTGTGTCAGAATTTCTTGCCAAAATGAACACTACTATAATAGCAAGTATCATTACTACCACGAGCGCGGCTGCTCCAACAACGATTTTGTTTTTCTTTATAAAATCTAACATATGTGTAGTTGGTGAAAACTAGTTGGTTTGAAAATATTAATCTCAACCAGTTTTGGGTTTATGGTGTACAGGATGGTGATAGAAGCGAGGACTATCAATAGACCCACAATTGCTTGAGTTATTTGTTCTTTTGCACCACTTATTTTAAAGACTGACTCACTGGTCATGTACTTAAAACCTCCTATAGCAAGCATAATGACCGCAAGTACTGCGGCTACCGCAACTGAAATTGCAAAAAGAAGATTAAGAAAACCTTCCATGCCGCCAGCAAGCCAGTCGCTCGAGCCTTGTTGCGGTAGTGATGGTGAGAGGGGAACAAACTGACCAGCTCTTAGGGTTATTGGAAAAGCATATAGCAGATAAGTACCTAATATCCAAAATAGTGTTTTCTGTATCATAACGCGTCTGTGTCAGGGTTAATATCCCTCCATGTGTCATTTAGTCCGAAGTCAACTGTAAGGTCTGCACGTCCGTTTTGAAGCCAGTATGCAGTATTCTGAATAACCAAGTTTATTAACGCAGTACCACTACCAACTCCTTCAGAACCGAGAGAAATACTTCCAGGACTTGTGTATGTCTTTCCTGCTATAGACCACGTGTAGGTAAGTGCAGGGTCTGTTCGTGTTGATGCGCTTATATAGTATGGCTCCGACACTATCGTAGTCTCTCTGTCGGATATATTATGTGTACCTGTAATGGCTTTGTCATACCTAATGCCTATAAGAGGACTGTCTTCATAGAGAACTACCGAAGGTTGGTTTGCTGGGATAACAAACTTTTTACCTACACGAACCACTCCTTGCGGGTCTTTTACAAGCAGATTAATAGTAAATACCTCAAAAGGTTTATCATTTATCAAAGTTACAGAATGTTTACCCTTTCCTGAGATTTGAGGGATTGTGGAGTGATTTGTTGACCACGAATATGAAAGTTCGTCTGCTGTATACGCAACTCCTTTTGCGTTTAAAATAGTGGGGAGTGCAACTATCGCCACCTCGGAACCAGCTGTTTGTAGTGCCCTTCCTTGGTAGAAGGGTGGTGTGTACGTCCTACCTTCCCATACAACACTTACGTCTCCTACGTGTATAGTATTTTCTGCTGAAACTCGAAAACCTGATGCGTCCTCAGCAACTACGGTTATTTTAGATACACTACCCACTTCACCAATTTTGTAAGTCACTTCCCTTTGGGAATATGATTGCTGAATAATTTCTCCATTTAAACGCCATGTTATTAGAGCAGTATCGTTATCAAGACTTGAAGAGTGTAGCTTTGCCTTAACCATCTGCCCAGGGGTGGGATATTTTGGAGTAATTTCTATACTCGCTTTTACTAATCCAGCTCCAGCCTGCGCTTGAGCACTCAGTGGACGGGTTGTTGCAAATACTGCACTCACAATCACCAAAAACGTTGTTAGTAATGCGAAATTGATTAGATGTATTTTACTGTACATAGGTTATTAAAAGTATACAACAGACTTCCGTATTTTTTTGACTGCATTGAGGATAACCAAACAAGACCTCACATACGCACCTTGTTTAACTTATTCATTTGCTGTGCTGCTTTGTTTTGGAGCTCAGAATCCTTGATTGCATCCTCTGCTTGAGATATTGCGACGTGACGCCAAACCATAAAGGTGATACCAGGGAGTAAATTTAATAATGGAATTGTTTCAACAACCACAGTGCAAAGGTTTACCAGAACTCTTTGACCTTTTGTAAATGTCCACATATGCACACCTTTCATATAAAACCAGACTGTAAAGAAAAAATATGCAAGAATTGTGGACAAAAATGAGCCAAATGTATATATGAATGGACCAAGAAAAATAGCGGTCGCACCACCCAAAAAAAGGCTTACCCCCACTTCAACACTTGCGGCGTTTTTTACAATACATGCTCCTGCTTTATCAAAAACATAATACCAAGGAGTGCTTTCACACAACTCAGCGGCTACAACTGCATGAGATGCTGTGACTCCAGTATCTCCTAAGAGCATTATAACTAATCCAACCGCTACGAAGATTAAGATAACAGGTAGCAAATCAAAAAAAACCCCCATAGCAAGCATTAGCCGACTGGTTGATTTGGAGATTCGTTGTTGTGAGGGTAGGTTTGTCTGCATACGTTACTAATGATTATAGCTGAACTGTCTCTTCAGCGTCACTATTCTCAAGTCCGTCACGTTCTTTTTTAATTGCGAGTAGTTGAGATGGGTCTGAGGTGATGATCTGGTCTTCTGTGTATGAAGCGATTATTTTAATAGCGACATGCTTACTTCCTGCGAAGAATATCCCCTCACCTACTTGTGACTCCAGAAGAAGGTATTTTTCTTCATCGGTAAGGTTAAATGTTGCCTGAATCCTATCAATTGCCGTAGCAGACTGCTTAAGGAGAATTTGTATAGATGAGTTCGTAATCATCGGTACACCGTATGGGGATTTTAGGAAGTCATCGACGTCTTGGGTGATAGTAGCAAGTCCTAGATAGTACTTCCTACCACGTTTTGCCACGCTATAGAGGAAGCCTGCTGTATCGTCACTCTTCATCATAAACCATGCCTCGTCTACCACCAGGAGTCGTTTTTTTAGTTCACGACGCACCGCTGTCCAGATGAAGTTGGTGACAATATACATCGCAGCTGGTTTCAAATCTTCTTCCATATCACGGACAGAGAAGACCACAAACTTTTGGTTGATATCCACGTTTGTTGGTCTGTTGATGAAACCAGCCCACGTGCCCCTTGTGTACTTCGTAAGGCGAAGGAGTAGTGAGTCACTTCCCTCCATACCACTCAACACAAGCTCAAGGTCAGAAAGCATTGGAGGGACAAGGTTTGAAAAATCTGTAGTTCCAGTGATGTCTTTAAGTGCATATGTTTCAGTTATTGCACGGTCAATCATTGCGTCTTCCTCGGGAGACAAACCTCCCAACATAATACGAAACAGTCCAACCAAAGTGATAATATTCTGTCGCAAAATATCAGAGGGGTTTTCATCTTCATGCACGACAGGTAAGTCAAATGGATTGATATGGTGTTCAGAAGAGAGAGAAATATTGAAGTATCTACCACCTGTAGCGCTTGCCATGTACTCATACTCACGCTCAGGGTCAATCACAATAACCTCAGTTTCAAACATAAGTGAACGGAGCACCTCAAGTTTCATAGTGTAGCTTTTTCCTGCTCCCGATTTTGCAAAAAGGACAGAGTTGTAGTTTTCCATCGAATACCGGTCAAAAAGGACCAGTGAACTATTATGCAGGTTTATACCGTACAACACGCCATTTTCTGCTGTAAGGTCAAAAGAAATGAAGGGAAAAATTGAGGAAAGTGGTGAACTGTTGAGTTTACTATGTACAAAAATTTCATCAGTACAAAGTGGAAGGACACTTCGGTACCCTTGATCTTGTTGAAAGAGTGCCGGTTTCAAGTAGATGAGTTGTGATTCAAGCATTGTCTTCATTCCGTCCTCCACCTTATCAAGAGCCTCTTTATTGTCAGCATAGACAGAAATATAAACTCCTACATCAAAAAGTCGTTGTTCTGCCTGTTGAAGCGAATCCCGAAGTGTTTCAAGGTTTTCATGCGCAGCGTCAAGCATTGGATCTCGAACCATACCTCGTGTTTCTCGTTCATGAATTTGACTTTGTACCTCCGCAACTTTCTTTTGAAACTTCTTAAGCATCGGTGCTGTATCAATAGGGTGTATAAAAATAGAGACATCAAATACATTTTCCAAATTTATTATGGGAGAGAACCAATTTTCAGTAAGATATCTGGGGTATGAAATAATAAAAAAAGTTCTTGCCACTTGCTCTCCAAGGTTTATCTCATTTGGGGTTATCTGGAGTGCGGAGGGGGCAAGCACATCTTTTAACTCAAGATTGGTTACCTCATACACATCGCTTGGGACTATTGACCCAAACTCAACTTCTGCAACCCCTTCTTTCTTTTTGTTGAATGAAAAGAGACCCATACGTTATTTTTCATTAGATAATTCTGATAACGGAATTGGCCTATCAAGCTCTCCAATATTAAAAAGTCGGTAGAACAGCTCAATAATTTCCTCAGTACCTAGTTGTGCGGCACGTACACCAGTTCTTGAAAGTCCTTGCACTACCATAGCAACTCTTTGTTCAATCTGAGACCGATATTCTTCAAAGAGTTGCATTGAAATATGAACTTCGCCTTTGTTTTGTGTTTTAAAAATTGAACTAAGTCCTTTTGGGCTTGAAGACACTTCCAGTGAGGGTGGATTATAAGGTACCACCACATAAAAACCTTTTGTCATAATACTTGCTCCACCCACAAAACCTCGAACAAAGTCCATGTACTCGCGAACCTGAATTTTCATTAATTCTGTTTGTTGCATATCTAGTTGCTGTTCTAGAAGTGCGAGATAGGGTCGTATGTCCAGCTCCCTTGATTGAATAAAGATTTGGATAGAAAAATCAAGAGAGTTTAAAAAGTTCTCAAATTGTTTAAGGATGGCAGTCTGCTCATCCTCACTTTTAAGTACTATGTTTATAGAAGATGCCATAAGTACAGCGCGCACCGTCCCGTCTTTAAGTACCATAATACCGTCCCGCACTTGCTCTATAGGAACGAAATCTTGACTTGGCTTTGCTCTTGATGCTGCTTGTGACATGTGATTAATGTGTTTTTTTATCTTTATCAAACAAATTGTTTGTGTCTAACGACCACGCGAGCTGTCTCAGTTTAGATTGAGACATACTGACTGAAACTGGCCTTGTTGTTTGAGTCTTTTCTACGTCCTGAGTAAGGTGTTTTTTCTGAGTCTTTTTCCATAAGTAAAGCTTACTCTTCAGCGCATAAAATGACGCAGAATACAACATGTGTATAAAAGGCCTTCCTTGTACTTTTACAAATGTCAAAAGAAAGGCTAGAAAAAGTACAGGGATTCCTACGAGAGCGGCTAAAAAAAGACCAAATTTCAAATAAACAGCAACAGTAATACCCACGCTCCCAAGAATATAAATTCCTTGTTTGAATGTAAGTGGACCGAATATTTTGTCCTCAACATCAATGAATTGTGGTACCGAAAATCTCATATAATGCGCGTGTTACTAACCGCCGGATGAAGAATGGAGTATGAAACCCTCGCCATCGTCTCTACTCTTACACCTGTGTTCGATACGGGTCGTCTAAGCCCCCGTGCACCCCCTCATTCGGTAGAGCAGTAGCGGATGATTTGTTATCTGCAACAGTTCCTAAAGAAAGCAAAAGGGCTTCCCGCACAGGATTAAAAATATGTTGCACTACACCTTCAAACAGTGCCGTTGCTTTTTGGGGGTCTATGGGGAGCTCTGATGTAACGAACACTTTGAAATCTTTGGTCGTCGAAAGTCCTGTTGAAGCAAGGGTGATTTGTTCGACGCATACTTGTTTGTCTTTCCCTTCAAGTCCTGCAGCTTCTGTGAGTGTGCGTATACTTTCTGTAGTTGTGTCCGAAAGAATGACATCCTTTACACCATCGGGAAGTCGGGCAAATCGTTCACTTACAGTTTTTTGATTAAATGCTTTCATACTTATACATTCATTCTATTGTTATCGTTAAACCAATCATGCAGTTTAACAATGTTTTGTTGTTCAGGGGTGTACGTAGGTGTCACTGCAGGCTTGGCAGGAGTAATTGGATTCCCCTGTTTATCAAGCGTTTTACTTGCCTCCGTAGCCTCAGTGGCTTTTGGAAGAGCGGCAAATTCACTTTCTACTGCCACCCTCATTGCCTCTCGCTTCTCTTGAGAAAGACCCGTTCGGACCATGCCAGTGAGTGTTTGAGGATCTAAGTTCCGTACTACTTCAGCTCGTTTGAAGAAGGATACATCATGTTCAGCCAAATCTGCCGGCTTAGTCATTCGTATCTCATTCTTTAATGCATCACCAGTCAAGGCTTTAAAGTGTTCCTTTCGAGCATCGATAAATTTACCTATGGTTGGTGCGTCAAATATATCTTCTTTGTTTTCCTTAATTTGTTTAAAGGTGTGACACATGTGCAACAGCACCTGTATTTTCTGCCAAGTCATCGGCATTTTCCTTAATGTCTGCACTGGACATGTCCCGAAGTCTTTTTATGTATGCCTTCTTTGTTTCAGCGTCCTGTGTTGTGTTTACTGTACGAATTGCTTCTCGCTCATTTTTGAAAGCCGCTTCAGTAAGCTGTCTCTTCTGCATAGGAGTTGCAGTTTCCTTAGCTGCCAATGCTGACGCTTGTTTCTTACTGTACGCATTTATCATTTGAGGGGTATCGGCAGCTTTTCCAGAGTTTGCACGAAGACGTTCAATTTCCGCTTGCGATGCGCTAGCAATTTTCCTCTTCGCGATGTCATGTGCCGTTTTCTGGTTCTCAGCATAGTATTTGCTGTTGACAATACCCGCTGCTTCTCCCAGCTCAAGATCTTTTCCTGTTTCGTTCAGTTCTTTAATTCGTGCATCAGAATTTTTCTTATTTGCGAGTCTCCTTTCCGCAAAACTACTACCTCCAAACTTCATACCTGCCCCTGCTCCAACCGTAGTACTAATTCCTCGATCAATTCTTCCTCCAGAGAGACCTCGTTTTAGCTTTGCCATTGGAGATTTATGCACATACTGACCATTTTCCATTCTGTTTGCTTCGGCCATGTCCTGAGCATATTTTCTCTGAGCGTATGAGGAAGCCATACCAACGGTATAAGCCCCTGCCAAACTTCCAGCTCCTATAGCTACACCCCGTGACCACTTTTCGCCGGTTTTAAGCACTGCATCTGCTCCATGTGCTCCAAGCTTCTTCGCAACAATAAGTCCTGCGATAAGAAAACCAATGACAATAATGAACATGGTTGCCATTGATACTGCGGACGGGGTTACCGCACCTGATGACCCTATTGTTGCTGTACCAGCATAACTTTTTGTGTAGTCTCCCAAAATGGTGTAGGCAATCCACCAGCAGAGCAGTATTGCAGGTGGAAAAATGCTTTGATTGATGAGTGTATGCCACCACGCGCGACCTTGTCCAGATATCCCTGTTATCCAAAGAACAAGCGCAAGTGGTGAAACAATAAGTAGAAAGAGAAGAATAATAAAACGAGCAACAAAGAGAAAGCCTGCTCCTCCAAACACAAACGCCATCACCAAAAACATAATAGAAGCCATTACATAGGTAAACGCCATTTTCCAGTATAACTGAGAGCCTGCTCCGTCGTCCGATGCCCCTTTCATGCCTTTAAAATCAAAAATAGTGGTAATTCTGAGCTGAGTCCAGAAGGCAGTAGCGATACCATTTGTGACACAGACATTAGTATTAAGGGCTTCGGTGTTTGCACCTGGTTCGCGGGCACGACCTGCACACTCTGCAGTTACATTACTAGGTGTTTTTGATTGAAACATTAAAAATGTTTGTACTGCTGTAAGATTTGATATGTCTATTATCACTTTGGTAAACGTAACACTGAAGTTGACGAGCAGTGCAGCCAATACCACTTTCCAGAGCATTTGTTTGGCTCCAAAACCAGATATACCGAGAATGGTCGCAATACCTATGTATACTGTTAAGAAGACCAAAAACACATTCGTAATATCACGTATTGTTTTCCAGGCGGTCATAACTCCGTTCATTGACTGAACCACCTCACCCATTCCCATCACAAGCTCGTTAAGTGCATAGTTGAAAAAGAGTCCCATCCAACCAGCTAACCAATAGGTAGGTTTAAAGAGTAAGTAGTAGGTCCCGACAGCGACACACCCAGCTATAGAGCTTGTGTCAAATTCTCCGTCTTGAAAACATCCAGACTTTGGTGCGTAGCTACTATCGTCGAGGCCTTTGTCGGTTGCCTCTGTGAGACTCTGCTGGGCAAATGTGGTGAGTGGTACAAGTGCTGGTAATACCACAGTGCTTGTTACAAAAAGCACAAGAAGTGTCTGAGCAAACTGTTTTTTGTATTTTTTAATAAAGTTCATGGTTTTATTCACCCCTTGCGGTTTGTAAACTCCTTACTTGCAGGGTGTTCTTGTGCAAATACAGAAGTTATTGTGAAAGCTGGCAGTAGAACAGCACCAAACATAAAACTAAACAGTAGCATGGTAGCAATTTTTTTTTGTATGTGTATGTGTTTGAATGTTTCCATGTTAGAAATGCTGTTGTTTTATTTATAAAGGTCCAACGTTCCCATCAGAAGTGCCAGGGTCATTTCCGAGAGTTCCTCCATCATCACCTCCATCATCACCTCC
>Ga0209212_1002930_pt1 | contig 23388 bp, 17 predicted proteins | sample RifGroC2_FD_183996 | JGI IMG/M metagenome (GOLD analysis project Ga0209212, IMG submission 183996) | Groundwater microbial communities from Rifle, Colorado, USA - Groundwater C2 (SPAdes) (version 2) | ecosystem: Environmental > Aquatic > Deep subsurface > Groundwater | place: Rifle, Colorado... | reverse complement strand
AGTTTGGGTGTTGTTTTCAGCTTCTTGATTTCCAACAAACAAACTGTCGGTTATGTTAGTGTATAAATACTTAAAATCCGGTTTAAGGTTTGAAAGAGTCGTTGTTTTTAAATCAGGCAAAGACTTGTCGCCATAATTTGTTAAACACATGTAATGATAATACTGCTCCGAGTATAAAAGTTTTCTTGATACAGGGAAAATTCTTTCTTCAAGTTTTTTTGAAATTTGTTCGGAATATATTTCATAAAGATATCTGTGTATTTGCTTTTTTTCATCAGGCGAAATACTTGAATAAACAGTATTTTTTAACAAGCTTTTTATATAAAATCCATCCCTGTTGTGAGTTAACAGCATTTTAGAAGTCAAATAATTTATTTTATCTCGTATTTCAGAAGTAAAATTCAATTTTTCTAACGTTTCAAAAGTCACAGAATGTCTTATAGCTGTAAAAAAGCAGGTCGTTTTTAAAAATTCATCGGGAATAGATTTATAAATCTTTTGATACACAAACTCTTCAAAACTTTTTTGATCTTTTGCGTAATATTCCTGTAATAAATCAAAAGAAGATATGTTTAAAGTATTAACAGCATTTGAAAACCATAAAAGATTTTCGGGATAGCCTCTTGTAACTTGAAAAATTTGTTGCAAACCGCTTTCTGTTTCTATTAACTCATTATTTTTAAGTATTTTATAGGCTTCTGATTCATCAAGCCCGCTAAGTCTGATTTCAAAAGGATCAGTTTTTAAAGATGAAAAACTGATTTTTCTACCGGATATAATGATTTTTATTTCCGGAATAGATGACAGAAATTCTAAAAAATGGGTTAATTCTTTTTGTTCTTCGTTAGGATTAGTCAGATTTTCAAATCCGTCAATCATAATTAACAAAGGGATATTTATGGTTTTGATAAAATTCATCAGCCTCTCATCAATGGACTGGCTGTTTGAAATTTTGAAAGCCCTTTTGTATTCGGGATTTTTTATTGCTATTTTCTTTAAATAATTGAATAAAGACAGGATAATATCATCCAGGTGAGTAACAGGCGAGCATTCATGGTAAAAATTAAGTATATTTTCTTCAAGCGCGTAAATTAAAGTGTTTATAAATTCTGTTTTTCCTGTTCCCTGAAATCCGTTTAAGAAAAACAGCTTTTGTTCATCAGAATTAAGTGCCTGGCAGGTTTCTTTCAAATATTCGTTTCTGTTTACAAGGTTATACAAAGTTCCTTGCGGCATATCGTTTTTAAAAACAGTTTTAGCTTCTTCAATAGTGCTTATTGGAGAAGTTATCGCTTTTATGAAACTTTCTTTTATAAAAATTGTATTATTTTTATTCATGTTTTTTATTTTATCCCATGTTTTATTTTAGGGATATATACTTTTTTAAAAAAGTTTTCGATAATTTTGTGAAATTTAATAATAACAAGCATTGACAGCGGCAGCAAAGCGGTTTAATTTATAGGCAGTTTTATTGTAAAGACGCTTCCGCTGCCTTCTTCGCTTATTACAGAGATAGTTCCGTTATGGCTTTCAATAATTTGTTTTGAAAGATAAAGCCCCAAGCCCGTTCCTACCTGCCTGAATTTCTTGGCGAAACTTTGATATTTATTAAATAAAGTTGATATTTCCTCTTGAGAAATCCCTTTTCCGTTATCAATAAAGGAAATTATAACCATATCATTCTTAAGTCTTGAAGAAATAATTATTTGACCGTATTCTCCCGTATAATTTACGGCGTTTGAAAGCAAGTTAATTATTACACGTTTTATTTCCAGACTGTCTGCAAATAAATCCAGAGTTTCTTTTTCAAAATCAAAGTTTATTGTTTGTTTTTTGTCATTAGCAAGGTATTTTAACTGGTCATAACAATTTTTTATTAAATCATTAATATTAAAATAATGTTTCTGGATATTTACGCTTTTATTTTCGTATCTGTAAGTAGCAAGAAGATTATCCACCATGCCAAACATATATTTATTTGAATTAAGGGTTTCTTCAATAATATCTTTCTGGCTGTCATTTACTTTTCCGAACTTTTCGTTAACAAGCATTTCTAAGGCTCTCATTTGAGCGCGAACAGGTGTTTTTAAATCATGTGTAAGTGTTGCTACAAAAGTTTCTTTTTGTTGTTCAATTTCTTTATGAGCGGTCACATCTCTGAGAATTAAAACATAACCTTCAATTTTATTTAAAGATGGATTTATTTCCGAGCAGCTTATTTCAAGAAATCTTATTTCCTTTTTATTATTACCTGTATTTATTTCAAGACAAAAATCCATGTATTTGTCCCCGTTTTTCAAACATTGTTTTATAGGATAAAAATCTTTGTCATGTCCGGCTATACAACAAAAATCATTATTAATTATTTTTTCTTTAGGCAAATCCAGCCATTTTGAGAATAATTCGTTACATGAAATTATTTCAAAAGAAGAGTTTAAAATTACGATTCCGTCTGCCGAAAACTTAAAAACAAGGTCAAGGATTTCTTTTTCAGCTTTTAATTCATCCTGAAGGTCTTTAATTTTTAGTATGCTCAATATTCTGGCTTTTAATTCTTCTATTTTAAAAGGTTTTGTGATGTATTCATAAGACCCTAAATCAAATCCTTTAACTATATTACTGGTTTGATCAAGCGCGCTGACAAAAATAACAGGAATATCTTTTGTGGAGGTTTTTGACTTAAGTTGTTTAATAACGTCAAAACCGCTCATTTTTGGCATCATTACGTCAAGAAGAATTAAATCAAACTTTTCCTGTTCGACTAAATCAAGCGCTTGCTTGCCGCTATGAGTGACAACAGAAGTTTGACCGATTTGTTCGAGAGTTTCTTTTAAAATTTCCGTGTTCATCGGGTTGTCGTCAATTATTAATACTTTATGACATTTATAATTTGTTTCTTTTTTCTTGTCACTTTGAACTTGCGGATTGTGAGCCGAGACTGAAGGTAAAGGGGAAGCTTCATCGTCCTGCAATGCCGTTACTTGCGAGCAACCAATGGGATTTATTGTCTGTGATTTTTCAATTGAAGACTTTAAACTTTGTTTGACAGATGCTGAACTTGTTTCAGTATGACAGCCGTCATGATTTAAAAAAGATTCGATATTATTAATAAATACAGAAACTTCTATGGGTTTTGAGATAAATCCGCAACAACCTGCATCAAATGCGTTTTCTTTGTCGCTTTGCATTACTCTTGCCGTAAATGCAATAACAGGAATATTTTTTGTTAAAGTGTCTTCTTTTAAAATTTTTGTTGCGGTTAAACCGTCCATGCCGGGAAGATTTAAATCCATAAGAATTAAATCCGGTTTTTTTATTTTAGCAAGTTTTATTCCATCGGCGGCATTTTCTGTTTTTATGGCGGAATGACCGGCGTTTTCTAACAATTCACCAGCCATTTCCATATTCATGATATTGTCTTCAATGATTAATATATTTGCCATTGATAGTTTTTATATCCTTAATATTTTTATTTAAAATCAAATTTCAATTTAATATTTTAATATAAAAATATCATAGAGTATAAAAATATTATAGATTAATAAAAGAGTTTATTTTTTAATATCAAGATTTAATTTTGGCAAATTAGAACTCCAATTATTGAATTTTTCCAAACCAGGATTTGGTTTAGCAGCTTTTGGATCTTTAATTAAATCATGTTTAATTAAAAATTTGTTTACTTTATCAGCTAAAGGAGTTGCAATAACAGGAGCTAAATAACGGAATGCAAAAGTAAATGCTACTAATGGAATTAATGAATGCTTCAATGCGCCTTTTAAATCTTTTATTCTTTCATTCGGAACTTCTTGTTTTTCAAGAACTTTTTCAAATCTTGGAACAAAGTGTTCATTAAATTTGTTCATTGCAGCAGCAACATAATAACCTGCTCCTGTTCCAAAAGCTCCGCAGAAAATATTATTTATAAATAAAGGGGTTTTTCTCTCTTTCGGAATATCTTTATTATTAAGTATACTTTGAGCGTAAAACCCTGTTACCCAAAGACCCAATATACCCGGAAGATGGCTTTTAAGTTTATTTAATTTAGGAAGTGTCAATTCCTTTTCTTTAAGAGAACTAAATGCTCCTTCAGATAGTTTTTGTTCAAGGTTACGCACTATTTTGGTTTTTTCAATAGGTATAATAACAGAACCTATGACTCTATTTGAAAAGTCTGCCGCTTTTGTTATTAGGCTCATATTACACCTTGCCTTTCTTTTCTTGATTCAGTTCAGGCTTTGGTGCCGAAGGTGCCGGTGTTTTTTTATCTTTTTTATCAAGAAATTTATGCACAATAGGCGGAACCATTGCAAATAATGCCATTGCTTCTAAAGGAGCAACAATAAATTTGCTGGCATAAGTAGTTAAATATTCAATAACTTTATATCTGGCTGAGCCTACCTCAGGAAAACCTGTTTTTATTAAAAGATTATCCTTTGCTAATTTTCCAAGATTTTTTGTTGCCGCCGCAATAGGTATAAAAACAGCTGCTGTAAAAGCAAATCCTACTATTCCTGTTGCAATGGATTTTGCAGCAGCATATTTTCGGTCATCTTTAGGTGGACCGGGAACAACCATTATGCTTGCAGGTCTTAAAGTTGTAGCAAGCCCAAGTGCAACCCCTGCTTCCAATAAAGCCGCATTTTCTACCGCTGTATCAATTATTTTTTTTGCAAAATTACCCGCAAACCATTTTTCAGGAATTTTATCTGATAATTTTTGCCACCACTTATCAGGAATTTTGTTCATTAATTTTTTAGGACCCAAAGCAGCTAAAGGATTACCCGAAAAGCTAATTTTGTTGTTCCTCAAAGACCTGGAATTGTTTGTTAGTAAATTATTACTAACACCTTTGTTAAGGTTAATTTCCATCACATACCATCACTTTCCCCTTGAGTAATTTATTAATTACTTACACATGCTATAAAAACCCTGAATAAAAAAATTAACATGTAAAACACTCTATTTGATACAAATTGTTACGTCGAGGCTTTGTCTCCTTTCAAAGACAATTAAGTATTATTTGTTGAAAACTTTTTATAAAGATCTGAAGCTTTCAAACTGCCTGGATTTGAATTAAGAGCAGATGAAGAAGAGCTGAAATTATTGGTTGATTTTGCTGTTGTTTCTGTTTTTTCGGCAGAAGCCTGATTTGAACCTGCGGAAGCATTCGTTTTGAGTCTGCCCGCCATTAATTTTACAAACCAGTTTTTACTTTTTGCTTTTTCTTTTTCAGTTTCTACCATTTTTTCATGAGTTGTAGGGAATAATGGTTGACCGACAAGCAGTCTTGTGAGGGATTCATAACTGAAAGCGGAAACAGCTATTACAGCACCGTTGCCTACAAGTGAAAGGCTTGAAAGAGCTTTACCCATTTGGTTGAAGGCATAACTAATCCAGAGGGACACACCCTGTCTTGCCGAATCCTGAACAGCTCTTTGATTTCCTTTTTTACTGGCCGCGTCTTTATTTTTTGTTTCGCCGAGTGTTACGTTATAAGCATCAACAGCAAGGAAAGGCACTGTTGTAAAACCTGTAAATTTCATCGCTGTGCTAAGTTCGTGAGGGGCATATTCCATTACCGCTGTGCTAAAAAAGTTTTTCTTATTTTTTTGATAACGTCCTTTTGCTTCTTTAATATTGTTTTCATCTATATTACCAACTTTTTTATTAACTTTATCAGCCCATTTATTAACATTTTTTATAAATTGTTCAGAATAAAATGAGCTTTTTTCAGGTCCTTTGAAAGGCTTTTTGCCAAAAAGTTTAAGAACAGGATTTATTAAAGCTCTTCCTACTATTCCTGAGAATTCAACCGGAAAATAAAGTATATTCCAAGCTTCTTTAGAATATCTGTATAATGGGCTTCTTCCTATTATCAGGTCTTTGTTGTTTTTTACATGCTCATGTTCTAGTATGTCGCTTAATTTAAGCTCTTCAAAATCTTTTGTTATTCTTTTGTCTTTGTCAACAATTTCGTTTATACGATCGGCCGCTATTTTAAGCATTTCTTTAGCGTCTTCTCTGTCAAATTGTTTTACTTTTTTATGAATTTTTGCAAATTCTTCTTTGTCTATTTTAGCGGGGCATGCGTGTCCAAATTTTTCATCAAGGATTGAAAAATATTTTTTTACAACTTTTACTAAACCTTCTTTTGCTACAGTGTCTTTGCCTGCTCCGAATCCGATTGCTGAATTATTGCTTCTGAAAGAATTAAAGGATTTAAGCTGGTTGAGATTATCATCAGCAACAGTATTTTTCTCTAAATTTAAATTTGTTGCCAATTCTGCTTTTTTATTTTTTTCATTATTTAGTTTTTCCGCTTCTTTAATATTTATAGGTAAAATAGGTCTTCCCGTTAATTTTCTGCTAAATACGTTTGAACCTATGGTATTAACAACATTTAGTCCCACTGCAAAAGGAAGGGATTTGTTTGTTAATTTTTCAAAAAGGGAATTAATAACGTATCCTTGATAAGTTTCAATACCGATTCTGCCTGATTCTTGCTTAAATTTTGAGGTCCATTCCTCCTCGGCCTGTTTTTTGTCATTGGAATTTAAAATCCTGAGGTTATAAAAGTCATGGGCTATAAACCATGCCGGAATTATTCCCGATACGGCTCTTGCTACGAAAGAAGTAGCACTTTGTCCCGCGCTGGAAAGAAATGCGCCTTGTTTGCTTTTCATTTTATTATTAATTGTTTGATTTACGTATTTGCTTTTAGTTTTTTCTATAAAAGATTCTTCAGGAGATTTTGGAGCTTCTCCCATAATTTCTTTTGAAAATTCTTCAAGATAATTCTTACCCTCTTTATTCGTCCTGGTAAGAATTCCTGAGGCTTTTCCTTCTTTAAAGGAATAAACTGATGAAAGTTTTCTTTGTTTAAAGAATGTTGATAATTCTTCTTCTTTTCCTTTTATTCCATCTTTAACAATGTTTCTAAGTTCAGTAAGATTTTTCTCGCCTGTGATTCCTTTGTCAAAATCTCCGGCAATTTTCGTAACATTCATCCAGAACCCTAAAAGTAAATGACGGGTTTCTGATCGTTTAATTTCTTTAGAAACTTTTTCTTTAGTTGTTTTATTGCCAAAAGTTTTTTTTGAAAAGTTGATAAGCAGTTTTGGCAAATCAGTAAAAGCTTTAATAAAATTTTTATGAAAAGGCTCGGTAATCCGGATGTTGTCTTTAGCTATTCCATAATTTTGATGAGTTACATCGTATGCAAGTGTTTCCACAAAAGGATTGTATGCATTAGGTTTAATATATCTGGTTATATCATCGAGAAGCTTACTCGCTAAAACAGCTTTTTCTCCAAAAAAGAAATTTTTAATATTGGAAACTTTAACCGGGGAACCCTTAAAAGAAACCTGCTGTTTTGTGCTTAATTCCAAGCTATCTTTTATGGGCGCTGTATTTAAAGGCGCTTTTATAGAGCCGTAAGCTATAGTTTTCTTACTTAATGCCGTTTCATTAAGAGGATTCAGCTTGTTATCATTAATATTTTTAGTAATTAATGTCATATGTTACAGCTTCCTCTGGAGTCTACTATTCGAAATTTTCAACATAAAAAATTCTAACTAACCGTTCCTACCTATATAAAACAACCAACAAATTAAAAATTGACATGTAATATATATAGTTCGATACAAAACTTTACTTTAAACGAAAATGCGATTAAAATATATAAATATAATTTGAACTTTGTTTGTATTTAAAATTTGAACCAAAACTAAAATTTAATTAAGGTCGGGACGTTAAAAAATGTTTATAAAAGTAAAGAAAAAATTACAAGCTGTTTTCTTCAAGCCGAAAAGAACAAAGTTTAATAATATAAAACAAATTTTAAAAAAAATTAAATATTTTGATTATTTTCTGGAAATTAATAAAAGTGAATCCGATTATATAAACGCGGATCTTGAAGAAAAAGAAGAAGAAATTTTAAAACAAATATATAAAAACAGGAAACTTATTCCGGCTGCAGGAGCGCAGTCTTATAATGATAATGAGCTTAATGAATATATTAACAAGATTTTTGAGCAGCAGGAAAAAGAAAGAATTGTAAGATGGCTTGTAAACAGTATTAGGGAATCTCTTGACCTTGATAAAGTTCTGGAAAAAATAGTAGAAGAAATAGGAAGGCTTTTAAAAGTTGATAGATGTCTTATAGCTCTTTATGATAAGGATGCGGGAAAGTTTTATTTCCAGAACGAATACAGAATAAATGAAAATATATCCGGCGTTTTAAATAATAGCAGTTCTTTAATACTGGAATTGCCGCAAAGCTGGCATGAACATTTATTAAAAAGCAATAATCCCATTGTTATAAACAGTTCTGAAGAAGAAATACTTGATGAAAATCAAAAAAATTATCTTGAAATAAATAATATAAAATCACTTATTATAATTCCTGTCGTGCATAAGAATGAAATTCTCGGCGCAATAATGGTTCATCAGGTTCATTACAAAAGAGAATGGGAAAATACTCACATAGAAATTCTTAAAGATACAGGCAGCCAGATTGCTATAGCGGTTGGACAAGCGATTTTGTATACGAGAGTTCAGGAAACAACAAAATTAAAAAGTGAATTTTTGGCAAGCATGTCACATGAATTCAGAACACCTTTGAATGCAATAATAGGGTTTTCTGAAATGTTATTAAGTGAAGATTTCGGCGCATTAAACGAAAAACAGCAAAAATTTATGAATAATGTTGCTTTAAGCGGAAAACATCTTTTAAGGCTTGTAAATGATATTCTTGACCTGTCAAAAGTTGAATCGGGTAATCTGGAAATTGATTATGAAATGTTTGATGTGAATTTTGCAATTTTTGAAACAGTTTCCATTTTAAAAGGCATGGCAAGCAAGAAAAATATTTCTATAGAAACACAACTTCAGGAAAATACTATAATTAATGCTGATATAGTTCGATTTAAGCAAATTATGTATAATTTGCTCAGCAATGCGGTTAAATTTACTGAAGACGGCGGGAAAATCTTTATTAATTCAATCTTTGCCGATGATAGTTTGAAAATAGAAGTGAGTGATACAGGAATAGGTATTTCTCATGAAAACAGGGACAAGGTTTTTCAAGAATTCAGGCAGATAGATTCTTCTTATGCAAGAAAGCAGGAAGGAACGGGGCTTGGTTTAACTCTTACTAAAAAGCTTGTAGAAATGCATAAAGGATTTATTGATTTTGAGTCAGAGGCAGGACATGGGAGTAAATTCTGGTTTGTTTTACCGGAAGCAAAACTTGTGGAAACGGCTAATATTTAATTAATGTTGTATTGTTATTGCTTAGCTCGCAATGACAATTCTAATCAAAAACCCTATACCACATCAGGGCTTTTATTGCGCTGAATCCGTCTTTCCAACCGATTTTTTTACCTTCGGAGTAGTTTCTGCCGTTATAAGAAATAGGAACTTCTTGAAGATGATATTTTAGTTTAAGAATTTTAGCGGTAATTTCGGGTTCAAAATCAAATTTATTTGATTTTATTGAAATATTCCTGATTATATCAGCGCGGAAAGCTTTATAACAGGTTTCCATGTCGGTAAGCCCGACACCAAAAAGCAAATTTGTGAAAATTGTCAGGGATTTGTTTCCTAAATACTGTAAAAATCTAAATCTTTTCCTTGATTCTGGGGCTAAAAATCTTGAGCCGTAAGCAACATCAACTTCATTATTTATTATTAATTTTATAAGCTTGTTGTAATCTTCGGGATTATATTCAAGATCGGCATCCTGAATAACTATAATGTCTCCGGTAGTATAATAAAGAGCTGTTCTAACAGCAGCCCCTTTGCCCATGTTTTTGGCATGGAAGAAAGTTTTATATTTTTGCGAAAAGGTTTTTAAAAGTTCCCTTGTTCCGTCTTTAGAGCCGTCATCAACAAGAATAATTTCTTTTTCAAGAGAACATAAGTCAGTATTTTCAACTTTTTCAATGATTTGATTTAAGGTATTAATTTCGTTAAAAACGGGGATTATTATACTTATTTTAGTTGCTTTCAATGATTTCACCCACAATTAAGCTGCCGACAAGGCAATCCATACTATTATAGTTTTTAAATTATTTATGTTCAAGTTTGTTAAGATGTTAATAAAAATATTTGTAATGATAAACTTATTTGTTTATTTATTACTTAATCGGTTTGATATAACATGATTTACCATGTAATCAGATTTTATTTTTAAATTTTTTATCATAAAATAAAACTTCTAAACTTTCACTTCGCAAAAATTAATCATGAGGAAACAAAAATAATGACAAAAAAAGCTTTTTTAGGAATAGATGTAGGCTCTGTAACAACAAAACTTGCAGTTATTGATGAAACCGGAAAATATATTGACAGTATAATGCTGAGAACTTCCGGTAAGCCGGTTATTGCTATTCAAGAAGGCATGAAGCAGTTAGTTGCACAGGCTAAAGAAGAATATACCATTCTTGGCGCAGGGACTACAGGAAGCGGAAGACAATTGGCAGGTGCTTTAGTCGGAGCTGATATCATTAAAAATGAAATAACGGCTCATTCTGTGGCTGCAAGCATATATGTCCCCGGTGTTCAGACGATTCTTGAAATCGGAGGTCAGGACAGTAAAATTATTATATTAAGAGATGGAATAGTTACCGATTTTGCTATGAATACGGTTTGTGCGGCAGGAACAGGAAGTTTTCTTGACCAGCAGGCAAGCAGATTAAATGTTCCTATAGCTGAATTTGGTTCTACGGCTTTAAAATCAACCGCACCTGCAAGAATCGCAGGAAGGTGCGGAGTTTTTGCAGAAAGCGATTTGATTCATAAGCAGCAGCTTGGATATTCCATACAAGATCTTTTATATGGGCTTTGTCAGGCACTTGTCAGAAATTATCTCAGCAACCTTGCTCTCGGAAAAGAAATTCTTCCTAAAATTGTTTTTCAGGGCGGTGTAGCTTCAAATTCCGGCATGGTTAAAGCTTTTGAAGAAGTACTCGGGCAAAAAGTAATTGTTCCTGAGCATCATCAGACAATGGGTGCAATAGGTTCAGCTATTCTTGCCATGGAAAATTATCAGTTTACAGGTAATAAAACAAAATTTAAAGGCTGGAAAGTCAGAGATTTTAAAATTACTTCTTATACTCATGAATGCGGTGATTGTGCAAATAATTGTGAAGTCATTACAATTGTTCAGGGAGATGTAGAGAACCAAACCCCAAAATCTCCAAAAGAAGTAAAAGGAGATATTGTTGCCAGATGGGGCGGAACTTGCGGAAAATGGGATTTGATTGAACAGCTTCAGGCAAGCAGATAATCTTTTTTTACATTTTTGAATTTTTTGCAAAAATTTACTATAATAATGCTAAGTTACGCAAATTGCTAATTAACTCGAGTCGCGAATTAATTTTATTTTATGTATTGTCATTCTGAGGGCTTTAGCCCGAAGAATCTGTCCAATAAACAAATATAGACTTTATTCATAGTATGCAGATCCTTCGCTTTGCTCAGGATGACATTTTCGAAAATACTTTATTTGCAACAATTTTGACTAATTAGCGACTCAGGTTAATTAAGAAGCTATCTGGTTAAAATTATCTGTCATTGCGAGCGACTGAAATAAAACGAGGAGCGCGGCAATCGCAAGATTTTACTAATTATGAGATTGCTTCGTCGCAAGCTTCTCGCAATGACAACAAAATTAAAAATCAGTCAAATATATGTATGAAACTTACAACTTAAATAGCATAATAAATAAAAATTATAATACGAGGGGAATAATAAATGGATTTTGAAAGACAAAACAAATTACCGGAAGGCGTAGGAAAAAAGATAATAGAAGCGCTTAAAACTACCAGAGAAAAAGAATTTGAAGATTTTTCCGGATTTGAATCACAAAATCAAAACAAATATTTAGAACATCAACCATGTAATAAATATCAGGATTCAGAATATCCTGAATATAAAAATTATACTTATGAATCAAATTCCCCTAAAATTTTTTCTAATGATGAAGAATATGTTGTTTCCAGAGATTATAATGAACCAAAAATTAATGATAAAGACTCTTTTGGGTCTTCAAATATTGATACTCTCGTTGATCTTGTAACAAAGCTTCCTCCCGGAGTGACAAAACAAACCGGAGCTCAAATTATCAGGCATACAATGGAAGCGATGGGAATTCCCATGAATCAGGTTCTTGCAAAAGCCCAGATGGCGCAGGAAGACCTTGAACAGGGCATAAAGAACAATATTAATGTAATCGAAGAACATAGATCAAAAATTAAAACTCTTGATATGGAAATTCAACAATTTAGAAAAAAAGCGCATGATTTGGAAGACATTATAAGTTTATTTATTCTTTCTGAGAATAATAAAAGATAGGCTGTCATTCTTTCTGTTCGGGTTTATTTTGAATAATCAAAACAGAAGCGTTAACATTATCAAGAATAATTTTGCTTACGCTGCCGAGAATAAGGTGGGAGATGCCTTCTCGTCCATGAGAGCCCATTATAATTATGTCTTTATGATTTTTTTCTGTATGTTTTAAGATTTCTTCGGCAGGATTTCCTTGAAGCAGTGTCTTTTTATCAGGTTTTATGTTGTGTTCTTCAAGAATTTTGGAAGTTTTTTCAAGGATTTCATTCATAATTTCATCTTGTTTTGCAAGACATTTATTTAGCCATTCTTCATCGGTTCTGATTTCAACGGGAAAATCTTCTACTCCTGCTTTTACACTTAAAATCTCAACGGAACTGTTGTTGAAATCAATAATTTCATGCGCTTTTTTAATTGCGTTGTAAGAATTTTGAGAACCGTCAACTGTAATCAAAATTTCTTTATTTTCTTCTGTAATATCATGATTTTTAACAGGCTTGGCAATAAAAATCGGAACAGGGGATTTATGCGCAATTTTTCTGCTTACGCTGCCAAGCCATCTTTTAAACCCTTTTTTCCCGTGAGAGCCTAAAATAACAGCACTATAATTATTTGCGTAAATATAATCAATAATCATATCAGCAGGATAGCCGTTAAGTTGAATTTTTTCACCAACTTTAAAGCCTTTTGATTCTATAAAATTTGCCGCATCTTCCAGTATTTTTTCGGATGCATTTTTATATTCGGGAAAACCTACTTCAACTTCGTAGGGAAAAGTTATAAACGTGGTTAAAAACCCTGTTTCCATTACAGTTACTATATCAATTACAAAATCCTTTTTTATAAGAGTTAAAGCTTTTTCGATGGCATATCGGGAAATTTCAGAACCATCTGTGCAGAATAAAACTTTCATAGCCCCTCCGCTATCTAATAAGTAACAAAAATTTTCACCGCTTTATTAAGGAAGCGGAGTAAGGGGCAAGGACTCCACTTTTTCTGATTAAATGTCAGGAAAAGAAGGAGGGACACCCTTCTGCTCCGCACCCCCTCCCTATTAGGGAGGGGTAGGGGGTGGGTTGTTAAAAAACAATAAAATTTTTTATTTCTCCACTTAAAATTCATTATAAATTTGAAGAAATTATAATGAAATTCCAGAGGTGGGTATTAATTTTTTTAAAAAAATACCCACTTGACAAAACAAAATCTAATTGGTATTCTAGTACCAGATAGCTGATTAAAAATTTATTGAGAAAAACTATGAGCAATATTTTAAAAATTTCAGAAGCTGCCTCTATAGCGTTACATGCAATGCTTATTCTTGCTTCAAAAGGCAATAAACTTGTTTCTGTAAAAGATATTGCCGGAAAACTTAATATATCGGAAAATCATCTCTCTAAAGTTCTTCAAAGGCTTGCTAAAGCAGGACTGGTTGTTTCTATCAAGGGCAATAAGGGAGGATTTAGGCTTGCCAAAAATCCTGATACCATTAATTTTCTTGAGATTTATGAAGCTATTGACGGTAAATTTAAACCTTCAGCGTGTCTTTTGAATAAACCTTCATGTTCTCATGCTTGTATAATGGGAGATTTGATGAATTCTATCAATAAACAGATTGAAGAATATTTTTCAAAAACAAAATTAACAGAATTTATTTTGTTGAATAAAACGAGTTTTTTAGAAGACTAAAATTTTTTGATTTTAAATAAGTATATTGGTACTGATTTGCTAAAAAGAGGCTAAATAAAAAAGATGAAGAGAAAGATTATTAAAATTAACGAAGAAAAATGTACGGGATGCGGCGTTTGTATTCCTGATTGCCCTGAAGGTGCGCTACAGCTTATTGACGGAAAAGCAAGGCTTGTAAGCGATTTGTTTTGTGATGGGCTTGGAGCTTGCGTAAAAATATGCCCTACAGGTGCAATGACAACCGAAGAAAGAGAAGCAGAGCCTTATGATGAATACAAAGTTATGGATAATGTTGTAAAAGGCGGAAAAAACGTAATTAAAGCTCATCTTGTCCACTTAAAAGACCACGGGCAGGATGAATTTTTTAATCAGGCAATTGATTATCTAAATAAAAATAATTTTGAAGTTCCTGTTCTTGAGACTAAACCTTTAGCCTGCGGTTGTCCCGGAACCATGCAGAAGGATTTAAGCCAGATGAAAAAACAATCCTCGCAGCCTGCTCAAGCGTTAAACATTCAGTCAGAACTTAACAACTGGCCGATACAACTTAAGTTATTAAATCCTGACGCTCCATATCTCAAAAAGGCTGATTTGCTTATCGCAGCCGATTGTACGGCTTTTGCTTATCCGAATTTTCATCAGAAGTTTTTGAAAAATAAAATTTTAATTATGCTTTGTCCGAAATTAGATGATAATTTACAGCTTTATATAGATAAACTTGTTTCTATATTTGAAATGCAGGAAATTAATTCCGTAACTATAGTACATATGGAAGTTCCCTGCTGTGGCGGTGTTGAAACAATAATCAAAGAAGCTCTTAATAAATCAGGTAAAAATATTATTATGAAAGACTATACGGTGTCTTTGACCGGTGAATTAGTATAAGAAGGAGAAAAATCAATGAGTATGTTTTGTTATCAATGCGAGCAAACAGCAAAAGGACAGGGCTGTACGATAAAAGGAGTCTGCGGAAAAGACGAGAAAACAGCCAATTTGCAGGATTTAATTGTTGACGGACTAAAAGAACTTTCGTTTTATGCTTATAGGCTGAAAAAACTTGGTGTTAAAACATCAGAAGCTGACAAAATGGTTATTGAAGGGCTATTTACAACAGTTACAAACGTAGATTTTGACCCCGAAAGATTAAGAAATATTATTCTTGAGCTTGCGGAATTAAGAAAAGCAGTAAAAGCAAAGTATATTGAAGTTGTTCAGGAAAAAGGAATTTCTCCAGAAAAGCCTGAAATTCCCGCTCTTAATATATTTTCAGATGATATTGAAGTTCTTTTTAATCAGGCTCAGGTTATTTCAATTATGAAAAGAAAAGAATGGGAAAATCCTGATATTCTTTCGCTTCAGGAAATTATAACTTACGGATTGAAAGGTGCTGCTGCTTACGCAGATCATGCTAGAGTTTTAGGTCATGAAAATGATGAAGTTTATGAGTTTTTTCACGAAGCTTTGAGTTTTCTTACTAAAAAAGAACCCCCGGTTGATGAAGTGCTAGGGTATACTTTAAAAACAGGTGAAGTTAACTTAAAAGTTATGGAACTTCTTGATGCAGCTAACACAGGAGCTTATGGACATCCTGAACCTACAAAAGTTCGCGTAACTCCTGTTAAAGGAAAAGCTATAGTTGTTTCAGGTCACGATTTAAAAGACCTTGAAGAACTCTTGAAACAGACTGAAGGCAGAGGAATCAATGTTTACACGCATGGAGAAATGCTTCCTTGTCTTGCATATCCTGAACTTAAAAAATACAAGCATCTTGTGGGGAATTATGGCGGTGCATGGCAGGATCAGCAGAAAGAATTTGCCGAATTTCCCGGTGCAATTTTGATGACGACAAATTGTATTCAAGACCCAAAAAATTATACAGGAAGAATCTTTACGACAGGTCTGGTTGCATGGCCAAATGTGGTTCATGTCGTTGATAAAAAATTCCAGCCTGTAATTGATGCTGCTCTTGAGGCAGAAGGGTTTACCGAAGATGGTGAAGAAAAATATATTACGATAGGATTTGGGAGAAACGCGGTTTTAAACGTGGCTGACAAAGTAATTGATGCCGTAAAAGCCGGACAAATCAAGCATTTCTTTCTGATAGGCGGATGTGACGGAGCAAAAAGCGGAAGAAATTATTATACGGAATTTGCTCAAAAAGTTCCTCAGGACAGTGTAATTTTAACTCTTGCATGCGGAAAATACAGGTTTAACAAGTTGGAGTTCGGTGATATTGGCGGTATTCCAAGGCTTCTTGATATCGGGCAGTGTAATGATGCTTATTCAGCTGTAAAAATTGCAGTTGCTCTTGCTGAAGCTTTTGATACAGATGTAAACAGTCTGCCGTTATCATTTATTCTTTCCTGGTATGAGCAAAAAGCGGTTGCTATTTTGCTTACATTGTTTTATCTTGGAATTAAAAATATTAGGCTTGGACCAACGCTGCCTGCTTTTATAACCCCGAATGTATTGAATATTCTTGTGGAAAAATTTAATATTCAGCCAATAACTACTCCTGAGGAGGATTTAAAGGCAATTTTAGGATAAAAACAGAAAGAGGTCGGAGTATTCCGACCTCTTTCTGTTTTATACCGCTCCAACTAAATAATCGATAGATGAAAAATATTTTGCTAAAGCGGTATACTTTGTTAGGAGCGTTTTTCGAGAAAATCGGGCTTTGCCCGTTTTATCGAAAATAAACTCGTTTTAGTATAGAATTTATTTTTTTTAAATTTTGAATACAGACATTTGTTTTGTAAGGTTTTCTGCAACACCGGCAAGGGTTTGAGAACTTGCACTGATTTCTTCAAGGCTTGCTGTTTGTTCTTCTGTAATGCTTGAAATTTCTTCGGCGCTTGCGGCTGTTTCTTCTGTTATTGCAGAGATGTTTTCTATCATTTGTACTATTTCTTCCGAATTTCTTGCTACGCCATCTATTTCTTTTGATATTCCCTGTATTTTGTTATTGGCGGCTTTTGCTTGAATAATAATATTATCGAGGGCTTTTCCGGCATCATTTATTACCAAAACACCTTCTTCTACTTCATTTGTTGCTTTATTCATTGTGGTTACTGCAATTTGTGTTTTATTTTGAATTTCTTTTATCATTGCAGTGATTTTTTCTGTGGCATTTGCTGATTGTCCTGCCAGTTTTTTAACTTCGTCTGCTACGACCGCAAAACCTTTACCGTGTTCGCCTGCTCTTGCTGCTTCTATCGCTGCGTTAAGCGCTAATAAATTTGTCTGACCGGCTATATTTTTTATTAAGTCTACTATTTGTTCGATTTCTGAACTTAACTGACCAAGTTCGGAAATATTTACTGATATATCTCCGGCAACTTGTTTAATACTATTTATTTTGCTTACAGCTTTATTAACGTGTTCGGCACCGGTATTTGCATTTGTTTCTGTATCATTTCCCAATTGAGCAACTATTTTTGCTTCTTCTGACACACCTTGTATTATTTTATTCATTTTATTTATATTAGAAGCACCATCTTCCACGTTTCTGGAAATTTCCTGAGCGCCCTGCGCCAGTTGTGCTGTACTAATGGATGCCTGCTGTGCTCCTTGCGCAGTTTGTTCCGTAGCTCCGGTCAATTCATTTGTTGCTTTATTTACATTTTGAGCTGCTTCACCAACACTTGCCATCATGTTTTTTAAATGATTTAAAAAGTTTTTGAATGTCCTGTAAAGTTCGCCAATTTCATCCTTATTATTGTTATTTTCAATAACAACAGTAAAATCATTTTGCTCAAGTTTTTTGCTTATTGCAGTTAGATTTTCTATAGGTTTGGTAATTCTTGTAGCTACAAAAAACGTTATTGGTATAGTAATCAATATAATTGCGAATAATCCCAGAAAAAGATTTATACCGAATTTTTCTTTAACTATAGAATAAATATAATCTTCTGATACAGCCGTAAATAAAGCGCCTATAACTTTTTTATCGACATTTTTGATGGGTTTATAGTATGACCAGTATGGTTTGCCCACAACCATAGCTATATCTTTATAATCATTGCCTTCAATTAAAACTTTATCAACTACTTTAGCCGATAATAAAGTACCTACGGCTCTTTTTCCCTGTTTATTTAATACAGTAGTGGCTATTCTTAAGTCATCTTTAAAAATTGTTATAGCCGTTCCTTTGTTTTTATTTTTTGCTTTTTCAATTAAATCAAATTGTTTATTTAAAACAGACGCTGCAAGAATTGCCCCGATAGGTTCTTTATTGCCTGTAGACTGTATGGGAGTTATAACAAGATTAACAAGGGCATCTTCTTCCAGTTTTTTGGTTATAAAATCTTTCTTACTGCCGTCAGTCGGTTTTCTTTGAAGTTTAGCTTTTTCATATAAATTTAAGCTTTCTTTGATTAAATCCTTTTTCCCGATAACTTCAAAAGATTTATACTGTTTATTTTTTTCTATTGAAGATTGAACTAAATTGTTTAACGATGAAAATTTATCGCCAACCCTGTTAAAATTGTTCTGATCAGCAATAATTTCCCCTTTTTTGTTAAAAACAATCAAAATATCGACAGAATCATTTTTTGATTTTAGAGATATATCATTATTTAAAGTTTTATAATCGTTATTAATTATTGCGTTTTTTAAAGCATTATTTTTTGAAAGAAAAGATGTAAGTTCATTTAGTTTATTATTTTGTTCATCAAGTAAAAGATTTAAAATTCTACTGTTTAACTCACTTTCAGAAAGAGCAAAATATTTAACTATTTGTTGTCCTGAAAATATAGAAATAATTAAGATTAATATGATTGAAAATAATAAATTAAATCCGTAAAGAAACAATATTTTGTTTTTAACTTTTAAATCAAGAAAAAATTTGCGCATATAAAAACCCCTATTTTAAAATGTAGAAAAGTATTCCTTGTTTATTATAAATTAATTTATCGACAACTTAAAACAAGTATATTACTTTTTTTGAAAAAGTAGAAGAATTATTTAAGGTTTAGTTGGACAAATAGATAATTTTGTTTTATTTAAAATTATTTTCCAGTATTTTTTACTCTCTTTTTTGAATTTTTTTAAATTTATTACAGGGTTGTTTTGTAGATTTTTTAAACTTTCTATTTGTTTTTCTAAATCTTGATATTGCTCCGGCACTTTTACTATTATCCTATCTGCCTCTTCTTTGATGTAAATGTTAACAAGTTCTAAAAGTACACAAAGATCCGAGCTTGCTGTTGTTGGGTTTTCAAATAATCTTTGTGCGATTGCTTCCGCTTTTTTTTTGAGTGAATTTTTGTTTTGCATTTTTTAAAATTCTCATTTCTTTTTTACAATGCAATTTAAAACTTAATATGTAAAATATATTATAACATAGGTTACAATATTAAATACAATTAATATTGTAACCTATGTTATAATAGCAATGAAAACATAGATATTAATAAAATCATGTCGGCGGCAAACTCCAATAAATGCTATAATCCACTTATATACATAAAGGTGAAAATGTGGAAAAGAAATTTATAAAAATTGGAAATAGTTACGGAATTATAATTCCACCAACTGCTTTAAGTCTTTTAAATATCAATCCTGACACCGACAAAGTAAAAATATCAATCGAAAATGATAAATTTGTAATAATGAAATTGAAAAACCCAAAGATACAGCCACTTTTGATATAAAAATTAGTAACCCTATTCCTTACAGGGCTTTGCCGGTTTTCCTGAAAACAAACTCGTTTCAGTATAATTAAAATATATCTGTAATCGGGTCGCGGTTAATGCAGTCAATCGCCATGCCGGCAGTTTTTACAAGTTCTTCGGGTACGCCTTTTATGTTTGTAAGCTGTCTTAAGAGGTCTACAGTTCTTTTAAAAATTCTTACGATATCGCCTTCGCCTGTTTCCAGCCCGTCAAAAAGGGCTTCCCATTCTTCGCCGAGAACCCATTGTTCAATAAGGGCTGAATAATCGGAATTTAAGAATATTGGAACGTTTACATCGTGTTCCTGCTGGATTCTCAACAAAAATCTTCTTAATTCATTGGCCTCATGAAGCGTTTTTCTGATTTTTTTACCTACCCTGAATTTCTGGTAAGTTTCTGTTCTGACATCTTCGGTTACAACAGCGCAAAGAATTGCCGCAAGTTCCGCGTGGGAAAGGTCGTTTAGAAGCCCTCTTTCTATTAATTCTATAAAGAAAATTTCATTTTCTGTTCTTGCTGTAGCCGTCATTAAGCCTTTTGACGTCGGATAATTCCCTTCAAGATGTCCCGTAATTTCTGCAACTTTCATTAAATTCACGAACTGACGCCAGTAAATATCTTTTTCATATTCGATGGCTTCGCTTATTTTTTTGTATTTCTTTGTGAATCTTGGCAAAATATCCAGATCTTTTATGTGTTTCTGGTATTTTCTGCAAATTTCGCATTTTGATTGTGAAATTTTTTCGTGAAGTTCTTTTGTTTTGTTTTCGTATTCCAGAACTTCCGGCGCATTGTGCATGCCGGCTTCTTGAGCCTGTCTTTTAAGTGTTTTTGTTATTTTTTTGTGCTGAATATAAAGATTTTTGTTCTTGTTATATTCCTCAACATCTTGATTGGTGAGCTTAAATGGACAATAAAAGTTTTCTATACTTTCAACAATTTTTCTAATTCTTTCCTGTTCTGTGTAAAGAGGTTTTAATCTTTCTGTAGCTGTGTGATACCCGAAACTTTTCAGGATAAGTTCGCGGGAATCTTCAAGAGAAAACCTTTGAAGCAAGTTTAAAACCATTGAATAGCTCGGAGTAAACCGACTTTCAAGCGGGTTTGCGATTGCGGCGGCAAGTTCGGCTATTTCTTCAGGATGATGGAAAGAATCACCGAGAGTTACGACATAACCGACTTCGTCCATACCTCTTCTTCCTGCCCTACCGGACATTTGAAGAAATTCACTCGGAGTTAAAACTCTGTGACCGTCATCCGATCGTTTGCTTATAGAGCTTATAATAGTGGTTCTTGCCGGCATGTTTATACCTGCGGCAAGTGTTTCCGTGGCGAAAACAACTTTTATAAGTCCCTGTTGGAATAATTTTTCTATTAAGCCCTTCCAACCGGGTAATAAACCGGCATGGTGAGAGGCAACTCCTGAATATAAAAACTCAAGCTGCTTGCTTTTAGCCAAATAAGCGTTATCAAGGACATATTCGTCTATAATTTGCTGGAGTCGCAACTCTTCAAAGTGATTTAAAAGCTTTAATTTGGTGCAGTCTTCAAGATATTTGTTGCATTTTTTCCTGCTGAAAGCAAAATAAATAGCAGGAAGCATGTCTTTGTCGTTCAGGATTTTTACGAGTTTGACGTGGGTTTTTTCTTCTTCCCTGCCTCTTTGCTGAAATCTTGGCTGTCTTTTTTCAGGTTTAATAGTATTATTAAGGCTTTTCCCTCCGTTCCCGTTAAAAAGAGGGACAATTTTGTGATCCATAGAAGGAGCAAAATAAAAATGCCTGAGCGGTACAGGTCTAAAGTCGCTGTTTACAAGTTCCGTTTGACCATGAACGCTGTTTATCCATTCTGTAAGCTCTGTTGCATTTGCTATAGTTGCTGAAAGTGCCACTATCTGGATATTATTAGGGCAGTAAATAATGCTTTCTTCCCACACAGTGCCTCTTTGTTCATCATTCATATAATGAACTTCGTCCAGAATTATGTATTGAACGTTTTTGAGGTTTTCTTCAACTTTTCCGAGGCTTGTTCCATAGAGCATATTTCTGAAAACTTCTGTTGTCATTACGACAATTTGAGCATCCCTATTCATGGAAGTGTCGCCTGTCAGCAATCCAACCCTGTCTTCTCCGTATTTTGCGGAGAAGTCATTGAGTTTCTGGTTGCTTAAAGCTTTTAAAGGTGTGGTATAAAAAACCCTTTTGCCTTGTTCAATAGCTCTAATTATTGCGTGTTCGGCAATTACTGTCTTTCCTGCTCCTGTCGGAGCGCAAACTACAACGCTTTTGCCGTTATTTATATGCTCTGCGGCTTCCTTCTGAAAATCATCCAGCTCGAAGGCAAACCCGTATTTTTTTTGTTCACTATCACTCATTTTTTATCTTTATCAATCATAAAAATTTTATTATTCAACTATTTATAGATTAGCAGAATAATTATGCTTATACCAGTTAATTTATCAAAAATTAGTTTTGCCCTGTTACTTTATGTTTAACCCATACTGCTGTTTTTGCCATTGCTGTAAGTGTTGCCGCACCGGCTACATAAGCTCCAAATGCCATTAAAAGAAGTTTGCTGTGTCCTTTTTTCACTGTTTCTGTCATTAATGTCGATTTTTTTGCGGATTTAACTGCTCTTAATGAAGCAATGCTTTCTTCCGCGAGTAAAGGCAATGATAAACCGGCAACTGTAAGACCGATATGCTCTTTTACAAAATCTTTTGTTTTGCTTACAAAGCTTTTATTTTCAGAAGTTTTATCGTTGTTTTCTTCTTTTTTGTGGAACATAGCAGTAAGTATAGCCAAAGGAGTCAAAAGAACAGTCGAAGCTATTGCCAGTTTACCAGGCATAGCTGTTAAGATGTTTTTATTTTTATTTATTGCATGTCCGATTTCATGAAGTAAAGAACTGGTTCTTCCGCTAATTACATTATTAGAAAATGGATTATAACCTCCGTATATTATAGCATTTTGTAGTTTTGCTTTAATATTAGGAATTTTTCCTATTAATAAATAAGGGAATTCTGAAAGTTTACTAAAAATACAAAAACTGCCCCATGTTATTTTTTTAATAACAGAACCATTTTTAAAAGATTGGTGTGTTTCTGCTAAGAAAGTTTTTGCCGCTTGTTTTACTCTAGCTTCGCTTGATACATCAAATATTTTTATTCCCATAAATCCTTTTTGAGTTAAACAGGCTTCTTTTGCCATTCTTTCAGCTTCTTGAAGCATTACACCAGAATTAGCTTTATGAAATTCATCCATAAAAGATTTTAAATTTTTTATAGAAGGTTTTAAAGCTAAGTTTGCAGTTTTTGAAACACAAAACCCGGCTCCTGCTCCTGCTGCCACACCTGCGGTTTCTCTCAATAAAGAACTGTTTTGAGCATTATTTTCTTGATTATTTATGTCTTTATTTATATTCATTAATGGCGTCGCATTATTTTGAATTGTGAACATTTTTATATCTTTCCCTTATCTAAATTATTACTGATATAAAAACAAACAATTTAAAATAATTGCCAATAAATTTAATATATTTTCTTAAAGAATTTCTCTTCGTCCTTCAAGGGCGCGGGCGAGTGTAACTTCGTCAGCATACTCTAAATCTGCCCCCGCAGGAAGTCCGAAAGCAATTCTCGTAACTTTTATTCCAAGCGGCTTTATTAATCTGCTTA
>Ga0209212_1002929_pt1 | contig 23388 bp, 11 predicted proteins | sample RifGroC2_FD_183996 | JGI IMG/M metagenome (GOLD analysis project Ga0209212, IMG submission 183996) | Groundwater microbial communities from Rifle, Colorado, USA - Groundwater C2 (SPAdes) (version 2) | ecosystem: Environmental > Aquatic > Deep subsurface > Groundwater | place: Rifle, Colorado... | reverse complement strand
TTTGAAATAAGCCGCGGTGAACGCGGGGCCCTGAGTATCGACCGGGATGAAAACCGGAGTCGTGTCGGCGGTATAGGCCGCGTCTGATATATCGGAAACGCTGTATTTTTCACCGTAGGCAGCCGCTCTGACCAGCGCGCCGCCGTTTATCGCGAAGGGAAGCGAGTAGACGGCGCCGGCGGTTTCTGAAGGCGCGGAGCCGTCGAGCGTGTATCTTATGAGAGCGCCGGGCGAGGCGGTGGTTAACTTCAGAGTGACGGGCATTTTATATTTTCCGGCCGGCGGTTCGAAGGCGGGCGGGGAGGCCTTTGGCGGAGGTTCTACGGGTTTTTCGGAGGCGGAAAAAAACGCCGAGGCCAGTATGGAAGGGCCGTATCCCTGTTTTATCGCGAGCGCCTTAATGGTCGAGCCGATCTTAACCGTGAAAGGCCCCGAATATAGAAGGGCCGTCGAGGGTGACGGAACGGAGCCGTCGAAGGAATAATATATTTCAGCCCCGCCGTCGGGGCATGTTATGGTAATAATGACCTGGTCGCCGGACTGGCTGCCGGTAATGACCGGCGCGGACGTCACGGCTGCCGCTTCGACCGCATATAAGGCTTCGGCGATATCGGAATCGAGATATCCGTCGCCGAAACTTATCGCCTTTATGAGCGTTCGCGAGGACACGCCGACCGGCGAGCTGTAAAGTGTTCCGCGCTGAGCGGACGGGAGCGTTCCGTCGGTCGTATATCTTATTAACGTTCCGGCGTCCGGAGATGATATTTCAACCGACACGGACCCGCCGTAATATCCGGCGGGCGGGTCGAAAACCGGCGGCGCGGCTTTTACGGGAGTGATGTTTAAGACATAGGCGGCCGCGGAGACGGGCGAATCGAGCATTCCGCCCTTGAAAGCTGCCGCCTTAACGGTCGAGCTGGAAACGAGTTTGAACGGAGCGGCATATAAAAGTCCGCCGGTTTTTGAAGGTTCGGCGCCGTCCGTCGAGTATCTTATGAACGCGCCAGGCGTGCCGCAGGTGATGGATATTTCGAGCGAGCCGTCATAGGTTCCCGCGGGCGGATTAATTACGGGCGCTTCGACGCGCCCGGGAGGCGCTTCGGGCGGTATTATCTTCATTCTGGCGGCGAAAAGTCCGGCGCGGTTGCCGGCAAGGTCGTACAGATCGTCTATTTCGAAAGGGGCCGGATTGGGGTCTGAGCCTGAATAGGCGGCCGAGGCATAATATTCGCCGGAAGTAATTTCGTTCACTTCCGCGGAGCGGCCTGATATTTTGACCTTTGGAAGGCGGTAGAGTTTTTCGCTTACCTTGAACCGGATCGAATAGAGCGCGTTAGTTTCGGCCGAGATCGAAAAAGAGATTATAAAAGGAGGCGTCAGGTCCGTCGGCCTGTCGGTTATAAGCGATACGAGCCCGTCCGGATCGGTTTTCGTGCTTCCTACTACGGCTCCGAAAAATGAAACGCTTTCGGCGAGGGAGTTGTCGGTGAGCACTTTTCTATAGCCGGCGCCGCCGTCGGTAATAATGTTTTGAAACGAAGTTATGAGCTCGGCGGCTGATCCGGTTTTGATCCGGTCTTTGACGGCCTGCGGTGCGCTGCCGCTTCCCATCGTAAAAACGACCGTTTTTACGACTTCCGACATCTTTTTAACGCTTTCGGCGCCTCCGAGGAAATTGGTGTCTACGCTTGCCTCGAATTGCGTTTTTTTGCCGGTGACGTCAACTAATATCACGCCGCTGTTCTTTATTACCTCTTCGGTATCGACGCTTACGACTGAAATATCGGACAAAACTTTTTTTTCTGAGATCAGAAGAGCCCGCGCGGTGGAAACCGGGTCGAGATCGAGACCCTGTATTTTGATTTTTCTTGTTTCAGAGGGTATTTCAGAAAGCGAAGGAAGCTTTCCGACGTAGTTTTTCAGAATGGTTTTCCCGGTTTGCTTTTCTCTGAGTTCGATATAAGGCGAGCAGATTTTATCGCCTATCTGAAAAAGCGCGCGGTACGATGAGCCGCTTACGAGAACCTCGCCGGTTTCGACGAATCCGGCGGCGCCGTCGAGTATGAACAGCGAATACTGGTTGGAACTTCCCGCGTCGGCCGCCCTGAGATTAGGCGCCGATGAAGCGTTAAGCGCTTCAGGCCAGATACGTCCCTCTATTTCAAAATATACGGGAATGTCTTCGATCTTTATGCCCGGATCGGATATGGAAGAAGACCCTCCTCCGCCGCCTCCGCAGCCCGAAAGGAAAAGGAGAAAAAATAAAGCAGATAAAATAAAACGCCTCAAATTCATTCGGGAGGCTCCTTTATGATGCGGGTAAGGCCCGCTTAACGAACGCATTCATATGTTTTTTTGTTCAGGCAGATTCATTTTATAAAATTTGAATTAACTAAAATCAAAAATAAAAAAACAAAAATTAAATTTGAGAATTAACTGATCATATATAAATTATAGCAAAATCGTTATATTTTTTCAAGCATAACGTAAAACAGTCAACGTGAAAGAGATATTCGTTCGCGTGAATGAAAATCCCTTATTCATTACCCGTTTGTTAAGGGCCTGTTCGCGGGTGCTTGATTTTTAAGGGCATATGCTATATAATGGCGTTTATGTTGACCGGCGAACAGATATTGGCCGTTTCGGCCGAAAAGCCCGTGAAATTTAAAAATTATACCGTAGCGCGGCGTCAGCCCGTTTTGGACGCCGCCGTGGAGCGTTACCTGCTCCGGCGCGGCGCGGAAAAAGCCTTGCTGACTTTTTATAAGCGTCATAAAAAGAAGGACGACGGTGCGGTCTTCAGGGCGAAAAAAGGCAACGGCGAAAAGTACCCGAAAAAGCTGATGAAAGTCATCGAATGCGGTTTTTACGAAAGCGCTTCCTGCTGGTACGACATAACGCCACACTCGCAGTTCGGCCCGCTCGCCAACATTTTCGCCACGGCACGCGAATATTCGCGCCAGATAGCGTTTTCTTCTATCATCGAATCGCTTTATTCCATAATTCAATATTTTCACTCGATGGGCCTGGCGGGCCTGAACCTGGCGCCGGGCAACGTCGTTATAGTCAGTCTGCAGCCGCTGGAGCTCGTCCTGCGCGGCGCAGAAGGCCTTACTGACCTTGGCGCCGCCGCGGCGGCGGCCGATTACCGCGGAATGGGCCTGGCCCTGCTGGAGATATTTTTGAGCGAGAACGCCAGGTACGCAGCCGACCGCGGCTATCTGGTGCATTCGATCGCCTCCGGCGAGCTTGATTTTCCGCCCGAGACGCCCAGACATTTGAAATTGTTGATGGAAGGGCTTCTGACGCAGGACGCGGGGCTCAGGTGGGGCGGCGCCGTGGTCGAAAAATGGCTTGCGGGAGACCGGTCGATGGCCGTGCATTTCAGGGGGCGGGCGGCGGCGCAGTCGCCGGCGGCGGGCGGCAGAAAAACGCCGGCGTTCGTCATGTTCAATAACGAGATAACCCCGGTGCGTCTTTATGAAATGATGACCGGGCTTTACGAGGGCCGCTCGGCCGCGGATGAGGTGCTGGTGATAGAGAGCGTTATCGACGGCACGATGAAAAAGGCGCTCGCGCAGTCCGACGGCCAGCTCCGCACGGGCGCGCGCCGTCTGGAGGCGTGGCTCGACGCCATCTGCGAGCATCCGTACGGCTGTTTTGACAAGAAGGAAAAATTGGATATCGCTTTCAACTCTCTTAAAATATATACTGGCGCCGTCGCCGCCGGCGGTTCGACGGGCGCGAAAAAGACCCCCGCGGCTTTTAAGAAGGCCGCCTCCGATTCCGTTGCGGCGGCAGTGAAAGGTGAACTTGAAAGGGCGTTCTCGGGTTACATGATATCTGAGGGGATGCGATACGGACCGGGCGGCGGGGAGAAAGCGGGAGCGGACGCGAAGGGGCGGATCGAAGCTCTTTTTGCACTGAAAAGGGAATCGCTTCTTATATCGCGCGAAGAATATGATAAGGTGGCGGGGATTTACAAACTGCCGCTGGAGATTAAAAACGCGCTTGCCGGGGGCGGTCGTACCGGATATTCGGCCGCCGCGCGTGATTTTTTGAACTTGCGCTCCGAAAATTTATTCATAAGTCTCGAGGATGCCCGCGCTTATATCGAAACGGCTGTTGGCGGTGGACCGGGTCGTACCAGACTTTATGAAGACCTCGAAAGGACCGCCGGCTATTATAAAATAGCGCAGTGCGTCAAAAACGCCGCGGACGAAGACCTTTATGAAAGACTCGCGGCGCTTGTGAAAAAAGGTGTTTTCGATCGCGGCGGGGCGGCGCATAAAGCCGTCGGCGATTACGCGCGCGCCGTTTTATTCAAAAGCGTCCGCTGGAGCGCCGGCGACCGGAAGATAATTAACGCCCTGCTGCACGTCAAATGGAACTCCGCTTACGAGCGGATCTTCGGCAAGACCGCGTCGGGCGGCGCGGGCGGGGGCCGGGCGGTCATCGTCGTCTCGCTGATGGCGATCGCCTCGATCTTATGCTACGCCGTTTACGCCGAAAAATACTACCTTACGGCTTTCTGCATACTCATCTTCGCGCATATATGCTTTATCGCTTTCGCCGCGCCCGATTATGAAAAGGTTTATCAGGCGAACCGCACGCGCATCGATGACGTCGGCGAGCTTTGCTGCGCTGACGGCCCGGCGCTGTCCGGTGCGGGCGGCGGCGGCGCGTCATATCAGGATGCCGGGCGCGAAGAGATCAACGATCGCTTTTTCTATGCCGTGAAGACGGCCGATTATATCGGGATAAAAAAACTCATTCAGCACGGCGCCGAGATCAACGCCAGGGACCCCGGCGGCGCGACTCCTCTGATATGGGCCGCCGACGGCGGCAATGCGAAGATAATAAGGCTTCTTGCCGGCTACGGCGCCGAAGTGAACGCGCGCGACAACCAGGGCGCGGGCGCGCTCATGTGGGCCGCCTACCGCGGCAACGCGGCCGCGATACGCTCGCTGATAGAGGCCGGCGCCGACATAAACGCGCGCGACGCCGAAGGTCACACGCCTCTTATGGCGGCCTGTTTCAACGCCCACGCCGAGGCGGTCAGGGCGCTTCTCGAGGCGGGCTGCGATGCGAAGACGCTCGACTACGGCGGCGCGGGCGCCCTCGTTTATGCCGTGAACTCCGGCGGCGGAGAAATCGAAAGGATCATCGTCGACCACATAGAGTCCGGCGGGATGCCTCGCAAAAAATATTTCGGCATCGCCGACGTTATATTCGACACGATGCTTGACAGCGGGGTCGCCGACACATTCGAGCTTGTCAGGGCGGCGGTTTCCGTCGATAAAAAGGCCGTCAGCCGCATGATCGAGTCGAGCGGCGACGGCGACGCTTCGGGCGCGCGACTTATTAAGGCGTGCGCGGCCGGCAATTACGAAGCCGCGCGCGGGCTGATAGAGGCCGGCGTCGACGTGAACGCTCGTGACAGGAGCGGCTACACCGCGCTCATCTGGGCCATAGACAAGCGCCGCGACGCCGCGGCCGACCTTCTGGCCGCCTCCGGCGCCGATGCCGACCTCGCCGACAGTTACGGCTACACGCCGCTTATGTGGGCGGTCGAGCGCAACGACATGGCGCGCGTCAAAAAACTGCTCGACGGTAAAGTGAAAATTGATATGGCTGACAACAAGGGGTTGACCGCGCTTATGTGGGCGGTGATCAAGAAGCGCTTCGACATAGCGCGCGAACTAATGGAACGCGGCGCTTCCGCCGACATTTTTGACCACAGAGGATACGGCGCGCTCAGCTATGCGATAGAGAAAAACTACGACAATTTCATAGAGCTTCTTGCCGCCGGCTGCGGAAAGGCTTCGCTGGACAACTCAAGACCGCGTCCGCTCTTGCTTTGGGCCGCGCAGAACTCCAGGACAGCCATACTGAAACTGGCCGTGAGCCGCGGCGCCGACGTCGACGTAAGAGATCTCGCCGGGCGGACCGCGCTTATCCATTCGGTCGACCTCAGAAATATCGACGCCGTCGATTTTCTGGTCAAAAACGTGGCATCGGTAAATCTTTGCGACAACACGGGCGCCGGCGCGCTTATCCATTCGGTCGTCAGCTGGTTTTACGATATAACCCGCATCCTCATCGAGGCGGGCGCGGATATCGCGCAGAAGGACAATTCGGGAAAGACGGCCATGGATTACGCCATGGACAAGAATTACAACACCATTATCGAGATGCTCGCCGCCGCGGGCGCAGATATAAACGCCCGCAACTACTGCGGCGTTACGCCGCTTATCTGGGCGGCCTCGTCTAAAAACATAAGCATGGCGAAATTTCTCGTCTTCAGGGGCGCCGATGTCAACGGCCGCGACTCGAAGGGTTTTACCGCGCTCATGCACGCCGCGCGGAACGGCTGGCTCGAAATGGCGAAACTGCTTGTTGAAAGCGGCGCCGACAGAGCCGCGCGTGCGCCCGGAGGCGAGACCGCCCGCGACCTCGCCGTCAAAAACAAAAGGGACAAGCTCGCCTCTTATCTCGCAAAAACAAACAGGAGCGATTCGTGACCGCTCCTGTTCGTTAAACTGATTTTTTATTTTTTTACCTGTTGTTATTAATTTATTAAATCTTTAGTTTCTTCGTTCTGTTATCAGAACATGAAATCGACCAGGTGGAACACTTTCATTTTCATCTTTTCGCTGAAACTTTCGCGCCATATTTTGGCTTCTTCGAGCGTCACGATGTTGCAGTATTTGAGGTCCTGCATGAAGGTTTCGTGCATGAGCTTCGCGAATTCGGCGTTTTCGATGAGGACCATTTCCTCGGCGTCGAGCTTGTTGCTGCGCGAGTTGAGGTTATAGGAGCCGATCGTGACCGCGACGCCGTCGAAGTAGTTGCATTTAGCGTGCAGGGTCTGGCTGCCGTACCATTCGTATATATTGATGTTTTTTTCGATGAGGTCCTGGAAGAAGTAGTGGCTTGCGTAAACTATGTATTTGCCCATATCGTTGGAGTACATGGAATTGGTGATGATCGACACTTTAACTCCGCGCGCGGCCGCTTTGATAAGGCTTTCTTCGAGCCTTTTCGAAGGCAGGAAGTACGGCGTCTGCAGTATTACTTCTTTCGACGAACGGTCGATGTACCAGACGAAGCATTCTAACGCGTGGTCGTCTTTGTTGGTCGGGTAGTGTGCGATAAAGCGGATATCGACGCTCGAGACCTTCGGCGCTACGGGGTAGTATTCGCGGAGCACTTCTTTTATGAGTTTCGGGTTGTCGGCCGGTTTATACATCGATGAATTGTCGATCTTGTAATCTTCCATTTCTTTCTGGGCGCGCTGGAGTTCGGCGAGGTCGTCGCGCACGAAGAAGTTCTGGTTGTCGCCTACGGACCAGTTATTGAGGAAGAGTTCTTTCATCTGCATTACGACGGGGCCTTCGAGCATGATGTCGGTGTCGCGCCAGCCCTCGATTACGAGCGAGCCTTTTGCGTAGTCGTCGCCTATGTTCATGCCGCCTGTGATGGCGTAAAGGTCGTCGACGATGAAAAGTTTCTGGTGGATGCGGTTATTGATGCGAAGGGGAGTTTTGTAGGGGCTGTTGTAAAGCGCCACTTTAACGCCGCCCGATCTGAGTTTGTGCACGATGTCTTTTTTGTAGCTGAAAGTTGTCCAGTAGTCGATGATGACGCGCACATCGACGCCCTGCTGAGCTTTTCTGATGAGCAGGTCGGCCAGTTTATTGCCCGTTTCATCGTTTTTATAGGACAGGTACTGCAGATAGATATACGATTGGGCGAGTTCGCCGATCTCGTGGCGTTTTTCGAACGCTTTTTTTCCGTTAAGAAGCAGCGTGGCGTCGTTGCCGGGCGATACTTCCGAGTCGGTGGCGGCGTCGAACGACCAGTCGGTTACAAGCGAGCGCTGTTTCTGGTCTTCGGTGTCTTTGCGGAATTCTTTATATTCGCCGACCTGTCTGCGGTAGCTGAAAAGCGAAGCGTAGTAGGAGGCGAGCGCCGCGGCCTTTTTGAAGGGCGAGCTCCATTTGAGGCCGTTATATTTTTCGTAGGCCTGTTTTGATTTATCTTTGGCCGCGTAGATATTTTTGATATATATCTGCTGGTCGGCTTTGTTTTTGTATGTTTTTATAGCGTCGTTCGCTTTTTTTGCCGTGGAGGCCATTTTCGTCGACTGCGAGACCTGGTTCAGAAGTTCGTTCGCTTTCGCGTAATCGCCGCGGAGGTTCGCGTAGTGGCCGGCGAGTTCGATCTTGAGCAGGTTGGCCTGTTCGGCGTTGCGGGTGGCGAATATCTTCGCTTCGAGTTCGGCGATGAGCCTGTCGTTTTTAGCCTTTCCGGCGGGGGGAGCGGTGGTGGAGGTGAGGTTAGTGCCGCCTCGCAGGCCGTCGTTAGCGGTCGCGCCGCCGGCGGCAGCGGGGGCCGCGGTTTCGGCGGGCGCATGGGCGGGTTCGGTTGTGAGCGTGTCGCCGGAAACTTTTTTATAACTTTCGAGTGCGGCTTTGTATTTTTCGTAGCGGGCCTTTACTTCGGCGTCGGGCAGGTCGTGGGATACGGCCTCGACGTAACTTTGATAAGAGCTCTGGTAGGCCTTGTAAAGGGCCTGATTGTCGGCGGCTAAAACGGAGCCGGCCGCGAGCGTGAGGCAGATAGCGGTAAGGGCGCACAATAGTTTCAATCGGTTCATAATACTTCCTCCAGTATTTTTAAAAATATATTTTAATAATTATTTTTCTAATTGCTTCTGATAATCGGCGAAACTTGATTTCAATTCTTCGGTGAGCGCGTTCAATTCGCGTTCGCTTGCCGGTTCGTTTACCGCGTTGATATACTTTCTGTACGCCGTTTTATATTTTTCGTACGCCGCTTTAACCGCGGGATCGGATGATTTCGCCGCTTCGGCCTCTGCCGCGGCGGGAACGCCCGAAATGCCGGGTGCGCCGCTGAGCGCGTTGTTAAGGGTGTCGCCGGCCGGGCTTTCAGCAGCGGCTTCAGCCGCCCCTGGGCCGTAAGAAAAATTCATGCCGGTGTCGGCGTTTATTCTGGAAATTAATTCAGCCGAAGGCTGGCCGGTGATCTTGAGTTCGGCGAAGGGGCCCGCGCCCGTCGACGAAAGCGCCGCGTTCATGGCCGTGGAAACGCCGGGAACGGCCGCCGCGCTTGCGTAAACTCCGCTCATAAAGGATTTTTCGGCCTCGAAAGATTTATCGAGCCATCCGCCCTTGACGTCGAAGCTTTGTACCATAGTGCTTAAAAAACGCGCGACGTTCTGTTCGTCGGAGATTATATTCATACGGTTGGGGTTTTCTTCGATTTTTACCTTCAGAACCGCCGCATCGAACATTTCGGTCACGGCCCTGCGGATATCGTCGGCCGCTTTATCGCCGGAGGCGATGGCGAAGTAAACTCTTTTCTGGATGAGGCTTATAAGATAGCCGTTTTCGAGTTTGTTGAGCTCTTTCGGGTTGTCGCAGAGGAATTTGATGTAGTTTTTGATCTTCTGCGCGTTCATCGAGGCGATGTCTTTGAAGGATATTTTGAAATCGATATTCACGCTGTGCGAGAAGATGAAATCTTTACTGGTGAGCGCTTTGAGTTCTTTTGCGCACTGCCGGTTGAAGAAAAGGCTGAAAGTCGATGAATTACGGAGTTTCGCGATGGCGTTGGATATTCCGGGAACTGTGTAGCCCAGGGGCGCGAATAATATTTTATTGACGGTGAGGTTCGAATCGGTGAACATGGATAATTTATAAAGGTCGTAGATGCTGTTTGCGTATTTCAGGCCGCTTAAAAGCGCGATATCGCGGGCTGCGCCGTTTTCCATGTTTTTAGCGACAGTGACAATATCCTCGACGCTCGCGCAGCCGTCGAGGCAGGCCATCAGTTTCTGGTCGCGCTCTTTTTTGCTGGCTTTTTTTGCTTCCATGACCGTCTGGGCGACCCTGGCGCTTACCGCGTCGCTGGCGCGGCCGAGGCCTTTGAAGTTTTTGACCACGTCTTTGAAATCGAAATTAGGCAGCTGGTTCGCGGATGTTATGATTATATAAATTTTCTGGTGCTGGTCGGCGTATTGAGCCGAGCGGAATTCGACCTCGTAGGTGCCGGTATTCATGGCGGCGGAATTTATTTTAAGTTCGCGGCCGTCGAACGAGCAGCCTTCGGGGACCGGTTCGCATATTACCTGAGGTTCGAAATCTTTATGGCCGTGGATAATGTGCCAGGCGCCTATGGTTTCGGCGTCGCCTTTTTTGACGTAAACTTTATCGACCGGTTTGGAATACAGGAACTGCTTGAGCGGCGTAATGCCGACGTTGGTTTCTTCGACGTATTTGGGAACCACGTCGAGGCCGGCGTATTCGTAGCACTGTTCGGAGAGGCCGACGCAGGTGAACATTTCCGCGTGTCCCTTGCCGTAGCCGCCGGTGCCGTGCGTGTTAAGCGAGTTGAAGATCGAAAGAATGGGCTGTTTGAAGCCGTCGTAGCTGTAATTGGAGTTTTTCAGGATGTAGTTGTGCGCGAATTCGAGGATCTTGCGCCTTAATTCGAATTCGTCGGGGCTTCCGGTGAGAGCGTCGACCGTGCGCGCGCCCATATAGGTGCCGTCGAGAAGGTCGTCGTATTTTTTAACTATGCTCTTTTCGTTGAGGTCGCTGCCGAACACTTTTTTAAGAAAGCCGGCTACGCCGGTGTCGTTTTTAAGGAATTCGCCCATGCGGCCGTGGCCTTTTTCGAAACGGTGCAGCGGGTAAAAATAGCCGTACCATACGCCGTAGCGTGCCGATTCGGCAGTGACGAACTCTTCGATGCCGTCGCCGTCGTGGTCTTTACGGCCCGCGTAGAGGCCCGAATGGCCTGTTATCCAGCCGCTTTTCTGCATTACCGGCGCGATGTGGGGAAACGGGCCCTGCGACAGAAGCAGGTCGCCGGGTTTCGCCGGGACGTCGACAAGCAGATAGGGCGGGTAATCCCACGCCAGGCCTATTTTATAAAGAGAGACCGGATCGTAGTCGGCCTTCTGCGCTGTATTCTGCGCGTCCGCGACGGACGGCTGAAATAATAAGACGAAAAAGATAAATAAAAATGCGACGCTTCGCCAGGATTTTTTATCCATAATATGCTCCTTAAGCTGGACGGATGACACTTTTACAATAATCACGATGTTTTTAAAAATCTTAGAACAATTATACCATAAAAATCAGAAATTGTCATAAAAAAACTTCAGGACATTATCACAAAAATTTGACGAAAAAAACTTAAGTACTTCAGGTCATGTTTGTTGACAACATCTCTTTAAAATGTTAAAATAATTTAAAATTCTTCGATAATTTGACAATTTGAACGCAAATAAAATGAAAATCCGGTGATTTTTCGATTTATTTGTGCTTTTCTTATGAAAATCATTATGTTTTGATACAACAAAAAAATTAAGATTACACGGCAATATTTTTTATAAACCTATATAAGTTTTTCGATTTTTTAATTAAATATCTGGAGGTAAAATCATGGCTATCAATACTGATTTATTGATCATCGGCGGCGGTCCGGCGGGGCTTACGGCCGGACTTTACGCCGTCCGCGGCGGGCTCGATTCCGTCCTTATCGAAAAGGGCATTCTCGGCGGGCAGGTAACTACGACTTACGACGTGGAGAATTATCCCGGGTTTCCCGAACCGGTCAGCGGCGCAGATCTCGTCGATAAAATGGAAAAGCAGGCGACGCGGTTCGGCCTTAAGATAAAAACGATGTGCGAGGCGCAGAGGATAGAAATAAAAGACCATAAATTCCACACTTATATATGCGATTCCAGCGAAGGCCCCGTAATTTCAGATGCCGTGATACTCGCCAGCGGAAACGTTCCGCGTAAGCTCGGCGTGCCGGGCGAAGAAAAACTCGCCGGCCGCGGCGTCTCATACTGCGCTACCTGTGACGGCGCTCTTTTCCGCAACCGCGAGATCGCGGTTATCGGCGGCGGCGACAGCGCGCTTACCGAGGCGCTTTTCCTTACCAATTTCGCCTCTAAGGTTTACGTCGTGCACCGCCGTGATAAATTCAGGGGCGAAAAAGTTTACGGCGATAGAATTCTCGCGCATCCCAAAATAAGCGTCATCTGGGACAGCGTTTTAGAGTCGATCGTTGGCGAAGAGGTCGTCGACGGCGTTAAACTTAAAAACGTTAAAACTTCCGAAATACGAGAAATAAAACTCGACGGCGTGTTCATATTCGTAGGACTCGCCCCCAGCACGGCGATAATAAAGAACAGCCCGGGCATCGCCGGCATCGCCAACGAAGAAGGATATATAGTCACCGACGAATCCTGCAAAACCAAAATAGAAGGCCTTTTCGCGGCGGGCGACGTGCGCGCCGGAAATTTCCGCCAGATAGTCGTAGCCTGCGCCAACGGCGCGACGGCGGCTCATAACGCTTACCATTACATCGACGACGTCAGGACGGGAAGCCATAAATAGTGGAGAGTGGAGAACGGAGAGTGGAGAGTTTTTAATAGAGAATAGTTAATAGATAACAGAGAATAGATGAGGATTTTTTTATAATTAAGTGGTGCGGTAAATATGAAATTTTTATTTCTTTTGGTCAAAAATCCTTTAGTTCTCAACTCTCAACTCTACACTCTCAACTTCCGGCGATTGTATAAAAAAAGATTAAAACGTTTTTAAAAAGAAGGGGCTGGCATGAAAAAAAATAATGAAAATCAGGCGCGCATAGATCTTTTAAGGGAACTTTCCCTCGCATTCGGTGCGAGCGGATTTGAAAGCGACATGCACGATATCATAAAAGAAAAACTCTCGGGGGTGTGCAGTTTCGAGTACGACAAACTCGGCTCCATCATATGCAGGCATAAAAAGAGCGGCGCGAAAAAAGCCTCCGGCCCGGCGAAACCCGTGGCGGCCATTTTCACGCACATCGACGAGATCGGTTTTATGGTCCGCGGCATAATGAGCAACGGGTTCCTTAAGTTCGTAAATCTCGGCGGCTGGACGACTCAGACGCTGCCTTCGCAGAAGGTTCTCATCAGAAACACCGAAGGCGACTATGTTATAGGCGTTATCGGAATGAAACCGCCTCACATGATGACCGACGACGAACGCTCGAAGGCGCCGAAACTCGACGCGCTTTATATCGATATAGGCGCTTCCTCCGCGGAAGAGGTCATAAACGACTACAAGATCGACCTGGGTACGCCGGTGGTCCCCTACAGCGAATTCGGCGATCTCAATAAAAGCTGGCTCTATTACGGCAAGGCTTTTGACAACCGCGCGGGCGTATGCGCCATGATCGAGATAATGCGCAGGACCGCCGGCGCGAACACCGGCGTTGAACTCGTCGGCGTCGGCTCGACGCAGGAAGAAAGCGGCCTGCGCGGCGCTAAAACGGCCGCGATGAAGATCAAGCCGGATCTTGCGATAGTTATCGACACGCCCCCCGCCGACGACACTCCGAATAACGAAACGGCCTACCCGGCGCAGGGAAAACTCGGAAGTGGCCCGCAGATAAGGCTTTTCGATCCCACGATGATAGCGCGGCCGGGGCTTGTCGAATTCGTCAGAAAAATAGTCAAGGCGGATAAATTGACCGCCCAGTTCGCTGTCCGCTCTTCCGGCGGCACCGACGCGGGCTCGGTCCATCTCACCGAGGCGGGCGTTCCGACGATCGTGCTCGGGATACCGACGCGTTACATACACAGCCACACTTCGGTGCTCGACATAAACGATATAGGCCGCGCCGCGGACCTCGCCGTGAAAATGGCGGAAAAACTTTCGGCTGAAAAGATATCGTCGTTTTAGAAACGTATCCAGCAAAAGTCTTTATCAGGTAATAATATTGGAGGTATCAGCTGATGCATGTTTTAGGAATCGTCGGTTCCCCCAGGGTCAACGGCAACACGGACATCCTCGTCGATGAAATACTTTCCGGCGTGCGTTCTTCGGGCGGGACCATAGATAAGATATATATTTCCGATTTCGATATCAAGCCTTGCGACGCTTGCATGGCGTGCCAGTCCGGCAAAAAATGCGTTATCGACGATCAGTGGCATCAGATCGCGGCTAAAATTTTAAAGGCCGACGGTCTTGTAATGGGTACGCCCGTGTACTGGAACGCGGTTTCGGCGCAGATGAAAATATTCATGGACCGCTGCTTTTCATTTCTCGACGATAACTTCGAATCGGAGATAAAAGACAAAAGCGGCGCGATAGTGGTGACCTGCGGAGCTCCCGACACCGCCATGACCGCAATATCGAAGTTGATAATCGAAGATTTCATGAAGTTCAATAAGATCGCCATCGTCGGTGAGGTCATCGGAACGAATATGCGCAACAAGGACGACGCCCTTAAAGCTCAGGACCTCATGGCGGCGGCGTTTCAAACCGGCAGAAAGTTCATATGATAAAACACATTTATCTTTTGAGGCACGCTTCGACGAGCGAAGAAAAACTTATATTCAAGGGCGTCATCGATACTCCTCTTTCGCAAAAGGGGATCGAGGAGGCATGCGCCATGGCGGATAAATTCGCCGCGAAAAAGATCGAATTCGGCGCGGTTTATTCCAGCCCGCTTTCGCGCGCGGTCGACACGGCCGTTCTCGCCGGCGGCGGGCTCGCGGTCAAGACCAGCCCGCTGCTTACCGATATCGATTGCGGAGAGTGGGAAAACAGGGCCGTAGAAGCGGTTATGAAAGAAGAGCCTGCGCTTTTCGCCGGATGGCGTGAAAACCCCGCCGGGTTCGAGTTCCCGGGCGGCGAAAGCGTCGCGGCCGCGGCGCGGCGGGCGGCCGATTTTCTGGGTGAAATAACGGCGCGGGAAACGGCGGCTGACGTTCTGGTCGTCACCCACAGGCTCATAATAAATGCAATGGTTTTAAGCGCTCTGGAGATCGATTTCAACAAATACTGGCGTTTCCGTTATGATAACTGCTCGTATACCGTGATCGGCGTCGATAACGGATATTGTCTTAAGGCGATGAACGTGAACTGAAACTCGGGCGGAGCCGTGGCAAAATGTTTAAAAAAGTACATTCGATTTTAATAATATTGCTCATTTTCGCTTTTTTTAGCGGAGCTTTTAATGTTCTCGCGTCGCAGGATGCTTCTCCGAACGTTATGGCCGGAGGGACCGCGCCCAAAAAGGCGCGCGTGCTGCTCGTCAATTCATACAGTGAGAATCTGCCGTGGACCAAAAGCATAACCAACGCCGTCGAAGACTCTCTAAGGAACGAAAGGCGTCTGGAATGCGAGCTGGGCGTCGAATACATGGACACCAAAAACACCTTCACCGATGAATATCTTCTCAAACTTCGCGACATATACGCGCTTAAATACAAGGATACTGTCTTCGACGCGGTCATAGCCACCGACGACGACGCATTCAATTTTTGCATTAAGTACCACGAAGAACTTTTCAGAGGCGTTTCACTGGTGTTTTGCGGCTTGAATAATTTCGAACAGGCCGTGATTGCCGGAAAAAATATAAGCGGCGTGGTGGAGGCTTTCGATATCAAGGCCAACCTCGAGCTTATAAAAAAGATACATCCGGGCGCGAAAAAAATATACGTGATAAACGACAAAACCACGACCGGCGCCGCCAACAAGGTTATCTTCCAGAAAAACGCCGCGCTTTTCACTTCGGCGTTCGCTTTCGAGTATCTTGAAGACCTTTCCATGGCAGAAGTTCTCGCCAGGGTGGGAAAGATCGAAGCGGGCGCGGTTATCTTCCTGATGACGTTCAACCGGGACAGGACGGACGCTGTCTATAGTTATCAGCAGAGCACCAGACTGATCGAGCGCGCGGCGAAGGTCCCCATTTACGGCGTGTGGGATTTTTATCTGGGAGACGGAATAACCGGCGGTATGATGATAAGCGGACGCTCGCAGGGCGAGGCCGCCGCCAGGATCGTTTCGGACATTATCCGAAACGGCAGAAAGGCGTCAGACGTTCCTGTCGTCAAAACGAGTCCCAATCGTTATATGTTCGACTATAACATGCTCCTGAAGAACAGGATCGACGTGTCGGCCCTGCCCGAAAACAGTTTGATCCTCAACCGGCCGTTCTCGTTCTACTCCATAGACAAGAATATTTTCTGGTTCATCATCGTGCTTGTGGCGATACTGGCCGTGCTGACGCTGTTTCTGGTCGTAAGCGTCACGGAAAGGCGCGTCGCTGAAAAAGAGCTGCTGCTGGTGAACCGAAAGCTCGAAAACATGATAAACGAGCTCGAAAACATCGTCGAAAAACGCACGCGTGAACTGCTGGATTCGAACCGGAACCTCAAGCAGCAGGTCGCCGAGCGCGAAAAGGTCCAGAAAGAGCTTGTGGCAAGCGAAGCCAGGTACAGGATGCTCGCGGAGAACGCCTTCGACGTTATCTTCGAAACCGGCCTGGACGGCGCTATTATTTATGTGAGCCCGAATTTCGCGGAGGCGTTCGGCGTTGCCGCGCCGGATTCGTCCGAAGTATCTTTCAGCTCTCTGGTTTATGAGGCCGACAGAGGTATCGTGAAAAATATGTTTGACACTATAGGCGCGCGGGGTTATGCGAACGAGGTCATTTTCAGAAATGCCGGTTTCGACGTCAGGCCCGTATGGCTCGAAAGTTCGGGCAAGGTCTTCACCGCGGCCGACGGAAGGCTTCATACGGTCATCGTGGCGCGCGACGTGACCGAGCGCCGCAAGATCGAGGAGGAGATGGTCCGCAACGCCAAACTCGAGTCTCTGGGAATACTCGCCGGAGGCATCGCGCATGATTTCAATAACGTTCTGATGGGCATCATCGGCAATATAACGCTCGCCAGAAGGCGCTGCGGCGACACGAGCATATCCGAGCTGCTTGCCAGGGCCGAAAAGGTTTCGTACAAGGCCAAAAGCCTCACCGAGCAGCTTATAACCTTTTCGAAGGGCGGCCAGCCGATAAAAAAGACGATCGATCTCAACGAACTCATATACGAGGCCGTCCAGTTTTCACTGTCCGGATCATCCATGAAAAGCGAATTTCAGCTCGATCCCGCCCTTTGGAAGGCCGACGTGGACGAAGGCCAGCTTATACAGGTCATAACCAATGTCGCCATTAACGCCAGGCAGGCATGCGGCGAGAACGGAACGATCGTTTTCCGCACGCAGAACGTCGAAAATATAGAATCTTATTGCTGCTCCGGCGCCCGCGGCTGCGTGAAGATCTCCATAACCGATAACGGCTGCGGTATTGCTAAAGAAGATCTCAAGAAAATATTCGACCCTTACTTTACGACCAAGCCCGACGGCCGCGGCATCGGCCTGGCCGCCGCCCATTCGATAATTAAAAATCATAACGGGATCATCGACGTTGAATCAAAGCCCGGCGAAGGTACTTCTTTTCATATTTACCTTCAGGCCAGCTAAATATTTCAATGTCTAATTTTAAGGTTAATATTGCTTGACTTTTTATTCGTTTAAATATATAATTCATGTTTGAAATAACATGCATTTACCGTGACTAATTATGAACAAATTTCTGGAGGTATAAAAGATGACATTAAAAAGAGGACTTTTTTTAGCGGCGCTTCTTACGCTTGGCATACAGATGAACGCCTCGGCCCAGACGGCGGCCGTGGAAATCGGCGCGCAGGCCCCGCCGCCAGCGGCAAGTCCGGCTGAACAGCCTGTCCCCGCGAGCGTTCTGCCTGCTACCGTCGAGGTCACCCCCGTTCCCGCGAGCGTTCCGCCCGAAGTCCCCGCCGCGGTGACCGCTCAGCCGCCCGTTCCCGCGGAGGCTACCGTTGAAGTAACTCCCGCGACGCCGCAGGCCCCTCCACCGATAGCGCCCGGCCCGACCCCGGTCCCGCCCGCTCCCGCTCCCGAAGCCGGCACCGCGCAGGTTCAGCCTCCGGCTACGGCTTCAACGCAGACCGTCCTCGCCAAAGATTTCATTTTGAAGCAGGAAGAGCTCGGCTACGGCGTTTCGCTGGTTTCGAAGGCCGCGAAGATCAGGATACCTTTCGAATCGAACCCGATACTAATAGAAAATAAAGACGAGCTCAAAAAGATCGCCGGCCGCCTATTTTCAGAAGTGAAAGACCTTCCAGAAAACCTGAACGCGATGGCGATAAATCTCATGTCCTACAAAAAAGAAGATAAAGAACAAGATTTCGGCCTGATCGCGCTCGAGCTTAAAGACGTAGCGCGCGCCGACGCCGAAACTTTCAAGGGCCTCATCAAAACTTCAATGATGAATTATTTCAAAGACGAAACGTTTTTCATCGCCGACAAGTTCCCGCTCATCGTCATAGTGGCCCACAACTATCCCGAAGGCAGAAAAGAAGATATCAAATGGGCTTTCGATCTCGCGCAGAAAAAATTTGAAAAATAATTCTTTTTGTTATTTATTGACGAGGCGCGCCGCGCCGAAATATTACGCAGCGCGCCTTTATTTATGATAAAATTTCCTTTCTAGAATGGGCGATGTTATGAATCAGAATAATCAAAATAATCAGAACGGTAATAGTGATAGTATGAATACGGTCCCAGTAAAAAAGAATAAAAACGTCAGAGTATGGCAGGAGGGAGCCGCGGTCAAGATAACCACCGGCGAACTCGGCGGCGCGGTCGCGCGCGAAGGCTTCGTGGCTTCGCTCGGCGGCGCGGGCATGACCCCCGACGAGCTCGAGCGCGAAATGCGCATCGCGCGCGAGATCAGCCCTGACGGCGAAATAGGTGTTAACCTCATGTACGTCGCGAAAGACTTCCACAGCCTCGCGCGCGTGGTGAAAAAGCTCAACGCCAATTTCATAGTTCTCAGCGCGGGCTACGACTCTAAAATACTCAACTTCGCGGGCGAATACGAAGACCTCAAGGGCCTCGAGATCATCCCGAAGGTGGCGCACCCGTCCCTGGCGCTGCGCGTGCTGCAAAGCGGCGTTGTAAAGAGGATAATGCTCGAGGGCGCCGGCTGCGGCGGCCATATTGGTTTCAGCTCGATTAAAAATTTCGTGTCGACCGAAGAACTCGTCAAGCAGACCTTTATACGCTTCGCGACGCACCTGGCCAAACAGGTTCTCGGCAAGGGCGCTCCCGAAAAAGAGGTCGAGGCCTTTATCGAAGATATCAGAAAAAACCGCGAAGATTACCGCAAAAAATACCATGTTCCCGAACTGATCGCGGCCGGCGGCATAAACGAAAACAACTTCCAGCAGATCATCGACAGCGGCGCCGACCATATCGCCAACTGTCTGATTTTCACGATCTGCAAAGAATCGAACGCTCACGTCAACTGGAAAACGATGCAGTTTCAGGCCGACAGGCGCATCATTTTCGAAAGCCCCGTCAAGGGCATGCTCGGCTCGGCCATAAAGAACGGCTTTATCGAGAAATATTTCGAGCTGGACGAAACCGGCGTTTACCGCTTCAAGGCGACCGAAAAGAACCGGCCTCAGGGCGGCGAAAAGATCAAGCCTCCCTTCGTCGATTACTGCGAGACCAAGTGTATGGAGCACGATTTCTGCCTGAAATACTCGAAAGATTATCTGCATCCAGTGTGCATATTCCACCGCCTCGAACAGACAGCGATCGCCGGAAACGTCGACGACGGAATAGTTTTCACTTCCGAGAACCTTAATTACATCAAGAAGGTCGCGCGGGTCAATATAACCGCCAAAGAAGTCATCGATCACATCAAAAAATATACCTACGGCGCCTGCTGATAAAGCGAACCGGGCCGACAGGCGATCAATTTAACAACAAAATCAGAGCCGCGCTCTCCATCGAAACGATGCGACGGGCGCGGCTTTTTTTATAGTGGAGAGTTGAAAGTGGAGAGTGGAGAACTAAAGGACTTTTGATGATCGTGAAAAGTTCTGCACGGTTTTAAACTATTTCCGCTTGAATTCGAGGTTCAGCACCGACGGCATCAGAACGAGCTTGTAGCGGCAGGCGGCGGCTTTTGTATAGGTTGGGTCGAGATAGTGCGAATACTGGATCTTTCCGCCGGCGGCGAAAGACAGGTGATCGAGGTTCTTGCAGACGACGTTTCCGATAAGATCGAGCGCGCTCGAAGGAGAAGTGTTTTTGACGAAACCTTCCGGGGCGTTGAGGCTTACGTATTTATATTTTTTAGAGCAGTCGAGCTTTATGCTGCCGCGCGCGCAGTATATCGACAATATCTGGTGGAAGGGCGCCTCGATGCCGCGGGCCTCGCAGTCGCCTTCGGCGATGAAAAGTATTCCGCCTTCGGCCACTTTCAGGTTATCGGGGAAGCTGACGCCGCCGTTCTCGATGGCGACCACGCAGTAGGGTATGTTCAGCACGCGCCCTGAAAGACACTCTTTGAAGAACTCGGTTTCGTTTTTGTATTTTTTCTCGATGCGCGATTTAAGGATAGCCGTAATGTCGGCGGCGCCCGGATCGCCCGAGAACATGGTGGTTTCGTCGCCGGACGAATTTTTGAGCGTTATCTTGAAGTTGTGGACGTTCAGGCAGTCGGTGATCTCGGAGTCGTCGAGCTTGTTGATGGTTCCGGCCTGAGTGTTCTGCGACATGAAGCCGTCGTAGAGCATATAGTTGTAGGAGCGGTTGTAAGGCTCTTTAATTATAGTGGTCATCATTTTAGAGTAGTTAGGGTAGAGGTTGTCGCAGAAATCCTTCCAGCTGCCGTGCGCGTCGGCCGAGCGTATCTTGAACAGTACCGGCAGCTCGGTCAGGTCGGTCGACGAGGCGAAAAAGTCGTTTTTATTTGCAAGAGCGTTGACCATGGAGTGTTCGAGATCGGGCGTCGACTCGATCTTCGAGTTCTGGTTGAGGTCGTTGACCAGGCATTTGTAAACCGGATACGACTGGTAGACGCGGCCGATGACGAGCGCGGGCGAGGGACGTTCCTGGCTGCCGTAAAGGTGCAGCGTGGAGGAGAAGGTCGGCAGCCCCATATATTTTTTCATTATATTCGGCGCGGAGGCGTCGGCGATCATGTCGTAATAATAGCCGAGCGGCGTGAATTCGATCTGGTAGCCGCCGGGCGGGTTTGGCTGGACGAAAGGCAGCAGGCCGCCGAGGTTCGAATAGCAGCGCGTGACGCCGGGATTGAAACCGGCGTTTATGAAGTGGAAAAGTTCGGAGAACTGTGGGTTGAAGCCTGAAGTTTTATTGAGTATAGCCTCGCTGCCGAAATAAATGTATCCCCGCGTCAGGTAGGCTTTCGGGCTTGTCGCAAAGCCCGCGAGAGAGCTGTCTTCGCCGGGGTTGTGGTTGTGCAGCGTCAGCGGCAGGAAGCGGTTGTGCTGCATCGGCTGGCCTGCTATGGTGTTGCAGAAAAGGTTGTAGGCCATTCGCGGGATGGTCTTGTTTCTGATCATGAGCGTGAATTTGGAATATAGCGGAACGGTCGAGAAAATTTTCGAGATCCTGCGCTTGATCTTGCACTCGTAGCGGATCTTGTTTATGTAGATCACGCAGCCGACCTCGACTATGACCTTTTTTTCAAAAGGGTCGCTGTAGAGCTCGCCCGATGTCTGACCGAGGTCGCTGCCGCCTTCGCTTTCGCGGGCGAGCGCCTTTATGTAGATTTTTTCGACTATAGCGGGCTTGAACTGGTCGAAAAGAGAGCCCAGAACGGGGTCACCCGCCGGGTCGATGACGAAATCGTTGTCGTCGGAGTCGCTTATGAACCGCGCAAGATCGCCGGCAGGGTCGACGCGGCACTTGTACGAAATATACGGATAGACGACGTTCACGACCGAAAACGCGATGTTGCGCACCGACTGGAGCAGCATCGTATAATGCGCGTGGTCGAGCGTATTCATTGCCATGTTGTGATAGCTGTAAAAGGCGATGTAAACGATCGTCGTGAGGACGATCACCATCGGTATCACGACGCCGCTGCGGCTTTTGAATGTTTTACGGATCATGTCGAGGGGAGTATATTCGTTTTTCATAATGTATCTTTCCCGCGGCCTTTCCGCGGTTTCGTAATTACCGCGCGTCAAGGGGTTTTATTTATTTTCGGGCGTCGAATAGATCGTCCAGAGTTTTTTGTAAAGATCTATATTTTCGGCCGGCACCGAATAGCCGGACATTTTAAGCGAGTTGACGATATCGCCGCTATTCTGCGTCAGCGAGTCGAAGCTGTTGTCGTTTGAGATGTCGCTCGCTTCGAAATGCTTGTCGAAGGCGAGTTTTGCCTCGGCCGCGCCGTTGAGCCTGAGAAGTTTCATCATTTCGGCGAGAGTTTTGATGCCGGCGGCCTTTGCGACGACCTTGTCGGGCGAAACCTTTCCGCCTTTGCCCGCGTCGAGCTGCGCGTCCTCGTTCTGCAGCGCCGCGTTGATCGCGGTGATGTTGCGCCTGACGGCGTCCCTGAAATACCAGACGCCGCGCGGCCCGCACGTGTAAATGGTGTATCCGGCGTAAGGATGTCCGGGCGGGAATGCCGAGCCGAGAGGGGTCACGCTGTTACCCTGCGCCGCTGCGGCCGGCGTGAGCGAGACTGGCGTTCCGGTCTTATAGATCGGGCCCTCGCTTATGATGTTGAACAATTTCCGGCGGTCGACGGCGGATTTTTTCGAGTATCTTTCGCTGCGGGCGGCGAAAAATGAGTCGATGGTTTCAAATATCTGGTTTTCGCCGTTCCAGGTGTATTTCAAGGAAAGCGCTTCGTCTATTTCGCTTGCGACCATCTTTTTGCCGGCTTCGTATATGTGGGGCTCGTCCTCTTTTTTGATCTGGTAGCCGATGGCCGCCGCGACGGCCCCGAAAAAGAGTCTCACTATTACCTGGATTTCGCTGTACTTGAATTTCGTTGCGGTGACTATAGGCACGAAAAGCGCGCTTTGTACGCCGAGTTTGAAGTCGTCTACCCGCGATGGCGGCTCGGTGCAGAGCCGCTCGTCCACTTTGGCGGAAAACATGGCTTTGGCGATGGTGTCGGCGTTCAGGGCCGGCATCTGCGCGTAAGCGCACTTATCCTGCGTAAAATTAATAACGAATATAAAAGCGAAGACAAAAACGAAAATGGCAATGGCGGAAGACCGCGAAAACTTTGCAGCCGTTCCGGTTTTTATGGGATTCGTTAAATTTTTCAAGCCGATCATCTCCTTAGTGAGTTGAGAGTTGAGAACGGAGAGTGGAGAGTTAATGCTGGGGCGCGCCCTGCGCACTTTACTTTTGAGGCAGAGCCTTAAAAACACTATAGTGGCTGTCCAATCGTCAAAAATCCTTTAGTTCTCCACTCTCCACTTTACACTCTCCGTTAGTCAATACGCCGCCGGTTTATCTTGGAATTCGGCGTTTTTTATGGTGTTGTTAAGAACGTACGGGAATATGTTGAACGAAAAATCTTTCACGGCGTCCACCGCCGCGCCTTTATCGATGTTCTTGGTCGCTATTTTCAGCGACAGGTTCATGCACACTGATCGGTCGTCGCCGTCTTTGAATAATTTGCGCG
>Ga0209212_1002927_pt1 | contig 23410 bp, 19 predicted proteins | sample RifGroC2_FD_183996 | JGI IMG/M metagenome (GOLD analysis project Ga0209212, IMG submission 183996) | Groundwater microbial communities from Rifle, Colorado, USA - Groundwater C2 (SPAdes) (version 2) | ecosystem: Environmental > Aquatic > Deep subsurface > Groundwater | place: Rifle, Colorado... | reverse complement strand
ACTCAAAGCGTAGCGAGAAAGCGAGATAGGCAAGCAACAGCAGGATGTAGGTTTTGTACTGGCGGCAGAAATGCTCGTACAGCACATCCATCTTGCCTGAAAACCAGAATAACGCCTTGAGGGATCGAATGTCTTCCATGCAACAATTGTTGCGTGGGAAGCATAATAAAATCAGGTAGGTTCTGAGCAATTATGCGCAGAATCTGTGTTGCAATTTACGGGGTGGTGTGAACAGCGATTATTTGAGAGAGGGTGTCCAAAACATTGTTCACGCGGTAACTGCACTCATTACACTTAACTACCACCCACTAAAGCAGGTGGGTTAGCACAGCCGCTTCCATAGACATTGCTGAACGCCTGTTTAAAGTAATTCGAGGGGCGGCAGTTCGGCCTAAGCGGTCATCGGGGTGATCCGCAAACTATGGCAACTCCCGACCCGAAGCAGTCAACGGAGCTAGCTCAAATTGAATGCGATGCTGAGCTAACCCCGGTTTCACGGACAGTTAAATTAAGCACCATAGTACAACCTCTCCACCTCATCCGGGGTGCGGTAGCCGAGTGACTGATGAATGCGGTTGCGATTATAAAAGCACTCGATGTAATCGAAGATCGCTAGCTTGGCTTCGTCTCTGCTCATAAAGTCATGGTGATGCACCCACTCGTTCTTCAGGTTGGAGAAGAAGCTCTCCGCCACCGCATTGTCGTACGCCGTCTTTCTACCATTCATGCTCGGGCGCATTCCGGCTTGAGCCAAGTGTTCACGATAGGACGGTGCGCTGTATACCGTGCCACGGTCGGTATGGTGTACCAGCCCTGGTTCGGGCCTGCGTTGCATGATCGCCATCGAAAGCGCCGATTGATGCAATGCCGTCGTCGCACGATCCCCCATCGACCAACCCACCACTTTGCGCGAGAACAAGTCCAGCAATACCACCAGATGCAACCAGCCCTGCCGGGTGCGGATAAAGGTCATATCGCCCACCCATGCCTGGTTGGGGGCTTCAGTTTTGAATTGACGTTGCAGCAGATCAGGCGCGGCCTTGGGCGTCTGGTGGTGCTCCACAATCAGCCGGAAGCGACGTTTGCGCTGCGCCTCGATGCCAGCCCGCTTGCGCAGCCGGGCAACACGGTGTTTGCCGCATGTAATGCCGGCTGAATTCAGGTAGCGCCAAGTCTTGAGCGCACCGTATGCTTGCCGATGTTTGCGGTGCGCAGTGCGTATGTGTCCCAGCAACGCGTGGTTTGCCTGTGCGCGTGCACTGGGTGCGCGACCGAGCCAGTCATAATAGCCGCTGCGCGAGACTTGCAGCACGTTACTTAACGCCTGCACTCCGTATCGCTCTTTGTGCTGCTGGATGAATGCGTACTTCACTTGCGCACCTTCGCAAAGTACGCCTCGGCTTTTTTTAGGATGTCGCGCTCTTCGGTGACGCAGGCCAGTTCATGCTTGAGCTTGCGAATCTCCGCCTTAAGCGGATCGTGGTGTTTTCCGAGCTTGCCGCGCCCCGGCCCTTGGAAGACGGTTTCTGTGTTGCCCTTATGTCGCTCTAGCGTCTCTGCCCATTTGTACAGCAGGTTGCGCTGTATGCCCAGTTCCATCGCAATCAGGGTGCCGGGTTTTGTTCCAGATTGCAGCAGCCTGACCGCAGCGAGCTTGAATTCCTTACTGAAGCGTTGTCGTTTACGCTCCGCGTTGACCTTCTGTATCTCTTTCCCCATCTGACACCTCCTGTAGTATTGTCTACTATTAAAAGTGTCCGTGAAATACGGGTTAGCTCATGCTGACCGCGTTTGACTCTAGCCTTGACCACCTTCGTCTGACTCGCCATCCTCGTCATAGCTCCTTTTTCGCATTTCTCTTTCAGCCTCGGCACGGCGCTGTTCGGATGCGATCATGAGTTCGAGCTCTGCGATATGCTTTTCGGCGAACGCATGGACCGTTGGCCGTTCGTCTGCCAACCATTCCGCCAAGGATTCCTTCTTGGCACGCCATGCTTCCACGAAGCCCAATTCACCAGAGACCACGCCGGTGCTGTCAATGCTGGCTCGGATCCCGGCCATTTTGTGAGCGTCATCTGGAAACCGCGACACAATCTCCTTCAAGATAACGTAGGTGGAAGCCTCACCCTGATAATTCTGGAGAATAGCCAGTGCGAAATTTGCCTCCATATCACCGCCAGCCTTCACCAACTCGGCAAGCGCGGTAGCGAACTCTGGGGTGCAATCGGGAAACGCGCTACTGAGCAGGCGCCCACCTCGATACTGGAACAGCCCTTGGTCTTGAGCGAACCACGACAGTCCCTTGCTGATTGCGAGTTGCGGGTCTTTAGAAAGCACTTTTTCCAGGCCATGGAACTGGAATGGCACCGCCTCAAAGCCTTCATCCACCTCGTCTTCAGCAGCCTCCTTGGCGAGCCGAGTTCCAAAGTAGTCCCAAACAGCCTCCAGCTGGCGCTCAGCCAGCCGAACCAAAATGCGCTCGGCCTGATAATCCACTTGGCGAAGATTGATCAGATTATCCAGAACCTGCGCCGTCCTTTCCGGATTCAATTCCTCATAAAACTTTGTTGCCTTCTCCAGAAACCACGCACCCGAGACCCATCGTGAGTCTTTTCGATCATTCAGAAAGGCTAGTGCGTCACGCAGGTATATGTCGACGTCTGCAATCTTTTCCGTCCCATAATGCTCCAGAGCAAACAGGAGACATTCAATGACCGTTATTGACTCATCCTTTTCAATCGCGCGCTTCAGCAGGCGAGCGGCGAATTCAGGTTTCTTAACATCTGAATAGCGAAGGTGACGTACCACGGCCGTGAGGTTCCTAGCAGATTCAAACTCACTCTCCAAGGTGCGCTCATATATGTCGCTTCGACCGCTCAGAGCCAGACCATTGAGAAAGCCTGAAAGGAAGCTGCGCAGGTCATCTGAGGCCTTTGCCAAGAATCTGTCGGCAACTTCTGGCTTACGTTCAGCCAGCTTGCTGATGAAATTGCCGAAAATCGGAAAGGTGGCAAGATCGTTCGACTTGGTTTCCGCGCAACGCGAAATTAGCTCGAACCAATCGTTCTCGTTCGCCGCATTGACCTCATCGATGTAGCGGTTAGCTTCCCCACGCCTATATTCGTCGGCCCTCTTGTAGTCGAACTCCTTTTCGGTCCAGTGATCGGGGTAAACGGATTCAAATCCTACCAAGACCTTGTATCTAACAAACCGATTATCGGCGTTGATCGTGTCGCGGAACTTAAAGATTACTGCCACGAGCGCCGCGGCTTCGGCCTGACAACAGAAACGATTTTCCGGGTCTTCGGTAAGCCCTTTCGCCCGGAAATAGTCGTAAAGGAATCGGTGTTCCAAGTGCTGGAGCAGCTCGTAGCTCTCAGTCTTAGCGCGTTCCGTCACGAAGTCGACAATGCGTGTGGCATCCTTGACCGTAGTAGCCAAAAGCTCATTGGAAAATTGCGCTTGATTGGGAGTCCTTGTTGCAGCGTCTAGGGCCGAGAGAACTGCACGCTTCTGCGCATCATCGGTCGATCGATCATAGGCCGCGAAGAGGGCTTTGATCGCCTTATCGCGAACCTCCCTGAGCTGATCCGATGCGGGTACGGCCCCCGTGCTCAAGACTACGGAGTCTGCCTTCCACTTTGCTCCGGTGATGTCTGATTGAATAGCTTCGGTCCAAACGGTGAGGGCGATGGGCTGAATACTGTCCACCTCGGCATTGCTCATGCCTGCAAGATGATCTACCAATGCCATCTGGAGCATCGGCCCCACTTGGTTGTAGGCCTCGATGTTGTACTCGGACAGGCTTTTGACAGCGTTCACAATCTGCCGGCGAATATCGTCGTTTGGTTCGTCCCGATAAATGTCGATAAGCAGTTGCAACGTTCCGGTTACGTCGGCGTAGCGCAGGCTTCCGACGATTTCCACGACAAGCTTCGTCACTGCATTGGCCTTGAAGCCCTCCAGTTTTCCATATGTTGTTTCTATCGGAATAGGCTCCGTAGCGCGCGCGGCTTTGACTGCCCTCAGCAGAGGGCCCTTCAATCCTTGGTAAGCCGCCGGCAGGTCGTCGTAATTCGGGATCGCGTAATCTTTCAGTCCTGACAGAATCTCATAGCGTTCGTTGTTGTTCTGCGCATTATCCAGCAGGGTCGCGATATCCTTGTCGAAGAGCTCTTTGCCCTGGAGGACCCTTTCATACTCCTGCTGGGCCTTCTGCATCTCAAAGCCAGCCGGGATCAGGTACTTATCCATGATCCGTTCAAATCGGCGAGCGATACCTTTCATGGCTGTCCCGCCGTATCCATCACCCAACTCGCCTTTGTAAAGAATGTCGTGAGAAGTCTCGGACCAAGCGTGGTTCAGAATGGTCTGGACTTGAATTTCGCAGCGTAGGCCAGCGAATCTCGCATATTCGGGAAGGCGAATTCGATCATCACCAAGCCGGACCATGTAGTGAACAGCGCGGTATTGCCTACCCTGGTTTTCCGGGGTGGGATGGTGGATTCTGGTCGAGTCCTCTTCAACCTTGAAATTTTCGCGGATCAGTGGTGATGCCAAGAAGCGTTCAACGTCATTGTTGGTGTAGAAAATGAGTCGAGCGCCGGCGAGATCGCGCCGGTCAAGCTCCAGCGTCTGTGTGTCCAGATTATGCACCTCAGCTAGGCGCCGTCGCAGGCTTTTAATCCCTTTAGCGCGGCATTGGACTGACTGAGGCCGTGGCAGGTCTTCAGCAGCCAGCAATGCCTTTTCCAAGATGAAGCGAACCGTCTCAGCGAAGGCTTCGTAAGTCGCCCAATACTTCGTCTCGTAGTCGTTAATATTCACGACAGTTAGCCAACTATCGTTTCGGTGGCGGCGGCGTAATTGGTGCCATTGGGCGCGTGCCGCTAGGAGGCGGATTTACATTTGACTGCTCTCGCCCCCCAGGAGCTGGTGGTGTCTGCCTAGGCTGGGGCGTTTGCGGCTGATTTGGTTTTGTTGCCATGTTTCATTCCTCCTTCGGTTGGTCAATAAACTCTACCCACTTTACATCTTTGGTATTGATGAGTAGCCCCTCAATCCCAGTCAACAGAGACTGTTCCCCTGTTTTTAACAACCACGCGGGCCGAACAATGAAAAAATGTCCTTTCCCAGACTCGGATGGCCAGACTTGTGGGTAACCTGATAGGCGTCTTTCATCCGTAAGATGTAGAACGACATAATTCTGACGCTCAGACAATACGCCGTGCCATTCGGATGGATACGATGTTCTGGTTGTAAAGCCTCTCTCCCGGATCCATTTGTGAAATGAGTCCTTATTGGTGAGATAAGCCAATGATGCGCCTAACAGGACGGCAACAAATGCTGATGCGAGAGTTTCGGCTGCTCGATCCCAAGGCCGGATGTAATACAAAGTTCCAAAAAATTCCAGCGACCACTGAACGATAGGGAGAAGAGCCTGCACCAAAAATGTAAAAATGAGAGCCTGAATTACTCGCTCGAACTGGGATGGCTTTACATGCGATGTAAGGCCGTAAAATACCCAAGCCGCCAACAGCCCTGGCAGCAAATATTGTAAAAGAGCGGCGGTTTCATTAGATAGTTCTGACATGATTGTGATTGGCTAACGAAAATTAACCGGCTCAGCCTACCAACCGAGCCGTCTTCGGATCATAGACCACTTCGGTAATCGACCCATCCCGAATGCGCTGAACCGCTTCGTCAATCACGTTGAGCGGCACCAGGAACCACTCTCTCGGCTTCACAGGATGTCCGAAGCGATCTTCAATGGTCAAGTCGAGCTGTGCTGCTCCAAACAAGCGGTGGAAAATGTTTTCCAGCCTAGTGCGGTTCAGGTTGTGGAGCTTGTAGGTGGCGACCACCTCCACGTCAGCCAACAGATAGGTGGCATCCTTTTCTGCGCTTGCGATGCGTGCTTCCACTTTGCCGCCAGTCACACCGATCTTGTGGATCAGCTCGCGGTGTTCGGCGACGAATGGATGGCTGGACAGGCTGCGCAGCACATAGATGGTTCCAGTTTCAATATCGTCAGGCTCTAGCGCATCGCCAAACAGCGGTCCCATGTCCGTATCGGTCAGGCGGCGGCCTGTCTCGTCCTTGTAGAGCGCTCTTTGTAGCGAGCGGCGCAGCAAGTTGCTTTCAGTGCCATTGGCATAGATGACGCGCAGACGCGCATCGCTTTCCCCGTTCGGCGCCTTGATGGTTTCGCCAACTTCGGCCACATAGGCTAGCTGACCACCGACGATGAAGAAGTTCCCGCTGGCGATAGTGGTATCGCGTCCGAAGCGCAGCGTTTTGCGAAGGCCAGACTTCAGCTCTCGCTCCACCCGTTCGAACAGCGGTTGGAACTTGTCAAAATCCGTACACGATGTACGGTCGGCGATTTCCTCCGCCGCACGCTTCTCAACGCTAGAACGTACATGGCGCAGCACGCTGATGTCGTTCTGGTCTGTAGTTTCATCTGCTATTCCCAGCTCGGCCAGCAAGGCATCTTCGTCCAGGTCTTCCACATCGACATGAACAGCTGCCGCACCAGACATCAGGCCGGGCGCATCCAACTCAGCCAGCAGAATTTTTGCTTCCGGCAACTTGCGGAGCTGATCTAGGCGCACGGCATACAGGCGCTCAAAGATGTCACGGCCCTCACCATGCAGTGGGACGCGACCATGCGCTTGATGGAAGCGAAGAACATCCTCGAACCCGGCAATGATGCGTTCCTCACGCGGGGTTCTGCTAGAAACCTTGAGCGGGGCGACTTCTACACCCAGCGCATCCAGCAGTTCGTCATCGTCCATTTCAGCCATTGCCTGACTCCCCTTGCGCCAGCGCCGCCTTAGCTTGTGCGCGATAGCGCGCCAGCGCAGCCACGCCTTCGGCCATGCGCTTTTCCCATGCATCTGCTGAGTTGATGTCAGGCAGGCGGCCACGCTCGTTCTTGAACTGCAAGGCGCGTTTTGCTAGCTCGCGGGCTTCGTCTTCTGGGATGCTCACCTTTTTCGCAGCAATGCTGGCCTGCACCTGACGCAGCGATTTCTCATCCATCGCTTTCGCCAGCACCGAATAAGCGGCCTCGAAAGGATTGATGCGGTCAATCAAGTCAATGTCCAAATCGCGCACATTGATAAACTTGCGCACCCCATCCAGCAATGCCCTGCTGCCTTGTTCCGTACCACCAACGTTGGCGTCGGCCTGGGCCAATACTAGTTTGGCCTGCTGGGTGATATTCATCGCAGCGATGGCATGCTGTCGAATGGCCTCTTGATCGGTATCGCTCAAGTCCGGGTAACGTTCGCGCACAATCTTGCCCATGTGCAACTGGGTCAGCTCTTCTGGCAGCGTGTTTTCTTTGTCGAACAAGCCGCGCTCCAACACAGTTTTTTCCTGTAAAAAACTGGTGACGACTTCGTTCAAATCCTCCTTACAGATGCGCGTAGCCTCAGGGCTTTGCGGTGTTGTCAGCCCATTGATCTCGACGTGAATCGACCCGGTATCCTTGTTCACCCCGATGTTGTGCTCGCCTTCCTTGTAGCCTCCTTCGCCGTAATCGAAGCCTTCCATCGGGCCAGTATTCCGTGGCGTGAACTCATAGCGCGGGGCCAGCACCTGTTCCATCAGCAAGCTCGCGGAAATAGCCTTGAGCATGTCGTTCACCGCCTCGGCCACGGCGGCCTGTTCGGCTGCGGGTTCGGCGATCAGGTTGGTGAAGCGCGCACGTTCCTTGCCCTCGGCATCGCGGGTAGCGCGGCCAATGATCTGCACGATTTCGGTCAAGCTGCTGCGGTAACCGATGGTCAGTGCATGTTCGCACCAAATCCAGTCAAAGCCTTCCTTCGCCATGCCCAGCGCGATAATGATGTCCACATAGTTGCGGTTATTTTTCTGCGCAGGGTCTTTCAACGCGGTAAGCACACGGGAACGCATGGCCAAGTCGCTGTCGTCCACAAGGTCTGCCACCTTCAGGACTCGACCTTCTCTGGTTTGTATCTGGTGAAAACCGGTGGCCGGGTCTATACCCTTCCATTCGCCCAAGCTTTGCATGATTTCATTTACCTCGCGCTCCTTGTCTTTCAGGCTTTCGCGAGCATTCACATTGGGAATATGGACGATGGTTTTCAGGGCAGGGTCGAGCACTTTTTCGACTGCTTCCACATATCGGCCTGTATAAAAGAAATAGCCGATGTCCAACGATTTGAGCCAGTTATAGCCGTTGAGCTGTTCGTAGTAGGTGTAAGTGACAGTCTCGAATTTTGCTTCGTCTGTAGGGGACAGCACCGCTTCACTATCGCCACGGAAGTAAGAGCCAGTCATGGCAACCATATGCACCTTGTCGCGTGCAATGAATGCCCCCAACTGATTCCCCAGTACGTTATCCGGGTTGCTGGAAACATGATGAAACTCATCAACAGCGATCAGTCGATCATCAAAAGCCTGAACCCCAAATTCTTCTACCGCAAAACGGAAGGTAGCATGGGTACAAACCAGCACTTTGTCAGCACTTTCCAGAAACTTGCGCACCGTACCCACCTTGGATTTCGCAACTTTTGGCTCATCCACGCCCGGCGCATTACACAGGTTCCATTGAGGGGCTACTTTCCAATCCCAATAGAAGCCGTACTGACTCAGAGGCTCATCGGCAAAGCTGCCGCCAATAGAGCGCTCCGGCACCACGATGATGGCCTGCTTCAAGCCTTGATTGTTGAGCTTGTCCAGCGCGATGAACATCAGCGCACGTGATTTACCTGATGCAGGCGGAGATTTGATCAGCAGGTATTGCTCGCCGCGCTTGGCATAGGCACGCTCCTGCATGGCGCGCATCCCCAGCGCGTTGGCCTTGCTGGATGCGCCGGTGTGCGCCGTAGTGATGGAAACCGATGGCACGGTGTAGGCGTTGGTCGGGTTGCTGGTTTGCTTGCTCACGCTTTCTTTCTCCTTGTCGCTTTCGTCGCAGGTTTGGCCTTGGCCGCCGCCGTCATCTTCGTATAAAGCTCAAACAGTTTTTCCAGACGCTCGGTGTCGTTCTTGAAGCGGCGGCCGATGTAGATGCGCTCCAGCACTTCGTCGTTGCGCTCGTGGGCGTGGCGCAGGTTCTCCGGCATAGTGTCCGGATCGTACAGGTCGGCGATGGTGGCTGGGAAATGGGCTTCGCGAGCCAACAGGATGTTTTCGGCACAGGCGGTCAGGTCGGCCTTGTTTTGCTCGGTGAGCAACGGCACGGGGAAGGTGTTCCAGCCGAGGGTGTTGGAGTACGAAAAATCGGTGCGCATCCGCACGCAGACTGTGCCAATCCAGACCCAGTGCAGGCGCGATGCAATGAGCGCCATGTTCCAGAGGGGGGCGTCGTACAGGGCGAACGCCTTGTTATGCACAATGGCATTGGGTGCCAGCAGGCCAACAGGAAGGTACGGCCTATTTTCAGAACTGACGATGGGCACCACTAAAAGGCTATTCTTGGCTTCGTACTGGTCGCGGAACTGGTGCGGCGCTTCAACCAATTTCTTGGCTTGAGCGTCGGATTCTTTGGCCTTGCGTGCGCGTTTGACATTTTCAACGCGCTCCCAAATGGCGGAAATTGTTTTTGCTTCCGCTAGCGTGTCATCCGTAATCCAAATGCATGAACGCGGCGTGCCAGAAATGTATTCCTTTGAACCGTATAGCGGTCTAATGAACTTCGTGGCGAGTGGTTCGTCATGAATTAGTGCTTGGGCGTCGTCCGGCTGGAGCATCAAGTCATTGGCGTAGTACGGATGATTTCCGAACTGCATCGGCGTGCGCTCGTCTGGCACCTTCGTTCTAGGCACGACAAAAACATCGTCGCTTGGAACAAGGTACGGATTGATGTTCGCAGCTTCCCGAATGCTTGCGGTAGTTTCGTCTTCGACGGTGTAGAGGAGTTTTGTGATTCCCTTCTTTCTGCTTAGGCCCACAATCACGACTGTCACGCCCGCGTTGTATGCTGCAAGGTTCGCCCACTTGAAGGATTGATAGGCAAAGCGGATTCCCACGCCATCAGCAAATATGGCAGGCCACATTGCAGAGACTTGAATGCCCTGACAGATGGAGTTCGTGGTCACAAATGCTGCATCGGAAACAGTCGCGGCCATGTAGTCTGCCGCCTTCATGAACCAGCCTGTCACATAATCAAGCGACAACGTGTCTTTGGTTCTCCCTCTAAAAGCAGTCTTCAGCTCTGCTTTCTGCGCGTCCGTTTGATATTTCCGACCAACATACGGCGGGTTGCCACAGATATACGTCTCCCCGCCTTCGTTCTTGAAGTCCATTTCCGTCTGATCGAGCGGCGTGCCAAACAAATCATCCGCCACCACCTTCACCCCCGTCCCCGTGGGCGGGCAGATGCTCAACCAATCCAGCCGCAGCGCATTGCCGCAGATGATCCAGTTCTTGGCATCCAATGGCAAAAACTCCGCCAGCGCGTCCTTCTGACCGCGATACAGCACGTCGCACTGGAACTCGGCGATGATGAGCGCCAGACGCGCAATCTCCGCCGGGAAGTCGCGCAGCTCGATGCCCCGGAAGTTGGTCAGCGGTATCTCGCTGCCCAGATGCGGCTCGCCCCGGCGGCGGTTGATTTCAGCCTCGATCTCGCGCATCTGCTTGTAGGCAATCACCAGAAAATTGCCGGAGCCGCAGGCCGGGTCGAACACGCGGATGCGCGCCATGCGTTTGCGCAGGTTCAGCAGCTTGATTTTGTTATCGCCCGCCTCTGCCAACTGCGCGCGCAGGTCGTCCAGGAACAAGGGGTTCAACACCTTGAGGATGTTGGGCACGCTGGTGTAGTGCATGCCCAATGCGCCGCGCTCTTCGTCGTCGGCCACGGCCTGGATCATGCTGCCGAAGATGTCGGGGTTGATTTGTTGCCAGTTCAGATTGCCTGCGTGTATCAGGTAGGTGCGCGCCATGCGGGTGAAGCGCGGCACGCAGGTAGCGCCGGAGAACAGGCCGCCATTCACATAGGGGAAGCCATTGGCCCAGTTCGGCAAACGGGGCTGGGCGTGGGTGCGATCACCACCCTTGATGTTCATGGCGCGGAAGATGGCTTCCATCACTTCATGGGTATTGGCGCCATCGCGCTCGCTCATCTGCTCCACGGTCTGGCTGAACAAACCGGTGCCGCTGAAAATGTCGGTGTCTTCGGCAAAGAAGCAGAACACCAGCCGAGCCATGAAGTGATTCATGTCGGCGCGCCGCTCGTCCTTGGCCCACTCCGGGTTCTCGCGCAGCAGTTCGACGTACAACTTGTTCAGCCGCGCGGTGGCGCGCACGTCGATGGGATTGTCCCTGATCTCCTTGATGGTGGAGATGCCCGCCAGCGGCAGAAAGAACCCGAAGTGGTTGGAGAAGTCCGTATAGGCGCACGCGATGGTTTCGCCACCGGCCAGTTCTTCGGCCTCAAGGGTCTGCCCGTCAGTGGCGAGGATAAACTTGGCCTTGGCTTTTGTAGTGGCGGGGCTGGCACGCAACGCCATGAGTGTTTCGCCCACGGTGCCAGCTTCGCACACGGCGATATGGACGTTGTTGCGCTGGAGCACGCCACCCGGCACATCCGAAGCATTGTTGTTGCCTGTACGCAGCCGCTTGAGCGCCGTGTCCTTATTGCCGAAAGCGGCCAAGAACGCGAATGGAAACTCCGCCGCATCGAAGGGCTGAAGGGCCAGATCCGATATGGCTTCTTCGATTTCTACTGCATTCATGGGGCATCTTGCCTGTGTGATTTTTCCCCGCTCGTATCCGGCTGAGGTTCAGTGACTGACGTGGCACTGCAGGGGGCACCATTGTAAATGATTGCTCGTGAGACATCGTAGTGTTTCGCGATCTGGCTAACCGGGATGGCTGGATATACATCAGCCGCCCAGACAGCCCAATGGCAACAATGGCCGAGAAAGTGACGGTCAGGTTCTAACTTAAGCGGTCGTTGTATGGTAAATTCCAACAGCATCTGGATTCCCGCTATCTGGTGCCTTCGCTAGGAGGCCACTTCGCCAGAAGCTGAAATAGAGGGTATAGACATATACTGACGCATTCGCCCGCTTACTATTGTTGTGATGAATTATAAGGTCGTGGCACTCGGAGGTTCTCTTGAAGAAGATAGACTTACATATCCATACAGTTCCGACCATCAGCGAAAGCCATTTCAACTTTAGTCTTGAGGAATTCAAGAGGTATGTTGCAGAAGCGAACCTAGATGCTGTGGCTGTAACCAACCACGATATATTCGATGGGACGCAATTTAGAGAAATCAAGGAAGCATTGGGTATAACTGCCTTTCCTGGAATAGAAGTGAATCTGGAGAAAGGGCACGTATTGATAATTAGCGACGGATCAAATTTGGAAGACTTTGAGGCCAGAACAAGTTTGGTATCTCAGCAGATTACCAAAATCGGAGACAGTATATCGGTTGAAGAGTTGGGAAAAATATTTGGAAACCTTGGCAACTACTTGGTAATACCTCACTACGACAAAAGCCCCTTAATAGCCAGTGAAACATTAGAAAAAATCAAGCCATATATCTCTGCTGGAGAAGTTGATAGCGCAAAAAAATTTATTCGAGCAATAAGAGACGAAACAAAATTAACCCCTGTATTATTCAGCGATGTAAGAATCCGAACTAATCTCGCCAGCCTGCCAACAAGGCAGACTTTTATTGACTGTGGAGACTTAACGCTTAATGCGATTAAGTCATGTCTGCGAGATAAAACAAAAGTTGCTCTGTCTGAAAATGATGGAAACAATTTATGGCAAATATTCGAAAACGGCCAGAAACTTTCAACGGGGCTGAATATACTTCTCGGTGAACGTTCATCTGGGAAGACCGTTACACTTAACAAGATAAACAGCACTATCGAAAACGTAAAATACATAAAACAGTTTTCTTTAGTTCAGCAAGATGAAGCTAAAGACACACGCGAATTCAAGGACGATGTAGAGAGAAAGCGAAGTTGTTTTGTGGCTGAATACTTATCTGGCCTGAAAATCGTTCTCGACGACATTATGAATGTCGACTTGGACGCAAATGATCGAGAGATGGAGCAATATGTTGCCACCCTTCTGAAGTCAGCCCAAGATGCCTACAGGCAGGACGCCTTTTCTAAAACGGCACTTTTTAATGAGGTGGATTTTCCCGTAGGTCAGACCAATACTCTCAATGCATTATTCGAGTCTGTTAAACAGATAATAGAAAATGTTGAGTATAGAGCGGTAATTGAGAAACACCTTGATCTGGCATCGCTCAAAAGGCTTGCATGTGAATTAATTGAACTCATCAGGGACAAATCACTTGAAAACAAGAAAAAGACACTCGTGAATGTGGTGGTGAAGGATGTCAAGCAGCGTCTAAAAATACGCACGTCAGATGTTCAGGTTGAAGATGTCGATCTATATAAAATAAGCATGGACAAGAAGCGGGTCGAGAGATTTAGAGAAATTGTAGGATTTCTCAAGAGAGAGGCCGTAGTATTCGAGGACAGCATCCAAGGGTTCCGTGTAGAAGCGAGGAAAGGGCCATTTGCTGGAGCTGGTGAGATAAAAGATGTAAGCGGTGTAAAAACTGCGTTTGGTGAAGCGTATAAGGTGTACGGTGAACCATACAAATATCTACGTGCACTGTTATCCAATGAGAGCCTAACTCGGTCAGAGCTATATAAACTCTTTGTAAAAATCAGCTACCGAATATTAAACAAAGATGGTTTCGAGGTTTCTGGTGGAGAAAGGTCAGAATTCAGGCTTCTGCAGGAGATAGCGGATGCACAAAACTATGATGTTCTCCTGATTGATGAGCCTGAATCTTCTTTTGACAACCTTTTCTTAAAGAGCGACGTAAACCAGATACTAAAGGACATTTCGAAATTTATGCCTGTGGTTGTGGTTACGCATAACAGTACAGTTGGTGCCTCGGTTGGGGCTGATTATCTTCTGTATGCCAAAAAAGAATTGGAGCAGGGCAAGTCAGCTTATAGACTTTATGCGGGGTATCCTACGGACAAAATACTATTTTCAGTAGATGGAAAATCAATTAGCAGTCACGGAATAGTAATGGATTCACTCGAAGCAGGCATGGATGCATATAACACCAGGAGGCAGGGATATGAAGCTATTAAGCATTAAAGACAGCTCGGGGCACTTTCTTGGCGAGTCGGGTCTATCCATCACGGTGGACAAGATTACGAAAGAAGACCTGCTAAGACTTGTGAATTTAACGCTGAGTAAAGACGTGGAATTCGATGAGTATGATGAAAACACCATAAAGAACCAAGCGCATCAAATTGTGTACAAGAGCGTACTCGAAAAGCTGCGAGGCCTCATGGATCGAAAGCAAGAATTTATAGATGACTCCGAGCGATTATTTCTTAAGGATTACGAAAAGTATCGAGACGATTCATCACAACAACCCACTTAACCTGTTGCCTATGGACACCGATTAGCTTTGACGTTGAATGCCTGCTCTCCGAAGTTACGACTGACCGCATGTGTCGAAAAGTGGCGACTCTAAAAACTTGGAACCGGACATTCCGAAAGGCTGAACCGACAACCTTTCCATCAAATCGCCACCGTCTGCATAGGCCGATTTTCGGGCAGTCTCCAATTCGGCCAGAGCGGCCGGCCGCGATCTTCTGATCATCATTGACTTTGAACGACCGCTTTTCGGCAGACTGTTAGCAAAATTCTACTGCGGCTACGTGCTAATAGCTGACGCTGGCGCTGCTGCATGCGCGCGCAGAAAGCGCACTTAAAACGTCTGCAGGCGGTAGTTATTTCAGACGTTTGCCACTCTTAAAGTCGACTTGCACCTCGGATAATTTTTGCATCCCCAGAAATCTCCCTTAGTGCGCCAAACCATTTTGGTGCCGCAAGATGCACAAGTCGGTGTTGTGTAGTCCCCCTCAGTCGCAAAGGCTAGCAGCTTCGCCTTTTTTTCTTCTGGCAACTTCAGAATCATCGAAATAAACTTCTGGCCGTCTATCAGAAACAATTTATCGTTGTGTTCCGCCGCAAATTGCTTCGCATCCTCAGAGAAAGTGCTGGTCGTCATAAATATTCCCTTGCCGGCGGATTCATGCGCCATGACCCCGAAAAGCTCTCGAATTAGCTTGACTCCAACCATGCTATTCCATGCCTTGCATTGGATGGCGTATTCCAGAACATTGGAGTTATGGGCATAGATTCGGGCATCAATGCCACCATCGGCACCATGACTGACCGTTTCAACGCGTTTCCCAAGCGCTCGAAAATACTCAGCAGACAGCTTTTCGAATCGACTCCATTCAAGCTTTCTTAAGAGCCCAATTGACCATTCAGCAGGATGAGATTTACTAGAAGACACACTCCTAACAGCATTAGGAGGCACCTTGGAGCTCATAGGCTTAAGAGGGATTGAATTTGATTCAGTTTTTTGGCCGGACGATTTAGAAGCTAATGCATCGGCATTTTTCTTTTTAATGAAAAAAGAGAGCGCCGCAACAATCAAAAAAAATATTGCAGCCAAGGGCGCCACCCCTGAAATCATCTTGCCGAGAGGAGTTAGCACCTGAGAATTAAACTGGGCTGGGATTACCCATCGCATTACTCCGAATACCACAATGGCTATAAAAACACTTAGTTGCCAAGGCGCCTCCCGCAAAAACACAAGAAAGCTTTCATTATCTCTCCTACTTTTTCGCCTTGCCATATTTGCCCCATCCTTTTAAATCTGAATTGGATGCTAGCAAACAATGATAGATATTAATATATGCCAAACGGCCTATATATTTTGAGCATTTGACCTGCTCCCTATAGACCGTACCAGCAAGTGGCTTGGAACGTCCGTTTCTGGTTGTTTCAACTGTCTGGTTTGTGTCGACCGTGGTGGTTGACCATCATCTGCTTGATGGCGATGTTCCGTTCCTCGGCCTTTGCCGCCGGTGGCATCCTGGTCGGCCAATGGCCGGTATGGAATAGTTACCAGCCATAGGCGATGGAATCATTCAGAACGGCTGCTTTCTCGATACGCGACTGCGTACTACCGACACACTGCCGTCAGTGGCGACTGGCCGCTTTATCGCCATCAATCTACGATGGTTTAATTCCGGATCGTGGACGAAGCGGCCATAAGAAAATTTTAGTTTTTTAAAACCGACCGTCAAGTCCGTGCTAATTCCAGCCGGTCGGAATATGACAAAATGTGGTCACTGAACGGCGGGTTACTCCTGGCAAAGGGGCCACTCAGAACCGTTTATACCCCTCAATATTTCTGGCAACTTTAAGTTCGCCTATCGCATCAAAAAGCATGTAGTCACCGCCACAGCAGTAATCAATATGTTTATCGTTGAGAAAGGTTGTAACCAGGGGTGCTGTTTTACGAGATTGGATAGTTTGATTGATATTCTTGATTTTGCTTTCTGCTTAGCTTGTTCACTTTACTGAGATCAGAGTGGCCTAGCTAGAGGGGTGCAGGTCATTTCCGCCCCATCGCCTTCCGACGGCCTCGGGCAGTTAAACCCGAGGCCGTCGTTGAGCAGTAAGGCCCGCCTCGCGGGCTTTAATAGGCGGTTAGTGCTTGTGACCGGACGGTTTTTGCGTGGCTCCGTGCTGTTCGGTTGGTTTTCCGACCATATTGCTCACTTCTTCCACGAAGTGGACATATTGAACGTAGTTGCTCACGAACTCACGACCCTTCTCGACGGACTGATCGGCGTATTCTTTGCTGTGTGCGGCCTTCTCAAACTTGTCACGGATGGATTTTTCCACCAGTGCGGCAATGTGCTTCGCGAGGTGATCGACGTTCTTTTTGTCGAGCGCGGCGTCTGCCTCCGCAACGACAGGTGCGATCTGTCCCGCAGGCTTTATGCCGGTGAATGAAGCCCCCTCGGATTCACGATGGACTTGGACGAGTTTTTCAAAGAACTTCAGGTTTGCCGCTTCCTGGCGTCCTTTTCCGCCGGCTCTTTCCGACAGCGTTTGTACAAATGCCTCTTTAATCGTGGGCTCGCCGTCTTTGGGTACCCATTTGAGCAGCGGCGTAACGTCCTTCTTCTCGAGGGCGGATCTGGCTTCGATGATGACCGGCCCATCAAGCCCGTCGCAGTGTGCTAACGCTGTTCCTGACATGGCGAAGTTCGCGACGATCAATATGCCTGCGGCCAGAACAGTTTTGGTTTTTATGAGGTTTTTCATGGAAATACTCCTTCGTATCAATTAAATGGATAATGCTTGTGCCAATGTTGGCTTGAAGAAATGGTGCCGAATGTTCATCCTGCGATGGCATTCAAACACTCAGGCTCCGGTGTGCAATTTATGCCTTTGGCACGGTTCTTTCGTTCGTATGCATGAAATCGAACGTTCGAGATGGGAATATCGAACGTTTTCACGCCATCTGCCATCAAAAGGACGGGACAAGCGGGCTCGTATTTTTTGCCCGCAGTGGTATTCTTTATATTTGCTTATTGACGTGGTGACAGTGCATGCAAATTGACGTGCCGAATTTTTTGCTTGCGGCAAGCGTGACCCAGGCAGTTGTGCTTTCAAGTTTTCTCTTGCTGCCGTCGAACTTCCGGCAGACGAGTAACAAACTGCTCGTTGTTGTCTTGCTTTCAATTGCCGCCGAATACGCCGAGCTTTTCCTATATGGCACCGGGATGACGGTTCTGCATCCGAATTACGCTTATATTGGGACCTTGGTATCCGTCCTGCAGCCGCCGGCAATTTATCTGTATACAAAATCCCTGATGTACCGCAGCTTTGAAATCGAGCCACGTCATTCAGTGCATCTCATACCGTTTCTCGTTGCGGTCGTTGTGTTCTTATTCGGCTATTACCTGCAGCCAGTTGATGTAAAGATTCACATTCTCATGGATCAGGATCTTCCCGGCATGCCAACGTCGCTTCCGCTGGCGCTCGTCATTCACGGCGTATTCCTGTCTTATCTGATCTATTCCGTGGTCGCCTTGAGGAAGTTTGCCGCTAGCGTAAGGAATATTTTTTCTAACATTGAAAGCAAGCAGATATCGTGGCTCAAATTGCTCCTATCCGGATATGCTGTGGTCTGGATGGTCAGCCTAGCCTATTGTTTGTCGTTCTACATATTCAAGAGCACCGCCGAAATAGAATATGTACTGATGGTTGCTGGGGTGTCAGGTTTCATATTCATCAATATGTTAGTCATCCATGCGTTGAAGCAGCCGGTGATATTTTCCGGCTTGACAAAAGAAGAGGCGGAACTGCTGGAGGAAAGAGATGCAGGCAAAGAAACGGTCCATCCTACGATCGAGCAGAAGAATCGTGTCGAGCAGTTCATGGAGAAAGAGAAGCCGTTTCTGAATGCGAACCTATCATTGAATCAGCTCGCCAAGCAGATGGGAATTTCTCCTCGCGACCTTTCTTTTGTTATCAATCACGGATTCGGCATGAACTTCTTTGATTTTGTTAGCGATTACCGTATACGTCATGCCACAGGCCTTCTTGGACTCCGGGAAGAGGGCAAGACAATACTGACGGTGATGTATGAGTCCGGATTCAATTCGAAATCCGTGTTTAATACTGCATTCAAGCAAAAGACCGGCGTGACTCCTACACAGTACAGAAACCAGAACTCCTAATCGGATTTCCCGGGTATCGGCAGTTCGGTCGAGGTTTCTGACATCGTTTTCTCCTTTTTCAGGTTAAAGGGCAATACACATCCCGACCTTCCGTCGTATCTACAGCATACGTGATGGCAAAACCATCGAGGAGGCCGGAGAAGGGCAAAGTGTGTAGCAATAGTGCAAAATGCGCGGACACGGTAACGGACTTTACAGACCCGATATCCAGTTTGCTTTGCGGGAAATTCTGACTCTCTGCTTCGGCTGAGGTGCACAATTTCGGCCGAGCTGCTGTCTGGTGTCAGATTACCATGACCGGTAACTTGGTGATCAATAAGCCGCCATTGCTCATAGAAAAGCCTTCAGGCAGGCGTGGGTCGATGGCTGGTCGTCGCTCGGTTGCTGAGAAACGACCGCTTTCAGATCTCGGAGCTGACAACGGTGAATTTGATCTTGAATGACAGCAGTGGGTCGGCTGCTGCACGACACTGTAGATAAACATTTTGACTCACGGCCGTCAACTCCGTCCACGAGGTTGCCTTTGGTCAACGACTGGTTTGGAGCAGGGATTCTTGACCCATGACTGTCGCTTGATGGCACGGAGCACTCATATGTAAGTGTATTCCAAAGCGGACGCCGACAGAAGCGAAGCCAAACCGCAGAATCAGATTCCGTTCAATCAACAAGGAGTCTGAAATGGAAATCTCTCAATCCCGTGAACCCTGGAATAAAGGCAAACTGATCGGGCAGAAGCCACCGCTGAAGCTGAAAGACATCTGGGCCATTCGTATCCATCTGCAACTCAGCAAACGTATCCGTGATCTGGCAATGTTTAACTTGGCCATCGACAGCAAGCTGCGCGGCTGCGATCTTGTTACCCTACGGGTTCGCGATGTTACCCACGGAAACCAGATGTTATCGCGGGCAATTGTCGTACAACGAAAGACGCAGCGGCCTGTGCAATTTGAGCTGACGGAAGATACCAGAAGTGCGGTCTCTGCTTGGATTGCCAAGGCTAATCTCAAATTGGAACAGTATTTATTTCCAAGTCGCCTGAAGAATTCTCCGCATATCTCAACGCGGCAATACGCCAGAATCGTGCATAGATGGGTAGCCTCTATTGGCCTTGACCCTACGGCCTATGGTACGCATACGATGCGCCGAACCAAGGCCACTCTGATTTACAGGAGAACCAAAAACCTGCGGGCAGTACAGCTGTTGTTGGGTCACTCGAAGCTGGAAAGCACCGTGCGATATTTGGGGATTGAAGTTGATGACGCACTGGAAATTTCCGAACAAACCGAAATATAACCAATGGATTTGCGGCTGACATTCCGGTCAGTCGCTCCCTTGCGCGCCATGTCTCAGCCAGTTTCCACCTATGGCAGCTTTGCGGTAGCATGTCGCAATGAGTGCTCCGTGCCAATTGCAGTCGTTCAAAAGCTCTTTCAAAAGCGAAAGTTAAATTGATGTTATCGCACCAAGCGAGCAGAATGCCGATTCGTAATCTAATATTTTATTCAGCCAGTTATAGTTAGGATAAAGAAAGCATGAATATTGAATTCGAACCAACAAAATCGTTTTGTTATCGCTTTGCGCGATATGAACTACTCGATGAAATCGCCAAAGAGCCCGAGGTTATTTCAGGAGCATCTTTCAAGATGCTCGATGTGGCGAAGCGTGTCATCGAGAGACATCTAAAGCCCGAGCAACTTGCTGTAGAGATACCAGCCGCCGAAGCGGATCGAATTGACACTATCTACGGTGCGCTAAAGTTTTTCGTTGCACTCCATTCAAAACGACTTCCCAACTCCCCTTTCGTATGGGAGGGGAATGGGGGTATGTATCGGCTCAAGTCTGATGCGGACCTTCAGAAGGAGATGGAAAACACTGAACTTGATGCTGAGGATGAGGATAACGAAGAAATCATCGAAGGCGATGGTTGGATTTACGCATTCAGCTTTCCGGTTTTGGTTAAAGATGGCATTGATTTCCCGATTAAAGTTGGTAAAACGATTAAGAATGTTGATGAGCGTATTAAGTATCAGTGCAAGGGTAGTGCGACCTTCGACAATCCGAAGAAATTAAATCAATGGAAGGTCAAACGTGTCGGAGCAGTGGAATCCGCAATTCATGCAACGCTAAAAAGCCGAGGTAAATGGCGCGAGAATGTGCCCGGTACAGAATGGTTCGATACGACAATCTCTGAAATTGAAACTATTGTCAGGTTCATAACTCAGCAATAACGACAAGCGAAGCAGATAGAGAGTGTATGAAATGTTTACCCCAATATGTGTATTGCTAACCGAATGCGTAGAGCATATTGAAGCTGTGCGCAATAAATTAGTTTTAGGCGAAATTCCCGCTATTAATAAAAGCATAGTTGCATCAGACATTGCACATAGGAAAATTATATTCCCGCTTAGCGTGGCATTAAATGCAGCACTCCAACAACGGGCATGCACCGCAATCATAGATGCTCAAAATATCAATTTTGAAGCAACGATGCTCCTCCTCTCTCACGTAAGCGGAATACCCTTTGGGGTTCTTATGTCAGGAACACTGTTAGACGATGATTGGGATAAGTTGGTGGCAGCTCTTGAGCAGCTTAATGAAGCTGAACTATATTTTGTGAGCAATGAACCAGCTCCAATGGAGAGGCTAATTCGTCACCTTAATGGATTAAAAATCAGCAAAAAACTTGGCTTAATAGTAGTCAATGAGTTAAAGATTGAAGATAAAAATCAAATTGATGAGCCGTTAAATAAAAAAGACCACATAGCGCGAATATACCAATTTTCCGCTGACTCCAACATTCCCGTATTCATTGCGAATCACCACTAACAAGAGGACGTGTTAAATTTTGCGCATTTTGTGAATGTCGGCAATGTGTCGGTAGTACGCAGTCGCGTATCGAGAAAGCAGCCGTTCTGAATGATTCCATCGCCTATGGCTGGTAACTATTCCATACCGGCCATTGGCCGACCAGGATGCCACCGGCGGCAAAGGCCGAAAAAGCGACCGTCAACCAACAAAAATTCATTGACTGCTTATAATCCCACCATAAAGGCCAATGGCGTTTGCGATATCGAATAGGCACAATCGACCATTCACTAAATACACAAAATTCTGTACACACTTACATGACGAACAATATCATCGAATTTCTGGCTCATTGGGGGATCACGGCGCTATCGCTATGGGTTGCTGGCATCATATTCAACGGCATTTCGTTTTCCAATAAACAATCGCTGTTTATATCTGCACTCCTGTTGGGCCTAGCCAATGCGATCATCAGGCCAGTCGTCATCTTGCTGACCATCCCGCTGACGATCTTCACCTTCGGATTCTTCCTGCTTGTTATCAATGCGCTGATGATGCTTCTAGTGTCATCTGTTGTGCCCGGCTTCAAGGTATCGGGATTCTGGACGGCTTTTTTTGCGAGTATCTTCATCGCGGTTCTCAGCTTCTTTGTAGGACTGTTCATTTTCCAAACGAGCGACAATCCGATTGTTATAACTACGCATCATGGAATGTTTATCTAAGAAATATTTATCCGTTTATTCTTGTATGCACGCTAACGACTGTTCGAATGCGGAGATCATCGCAATGATACAGAACGGGATCACCAGTATTCCTGCCGAAGCCTGCAAAGAGAGTGCTACGGCTTTCAAGACAGGGTCGCTTACCATGTCCACCAGAAAAAACTTCAGCAGCACGTAAACAATGACGGCGGCAACCAAACTCACCCACCATGGCAATATCGTGAATATCTCCAACATGCCCTCGTCTTTATTTTTCCTGGTCATGCGTCTCTAGAGCCTGTTAATGGGATCGCGGTAATCTACCTGCTTGCCTTGAATAAAACCATAGGCCGAAATGCATAGATAATTCGGCCTATGGTCAGGCGGAAGCGCTTGCTTCAGAATCGCACCGTTTGCCCCGGTTAGCGTGCCTGGTAGAAAGCCGTACAGAAAAAGCGCCGACGAATTGAACAGCATCAGGCTGGCCGCCTAATTGCGACCTGCTGCACCAGGTCTGGATTATTCACTTCAGCACCCTCAAACATTCCACCAATGACCAGCCATACATCCCGAACGCCAACAGATACTCGCGCAGATCACCCGTGCATAACCTGAGCGGCGATACGAACCGCCTGTTGCTTGGCCACAGCAGCGGTACGCCCGAGTTGGTGAGCCAGTCGCCAGCAAGGTGGGACAGGTAGCCTGTTGCAACCCCTACTACCACCGGCACTGCATATCCTTGATGCCAGTGCAAATGATGCAGCGACCACCAAATCAGCCACGACATGCCCGCAACAGCGAACAGACTATGGGTGATGCCGCGATGACCAAACACGGTTGCAATCGGTATCGAGAGCGGCAGAACACGTTTGCCAAATGCGCTTTGCGGGTGATCGATATCCGGCATCATGCTGCCGAGAATTCCACCGCCAAGCACCAGTATCGTCTGCGATGGTTGCGCGTTGAGCGCGCCCGAGACAAGCAACGACGATGCGCAGCCCGCTGCAATATGGGTGAAGGCGAGCATCTTCCAGTCAAATCCGCTTCTGCAAATTACTCACCCACATCCAGGTTGCCCAGCCGATGGATACAATCGCCAGAGGAGCGACCATTGAAGGCAAGGGTATCGGTAACACCAGCCAGATTGCCACGCCAAACATCACGACCGTGGAGATGAGCACGCCTATCCTGTGACGAATGGGCGACTGCGAAGAAAACTGGAAGGTGCGTATCATCCTTGTTGAATACCCGTCTATCGCCACCGCAATGGTGAATGGCATCAGGATGAACCAGAACAGCATGAGCAGATAGATGCGG
>Ga0209212_1002925_pt1 | contig 23416 bp, 18 predicted proteins | sample RifGroC2_FD_183996 | JGI IMG/M metagenome (GOLD analysis project Ga0209212, IMG submission 183996) | Groundwater microbial communities from Rifle, Colorado, USA - Groundwater C2 (SPAdes) (version 2) | ecosystem: Environmental > Aquatic > Deep subsurface > Groundwater | place: Rifle, Colorado... | reverse complement strand
AACGGTCACGGTTTTTCTTTGTCGCTTGGCCTTTTCCCCCAAACGCAAGGCCATGTCTTCCAGGCCCTTTCGGCGGCGCTCACCGTAATTTTCCGTGTCCACGATGAGCTGAGGGCCTTCCCTTCCCGGTCGCTCGCCAATGATGCGCGTAAGAAGATACTGTAGCGCTTCCAGGGTCTGTCCTTTGTGCCCGATCAGAAGCCCGCCGCTCTCGCCTTGGATATCAAGAATAATCTCTTCTGCGATCTCTCCCGGCTTGATCTCGATGGTGGCGTTGATGCCCATGAGTCTCAGGATCTCCGCCAACACCTGTTTCCCTTTTTGCCCTACCGCCGCTATTTCATCCCGAGAAATCCTTTCTTCCTCCGCCGCACGAGGTTCTCCTCGCGGCTCCTCTTTTTCCTCAAAGAGACCCCTTCTTAGGGATGCCCGCACGCGCGCCTTCTTTGCTCCAATACCGAAGATCCCCTTCTTTCCTTCCGCCAGGATATCTACGGTGACCTTGTCGCGTTCTACGCCCAAAATCTTAAGGGCGTTTTCTATCGCCTCATCGATTGTGTTGCCTTCGGTTTCCACGTACTCCATGAATCCACTACCTCAATGAGCTTTGTCCTATTGCTCCATGCGATTAATCAAATATTGCTGCGCAATGCTCAGGACGTTATTCACCAGCCAGTAAATGGTCAAGCCGGCCGGGAACGTGACGAACATAGCCGTGAAAATCACTGGCATCATAAGCATCATACGCCTCTGGTTGGGATCTCCCGCGCTGGGCGTCATCCACTGCTGTAAGAACATGCTGGCCCCCATCAGCAGAGTCAGGATGGGCACGCCCAGCGTCCAGCCTCCCAGGGTAAAAGGGAGGGACTCCCAATCCGGCCGGGAGAGATCTTTAATCCACATAAAAGGAGCATGACGAAGTTCAATCGGCGTGAGCAGGGCATTGTAGAGACCGATGAAGACCGGGAACTGAAGCAGCATCGGCAGACAACCTCCCAGGGGATTCACCTTGTTGCGGCGATAAAGCTCCATGATCTCCTTGTTCATCTTCTCCTTATCTTCTTTGAACTTCTCTTTAATACGCTCCATCTGGGGCTGGAGCTTTTGCATCCGTTTCATGGAGACAAAACTCTTGTGCGTGAGCGGTGCCAGGATGAGCTTGATCAGAATCGTAAGCAGGATGATGTCGATGCCGTAACTGCCGGTGAAGCGGTGGGAAAAGTGCATCACGTAGAGAAAAGGCATAGCGACGAACCCAAAGTAGCCAAAATCAATGGATTGCTCGAGTCCTTTTTCCATCGCCTTCAAGGTATTCAACTCCTTGGGGCCGATAAACAGGGCATAACGGCTCTTTCCCGCGTCCTTGGTCCCGGCTTGGACTGCAATATCCATCACCAGTCCAGGTCCTATCTGTTTTACCGCAAGTTTTTGCTCCGCCCCATTCTCCGGAAGCACAGCAAAGAGAAAGTAGGTATAACCAAATCCAGCCCAGGAGACAGGGCCGCTGAACTCCTTTCCATTTTTAATCTCTTCTGTGGGCTCGCGTTTTATTTTATTGTTAACGAGAGCCAGAAGCCCCTCAAAGACTGCATCCTGCGCGGCGCCTTTATTGTTTCCGTCAGAGCTCAGAAGCAAACCAGGAGATGGGTTTTTATCAGTCCCTTCTACAGAAAGCTCCAGTTGGATCGGATAGCTGGAACCGGCGAAGGTAAACTCTTTTGTCAGCTTTACTCCAGCGGGGCTCTGGCCTTGGAAGATCAGCTTTCCTTTCGAGTCTCCGGTTAGTTTGAGATTGCCTCCCTGGATAGAGTAGATAAGCGCTTCATCGGTAAGGGGAGGGGTGCCCGGAAGCTGAATTCCTAGGGGATAAGGCACCCCGGGAGTTGGGGAGATCATTTCAAACGGGGGACTCTTTTCGCCAACGGAGGTTTGGTAGTGCTTGAGGGTAAAACTCTTAAGCCGCGCCCCTTGAGTGGTGAAAAGCGCGATGTAATAGTCGGTCTCCACCCGGATTTCTTTAACCGTCTCCTGTGCAGCGTGCGCTACAGGTTTGGCCTCTTGGAGCGTGGGCTGGGGTTTGGGAAGTGGCGCCGCGACATTCTCCGTTGTTTTCTCGTCTTTTTGGGAGGAGGGAGGAGGTGTGTACTGGCGCCCCACCCACTCCTGGTAGACAACGAGAATCAGGAGAGAAAGAACTACAGCTATTAATGCGCGTTTTTCCATGAGTTCAAATTTAGTGAACGGGGTCGTAGCCCCCGGGATTCAAAGGGTGGCAGTGGAAAAGCCGACGCAAGCCAAGCCAGATCCCCTTGCTAATCCCATAGCGTTCAATCGCCTCCAAAGTGTAGGTCGAGCAGCTGGGAATAAAGCGGCAGGAGAGGGGCAGAAAAGGAGATAGCAGGTGGTGATATCCTGCAAGAACGAACCTGAGTCCTCTTTTACACAACCCAACCACTACCTTTGTCGACTCCCTTGATGGGTAAAGGCGCCCTTGAGTTCTTTTGTCACTTCATCCAGAGAGAGCTCTCCCGCCTCTTTCCTGGCGATAATGACGATGTCCCGCGGAGCGGGGAGTTCGCGGGAGTGGTGGCGGAAAAATTCTCTGAGGAGCCTCTTGATCCGGTTGCGGACGACCGCATTACCCACCCTCGCGCTGACCGTGATGCCCAGTCTGTTTTCTCCCTTGTCGTTCGCTTTGCTGAGGATAACAAAATGGGAGGTGTAAACCTTTTTTCCTTGTCGCGATAGACTCAGAAATTCAGAGCGTCTGGTAAGACGGGCCCGCTTTGGAAACCTTTCCCCGTCCTGAGACAAGGCTCCCCCGTTCTAGGAACGAGCCCGCTTCGGCGGCACTGTGACGGTCAACCTCTTACGCCCCTTCGCCCTTCTCCGATTAAGGACATTACGGCCCCCCGGTGTTGCCATGCGGGCGAGAAAACCGTGGGTCCTCTTACGTTTCACGTTGCTCGGTTGATAAGTTCTCTTCATATCACGATCCTTCCGGCCGCCTGGGCAGCCAATCCGTTATTTCAATCACAGAGGCGCCACTTTGTCAAATTTTGGCAGCAAATATGCAGGCACCAATAGCTACCCATCTAGGAGATCTCGGCCTTGAGAGAGCGCTGCATCAGGTCACGAACGGCTTCCCGCGGTTTTTTGTCCTGGTACAGCACAAGAAACATCTGTTCCACGATGGGCATTTCTACCGCCAGCTGCCCGGCAAGGAGGTAAACCGATCGAGTATTGCGAATCCCTTCGGCTACCATTCGCATCCCATGCAGGATCTCGTCGAGCTTCTTCCCCCGGGCGATCTCGATCCCGACCTTGCGGTTTCGGCTTAGCTCTCCCGTGCAGGTCAGAATCAGATCTCCCAAACCCGGCAGTCCGGAGAGGGTGAGTGGATCTCCTCCCATCCTAATGGCCAGACGGGTCATCTCCGCCAATCCCCGGGTTACCAGGGCGGCCCGAGCGTTATATCCTAAGCCCAAACCATCGCAAATACCCGCGGCAATAGCAATCACGTTTTTAACCACCCCGCCCATCTGTACGCCGACCACATCCCTTGATGTATAAACCCTGAGGTTCTGGGTGCTAAGCGCTTCTTGAATCTCCAATGCCGCCCGTTCTGCAAAGGCGGCAACCGTAACTGCGGTCGGAAGCCCTTGGGCTACCTCGAGCGCAAAGGTCGGGCCCGACAGAAAGGCGAGTTTCTCTCTTTTCGGCGCGCCAAAAATATCGCTTAGCACCTCTCCCATAGGGAGAAGGCTCCCCTCCTCTATTCCCTTCGTTCCACAGACCAGGGTTGCCTGAGGGTCCACATGGGGTAGGGCGGCGTTCATGACCTCGCGCACCGTGTGAGAGGGGACGACGCAGAAAAGCAAATTTTTTCCCGCAGCGGCCTCTTTTAGGGAACGGGTAACCTTAAGCGAGCGGGGCAAAGGGATTCCAGGGAGATAGGAGCAGTTTTCATTTTTCTCTTGGATCTCTTGGTAGCTTTTCTCTCCATGACACCAGAGGGTTACCTCATTGCCCTTCTCGCACAGCACTTTGGCCAGGGCAGTCCCCCAACCCCCGGCGCCGATAATCCCTATACTCCGCCCCATGTTTAGTTACTGGTTATTGGTTTATTCGTTTACTGGTTAATACGATTAACGAATAACTAGTAACTAATAACCAATCACTCCTCCTCTTCCTTCTCCGCCAATCGCGCCAGAGAAACCACCCGCTCACTATCTTCGAGGTCGATGAGACGCACCCCCTGAGTATTGCGCCCGATGACACGGATATCTTTGACCCTCAGACGAATAATCTTGCCATTGTTGGTAACCAGCATGAGCTGGTCCTCGTCGGTCACCTGCTGGGCTCCGACCACCCGCCCGGTCTTGTCGGTGGTCTTCATCGTAATGATCCCCTTGCCGCCGCGCGATTGGAGACGGTACTCCTCCATGTCAGTTCGTTTGCCATAACCGTTTTCGGACACGGTCAAAATATTGGCGCCGAGGCTCAAAATCTCCATGCTCACTACTTCGTCCCCCTTGTCCATCCGCATCCCCACGACCCCATAGGCGCCGCGACCAGTGGACCGCACTTGCGCCTCTTTGAAGCGAATGGACTGGCCGTCCAAAGTAGAGAGAATAATTTCTTGCTGGCCGTCGGTAAGCCTCACGCCGATGACTTCATCCCCCTGTTCCAGGGAAATGGCGCGGATTCCACTGGGGCGAGGATTGGCATAGGACATGAGAATGGTCTTCTTGATGAGCCCTTTTTTCGTGGCAAAGACGACACAACGGCCTTCCTGAAATTCACGCACCGAAAGAAAGGCTGAAACCTTCTCCCCCTGTTCCAGGTTGAGGAGGTTGACTATGGGCTTTCCTCTGGCGGTCCTGCCGGCCTGTGGCAACTCGTGAACCTTGATCCAGTAGACCTTGCCGACCGTGGTGAAAAAGAGGATGTAGGAGTGGGTGGAGGCGACGAAGAGGTATTCGACGAAATCCTCCTCTCGCGTGGTCGTCCCGATTTTCCCCTTGCCCCCTCGGCGCTGCGCCCGGTAGAGAGTTACCGGGTTACGTTTGATATAGCCCTCATGGGAGATCGTGACCACCATATCTTCTTCGACAATGAGATCTTCGATGGAGATTTCCTCGGTATGAGCCAGGATCTGGGTCCGTCTGGGGTCGCCGTAGCGTTCTTTGATATCTTTCAGCTCTTCAATAATAATCCGATAGATTTCCTTCTCATCGGCAAGGATCGCTTTCAGTTTGGCGATCAACTCAACGGTTTCCTTGTGCTCCTGCAGGATCTTTTCCCGTTCGAGACCGGTTAGCCTCTGCAGACGCATGTCCAGGATCGCCTGGGCTTGAATCTCCGTCAGGCCGAAGTTTTGGATCAGCCCCTCTTTCGCCACCTTGGGATCCTGGGAGCGGCGGATCAGAGCGATCACTGCGTCGAGGTGATCGAGGGCGATCTTCAATCCCTCGAGGATGTGGAGTCTCTCCTCGGCCTTGCGCAGATCGTAGGCGGTGCGCCGCGTGACCACCTCTTTGCGGTGGTCGAGGAAGGCTTTTAGAGCGTCTTTTAAACTCAAGAGCTTGGGCCTGCCATCGACGATGGCGAGCATATTGACGCCGAAAGACTCCTGTAGGGCCGTATGCTTATAAAGCTGGTTGATCACCACCTCCGCTACGGTATCGCGCTTGAGCTCGATGACGATGCGCATTCCGTCGCGGTCCGATTCGTCGCGCAGATCGCTGATCCCCTCGATTTTCTTCTCCTGGACCAGCCCGGCGATCTGCTCGATCAAGCGGACCTTGTTAATCATATAGGGAATCTCGCTGATGATGATCTGCTCTTTTCCGGTCCGCTTGACCGTTTCCGTAAAGGCCTTTCCCCGCATCTGGATAATTCCCCGGCCCTCCGCATAGGCCTGCGCTATGGCCTCCTTGCCATGGATAAAGCCGGCTGTGGGGAAGTCCGGCCCCGGAATATATTTCATCAGCTCTTTGACGGAGATATCCGGTTTCTCCACCATTGCTACGATACCGTCCACGACTTCTCCCAGGTTGTGAGGGGGAATATTGGTGGCCATGCCGACGGCGATGCCTGAAGAGCCGTTGACCAACAGGTTAGGGACGCGCGAGGGGAGAACGGTCGGCTCCTTAAGCGAGTCATCATAATTGGGGATGAAGTCAACGGTTTCTTTATCAAGATCAGCCAGGATCTCGCCGGCCAACTGGTCCATGCGGATCTCGGTGTATCTCATGGCTGCCGGCGGGTCGCCGTCGATAGAGCCGAAGTTTCCCTGTCCGTCTACCAGGGGGTAACGCATGGAGAAGTCCTGGGCCATGCGCACGATCGAGTCGTAAACCGCTACGTCGCCATGGGGATGGTATTTTCCAATCACATCGCCCACGACGCGCGCGGACTTCTTATAGGGGCTGTTCCAGACGTTTCCCATGTCGTACATGGCATAAAGGATGCGCCGGTGCACCGGCTTCAGCCCATCGCGTACGTCCGGGAGGGCCCGGCCGATAATGACGCTCATCGCGTAGTCCATATAGGACTGACGCATTTCGTCTTCGATGTAGACCGGGATCTTCTGCTGCTTGAGGGTGGCTTCCATTAATCGCTAAACCCGTTTAAGTCGTTCAAGCTGTTTAAACGGTTTAAACGTTTTGAACAATTTGAACTTTTTGCTTAGATGTCCAGGTTTTTTACCGTAAGCGCATGCTCTTCGATGAACTTGCGCCGCGGTTCTACTTCATCGCCCATTAAGGTGGAGAAGATATCGTTAGCCTCTACGGCATCCTCAATCCGTACCTGGAGGAGGACACGGGTTTCGGGATTCATCGTCGTTTCCCAGAGCTGTTCCGGATTCATCTCTCCGAGTCCCTTATAGCGCTGGATGTACTGGCCTTTTTTGCCCCCTTCCATGATATATTCCATCAGGTCCTTGAGGGAACGGAGTTTAGCCTGGTGATCTCCATTCTCCACCGCATAGGGCGGGGAACCCAATCCGGTTAAGTCGGAGAAAAGGCGCTTGAGCTCTTTATACTCGGCGCTCGCCAGGAAATTACGATCGATGACGATCTGGAGCCCCGTCCCATTGGAGCGGGTGGAGCAGACGAGCTTAAAACAGTTGTGCTCGGGGTCTTCTTCGAGGGCGCAAGAAAGAGGCGCCTGATCCGGAGCCATGAGGTTGATATAGGAAGCGAGCTCAGATTGGATCTTTTTGAGCGCTTTGGCGTCCTTCAGGGTCTCTTCACTGAAGTCCTCTTCAAGCAGCAGGGCCTCGAGAATCGGACGGCTTTTCCTTTTGCGGGTCACTAAAGCCATCAGCTTTTCCCAGCGCAGCACCTTTTTGATAAAGGCCTGGAGGGGCTGGCCCGTGAGACCGTTGCCGTCGTTCGTGGCGCGGACCCGGACGTTTTCTGTGCCGATCTCGATCAGATAATCCTCCAGACTGTTCTCATCCTTCAGGTACCGTTCTTGTTTCCCTCGTTTGATCTTGTACAGAGGGGGCTGGGCGATCAAGAGATGGCCTTTTTCCACCAGATCGGGCATCTGGCGGTAGAAAAAAGTCAGGAGAAGAGTTCGTATATGGGAGCCGTCGACGTCTGCGTCGGTCATGATGATGATCGAATGATAACGGAGCTTCGCCGGGTCGTAGTCTTCCTTTACCCCTGTGCCCAAGGCGGTGATGAGCAGGCGAATCTCTTGAGAGGAAAGCATCTTGTCGAGGCGGGCCTTCTCAACGTTGAGTATTTTTCCCTTGAGGGGAAGCACGGCTTGGTTCCGCCGGTCCCTCCCCTGTTTGGCCGATCCCCCGGCCGAGTCTCCCTCTACAAGATAGATTTCGCTCAGGGCCGGATCTTTCTCCTGACAGTCTGCCAGCTTTCCAGGCAGGGAACCTGAATCTAAAGCCCCCTTGCGGCGGGCCAGGTCCTTGGCCTTGCGGGTTGCCTCGCGGACACGGGCTGCCTCAGTCCCCTTCATCACGACCTTCTTGGCATCGCCCGGATGTTCGGCAAAGTGGCTGGCGAGTTTTTCGTTGATCAGGGCCTCGACGATCCCTTTCACCTCGCTGTTTCCCAGCTTCGTCTTGGTCTGGCCTTCAAACTGAGGCTCCGGGACTTTCACGCTGATCACCGCTGTCAATCCCTCGCGGACATCTTCTCCCTGAAGATTCTCCTCGTCCTTCTTAAGAACGCCGCTCTCGATCGCATAGTTATTGATTGTTCGGGTGAGGGCTGACTTCAAACCGATGAGGTGGGTGCCCCCTTCGATAGTGTTGATGCTGTTGGCAAAGGCAAAGATGTTCTCAGTGTAGCCGTCGTTCCATTGCATGGCGATCTCGATATCGATGCCCTCTTTTTCTCCCTGGAGGTAGATCACGTTGGAGTGGATGGGGCTCTTGGCGCGGTTCAGGTGTTCAACAAAAGAGACGAGCCCGCCCTTGTAGAGGAGCTCATGCTTCTTCTGACTCCTCTCGTCCTCGACCGTTATGCACAACCCCTTGTTTAAGAAGGCCAACTCACGCAGCCGCTGGGAAAGGATATCGAAGCTGAAATCGAGACTCTCAAAGACCTTTGGGTCGGGGCGAAAAGTGATCCGCGTTCCCCTCTCTTTCGATCTGCCTACCTCCTTGAGCGGCCCCTGGGGATCCCCGCGTTTGTAGCGCTGCTGGTAAACCTTTCCATCCCGCTTGATCTCCACCTCCAAGGATTCTGACAGGGCATTGACCACAGATAGCCCGACGCCGTGTAATCCGCCCGAGACTTTATAGGACGCCTTGTCGAACTTGCCCCCGGCGTGGAGCTTCGTCAAAACTACTTCCGCAGCTGATATTTTTTCCGTCGGGTGCAGGTCAACCGGGATCCCCCGGCCGTTGTCGATCACAGTTACGCTATTGTCGATGTGGATCGTAATCTCGATCTGGTCGCAGAATCCCGCCAGGGCCTCATCGATGGAGTTATCGACCACCTCATAGACCAAATGATGCAAGCCTCTTTCCGCGGTGTCTCCGATATACATTCCGGGTCTCTTTCTGACCGCTTCCAGACCCTCGAGGACCTTAATATTGTCGGCCTTATAATCGGACTGTGATGGAGATTTCATTTGCGCCATTTTCGACTTGTAGGGCAGAATAAATTTTGCTTGAGAAATCTTGGGGTTAGGTACATTCGTATGATAGGAGAATTGTACCCAAAATGGGCTAGAAAGTAAAGCGAAAAAATGGTCCCGAAGAACGAAATTTTATTGTCAATCGACCTTCCTTGAGGCGATTGTATGTTGACAGGGAAGGCGGCATAAGGGAAAAGAGAGAGACCATGCGCTCTTTCTGGACAGCGCTTAAGTTTTTGACCGCCTTTCCGTGGCCTAGAAAACTGTCGCCGACGGCACAAGAGATCGGTAGGTCCACTCCCTTTTTCCCCCTCGTGGGGTTCGGTCTGGGCCTGATCCTGGCTCTGTTGAATCGGATATTAGAGCCCTATTTGGGGTCCGAGATCCTCGGCGTTGTGCTTGTGGTTGTTTTGATCCTGGCGACGCGGGCGCAGGAGTTGGAGGCCCTGGGAGAGTCTTTTGACACGATACGCTCCGGAGCTGTTGGAGAGGTTGCCAATAAAGGGGGGAGAAGGGGTCAGCTAGGAATTTTTGGCATCCTGGCAGTCCTGGTGGTCGTTACGCTCAAGTTTCGCTCTATTGAGGTGATGGGAGAAGTGCGCAACCAGGGACTGCTCCTCGCCCCGGTGTTCGGCCGTTGGTCGATGGCAATCTTGGCGTATGGGTCGAAATCGGGGCCCGGCCAGGCAGGTCGGTTTGTCATGGAGCAGGTGGGTGGAAGACATCTTCTTTGGGCTACGATACTAACCCTCATTTTGGCGGTTCTTTTGGCCGACCGCCTTGGACTCTGGATCGCGCTGTGGGTTTCCCTCCTTCCACTCGTAGCGGGACTATACCTCCACCGACGCTTCGGCGGATTAAGCGGAGATAACCTTCGGGCAGTGGGGGAAATAGCTGAGGCCTTTGCCATGGTGCTATTCGCTTCGCTTTGATCTGAAATGAGCAAAGCGTCTTAATTGCGGTCGGGAGGCATTGGAACAAAGCCGTAAAGACTATCTATCTCAAGCCCAAGCGAAAAAATCTTGACAAGCTTTTTATATTGTTATAGTTTCCTGCTCCATTAGAATGCTCTAAGGCTCAATAGGGAAGTCCGGTGTAATTCCGGCGCGGTCCCGCCACTGTGATGGCTACGAAAGCCGCAAGCTAAGCCACTGTCCTGTGCTTGGTTCGACTTTGCTCACCACCCTGAGCTTGTCGAAGGGAAGTCGAAGGATGGGAAGGCGCGGCGAGTAGGTTAAAGCCTAAGCCAGGAGACCTGCCTAGAGTACCTGAACCGGCCTCTCCGGAGGAGAGAGAAAGGTCAACTCTTTTTTTCTCTCCTATTGCTGCAGAGGCCTGAACGGATCGGTAGTTATGAAGCTGGCCTCATTTTTTATGCTTTCTGTCGCCTTTCATGCGGCCATTCTTGTTTTTCCTGTCTCTTTCTTGGGGCCGGAAAGTGAGCAGATGATCCCCGTCATTCTCCTGGGTACGGGCGGAAATGGTGGCCAGGAAAGCGCCGGAAAAGGTGGTGCGATTGGAGAACGAATCACAAGAACCCCGACACCTAAGAGTAGGCCTGGAGTGGCGCATCCGGAGGAGCAGATCGTTTTCGGGGCTGCCGCTCCAGCAGAGACGATTAAAGTAACTGACGAAGTTCCGCGAACAGCCGAAGGGCTTGTCACGGAAGGAGTTGTGTTGACGGGATTGAGGAGTGACGGGAAGGTAGGAGGCGTCTTGCCCGGAGAGTCAGCCGGCGGAGTTGGAGAGGAGAATTCCGGCGGCAGAGGACGGTCAGGAAATGGGGTCGGAGATGGAGGATCGGGCGGGAGAGGCGGTCCGGCGGGTCTGAGTTTCGCTCAAGCCAGCTATATCTATAACCCCAAGCCAAAATATCCTGAAGCGGCTCGTAAGGAGGGATGGGAGGGCACGGTGCTGCTGCGGGTGCTGGTGGATCGAGAGGGGAAATCGAGGTCGGTTGAAGTGAGCCGCAGTTCGGGGTTCGAAACTCTTGACCGGGCTGCCATGGAAACAGTCAAGGTGTGGCGCTTTCATCCCGCTCACTACGGAGAAAGGCTGGTCGAGAGCTGGGTGAAGATCCCCGTTGTATTTAGTTTGGCTGACCATGATCGTGGTTCGTGATCGTGTTCGCGACTCGTTTAATTAAGGAGGGAAAAAGAAAAAGTTTTATCAACCGCAGATGGATTAAGGGAAAGGGGTGTAATTCCCCTGCTGTCCCGCAACTGTAATGGCCACGAAAGCCGCCGGAAAGCCACTGTCCTGAGGGAAGTCGAAGGATGGGAAGGCGCGGCGAGTAGGTTTAAAGCCTAAGCCAGGAGACCTGTCCGTTTTGCCTCAACACTCCCCTTTCGTGGGAAAAGGAGATTTTATGAAGCTTTTCGTTGTCAGCTTTTTTCTAATTTTCTTCCCCAGTTTTTCTTTGGCTGCGGAGCCGCAACAGGAACAAACCCTGCCGCCCGTGGTAGTGACGGCAACCCGGGTCGAAACACCGCAGGAGCAGGTGACCACATCGCTTTCCGTGATTACCTCGGATGATATCCGAGCGCAACAGGCGCTGACCGTAGAAGAGGTCCTGCGCGATGTTCCCGGTCTTGACGTGGTCCAGTCAGGTTCACGGGGAGCTACGACATCCGTATTTATTCGCGGCTCTGATTCAGATCAGGTCCTGGTATTGATCGATGGTGTAGAGGTCAACAGTGTGACATCGGGGGGCTTCAATTTTGCCCACCTGACCACGGAAAGTGTCGAACGGATTGAGGTCCTGCGAGGGGCGGGCGGGGCGCTTTACGGCTCCCGAGCTATCGGGGGTGTGATCAATATCATAACCAAAAAGGGCGAGGGCCCGCCCGCGTTCACTGTCTCCACTGAGGGCGGCAACGGTCGCACTCACCGTCAGGTGATGGGCCTCCGAGGCGGGGCGGGCAAATTGGGTTACTCTCTCAATGCGGCTCGTATGGAGACCAAGGGATTCCACCGCTTCAACGATGACTACCGGAATCTTTCGACCTCAGCGCGGCTCGACTACAAGTTGACGGAGGATGCGGCCCTTAAAGGACTATTCCGTTTTCTTAAAACCGATCTGGGTCTATTCAACAGTAACAATTTCGTTCCTATGCCCGACCCCAATGCCCGCGAGGCTCTATCTCAGTATCTGGGCAAATTGGAATGGGAACAGCGGATCTTAAAGGAATGGGACTACCGCATTTCAGGATCGATTTTCAAAGAACACATCAAGGACAGTGACGATCCTGAACCGGGCTCTTTCGATGACAGGACTCGGGACCGCTTTCGCCCCAAAATCAACACCGGTGAGGTTCAAACCAACTACCGTTTGCAAGACTGGAGCACGACAACCTTGGGGGTAGAGTATAAACGGAGTCATGCCAGTACCAGCGGCGGGATTAATCGTTCTATCGAAAATTCAGGTTATTACCTTCAGGAGCAGATCAGGCTTTTTGATAACCGCCTCATCCTGATTCCCGGCGTTCGTCTCGACGACCATCAGACTTTCGGCACCGAGTGGAGTCCGTCGTTTTCTACCGCATATCTTTTTAAAGAGACCGGGACCAAGCTAAAAGGGGGATACTCGGAGGGATTCAGGGCCCCGACATTGAATGAGTTGTTTTTTCCCGCAAGCTTCGGTTGTGCCGCCTTTGGTAATCCGGGCTTGGGTCCGGAGAGAAGCTGGGAGTTCAATGCGGGAGTCGAACAAGCCCTTTTCAGAGACAGGGTAAAGCTGGGGGCAACCTACTTTCATCGGGAAGTCAAAGATTTGATCGCGACGGGCCCCACTCCGGACCCTGCAGATCCCGCTTTCTGCACGCGGGCTGAGAATGTAGGAAAGGCGCGTTTTGACGGTGTCGAGTGGCTCGTCAATCTTAAGCTGCTTCCCTCAGTGTTGATAGGCGCTAGCTACACCTATCTCGATTGGGACACTCAGAACGGCAGGCTTACCCGACGTCCCAGACATCGGGGAAGCGTCAACGTCAGCTATGTCTACCAAGAGTTTCATGTCAATCTCGATGCCAATATCGTGGGAAGGCGGCATGATACCGATGCAATCAGCGGCTCAAATATCAGCAAGGCTAGCTATATGAAGTTCGATCTGGCAGGGTTCTACCTACTGCCCGTGAAGATTCCTTTGATGAAGAGCATGAGTGTCTTTGGAAAAATCGAGAATCTCTTTAACAGAAAATACGAGGAGGCGGACGGCTTCCGCGCCCGCCCACTAAATTTTCTCCTTGGCATCCAGGGCACCTTTGGAAACGAATGATGAAAGAAGAGGCAATCACGATCCATAAAGAGCGGGATGCCTTGATCCTCAGTTTTCCCCAGCCGGGCCTTGAATGGGAGGCAACTCAGATGTCGAACGAACGTGCGCCATCGGATATAGATTTTACTCCATTCGAGAGGGAGGCGGTTTACAAAGTCATTTTTGCCCGCAGAGATGTAAGACGCTTTTTGCCTTCCCCGATTCCTTCGGAAGTAGTTAAAAGGGTCCTGCTTGCCGCTCACCACGCCCCCTCTGTGGGTTTCATGCAGCCCTGGAATTTCATTTTGATCCGCAATCCTCGACGTAAGAAGCTCGTCAAGGAGGCCTTCCTCCAGGCCCGAAGCCAGGAGGCAGAACAGTTCTCTGGTGAAAGAAAGAAGCTCTACCTCAGTTTAAAGCTCGAGGGGATTGAGGAGGCCCCTGTCAATATCTGTGTGACCTGCGACTCAACCCGTCACGGACCGGCAATTTTGGGCCGGAGTCTAATTCCTGAGACCGATGTCTATTCCACTTGCTGTGCCATCCAGAATCTCTGGCTGGCAGCTAGAGTCGAGGGGTTAGGAGTGGGTTGGGTGAGTATTCTGTCACGCGAAAGACTAAAAGAGATCCTGCGTCTCCCGCCTCATGTGAGCCCGGTCGCCTATCTCTGCATCGGCTATCCGGAGCGTTTCGAGCCTATGCCGGAGCTGGAAAAGGTAGGTTGGCTGAAGCGCCTGCCTCTTGGAGAGATCGTATTGGGCGAAACATGGGACGAAAAGGATGAGGCGTAAAAAGCCCGAAAACTATCATGACCTTACCGGTTTTGTTAGATTCTCCCTCAGCGCTCCTGATGATCGCCTTTCTTTTGGACTTGGCCATTGGTGATCCTAAATGGCTTTCCCATCCGGTTGTCCTTATGGGCAAGTTTATCGCCGAGGGAGAACGGCTTCTTTGGAGCGGCGAAGCCCGATGGGATTTCTTAGCTGGGATGGCCATTACGTTGGGACTGGTGGGAATCTCTGGGGGAGGGGCTTGGGCATTGATTTCTCTCTTTTCTCTCCTCCCTCCTTTTTCTTCCTTCCTTGCCACTGTGGGTTTAGCTTCGACAACCCTCGCGACACGCGGCCTTCTGGACGCCTTAGTCCGGGTAGAAAATCGTTTACACGTGGGAAACCTCGTTGAGGCAAGAACGGAACTCTCTCACATTGTGGGGCGGGAAACTCACTCGTTGAGCGAAGATAAGGTGATACGGGCGAGTTTAGAGTCTTTGGCTGAGAGCACCTGCGATGGCATTGTGGCTCCTCTTTTCTATCTCTTCTTAGGGGGGATTCCGTTGGCTATGGCTTACAAGGCTGTAAATACATTGGACTCTATGATCGGATATCGAACAGAGCGCTATCTCTATTTTGGAAAATTCGCCGCGCGCTTGGATGACGTTCTTAATTTTATACCGTCGCGCCTGACGGCATTTCTTATGGTCATCGCAACCTTTCCGGTGCGGCTCAATGCCAAGCTCGCCCTTCGAGTTCTGCGGCGGGACCATTCAAGCCACTTAAGCCCGAATGCGGGTTATCCAGAGGCCGCCCTGGCCGGCGCTTTGGGTATCAGGCTCGGCGGTCCGAGCGTCTATTTCGGCAAGGAAGTTTGGAAGCCCTATATGGGCGATGACTTTACGCCGGTCAAAATTGAAATGTTAAAGGAGGCGCGATCCCTATGTCTGATCACGGCCATGCTCTCGCTCGCGATTTTTCTTTTTCTGCAACGAGCGATCTTCGGACGTTTTTAACGGCTCGCGATCTCGAGCGGGATCATGGGGGCGACGTCTTTGGTTGGGCGAGAAAGCTCGGCGTCGAGGCCGGCGAGATTCTGGATTTCAGCGCCAGCGTCAATCCCCTGGGGCCGCCGTTATCGGCGCGCCGGGCTTTTTTCAAAAGCTTTCACGAGTTATCCTGTTATCCGGACTCAGACGCCGGAGAGGCTCGCGAAGCGATCGCCCGGCAATGCCGGCTCGAACCCCGGCAGGTGCTCCTGGGCAGCGGCTCTACGCAACTTATTCATCTCCTTTGTCGCGCCCTGCGGCCGCGCAAGGCCCTGGTCGTTCATCCCGCATTTTCGGAGTACGCGAACGGATTGAAGCTCGTGGGCGCGGAAATTCGTTCTTATCTCCTCAGCGCTCAGGATGACTTTACATTTTCATTGGAGCGATTCACCAAGGCCCTGCAAGAGAATCCGGACATGATTTTTCTCGCCAATCCCAATAGCGCTACGGGCCGCGCCATTCCGAGAGCGAAAATAGAGGAAGTCGCTCGGATGGCGCGCGAGAAAAAAACCTTTTTGGTCGTCGATGAAGCGTTTATAGATTTTGTTGAAGCCGATTCCGTGCAAGACTTGATTCGCGACAATCCCTATTTGATCGTGCTCAACTCGCCCGGCAAGTATTACGCGCTGCCCGGCCTCCGTTTGGGCTATCTGTTGGCTGCGAGACGAGTCGTCGACCGGCTTTGTCTTCATCGAGAGCCCTGGTCGGTCAATACGCCGGCGCAAAGAGTTCTCTCCGCTTGCTTCAACGATGCCAATTTTAAACGGAAGACACGGCGGTGGCTGGAGCGGGAGAGAGAGTTTCTTCTAGGGGGTTTGAGCCGTATTCGATGGCTTCGTCCGTACGAATCTCAGGCGAATTTTTTGCTCGTTCGTCTCGCGCGGGGAAGCGCCTCACGGCTCCACGCTCTGCTCCTGAAAAGAAAAATGCTCATCCGCGTCTGCGATTCCTTTTCCGGGTTGGGGGCCGATTACTTCCGCGTGGCGATCAGATCGAGAGAAGAGAATCGCCGCCTCTTAGAGGCGCTGGAGGGGATTTTGGGAGGAGGCTCTCATAGCTCCGGCGTGTTATCACTATGAATCAAGGAAAAAGAGTTGTCTTAATCACCGGCGGCACGCGCTCGGGCAAGAGCCGATACGCCGAGGAACGGGCGGGAGAGGCGGGTGGGCGACGGCTTTACGTCGCCACGGCGGAGGCGAAAGACGGAGAGATGGAACGGCGGATAGCCGAGCACCGCAACCGGCGCGGCGGCGAGTGGACGACGGTCGAGGAGCCGATGGAAATCTCAAACGAACTTCTGCGGCACCGCGCCGAAGTGGACTGCGCGCTGGTAGACTGTCTGACGCTTTGGCTCAGCAATCTGCTCCTCCGGCAAGACGAAAGCGCGGTGACGAAAAAGATCGACGAGTTGATCGATACATTGAAGCTGCTCGACTTTCACGTATTCTTTGTAACCAACGAGTTGGGATCGGGCGTGGTCCCGGATAATCCATTGGCGCGACAATTTCGCGACCTGGTTGGCCGGGCCAATCAGCGGATGGCTCAGGCTGCCGACGAAGTCGTTCTCATGGTCGCAGGGCTGCCGGTGATCGTGAAGCAGAGAAAAACATGAGCTTAGAGGAGACGCTCCGCAAAATCCGCCCGCTGGAATGTTCCACGGAGGCGGCGGCGCAGAGAAGGCTCGATTCTCTTACCAAGCCTCAGGGAAGCCTGGGCAGGCTGGAGGAGTTAGCAAGCCGCATTTGTTCGATTCAAGGCGTCGTTCCGCCGCAGCTTGGGCGGAAACTCCTGTTTGTCTTCGCCGCCGACCACGGGATTGCGCAGGAGGGAGTGAGCGCCTATCCCAAAGAGGTCACGGCGCAGATGACCTACAACTTCCTTAAAGGGGGCGCCGCGATCAACGTCCTGGCGCGCCATTGCGAGGTGGATGTCGAAGTCGTGGACATGGGGGTGGACCACGATTTTCAGCCGCTGGACGGCTTGCGCTCCTACAAGATCAAACGCGGGACGGATAATTTCTCTCGCGGGCCCGCCATGACGCGAGCAGAGGCGCTGCGGTCCGTAGAGACGGGGATTGGTCTGGCCGAGGAAGCGGCTTCGCGAAAAGCATTTCTTCTAGGCGCCGGCGACATGGGCATCGGCAACACCAGCAGCGCGGCGGCGATCCTCTGCGCCTTGACGGAGCTTTCCGCTCGGGACGCGGCAGGAAGAGGAACGGGCGTCGGTCCCGCCGCTTGGGAGAAAAAGATTGCGACTATCGAAAAGGGACTCGGATTGAATCAACCCGATCCGAACGACCCCATGGACGTCCTGGCGAAAATCGGCGGTTTTGAAATCGGCGCCATAGCGGGCCTGATGCTCGGCGCGGCGGCCTGTCGTATTCCTATGGTCCTCGACGGTTACATTTGCTCCTCGGCGGCGCTGTTAGCCTGCCGGCTTCATCCGGCCGTCAAAGAGATTCTCTTCGCGTCGCACTTGTCGGCGGAAGCCGGTCACCGTTCCATGCTCGACGAGCTTGGACTGGCGCCGCTGTTCGACCTCAACATGCGATTGGGCGAGGGCACCGGCGCCTGCCTGGCGATGGGCTTGATCGAAGCTTCCGTCAAGATCATGCGCGAGATGGCGACCTTTGAGTCCGCCGGCGTAGCGGAAAAGACGCAATGAAATATTTTTTGACGGCATTGCAGTTTTTAACCGTTTTTCCCTGGCCCTACCACCGCGAGGTGACTGCCGAGGAGATCGGCAGATCCTCGGCCTTTTTTCCTTTAGTCGGCTTTTGCCTCGGCCTGGCGCTGCTGCTCTTCAACCGGCTGCTTGCTCCCTATCTGCCGTCGCCGCTTTTGAGCGTCGCGCTGGTAAGCGTTTTGGTCCTGATGACCCGCGCCTTCCATCTGGATGGATTGGGAGATACTTTCGACGGGCTTGGGGCCAAAGGAAGCCGGGAGGATGCCCTTGCGGCGATGCGCGACAGCCGCACAGGGGTGTTCGGCCTGCTGGCGGTCTTGCTGGTCGTGATCGCAAAAGTTCGCGCCATCGACTTCCTGGGTGAAGGGCGGGCGCAAGCTTTGTTGGTATCGCCGCTGCTCGGCCGCTGGGCGATGGTGATTTTGGCTTACCGCTCTAAAGCGGCGCGCCCCGGGCTGGGGCAGATCATGGCGGAGCATGTCCGTGGAAAGCATCTCTTGCCGGCCACTCTGTTCACTCTGGCAATCGTCGTGATCTTTGCGCGCCCAATCGGGTTGTGGATCGCCCTCGGAATCTCGCTGTTTGCTCTTCTCAGCCGGCATTACCTCCACCGCCGCTTTGGCGGGCTGACCGGCGATATGTTCGGGGCCGTGGGAGAGCTGGCGGAAACTCTGGCGCTTGCGGTCTTTGCCTCGGTTTGAAATGGAGTGACAGATGCCCTCCTCGACCCTCGCGAATGAGCACGTGGTAAAGCCCACGCGGCTTTATCTCATGCGCCACGGCCAGGTGAAGGGGCACGATGAGAAAAGGCTCTACGGCCATAACGACGTGGAACTCACAGAGGAGGGAATCAACCAATTCGATCGTCTGGGAGAAAGACTCAAGGGGGAGAGGATTACGGCCATCTACTCAAGCGACCTCAGGCGCTCGCAGGAGGGGGCGAAGATTATCGCTCGATACCTCAACATTGCTCCGGCGCCGCCCCTCCAGGAGTTGCGCGAGAAGAGGTTCGGAATATTAGAGGGGCTCACTTTCAACGAGATCACGGAGCGCTTTGCGGTAGAGCGGGACGAATTGATGAGCGGTTGGATCAGCTACTGTCCGCCGGGTGCCGAGTCCTTGCGAGATTTCAGCCGGCGGGTCGTGCGCTCTCTCGAAGCCATCTTAGAGAAGCACGCCGGAGAAAAAATTGCGCTCGTGGGCCACGGCGGGGTCAATCGGATCGTCCTGCTGCACGCGTTGGGGTTGGAGTTGGAGAACTTCTTTCGCTTCGAACAGGATTACGGCTGCCTTAACATTCTGGACTATCACCCGCAGGGCGCCGTGATCCGGTTGGTCAATGGCCTGTGAGCCGCGTTTTACTCATCGCTCTCTTGGTTTCATGGGTTGCCTGCAATGTTCCGGGCCAAGCCATCGGAGCCGAGCTGCCCCGGAGGATCGTTTCCCTCGCTCCCAGCGTAACCGAGACGCTGTTCGCTCTCGGTTTCGGCGATCGCCTAGCGGGCGTGACGACCTATTGCGATTACCCCGCCGAAGCGCGCAAGCTGCCGAAGATCGGCGACTTTATGAACCCCAGCCTGGAAGCCGTCGTCGCCAAGAGACCGGATCTCGTAATCGGCGTCGCCGGCGTGACCGACCCGGTGAAAGCGCGGGAGATGGAGCGGTTGGGGCTGAAAGTCGTTTTGGTTTCCGTATCCAATCTGAGCGATATCCTCGCTGCGATACGATCGATCGCGGCGCTGCTGGGCAGCGAGAAGGAGGGGGAAAAACTGATCGCGAAAATCGCGGCGCAGGTCGAAGACGTGAAGCGAAGGATCGCCCCGGCGGCGCGCCGTTCGGTGCTTATGGTAGTCGGGTTTCAGCCTTTGATCTCGGTGGGCGGCAAGAATTTTATCGACGAGCTGATCACTCTGGCCGGCGGCGACAACATCGCCCGGAGCGCCGCTCAACCCTGGCTTAATCTGCCCGACGAGGTCGTGGTCGCCAAGGCGCCGCAAGTCATCATCGAAGCGGGGATGGGATCGGAGTGGGGAAAGTCCGTGAAGCGCTGGGGCGATCTCAGGTCCATTCCGGCCGTAAGAGAGGGCCGCGTCTACTCCTATTCGTCAGACAAGATTCTACGTCCGGGGCCGCGATTCGGCGAGGCTTTGGCGGAACTTGCCCGCCTCATTCATCCGGAGTGCTTTGCGAGTCCTTCCAGTCGGAAGCGCAGCGAGGAGAATCGATGTGAAAGTCCTAAACCGTAGGAAGATGATTCAGGTCAATGGAGTTCTCTTCCTTCTTTTGATCCTCTCCGTGATCGGCTGCTCTCTACTCGGCCCGGTCCCGCTTGATCTTTCGCGGGCATTCGAAAACCTTTTTGCGCCAGAGCCCAATGCTGAGATCTTGTTTCGTACGCGGCTGCCCCGCGTTCTTTTAGGAATCGCAATCGGCGGCGGCATGGCGGCTTGCGGAGTCGTGCTCCAGGCGCTGCTGCGCAATCCGCTCGCCTGTCCCCAGATGCTTGGGGTCTCCGGAGGCGCCTCTTTAGGGGGGATCCTTGGGCTGATCTTTTTCCCGAACTGGATTCTGCCCATCGGCGGAGGCCTTCTCGGTGAGATCTCATGGGTCCCCCTGGCTGCGTTTCTCGGCGCGCTGTTGAGCATGGTTTTGGTTTATCGCTTCTCCTTGTTCCACGGGCGGCTCCATCCTTATCACCTTCTGCTTGCCGGCGTGATCTTCAACTCCTTTATTGCCGCGATCATCATGTTTCTCAATTCGATCGTCGACTTTTACCAGGCGCAGAGCCTTCTCTTCTGGCTCATGGGCAGCCTCTCGACACGCGCCTATCTGACCGTGGCGTTTATTTGGATCTATGTCCTCCTGGGTTTTCTCTGGCTTTGGGCCAAAGGGCTGTCGCTTAATCTCATCACCCTCGGCGAAGAGACGGCCATGCAACTCGGCGTGGAGATAGGTTCGGTCCAGCGGCAGATTTTTGTCGCCTCATCTTTAATGATCGGAGCGATGGTGTCGGTGAGCGGCATGATTGGATTTGTGGGGTTGATGATTCCGCACGTCATGCGCCTCATCGTCGGGAGCGATCACCGGCTTTTACTGCCGGCCTCTTTTCTGGCCGGCGGGATCTTTTTAGGTTGGGCCGATACGCTCGCTCGCCTCCTGCTGGCGCCCGCAGAGGTGCCGGTAGGAATCATCACGGCTTTTTTCGGCGGCCCTTTTTTCCTTTTTCTCCTCTATCGTGAAGGGAGAAAAAAGGTGGCTCTATGAGTTTGGCTATCCAAACTAATAATCTGGTGTTTGCTTACGGTGAGAGGGTTGTGCTCAACCGCGTATCACTCTCGGTCGAAAGAGGGGAGATGATCGGCATCGTAGGCCCCAACGGTTCAGGAAAGACGACATTGCTGAAGATTCTGTCCGCGATTTTGACCGGAAAAGGAGAGGTCAAGCTGAGCGGCAGGGACATTCGAACCTACAAAAGAAGGGAGTTGAGCAGGCTTTTTGCCGTGGTGCCTCAAGAGCCCCAGGTCAATTTTCCCTACACGGTGGCCGAGATCGTCTTGATGGGAAGAGCGAGCCATCATAATCCTCTTGCCTTCGAGGGAGAAATGGATCTGGAAGCTGCGCGAAAGAGCATGGAATTGACCGAAACCTGGTCTCTCGCCGACCGCTATCTTCATGAATTGAGCGGCGGTGAAAAACAGCGGGTGATGATTGCGCGCGCCTTGGCGCAGGAGCCGGAGATTCTCCTGTTGGACGAGCCCTCGGCCTTTCTCGACCTCAAACATCAGGTCCAGCTCTTTGACCTGGTGCGTCGGCTCAATCGTGAGCGGCGGTTGACGATCGTTGCCACCCTTCACGACCTCAATCTTGCCGCGCTCTTTTTTCCGCGTATTATCGTTCTCTCCCAGGGAGAGATCTATCGGGACGGACCCTCGAAAGATGTCCTGACGGAGGAGACCATACGGGAAGTGTATGAGGTCAAGGTCCGAGTTCAATGGGATGAAGCAGAAAAAACGCAACAAATCTTCCTATCTTCTCCTTCTTCCTCATGATCGCCCCCTTATTCGTCAGTTCTGCTCCAACTGGAGAGAGCGCGGCTTCTGATGGAGGCGGAAAAAAGCTTATGATTGCCAAGACTCTCATGGTCCAGGGAACTGCCTCCTCGGCGGGTAAGAGTGCCAAAGATTAGTTGTAACTAGGCTCGAATCTTGCTAAAAAACAAATATCAGTGGGTAAAGGAGAGATCATATGAAATCACGCTTAGGGCTTTTGATCGGGATGATTTTTGCGGCCGCGGGGATGCGTTTTCTACCCCATCCGCCCAACTTTGAATCGATCGGGGCCATCGCCCTTTTCGCCGGCGCCCATTTCGGCGACAAGCGCTGGGCTTTTGTCCTACCCTTGGGGGCGCTGCTTCTGAGCGACACCGTCATCGGCTTTCACACCCAGATGCCTGTTGTCTATGGGACTTTCGCTCTGGTCGTGTGCATGGGATTTTTCCTGCGCGAGCGGCGCACCGCTCTGAACATAACCGGCGCGGCGCTGACGGCCTCGACCCTCTTTTTCGTAATCACTAATTTTGGGGTCTGGGCTTTTGATGGGCTCTATCCCAGAACTTTCGAAGGGCTGGTAGTCTGCTACATCGCGGCGATCCCCTTTTTCGGAAATACGCTTGCAGGGAGCCTCTTCTATACGGCAGTGCTGTTCGGGGGCTTCGCTTTAGCCGAGAGGAAGATCCCTCTTTTTGCTCCGGCAGTACGCTCGTAGTGGTCGGATAAGAGAATCTTGCCGTACCAGGATTGCGAGGCGGTGGTAGACCTTAAGATTAGCCAAGAAATCTACGAGCGCCCGGAAACGCAGGAAGCGATTCGTAGTGCTAAGCGCGATGTCGCAGCGGGCCGTGTGCATCGGTTCAAAACCTTAGCAGAGGCGCTTCGGTGGCTCGACAAGTAGTCATCGGGTATACCGAGAAGGGATCAGGCTCGACGGGATTCCTTGTGCTTGGCAATTAGCTCCCGTATCGCAGGGAGCAACTCTTTGGGTACCTCGATGACAGTCTGAGTTGAGTCCTCAAAAGCAGCTTCATCTTCCGCCATCGCTTCTTCTTCAGCCTGCTGCTCGTAGTGGGCGAGCACCTTCCGGACCCTTTCTTCGTTCCAGCCTGGCGGAAATCTATTCGGTCTCATCTTTTTCCTTTCCGACGATGTCGCCATCGATAAGTCTTCCACTAACGCCAAAAGCGGCCTTTTCTATCAGGGAATCGATATGAGGCGACGTATTAAGTGAGGGTCTCGATAGACAATATTTTTTTCTTGATGGCTTTGGGGAAGTCCACAAAAACAAAGTGGTTTTTGTGATAGAGGTAGTCTTCGCCGCTCTCGTCAACGATGCGCACAAGGTCATCCTTGGCTGCCCTTGAATCTGGTAGAATTCGATAGACTTTTCCCAGTATAAGAGAGACGTCGTAGTCGGTATTATCGACGCACAGAGCAAAAGGTTTCGTAGGCTGTTTCATCACTCATCCAAATAGCGCTTGATTTTCA
>Ga0209212_1002924_pt1 | contig 23417 bp, 1 predicted proteins | sample RifGroC2_FD_183996 | JGI IMG/M metagenome (GOLD analysis project Ga0209212, IMG submission 183996) | Groundwater microbial communities from Rifle, Colorado, USA - Groundwater C2 (SPAdes) (version 2) | ecosystem: Environmental > Aquatic > Deep subsurface > Groundwater | place: Rifle, Colorado... | reverse complement strand
CCAGACCATCACCTTGCAACCCGGACAGAGCACCGCGCCAGTCACGCTGAACGGCTCCGGCATAGACAATGATGGGATGATCGCTTCCTACCTCTGGAGCGGCACGCCAGATCCCGAAGATGTCGCCGCTCCCACACTTTCCCCGGGAGTCGGGAGCTATACCTTCACCCTGGTCGTCACCGACAACCAGGGTGCCGCCAGCGCCCCGTCCAGCGTCACCGTGACCGTCAATCCCGCGCCGAACCGCGCACCGCTCATCGGCACCAGCACGCTCCCCGATGGCCGGTCCGGCAGGCCGTACAGTACCCCCATTATTGCCAGCGACCCCGATGGCGACCCGCTCGCCTTCACTCTCCTTGCCGGTGCACCGGCCGGCATGACCCTTAGCGTGGCCGGCTCCCTCAACTGGATGCCCGGAGCTGAAACAGAGGCAAAGACTTTCGGACTGGCAGTGGAGGTAAACGACGGCAGGGGGGGGAGCGACAACCGGCAGTTCAGTGTCAGGATTCCCGACAGCACCGTGCCGAGCGTTTCGATAAACGTCCCCAAGGAGGCCATTCCCGGCTCGTCCTTCACTGTCGCGGCCACTGCAGCTGACAATATCGGTGTGACCGAAGTTCGCCTGCTGGTTGATGAGCAGCTGGTCAAAACCTTCGCCGCCGCGCCCTACAGCCATGACTACATGCTCCCCGCCATGAAGCCGGTCGGCTCAATCCTCTCATTCAAGGCCGTCGCGGTCGATGCTGCCGGCAACAGTGCCGAGGCGACCGCTGTGTTGACCATTGTCGGGGTACCGGACAGTTCCCCGCCCACAGTTTCCCTTAAAGCGCCTGCAAGCGTCACGCCGGGGAGCAGGATCACACTGTCCGCCGCGGCAGCCGACGATCAGGGGATCGCCCGGCTGGACTTCTTCATGGACGGCGGGCAGGTAGGCACCGCGTCGCAGCAAAACCCCTCGGTCGAGGTCCCGATGCCGCAGGGACTCCAGGCCGGCGCCGGAATCCTCTTTTCGGTACTGGCGGTAGACTTCAGCGGCAACAGCGCCTCGGACCAGTCCCCGGCGACCGTGGTGGCCGAAGCCGAGGCCGACAACGCCCCCCCGGTGATCTTGCTGAGCGCCCCTCAAACGGTGGAGCAGGGGATGGTGATTCCGGTGACGGCGAACGTGACCGACGACACCGGCGTGGCCCTGGTGGAAGTCTTACTGAACGGCACCAAGAAACTCACCTTCCCATACGGCGGCAGCCTCAGCTTCGAACTCCCCTTCCCGCCGACCGGGGAGCCGGGTGACGACCTGCTCGTCGAGCTGAAGGCAACCGATTTTTCAGGCAACAGCGCCGCGGCGAGCCAGACGGTGCGGGTCACCGCCCCGGTCCTGCGCCAGGGGCTCCTGACCGGTGCCGTGTACGACGACTCCACGGGGCTGCCGCTGGCCGACGCCGCGGTAACCCTCAGCATGGCGGGTAGGGCAGATCAGGCTGCCGCCAGCGACAGCCGGGGGCGCTACGCCTTCATCGCCGACGAGGGGGCCGGAAAGATAAGCGTGGTCAAACCGGGGTTCACCCGGGTGGACCGGCCCGGCCTTGCCGTGGTTGTGAACCAGGGGCGCCGGGTTTTCGATGCCAGGCTCACCCCGCTTGCCACCGGCGCCAAGCTGGTGTCGGCGGTCCTCGGTGAGACGCTGACCGCCCTTTGCTCCGGCAGCGGCGGCGGCATCTCCTCTGCCCTTAACAGATCCGGTTCCGCCGCCAGTGCGACGGGGAGCCTCACCGTGACGCTCGGCCCCGGGGCGCTGGCGGCCGATCAGCAGCTCTCGGTGACCCAGGTCGGCGCCCAGGGACTGCAGGGGCGACTGCCGCAGGGGTGGTCACCGATCGCCTCCTTCGACCTGCAACCGCACGGCATCCCGTTCAGCGCGCCGCAGGGGGCGAGCGTGCCGAACCTGCTGGGGGCGGGCGTCACCGGCCCGTTCGTCCTTGTGCGCTGGGATGAAGGGGAAAACCGCTGGCTGGTAGCGTCCGTCGCCTCGCCTTCAGCGGACCGGAGCAGCGCGGGCGTCGAGATCGCGCGCACCGGGGCCTACGCCCTGGCGGCACCGGATGCCGCATTCCCGGTGGAGAGCGTGCCGGACGCCGGTGCTCCGCTGCCGGAGGCCCTCCTATCTCCGGTGCCGATGGATCTCTCCCCCCTGGTGACACCGCAGCCGAAGATCATCTTCTACCGGCCGGGGGTCAAGTCGGAGGTGGGGACCAGGCTCGGGAACCCGACCGCTCTTCTGAGCGGGCAGGGGCTCTGGGCCAACATCGCGGAGGACTACAACTTCTACTCCAAGGAGCATCTGGTCGGCGAGCCGTTCAACCAGGACATAACGCTCTTCACCTTCGGCCTGGCCGCAGGCGAGCTGCTGGCCGACTACCAGGTTTCGCCATCCCTGCCGTTCAACGGCCTGATCCTGGAGAAGGGGATCATCACCGTCACCGCCACGGTGCCGCCGCCAAGCGCGGACACGGTAGCGGTGATCGGCCCGCAGGGGGGGAGCCTGGCGATCGCGACCGGCGCGGCCCTGACTTTCCCGGCGGGCGCCGTGCAGCATTTCGTCCCGGTCTCGCTGAAGGCACTGGACCCGGTGCAAGCCGGGCTCGACATACCGGGGGGCTTCGAGCCGCTGGGCGGCATCACCGTTTCCTTCAACGGCGGCCTGCTCGGGCACCCTGCGGTACTGTCGCTGCCGCTTCCCGGCGGTTTCGTCAATGAAGGGGAGCTGCTTCTGGTGAAGGTGGTCGAGCTGCTCGGCAGCACCCGGCTCGCCCTGACCGGAGTCGGCAAGCTGGAGGGGAACCGCCTGGTAACCTCCCACGATCTGAACGGGGACGGCAAGCTCCTCTTTGCCGGGCTTAGCGCGGAAGGGCGCTACCTGCTGCTTCGGACCCTGCTGCCGATCGGTTACGGCAGCGGCCGGGTGACCGGCGTCGATGCGGCACCTCTTGCCGGCGCCCTGGTCAGCGCCGACAACCTGCCGCTCGTCGCCATTTCCGATGCCGGTGGAGGATACAGCGCGGCGGTCGGCGCGGGGGATTTCGTCCTCACCGCCCTCGATCCGGTGAAGCAGGACAAGGGGACCGGCGCGGCGAGCGTGGCGGTCAAAGCGTTCGTCAAGATCGACCTCTCCCTGCAGATCGCAGCGCCGACCGTTGCCTCGGTAACCCCGGCCCACGGCGCGACCGACGTGGCGCTGGCCGAGCCGGTGCGGATCCGCTTTTCCGAGCCGGTGCAGCCGGCCACGGTGACCGCTGCCGCCATCACCCTGGTCAGCGCTGCCGGCGCGGTCAGCGGTACCCTCTCCTTGAGCGGCGACGGCTTCGAGGCGACGCTGCGACCGGCGGCGCCGCTCGAGCCGAACACCCCCTACACCGTTAGCGTCGCCGCCACCATCCGCGACCTGGCCGGCTACCCGATGGCCGCCTCCTTCACGGCCTCCTTCACGAGCCTCGATACCAACCCGCCGCCGGCGCCGCCGGCCGGCAGCGTCAGCGCCGCCATCCCCACGGCCGGCGGCAGCAGCAGCGTCAGCGCCACCCAGGGGACCGCCGGGGTGCACGACACCGTGTACATCATCAACCAGACCAGCGGCGCCCGGAACCAGGTGCAGGTCGATCCCGACGGCGGCTTCACCGCCGTGATCCAGGCCGACGCCAGGGACCGCCTGTCGATCAGCATCACCAGCCCGGCCGGGAACACGACCACCGTGCTCCTCCCCCGTTTCCGGCAGACCAACGCGGACGGCAGCATCTCCATGGTGGTGGGGCCCGAGGGGGGGGTCGTGCCCGGACCGGAAGGGATCCAGGTCGAGGTCCCGGCCGGCGCCTTCGACAACCCGACCGTGATAAGGCTGAAGCCCGTTTCGGAGGCGGCCTTCCCGGTGCAGCTCTCCGAGCGCGACAAGCAGGTGTTCTCCTTTTCGGGCGGCATTGAGCTCGATCTCGGCTCGGAGCTTCCCAACAAGTACCTGAACGTCGCCATCCCGACCAGGGGAGGGGAGACGGCGAACGATCAATGGGTGCTGACCCGGGTGGTGCAATGGGAGGGAGAGACCTTCATGCACCCGGTCGACACCGCCCGCGTGATCGGCAACGTGATCCGGACCTCCTCGCCCCCCTGCCCGGGGGTCACCGGGAGCGCCGTGTACGGCTTCCTGCACTCCAACACCCAGATCGGCGTCCTTTACGGCCAGGGGTACGACGCGCGCCTTCTGACCGAGGCGACCATGGTCCTCAACTCCGAGGCGTGGCTTCTCCCCTACAAGCTGTTCCAGCCCGATCTCGCCTCGGAGATCATGGACAGCGCCCTCGCCATCACGCGTGCCTTCTGCATCCCGATCCCTTCCGGCAGGGCCACGGTGAACCTGAACACGGTCACGGTCAAGGTGCGCAAGAGCGAGCTGCGCAGTACCGACAGCGAGCTGATCGTCACCAATGCCAGCCCGAACCTCGGTGCCGGCGGAATGACCTGGCACTTCAGCAAAAGCCAGTTCGACTTCGTCATCGATAGCCCCACCGCCCTTGTCGGCACGGTGAGCGATCCTTACCTGGTGCAGACGGTCGACGCCAACCAGGTGGCAACCACCATGGACGCGAGCGCCTACAAGATCCTCGCCTCCGCCACCCCGGGCTCCGTGCTGGTCAGGATCCCGATTGCCGCCCTGCCGGCGAGCGCGGTGAGCGTGACCATCGAGACGCAACAGAATCTGGCCAGCTTCCCGGTGTCGGGCCTGCCGGTATTGTTCCAGGTCTCCGGAGGGGTGGCAGACGCCATCTCGGTCGAAGCGGTCAACTCCGGCAACGGACAGACGCGGCCGGTGAGCCGGGACGCCATCCTGGTCAAGAGCAGCTACGGGCCGGGCTCCTTGCTGCTGCAGGTCGTGCCGGGGACCATCGATCCGACCAACGCCCAGATCGCCGTCTACAATGCCGCCCATCCGGAGCACCAGTTGACCGGCCCGGGCGTGGTCAAGGTGGAGGTCTTCGAGGGGACCACCCTGAAGGGGACCATCGATCCGGTCGCGAACCCGAACGACGTCGTGGACGGCGGGCTCACCTATACCTTTGACGGCGACCCCGGCGCGCCGCACTCGGTGCTGGTGCACTACGACGACGGCAAGGAGGTGGAGGTCCCCATTCCCGTGCTCACGCTCAGGGTAAGGACGCTGCCGATCAATCCGGCGCTGCCGCCCAGGGAGATCGTGGCGCCGCTTCCTCCCAGAAACCAGCCGGTGCCGGTCGCGCCGCTCGTGGAGGGGGACCTGACGCTATCGGTCTCGCCGCCGATCCACCTGAATTTCCTCGATCCGGCAACCGATCTCCTCACCTTCACCTTCTCGAGGCCGATGGACTTCACGACCCTGAACAGCGTGCACATCGACGTCTTCGACTCCCTGGGGAACCGGGTCGAGGGGGAACTGAGGGTCTCGGCGGGAAACACCAAGGTCACCTTCGTGCCGAAGGATTCCCTGAACCTCGGCACCGCCTACACCATCAACCTCTCGGGGCTGAGGGACCTGAACGGCAACCTCCTCCCGGTGGAGCACTACGCGGTGACCGTGATCGCCCCGTCGAAAGCGTTCACCATCACGCAGGGGGAGATCCCGGCGAGGACGCTGGAGCCGCTCATCGACCTGGCGCTCGCCGGGAACAACCCTGCCGGCGGCAACGTGGTGATCGGCGTGGCCGACCTCCCTTCCGGCCCCGGCTATAAGATGATGGCGTTTTCCCCCAAGGTCGGCGAGTACAAGGAGATCGGCAACGCCGCCGGCGGCGGGTACCGGAAGCGCGTCCATGTCGTGGAGCAGGTGAGCATCCCGCTGCGGGGCGAGCCTCCCTGTTCCGGCCCCCAGATCACCGGGTCCGCGGCGGCCGGGTACACCTTCACCGGAAACATCGCCGTCGGCGTATCGTCGGCCTGGAACATGAGTTTCGCCACCTTCTACGACATCACCGACCCGGTCCACATCTGCGTCCTCGGTGGGAAACTGCTCAGCACCGACCCCTCCAACGTGAACGACTTCACCCGGAACGGGACCCTGCACTCCTACAGCCAGGCCTTCGGCGTGACGACGGTGAAGACCCCCGGCGCCCTGACCGCCTATGTCGCCCTCGATACGGTAGGGGTGATGGCGCTGGACATAGGTAACAACATCCCCGAATTCCTTCCGGCGGAGAGGAAGCTCGAGCCGGTCTACCCGGGAAGCTATCGGGACATCGTCAACGTTGCCGACCGGCTGGTGCTCGCCAACTACTACGACCAGCAGCTTGAGGTGATCGACCCCAACTTCGCGCCGGTCGCCACGGTCGCGCTGGCGAGCAGGCCGCGTCGCCTGGCCTACGCGGGAGCCGTGGCCCGGGACCGGAACCAAAACGGCAGGAGCACCGACCCCGGTGAACAGATGGACCTCCTCTTTGTCGGGGAGGAGGGGCGCGTCGAGGTGGTCGATGTGAGCGATGCGACCTCCCTCTCTTCCCAGGGGTCGCTCACGGTCCCGGGGAACGCCTACTCGCTGGACGTCGACTGGCCGAATTCCCGGCTCTACGTCGCTACCAACCGGGACACCGTCACGCTCTACAACATCGATTCGCTCTGGACCGCGAGCTTCTTCGACGGCCAGAACAAGAAGCTCTGGAAGACGAGCTACCCCGCCGACACCACGGTGAATGCGGTGAAGACCGACCCGACAACCGGCCAGTATTACGTCGGCACCAACAAGGGGCTGGAGATCTGGACCCTGGGACCGCCCAACCTGACCGGGCAGGCGACCTACACCTACTATGGCCTCAACCCGGGGTCCGGGCTCGATTTCGACCATCCCGAGCAGCGCCCGATCAGGGGGGCGCCGGTGGAACTGATCGAGGATGCCCTCCCCAACAACGTGGTGGCCAGTACCACCACCGATGAAATCGGGCGCTTCGTGTTCTTCAACGCCCCGCAAGGCAGGGACCTGAGAATCAGGGTGAGCGCGGCGCTCGGGACCACGACCAACAACAGGGTCAGGGTGATCGACAAGCAGAGCTGCGGGGCGGCGGCGGCGAGCAGCTGCCCGACCATCAAGAAGACCTCGGCGCAACCGTTCGTCGTTCCGGTCGGCAGGGGGCTGTTCGTCAACATGTCCACCAGTCAGCGCGTCGCCCCGCCGGCAGGGTTCGCGTCGTTCGCGGCGATGACGTCGGACCAAAGGTCCACCAATGCCGTCTCGTACAACGTGCAGGATGCCTCTCCCTTTGCCATTGTCGACAGCATCTACCATGCGGAGGAGACGATAAAGAGGCGCGTGAACCCGACGCTCGCATTCCCGCCGCTGCTCGTCTCCTTCAACACCCAGAATGCGGGGTCAGATACGACCTACGACTCCGTGGCCGGGGTTCTCAAGATAGCGGGAAACCTCGCCGTCGACTCGGACGAATACGACAGGGTCATCGTCCTGCATGAATGGATGCATTATTTCTTCAGCGCTTTCATGAGGCGCGACAGCGTGGGAGGGGACCACGGGGCGTCGGACCACCTGGACCCGACGGTCGCCTTCGGCGAGGGGTTCGCCTCGGCGTTCGCCCATATCATCAGCGGGACGGCGTGGTATGTCGATACCGGGACATACGGCTACCACGGAGGAGTGGCGGGATGCAGCGCCGACGGCACCGGAAACGTCGCCACCAACAGCTGCAGCAACGTCGAAAGGGACCAGGCGCCCAGGGCCGATAGCGGCCTGTTCTGTGAAACCTGCGTCATCGAGCTGGTGTGGGATCTCTACGACGGGATCGATGCCGGCGCTCCGGTGACCGGCACCGCTCTTGATCCCGACACGGACCTGTTCATGGCGGGCGGCGCGAAATCGGACACGGTCAAGATCGATTTCAAGAAGCTGTACGACGCAGCCGTGATGGCAAGAAGATACGGCTACTTCAATACCGTCGCTGGCTACCTCAACAACGTACGTTCCCTGCTCCCCGCGGGGGCCGCCGAAGACGAGGGGATCCGTCTGCTGGCCAAAGCGGAGGGGGTCAACGGCGTCGCGGCGGATACCTTCGATCTCTCCGGCGACCGGCTCTACAACGAGCTGGTCATCGGAGAAAAACTGAGCCTGTTCAACATCCAGGCCCATGCCGGTGAGACCCTTTCCACGTTGAATGAGAACGGCACCCACAACAAGCTGCACAACGTCGTCTATTTCCGGTTCACCGTCCCCCCTGGCGGCGAGGGGGTACACAGCGTCACCATCAAGCCGGAGGATACCACCATCTTCAGCAGCAACTGGATCATGGGGTGCGACCTGATCATGGACGGCAGCCACCTGTTCAAGAACTTCGCCTTCGGCAGCTACCCGGAGGACAGCACCGGGGTGCTTTTCCCGTCCGGCAACCTGAAGTTCACCACCCCGTACCTGCCGGCGGGGGATGTGGTCTTCCGGGTCTTCACGGCCCTTGGGGCGAGCTACGGGCCGGAGCCGTTCAGCGTCCTCGTGGAAAGATAACAACAGCGTCGCACCCGGAGGGGATATGCGGATGTACCGGATGATAATAGCCGCCCTGCTGATCGTGATTGCACTCTGCGCGCCGGCCGGCGCCAAGCAGTATCGAACGGCGAGCGAGGTGGAAATCACCTACGACGTCGCCGACCTGAACAGCGTGAAGCCGGGCGCCACGATAGGCGCCACCCTGACCTTCACGCCGACTGCGGAGCTGACCACGCTGCGCTACTGGTTGGCCAACCTCTCCAATGTCACGGTGACCGGGGCTACCGCGACGGTCTACAAGGATCTCCCGAAGGGTGCGCCGGTCCGGGCCAGGCTGACCATCACCGTGCTGGCGCTGCCGGCCCGGTTCATCGTGCATTACGCGACGGCGACCACGGCAACGAGCGCCATGGGGAACAAGACGTTTTACATCGGCCAGGCGCGCTGACGATGACTACCAAACAGTGAGAAGGTGACTCCTATGGCACCGGTCTGCAAGGATAATAGAAGCGGGATCTGGCAACTGAAGCGGGCCCTGATCTGCGCCCTCTTCTGGGCGGCAGCCGTCATTCCCGCCCTGGCCCAGGGGTACGAGGGGCGCTTTCTGGCGCAGGATGACATCATCCTGTACGGCATGCAGCTGACCGCCGCCCCGGCCAAGCAGACGGTGCCCAAGAACATCGCCACCATAGTCAGCACCTATCTGCAGGTCCCGACCCTGCCGCCGGGGCAGATCCCGCCGCTCGCCCCGGACGCCACGGTGAAGGGGACGCTGCGCGGACCCGGCCTGGAGACCCCGCTGGAACTCTCCGTGCCGGCCAACTCACCCTTCAACATCCCGCCGCTCACCGTCCCCGGGAGCTACACCCTGGACGGCATCCGGCTCGAGACCGGCGGAGCGGTCCTCTTCTACGGCAGCCCCGAGAGCGTCAAGATCGAGGTGATCGAAAAACTGCTGGTCACCGAGGTGACCGCCCGGCCGCTGACCGCCCAGGAGATCCGCGACAAGGGGATCGTCTTCGACAAGACGAACTTCCAGGCCTACAACTTCACCGCCGCCTTCGCCATCGCCCCGGGGCAGGAGATCAACATCACCATGCCGGTGATCCTCCCCCGCCTGGAGACCACCAAGGACGTGGCGGTGGACGGGGTCACCATCCCGGGCATCCAGGGGGCGCAGATCCAGACCCTCTCCACGATCATCCCGGACGCCCTGAGGCTGGCCCAGACCACGATCCCCAACCTGAGCGTGCAGAGTTTCACCCTGAAGCCGGACCAGTCGGTCGGAAAGGACTTCTACCTCCCGCCGATCCCGGGGGTGGTGGTGATCCCCGGCGACATCGGCTTCCTGAACCAGTACTTCAGCGTCATGCTGATGGTCGGGAACGCGGCGCCGGCCGACTCGAACCTGGTGGTGAAGGACCTCAAGGCGGAAATCATCCTGCCGAAGGGGACGGACGAGGTGGTGTTCACCGGCGACGACCCGCTCCGGATGGCGAACACGGACCGGGGCGAGTCGCCCCGGATCCAGCCGGTGGCACGGCCGGGCCTGGACGGGAAACTCGGCACCGGCGACGACGTGAACGAGCTCGCCGCCGGGGAGACCGGCAACGCCGAATACCTGGTGGAGGGGCGCCGGGAGGGGAGCCACACGGTCGAGATGGAGATCACCGGCACCCTGTACGGCCTGCCGATCGGGCCGGTGCCGGTGCGCGGCCGGGCGATGGGGACGGTGCTGGTCAGGAACCCGACCTTCACCATGACCTTCACCCACCCGGACCTGGTCAACGCGGGTGAGCGCTACAACCTGGACGTCACGGTGACCAACAGCTCCGAGTCGCCGGCCAACTTCGTCTCGATCAACCTCTACCCGCGCTACATCAGCGGGGCGACCCTGGTCGGCGACCCGGTCCGGTCGATCGAGTCGATCCCGCCGGGAGATTCGGCCTCGATCAGCTACGAGCTGATCTCCCAGGTGACCGGCAACGTGTTTGCCGCCACCCTCGACTCGGACGAGCATATCAAGGGGAAATTCCTGCTGAAGACCTCGGTGGGCGAACTCGGCATACCGCTCTCCCCGGACTCCCTGGTCCTTCCCAAGGAGGCGAACAGCCTCCCCGAGGAGCTGCGCAAGGCGGCCCTCGGCATGCTCGGCAAGGCATACGCCACGGCGACGGCGCCGGCGGCGGCCCTGCCGAAGGACGTGCTCCGCTTCGGCAAGAAGATCGTCTGGGACCGCGCCATCGAGGTCGCCGAGGCGGGCTTTCGCTACGCGCTGCACGAGGAGCTGCCGGCCACGGCGAGCCAGCTCCTGATGGACTTCATGGGGAGCGATGTCGGCCGGCTCGCCGAACTCTACCCGGCGCAAAGCGAACGGGAGATGGCGCTCGCCGACTTTACCGGCTTCGATGACCTCAGGCGCCGGTCGGTCAGGGGCGACGTCTTTGGCGCCGCCGCGGCCAGGATCCTCCAGGACGAGCTCGCCGCCAAGGGGGCGCTCGCCTTCCATCGCGACCTCGCGTCGCGCCTTCTCTACCGCCCCGGCTTCGTCTCGGTGCTCGCCACCGGCGACAACGGCCCGCTGCCGGTGACCATCTCCCTGACCGACGCCGGCGGCAAGCGGCTCGGCGGGAGCGATGCCGCCGGGAAGCTGACCAAGGAGATCCCGTTCGCCGACTACCTGCTCTTTAAGGACGGCGGCGGCGCCGGCACCGGCCAGCTCGCCCTCCTGGCCGCACCGGCCGGCGCGCTCGCACTTAGCATCGAGCCGCTTGAGGGGGGCACCGGCAACTACACCCTGAGCCTCGTCTATCCCGACGCCGCCGGCACCCTGCACCAGGTGAGCTGGTCCGGCCTTGCCGCCGCAGAGGCGCCGGCGTTCCTCGCCGCGGCCGACGACCCGGTGCCGGTCACCGTGCAGGCCGGCGGCGCCGGCGTCGCCCCGGGCGGCAGCGCCGCGATACCGGACCTGCCGCCGTCGGTTACCAGCGTGGTGCAGCAGCCCAAGGCCGACGTCCACAAGTGCGACACCAAGGATCCGGGCGAGCCGCTCGGGCGGGTGGTGGCACTGCTTTTCTCCGAGGAGGTGACGCCGGAATCGGTGCAGGACAAGCTCGCCCCGGAATTGATCGCCAACTACGGCGCCGAGGAGAACGTCGTGGTGGGTGTGGCGCTGCAGCCGGGGCGGCGCATCGCCTTCGTGGCGCTGCGCGACCCGGTCGGACCGTTCATCCCCCGCTCCCTGACCGTTGCCAACGTCCTCGACCGGCGCGGGCATGCCATGGCCTCCCAGACCGTGCCGATCGAGGCGACCATCGAGGCGTTCGGCGGCGTGGTCTCGGGGCGGGTGCTCCAGGCGGACGGCGCGCCGGTCCCGGGAGCCGACATCCGGCTCGTGCTGCAGCGCCTCTGCTCCGACCGGTGGATCGACGTCGGGATCGCCGCCAAGCGCACCGACGCCAGCGCCCACTACCAGTGGGACTACGTGCGGGGGGGGGTGTTCCGGGTCAAGGAGATCGCCATCGACCCGGAGACGAATGACGTGCGGCGGCTCCTGTTCAGCGTCGCCCGCCACGGCCAGCGCCTGAACGCCGACCTGGTCTTCCTGGGGCGCGGCACCATCCAGGGGCGGGTCTTCGGCGCCGACGGCGTCACGCCGCTGAAGGATGCCCAGATCAAGGTGACCAACCTGGTCGACCAGACCCAGTACGGCGCCGTTAGCGACGCAGCCGGCCGCTACCTGATCACCCGCGTCCCGATCGGCAACAGCCTGATCGAGGCGGTGCATGTCGAGAGCAACGCCCGCATCGGCCGGAGCACCTACATCGGGAGCGCCGGCGCCGTGGTGGAGCTGAACCTGGTGCTCCTTACCGAAGAGGTGAAGAAGATCACGGTGCAGTACGGCCGGCTCTCCGGCGTCGTGCTGCGCCCGGACGGCGCCACGCCGGTGGCGGGGGTGCCGGTGATCGCCTTTTACCAGAACAACGGCCAGCCCGGGGTGACCTGCCCCCGCGGAGGCGACGGCATCCCGCCGGAGTGCGCCGTGGCCATGGTGACCACCGACAACGCCGGGGCCTACCTCTTCCCGGGCATCCCGGCCGGCGGGCACCGGATCTACTCCTTCGACCAGGGGGTGTACCAGGAGGGGAACATCTTCCTGCCGGTCCCAGCCGATGGGGGGGCGCAGGGAAACATCCTCCTGAACGGCGGCTTCGGCACGGTGCGGGGGACGGTGCTCGACGCCGAGGGTCAGCCGGTAGCCGGTGCCCAGGTGGGAGGCGGCCTGGCGCTCGCGACCACCGACGCCGGCGGCGCCTATGAGCTGAAAGACGTGCCGCTCGGCCATGCCAGGCTGGTGGCGGTCTCCCAGGCCCTGGGCGCCTCCGGGAGCGCCGAGATCGACATCATCCGTAACGGCGAGCTGGTGAACGCCACCATCGTCCTCTCCGCCCTGGGTGGCGTCTACGGCACCGTCTTTCAGTCCGACGGCGTCACCCCCGCCTCCGGGATCGACGTCTTTGCCATCCGGCAGGGGGAGGGGGGGCTGCAGATCGCCGGGAGCGCCGTCAGCGACGACCAGGGACGCTACCAGATCAAGCCGTTGCCGGTGATCGCCGCCGGCTCCTACACGATCTCCGCCTTTCTGCCGGACCTCTCCGACGGCAACCTGGCCAAGGCCCGGGTCCTCTTCAACGGCCACCAGGCGAAGGCGGACGTCGTCTTCAAGGGGGGGCACGGGCGGGTTGAAGGGGTGATCTACGACGACGACGGCCAGACGCCGCTCAAGGCGCGGGTCAGCATCTCCGGCCTCACGGTGCAAAGCGCCAAGGGGCAGGGGGGTAAGCTGATCGGCCTCGACTTCGTGCACACCGCGCACATCCGCATCGTCGACACCGACTTCACCACCGGCAGGTTCTCGTTCGACAACGTCTTTGTCGGCCAGTTCGTGGTCACCGCCGGCGGGGCGTTCAGCCCCGATCCGGTCACCGTCGTCGATGCCATCAACCAGGACGGCGAGACGAGGGAGGTGGTGCTGAAGCTCCTCGCCACCAGCGTCATCACCGGCCGGGTCTTCCAGCCGGACGGCTTCACCCCGGCGGGCGAGGCGGTCAAGGTAAGCTACAAGTCGGACGAGTTCAAGCAGTTCTGCCGCGAGACGAGCGGCGGCGAGATGTCGTGCGCTTCCATCCCCCAGGGGATCCAGGAGGAGAACGTCTTCACGCTCGCCGACGGCAGCTTCAAGGTGCCGGTCGTCAACGCCGGCAACTTCACCCTGACCGCGGTGGAACCGGTGACCGGCCAGACGGTGCGGCTCAAGGGGAGGGTGGCCGCGGGGCAGACCGCCGACGTCAAGCTGCGGCTGGTCGGCAAGGCCGACGTGACGGTCAGGGTCTTTGCCAGCGACGGCGTGACGCCGATCATCGGCGCCAGGGTCGATCTGGAGTGGGGCGAGCTGCCGCGGGAAAAACGGAGCGGCAGCGCCGTGGACGGTAGCATCACCTTCACCGGCATCGACGAGGGGAGCTTCGTGGTGCTGGCCCAGGACCTCTCGCGCGGCTTCGCCGCCCGGGGGAACGGCAAGGTGCTCAAGAACGGCGAGGGGGTCAGCCTCGACGTCTACCTGTACGACGCAACCGGCGTCGTCTACGGCACGGTCTACCGCCCCGACGGCATCACGCCGGTCCGAAACGCGGACGTGGCGATCTTCAACGGCCAGGGGGCGCTCGCCTTCAACAGCACCGACGGCCAGGGAGAGTACCGCCAGGACACCATCCCGCTCGGGCCGGTTGGGGTCAAGGTATTCGAGGCGGCGACCGGCCGGCGCGGCGGCGGCAGCGGCAGCGTTGACCTGGCCGGCCAGCAGGTGCCGATCATCATCAACGAGGCCGCCATCGGCCACGTCCGGGGTACCGTCTACGCCGTCGGCACCCTGGCGCCGCTTGCCGCCTGGGAGGTGAGCCTTTCGGTCTCCTTCCCCGACGGCAGCGGGCTCTCCCTGATCGGGACCACCGGCAGCGACGGCAGCTTCTTCTTCCCCGGCATCCCGCAGGGGGAATTCAGCGTCACGGTGAGCAGGGGGGCGCTCGGGAGCGCCAGCGCCGGCGGGGTGATCACCCGCGAGAACGAGCTGATCGATCTCCCGATGGTGGTCAACTTGCAGAAACCGGCGCTCGGCCGGATCGAGGGGGTGGTCTACAACCCGGACGGCACGCCCGCCGCCGACTATGCGGTCTGCATCGACCCCTCGGGCGACGAATGCGGGGCCCGGGTCACCGCCGGCAGCGACGGCAGCTTCGCCTCGGGCGATCTGCCGCTCGGGCGCCATACCGTCACCGCCCGCTCCCAGGCCACCGCGAGCAGCGGCAGCGGCATGGCGGAGATCGCCTTTGCCGGCGAGGCGGCCCTGGTCAAGATCGTCGTCGACGGGCTCGGGAGCGTCACCCCCGTCGTGGTCTGGCAGGACGACACGCCGGCCAGCGGGGTCGAGGTGGTGCTGGACAAGGCGCCGGACGCAGGGTGCGGCGCGGCCAAGTGCACCAGGTTCCTGGACAGCCTGGGGAGCGCCAGCTTCAGCGCGGTGCCACCCGGCAGTTACACGGTCTGGGCCCACGACCCGGTGCGCGGCCTGAGCGGCGCCGCGAGCGGCGTGCTCCACGTCGGCGAGAACGCCGCGCCGCGCCTGGTCCTCGAAGTGAACGGCAGCGTCACCGGCCAGGCCGTCTACCCGGACGGGGTCGGGCGCGCCGGCATCATCGCCGAAGTGACCGGGACCACGGCGGCCGGCAGCCCGGCGCGCCACTACAGCGCCACCGACGCCAGCGGGGCCTTCACCCTGCGCGGCGTCAAGGTCGGCAGCTACACCCTGAACCTCACCGACCCGCTCGGGAGCGGCATGGGGCGGAAGTTCCTCACGGTGAACGGCCTGGAGGAGGTCGGCACCGTGATCCTCGACGCTGGGCCGCCGTCGGTTCGGACCATCACGCCGGTGCCCGGCGCCCTCAAGGTGGCGCTGGAGCAGGCCGTCGTCATCAGCTTCAGCGAGCCGATCCAGCCCGGCTCGGTGGGCGCCGCGTCGGTCGTCCTGAGCGACGACAGCGCGACGGTCGCCGGGACCCTGCTCACCGGCGACGGCAACACCACCGTCACCTTCACCCCGGTCAGCCCGCTCAGGGAGCAGACGGTCTACACGGTAAAGGTGTCCGGCATCACCGACAACCTGGACCGCCCGATGGCGAAGCCGTTCCTCGCCAGCTTCAGCACCCTCGACCTGACCCCCCCCGCCCTGCAGTCGGTCGACCCGGCCGCCGGGAGCAGCGGCGTGGCACTGGAGAGCGTGGTCCGGATCATGTACAACGAGCCGATCGACCCGGCCGCCTTCAGCGGCCCGGCCCTCACCCTGAGCCGGGGCGGGGCGCCGGTCGCCGGACGGGTCGACACCATCTTCGGCAACACCGGCCTGGTCTTCACCCCGACCTTTCCGCTGGTGGAAAACGGCGTCTACCAGGTGGAGCTGCGGCAGGCGACCGACCTCTCGGGGAACCGCCAAGAGCAGGGGCTCTCCCTGAGCTTCTCCGCCCTGGACCGCACGCCGCCGACCATCTCCGGCCTGACCCCCTCCAATGAGGGGACGGTGATCGAGGGGAGCATCGCCAGCGTCGCCGTCACCTTGGGCGCGGGGAGCGACGTCGCCTTCGTCGATTTCATGGTGAACGGCACCATCATCGCCACCGACCGGACCCTCGCCGACGGTTTCACCTTCAACATCCTCTCGGTGCCGTCGCTCGGCAAGCCGGGCGAGACCATCAGGATCAGCGCCGTGGCGACCGACACCTCGGGGAACCGCGGCAGCGCCGTCGATACCCTGTTCACCATCAGCGCCGACACGCCGCCGGCCGTGGCGATCACGGCGCCGGCAGACGGCGCCTCGTTCAAGACCGGGGAGCGGGTGAACGTCACCGTCTCCGCCGGCGACGACCTCGGGGTGAGCCTGATCGGCTACCAGGGGGTCGGGGGGGTCGCCCCGGCGGCGGGGACGGTCGATGTCGTCCCGGCGGCGACCGCGGCCACCCGGGATTTCGCCTTCTACGTCCCGGTCGACGCGCTCCCCGGCTCGACCATCACGGTCAACGCCACCGCGATCGACACCAAGGGAGAGCAGAGCAAGGCCCAGGCGGTCGCCATCACGGTTTTGGACGCCACGCCGCCGCAGGTGGCCTTCACCACCCCGGTCACCGGCGTCAAGGTGAAGCCGGGACAGCAGGTGAGCGCCGTGGTCTCCGCTGCCGACCCGGGCGGGATCGCCGCCCTCGAGTTCCGGGTCTCCGGCGGCACGGTGTACAGCGAGAACCGGAGCGTCGATCCGGCGCTGCCGGCCGTCGCCACCAGCTTCAGCTTCACCGTGTCCGCGGCGGCGAGCGCCCTGGAGACGGTGAAGCTCGACGTGGTCGCCATCGATCGCGCCGGCAACCGGAGCAGCGCGCACCAGGTGGTGCTCCCGGTCGCCGACACCAACAAGCCGCTGGTGACGCTCAGGACCCTCTCCGGTTCAACCGAGATGGTCCCCGGGCAGCAGCTGACCGTCGTCGTGGAGGGAAGCGACGAGATCGGTGTGGCGCGCCTCGAGCTGAGCGGCTCCGGCGCCTTCAGCTACCTCAACTCGACCGGGATCTCGCCGCCGCTCGGCAGCGCCCGGGCCGACTTCGCCATGGTCGTTCCCGGGAACCTCCCCGAGGGGGCGATCCTCAACCTGCAGGCGCTGGCGCAGGACATCTCCGGCAACCTGAGCCTGCCGGCCAGCCTGGTCCTCACCGGGCAGTCCCTGCCGGGGGTGACACTCCCCGCATCGCTGTTGCTGAACGCGGGGGACCAGAAGGTGATCGACCTGCAACTGACCGAGCCGGCCCCGGCCGGCGGCGCGACGGTCTCCCTCGTCAGCGCCAACGCCGGCATCGCCCTCGCCACCCCGACGGTCGTCTTCGCCGTCGGCGAGCGGAGCAGGCCGGTCACCGTCAGCGCCGTCAGCGGCGGGACGACCCAGCTGCGCGCCATGATCGGCGCCGTGGAGCGGGGCGCCATGACCGTGACCGTGACCGGCGGCATCGTCACCGGCACCGTCTACAACCCCTATCCCAACCCGGTGGCGGGCGCCGAGGTGGTGATCAACGGCTACTCCGTGGTGACCGACGGCACCGGCCGCTTCTCCATCTCCGGCATTGCCGGGCCGGTGGTCTCCTTCCGGGCCAACGACCCGCAGACCAAGCTCAAGGGGTACCTGTCGGCGGCCATGAACGCCGCGAACGGCTACCTGAAGGAGGTGCAGATCCAGCTGATTCCCGCCGCCGCCCTCTCCGGGACGGTGCGCAAAGCCGACGGCGTCGTCTTGGCCGGCGCCGGGGTGAAGGTCGAGGTGTACCGCTCGGGCGATCTCAGCGCCCCGATCGACACGGTCTTCAGCGACCAGGCGAGCCATTTCGAATTCCCGCTGCTCCAGATCGGCACCTACCAGGTGAACGCCGAGCTGGGTGGCGACAAGGGGAGGGGGGCGGCCGCCATCCTGCAAAGCGGCCTCGACGTCACCCTCCAGGTGAACTTCCTCGGCAAGGGGAGCATCACCGGCCAGGTGGTGGACGGCGCCGGTCTGCAGGTTGCCAATCCCGAGGTGCGCCTGGGGTCCTACTCGCTGTTCGGATCGGAACAGCGCCTGGCGAGCGGCCTTGGCGACGGCAGCTTCTCCTTCAGCGACATCTTCGTCGGGGACTTCTCCCTCTCCGCCAAGGACCCGGTGAGCCGGATGAGCGCCGGCGCCTCGGGCAAGATCGCCTCCGACCAGGAACAGGTCCAGGTAACCCTGCGCCTCGCCTCGGTCGGCTCCCTGACCGGCCTCGTGTACCGAAGCGACGGCAGCACCCCGGTGGCGGGGGCGACGGTGAGCGCCGGGAGCGCCGCGACGACGACCGACAGCCTGGGGAGCTACCTCCTGGAAGCGCTGCCGCTTGGCGTCTACACGGTGAGCGCCGACGACAGGGGGGCGAGGAGCCGGTCGAGCGCCCAGGTCTCGCTGCAGAGTCACGGCGAGATCCTGACCCGGAACCTGACCCTGCCGGGGCAGGGGAGCGTGGTGGTCAGCGTCGCCAACGCCGACGGCCCGGTTGACGGGGCCGATGTCATCCTTGGCGACGGCTATGGCAGCGTCACCCGGAAAACGGTGGCAGGAGTAGTGATCTTCAACCAGGTCCAGGCCGGCAGCATCACCCTCTACGCCTACTCAGGCGCCTCCGGCGTCGCCGGCGGCGGGAGCGTCACGGCAGGCGGCTCGGCCGAGTTCAGCCTCACCCTGCCGATGATCCAGGCACCGGCGGCGAGCATCATCGGCACGGTGTACGCCCCGGACGGCAAGACCCCCCTGGCCGGCATCACGGTTTCCGGCGGCCTCTGGCCGGTCACTACCGGCGCGGACGGGAGCTACCGGCTCGACAATCAGACCCTCCATAGCTACCAGCTTTCCTATGCCGACCAGACCGGCATGGTCCGGGCCAAGGCGGGCGGGATCGTGCTCGACGAGGACGGGGAGACCGTGCTGCGCGACGTCACCCTGGTCGGCTTGGGGTCGGTGAGCGGCCGGGTGCTGATGCCGGACGCCTCCAGCGCCGCCTCCATGCGGGTCTCGGTCCGGAGCCTCAATGCCGACTTCGGCAAGACCGCCACCGCCATCAGCGACGCCGCCGGCTACTACCTCGTGGAGCGGATGCCGGTCGGCCCGTTCACGGCGAGCGCCGGCGACGCGTCGCGCCAGCTCCTGGGCGAGGCGGCCGGCATGCTGAACGCCGACGGCGATACCGCCTCGGGCGACATGGTGCTGCAGAACAACGCCTTCACGCCGCCGCGCACCCTTCTGGACGGCAACCTCTACAGCTACGACATCCAGCAGGACGGCACCCTGAAGAACGGCCAGGGGAGCGTCTTCTCCCAGGCAAACGGCAAGGGGGGGGCCGCCCTCGAGCTGAGCGCCGGGGGGAGCGTGATCCCCTTCGACGGCGACCCGATCGCCACCCAGGAGGACGGCGCCAAGGAACTCGCCCTGCGCCAGCAGAACCTCTCCGGGCTGAACCTGACCCGGAAGGTGTACGTGCCGCAGGACGGCTACTTCGCCCGCTACCTGGAAATCCTCAGCAACCCGACCGAGGCGCCGGTCCGCATCGACCTCAGCATCAGGACCAGCTTCAGCGCCGACGGCGCGGCGCTGGTTGCCACTTCGAGCGGCGACAGCGAGCTCCGGATCGCCGATCCGGGGAGCCGCGACTACTTCGCCGTCGTCGACGACGGCAACCAGGCGCTTCCCCCAGCCGTGGCACTGGTCTGGGGCGGCAGCGGCGCCCTGGCGCCGGCCTCGGCGCAATTCAGCCCGGCAGCCGGCAGCCGCGCCAGCCTGCAGGTAAGCTGGCAGCCGCTGACCGTGCCGCCGGGAGAGACCCTCGCCCTGCTGCACTTCGCGGTGCAGGGGATCGGCCGGGACGGCGCCGAAGCGGCCGCCGAGCGGCTGGTCCAGCTCCCCCCCGAGGCGCTCTCGGGGCTGAGCGAGGCGGAGCTCGCCGCGATCGCCAACTTCGCCATGCCGGCGGACGGCAGCAGCCCGCTTGCCGCACTCCCCCCCCTGACCGGCGAGATCACCGGCCAGGTGCTCGCCAGTGACGGCCTGACCCCGGCCCCGGCCGGGACCCCGGTCGACATCGTGAGCGACCTGCCGATCTTCGCCAGGGGGTACCAGACCACCACCGACGCGAGCGGCATGTTCCGCTTCTCCTCCAACCTCTTCTCCGGGACGCCGAGCATCGGCATCCCGGCGGCGGGGTTCACCCTGAACTCCCGGGTCAGCCGGGGGGCGAGCGTGGCAGCGCCGCCGGCCGCGGGGAGCTTCGCCGCCGGTTCCAGCTCCACGGTGCGAAACGTGCTATTCAGCAACTCCGGGATCCTCTCCGGAAGCGTGCACTCCTCAGGCGGGCTGCCGCTTGCCGGGGTATCGCTGCGGATCGCCAGCGGCCCGTACAACGCCTCGGCGACCACCCCCGGCGACGGCGGCTTCCGCTTCGCCTTCCTGCCGCCGGGAAACTACGCCATCACCGCCGAGAAAGGGAGCAGCCAGGGGACGAGCGCCGTCGCGACCGAGGTGGCAGCGGTCAGCGCCGGCAGCCAGACCGAGAAGCAGCTCCTGTTCCCGGTGCTCGCCACCGTCACCGGCACGCTCAGGTCCGCCGACGGCGCCCCGGTGGGGGGCGTCACGCTGCAGCTTAGCGCCGCCGGCTTCCAGCGGAGCGCCGGCACCGACACTAGCGGCAGCGCCACCTTCTTCGAGGTCCCCCCCGGCAGCTACACGGCAAGCGCCAGCGATCCGGGTACCGGCCTCGGCGCGTCCCTCCCGGTGACCGTCAGCGACAGCGCAGCGGCGTTCACCCTCTCGTTCCCGAGCAGCGGGCGGCTCACCGGCAGCGTCTTCTTCGCCGACGGGGTCGTCCCGGCGGGCGGGGCGCTGGTCGAGGTGTTCGACGCGATCAGCGGGGTCCTCCTGAAAGCGGTCACCTCGGGGAGCGGCTTCGATACCGGCATCTTCGTGAGCGATGCGGCGTTCTTCCGGGTGCAGGCAAGCTTTGGCTACGCCAGCGCCGGCGGCAACCGCACTGCCCGGGCCGAGCGGGTCGTTGCCGGCTTCGGCGGCTCCAACGTCAACATCCCGGCGAGCCTGACCCTGCCGGTGAACCGGACCACCCTGCTCGCCCGCCTCCTTCTTGCGGACGGGAGCCGCTACCTGGGCGAGAGCCTCGGCATCGAGGCGAGAAGCAGCGGCGACGGCGCGCTGATCGCGACCTGCAGCAGCGGCACGGCGAGCGGCGAATGCTCGATGACCAACCTGGTGGCCGGCAGCGACGGCATCGCGGTCCGGGTGGTCGGCAGCGGCGGCACCCTGGCGGAAAAGGGGGCGAGCGTCGGCGCGAGCGGCGGCAGCACTGTGGTGGAGCTGACCGTGCCGGTAACGGCGGCGACCCTGCCGGCCACCCTGCACGACGGCAACGGCGCCCCCTACCTGATCGAGTCCGACGGGCGCCTCTCCGGCGGCCTCAACACCCTGTTCGAGACCGGCGCCGCCGGCAGCGGCGGCGCCGTGCTGGAACTCTCCTCCGGCGCCATGAGCGAGCGCTTCGCGGGGGGGACCGCTTCGGTTGCCGGCTCCGGCAACGGGCGCGAGCTGGCCCTGCGCCAGGACAACCTGGCCGGGCTCACCGTGATCCGGCGCATCGCCGTGCCGGCCGACGGCTATTTCGTGCGCTACCTCGACACCCTGATCAACACCGGGGCGACGCCGGTCACCCTGGAGGTGAAGCTCCGCAGCCAGCTGACCGCGAGCGCCGCACCGCTTCGGCTCGTCACCACCTCGAGCGGAGACAACGAGCTGCAGGGGGCGGGCGATCTCTGGGCCATGCTCGACGACGCCAGCGAGGCGGAGCCGTACCTGGCGCCGGCCGGCAACCTCCCCCCCGCTGCCGCCGTCTGGCAGGGGAGCGGGGCGCCGTTGAGCGCCACGGACGCCCTCTACCCGGCGTCCGGAGAACTCGTCACCAGCTGGGGGAGCGTCACGGTCCCGGCGGGGGGGAGCGTCAGCCTGCTCCATTTCCTGACCCAGCAGTCGAGCAGGAGCGGCGCGACCGCCTCGGCCGCGCGCCTGGCGCTCCTGCCGCCCGAGGCCCTGGCCGGCCTGAGCAGTGCCGACCGCTCCGGGATCCGGAACTTCGTCCTCCCCGCCGACGGCCAGAGCGCGCTCGCGCCGCTCCCCGCCCTGGACGGCACGGTGAGCGGCAGGGTGATCGCCAGGGACGGCGTCACCCTGGCGCCGACCGGCTCCCCGGTCTCCTTCAAGAGCGACAGCCCGTACTTCGGCCGGACCTACCCAAGCGTTACCGATGACGCCGGCGCCTTCTCGTTCCAGAGCGCCCCCGACCAGGGCGCCGCCACGGTCGGCATCGCGCGCGAATCCTATCAACTGAACGCCAGCGTCACCTTTGGCAGCGTCACCGTCCCGGCCACGGCGGCCGGGCAATTCAGCCCGGGGGTCGCCCTCTCCCTGCGCGACGTCTTTTTCACCCTGGTGCCGAAGATCGTCACGCTGGTCCCAAGCCAGCTCTTTGCCAACCAGTCGCCGGTCACCATCCAGCTGACCGGGGAGAACTTCACCGCAAGCTCCGAGGTCCAGCTGGAGGGGGCGCCCCTTGCCACCCAGTTCATCTCCGCCACCGCCCTGAGCGCCACGGTGCCGATGCAGCCGCTGGCCGGGGCGAGGGGGGTCAGCGTCAGGAACCCCGACCCGGTGAACCCGGGGAGCTTCGTCACCTCGGCCGCCACCACCCTGACCGTGGTGCTGCCGCAGTTCGCACTCGCCCCGAACCCGCTTTCCATCAGGCAGCGGGAGAGCGGCAGCGTCACCATCACCATCCCGTTCCCGGCCCCGGCCGGCGGGGTGAGCGCGCTCCTTACCAGCACCGATCCGGCGGCCGCCTCCGTGCCGGAGACGGTGGCGATTCCCGAGGGCGCCAGCTCCGCCAGCTTCACGGTCGCCGCCCCTGATACCGTCCAGAACCGCGACGCGGCGCTTTCCGTCCATGCGAACCAGAACAACTGGCTCGGCAGTTCGATCCAGGTCACGGTCCGGCCGGAGCCGACGGTCAACCTGACCCCGACCTCGATCCTCTCCGGACAGGGGTTCTCCTTCTTCCTGACCGTCTCCCTGACCGACCCGGCCCCGGCGGGAGGGTTGACGGTCGCCCTCTCCGCCAGCACCCTCAACGTGGTGAGCTTCCCGGCAGCGATCACCGTTCCCGCCGGTGCCACCCAGGGGCAGGTGACGGTGCTCAACACCGGCACCGGAAGCACCGTG
>Ga0209212_1002923_pt1 | contig 23417 bp, 18 predicted proteins | sample RifGroC2_FD_183996 | JGI IMG/M metagenome (GOLD analysis project Ga0209212, IMG submission 183996) | Groundwater microbial communities from Rifle, Colorado, USA - Groundwater C2 (SPAdes) (version 2) | ecosystem: Environmental > Aquatic > Deep subsurface > Groundwater | place: Rifle, Colorado... | reverse complement strand
TGCAGCACCCGGAACATGCCGGGGTAGTCGGGCTCGGAGGCGTAGACGTTCTTGCCGCGCGCCTTCTCCATCAGCTCGCCGAAGTACAGGATCGCCTTGAGGATGGTCCAGTCGGCCACCAGGTAGCGCTGGTCGGCACTGAGGTACTTGAGGACATTGGCCTCGGGGACGTAGCCCAGCTTGATCTGCACCGGCCGGTTCTGCAGGTGGGACGCGAACGGCACTACTATCAGCAGGTAGCCGCACAGGCAGACCAGGGCGGTGACGTGGACCACTCTCACGTGATCTCTCTCCGGGAGAAGAGCCAGGTCGCCAGCGCCAGCAGGAATCCGGCATAGACCACGAAGTAGCCCAGGGCATATAGGGCGTGGACGGCGTCGAAGGGGATCGGGTAGGTGGCCTGCAGCTTGAAGTCGAAGGCGCCGAAGTTGGGGATGACGAAATAGGCCGCCTTGGCCACCACGCGACTGACGGCGGGCATCTTGGCGCCATGCGCGGAGTTGACGAAGTCGTAGACCTCCTGCGAGGCGGAGCCTGCCAGGAAGGCGGCCAGGGTGGTGAAAAAGGGCATGAAGAACGAGGTGGACACCGTGGTCACCACGAGGGCGAAGGCGGCCAGGAGCAGGTACTTGAGGAGATCCATGGCGACCGCCAGCGCGATCATCTCCCAGCGCACCGGCACCGCGGAGGGGTAGATGGCTGCGGTGATCCAGATGGCGAGCGCGGAACAGATCGTGGCGATCAGGGCGCTGCCGGCCATGAACAGGGTGAGGCTGAAGAATTTGGCCATCAGGTAGCTCCCCCGGTCCTTGGGGAGGGAGAGCACGGCGAAGGTGTAGCGGCGCTCGATGTCGCGCCAGATCATGGTGCTTCCCAGAAGCAGGGAAAAGACCAGCAGGATGAACGAGATGCAGGAGAGCGAGAGGGTGACGGCGAGTTCCTGGCTCTGACGCATGGAGAAGGAACTGATCACCGGCACCAGCATGATCATAAGCAGGGACACGGCCAAAAGCGCCTGGAAGGTACGGTCCCGCAGGATCCAGCGAAGGTTCAGCGCCAAAAGGGGATACATGTCAAGCCTCTCGAAAGATAATCAAAAAAGGGTGCGCGAACGCACCCTTTTTTTGCAGCAAAAACGTTCGCCCCCCTTGGTTACAAGGTGGTGTAACCTCCGGCCACGGTGGAATCGGTCGGGGTGGACGGGGCGTCGGTTGCGGTGCCGCCATTGGTATCGCCGGGGGTGACGGTCTTGTAGGCAATGCCGCCGAAAGCGGAGCTGGTCCAGTACTCTTTGTCGCCCGCAGCGTGGGCGGCGACGGCGGCCCATGCGGTACCGGCAGCGTTGCCGATGTAGGCGGCCTTCACCTTGTTGGTGGGGTTGAAGCCTGCGATGGTGGGAACAAGGGCAGAACTGTTGGAGATTGCGAAGGCACTGGCTGCCGACAGGGCCAAGGCCGCCAGGGCAAGGATGACGATCATCTTCTTTTTCATATCAGGTATCCTCCGATAAAGGTCTTTTACGTTACGTGATCGAGCTCTGCTTCAGGTTAGGGATACGCGGAATTGTCGGCGTAGTAGGACTCCATGGCGGTCTTGAAGTTCTTCAGGTCGCTCTGGGCGGCGGCGTTGTAGCCCCTGATGCGGTATGCTGCGAACTGCGGAATCGCGATGGCGGCCAGGATGCCGATGATCGCCACGACGATCAGCAGCTCGATCAGGGTGAAACCTTTTTTGCTCCTGAGTTTTGCTAACATAGATTTTTCTCCTTTCGGTTTATTGCCTGCAGAGGCAGCTCTGTCTCAATCCGGGTACTCTAAAGCAAAAGCAGTACCAAGAACCGGCTGCGGCGCAACCCCCCGAATTAGCGGAACTAGCGCCCCGAGGCACCGAGAGGCTTATCATGAAAAAGGGACGTAAAGCGTCAGCACTGACAAATATCGTCACTTCCGGGTACCGAGAAACGTCCGCAGGAGGCTCAGGGATAGCTGGAGTTGTTGGCGTAATACAACTCCATGGCGGCCTTGAAGTTCCTCAACGATTCGATGGCGGCCGCGTTGTGACATTTCACGCGGTACGAGTGGTACTGGACCCCTCCGATACTGGCCAGGATGCCTATGACGGCCACCACGATCAATAGCTCGACCAGGGTGAAGCCTGGTGCTCTTTTCTTCCCAACCACCATCGACGCAACTCCCTTGACTACCGTTCGCCACCCGGTTCGACCGGAACAGCCGAAAAACTCCCGTAAGCTTCGTGTTACTGTTCCTCGTCCATGCCGAACTTGGCCAGGCGGTAGCGGAAGGAGCGGAAGGTCATGCCCAAAAGGGCCGCCGCCTTCTTCTTGATGCCGCCGCTCTTCTCCAGGGCCTGCACCAGGAGCCTGTGCTCCAGGGTGTCCAGGTAGGCCTGCAGATCGAGCCCCCCCTCGGGAATCTCCAGCTCTCCTGCCGGAGCGTGAGGAACCCGGTACTCGCGCACGCCGGCCGGCAGGCAGTCCAGGGTGATGACCCGGCTCCCCAGGACCACGCAACGCTCCACCAGATTCTCCAGTTCGCGCACGTTCCCCGGGAAGGGGTAGTTCAAAAGGGCCTTCATGGCATCGGGGGTGACGATCTCGCCGGAGCCGGACCAGAGGGAGAATTTCTTGTAGAAGTGCTCGATCAGAAGCGGGATGTCTTCCACCCTTTCCTTGAGCGAGGGCATCCTGATCTGGACCACGTCGAGGCGGTAGAACAGGTCCTCGCGGAAGCTTCCCTCCCGGACCAGCTCCTCCAGATTCCGGTTCGAGGCCGCCACGATGCGCACGTCGGCCTTGAGCGAGCTACCTCCTCCCACCCGGCGGAACTCGCGCTCCTGGAGCACCCGCAAGAGCTTGGCCTGCAAAAGCAGCGGCACCTCGCCGATCTCGTCCAGGAACAGGGTCCCCCCTTCGGCCTGCTCGAAGAGCCCGGGGCGGTCCGAAAAGGCGCCGGTGAAGGAGCCCCTGGTGTGGCCGAAGAGCTCGCTCTCCATCAGGGTGTCGGGGATGGCGCCGCAGTTCACCGCCACGAAGGGGGCGCCGCGACGCGGGCTGTTGTAGTGGATCGCCTTGGCGGCCAGCTCCTTGCCGGTACCGCTCTCCCCCATGATCAGTATGTTGGCCATGCTTTCGGCGACCTTGCCGATCAGGTCGTAGACCTCGCGCATCTCCTTGCTCTTGCCGATCAGGCCGGCAAAGCTGAAGCGCTCCATCACCTCGGCCTTGAGCCTCTTGTTCTCCTCGACCAGGCTGCGCTTCTCCAGCGCCTTCCGGACCAGGACCTTGACCTCTTCCACCTTGAAGGGCTTGGCGATGTAGTCGTAGGCCCCAAGCTTCATCGCCTCGACCGCCTGCTCCGCGGTGGTGAAGGCGGTGATCATCAAGACCGCGGTCTCCGGGGCCTGGGTCTTGATCCGGGCCAGGAGCTCGATGCCCCCCAGGCCGGGCATGCTGACGTCCGAGATCACCAGCTCGAAGCGCTCGCCGTCCATCAGGCGCAGCGCCTCCTCGGCGCTCTCAGCCAGGGCGACCCGGTATCCCTCCCCCTCCAGCAGGATGCCGAGGAACTCCCGCATGCTCAATTCGTCGTCGACAACAAGAATCCTGGTACTCATGCAACCTCGCCTGTGAAAGATGCTGTCGTAATCGATTTCCCTCAGCCTTCAGCCTTCAGCCTTCAGCCCGCGTCTCCGCCGGCAGGAACAAGGTGACCGTGGTCCCCTCCCCCTCCAGGCTGGATACCGTGATGCGGCCGCCGTGGGTCTCCACGATGCGGTACACGGTCGCCAGCCCCAACCCGGTGCCCCCCTTCTTGGTGGTGAAGAACGGCTCGAAGACCCGCTTCACCTGGGCGCCGCTCATCCCGGAGCCGGTATCCCTGACGCTGATGCGGACCTGGTCCGGATCGCCCGCGCCACTCCCCTGCCCGCGCAGCAGTGCCGCCTCGATCTCGATCACCCCGTCGCCGGAGATCGCCTCGGCGCCGTTCACCAGCAGGTTCCAGAAGATCTGCGAGCACTGGTCCTTGTCGAACACCACCACCAGCCCCTCGGGAACCCGGTTCTCGACCCGGACCCCCTCCAGGCGCGGGTCCGTGGAGAGCAGGGAGCAGAGGTCGGCAATGACCCGGCGCAGATTGAGGGCCACCTTGTTGGGCTGGGTCGGCTTGGCGTAGAACAGGAAATCGCGCAACAGCCCGTCCAAGCGGTCGGTCTCCCTCAGGATGATGGAGAAAAGACGCCGGTCCTTCTCGTCGGCCCACTCCCTGAGCGCCACGAGCTGCACCGAGCCGCTGATGGCGGCCAGCGGGTTCCTGATCTCGTGCGCCATCCGGGCCGAGAGCTCCCCGACCGCTGCCAGCCGGTCGGCGCGCTTCAACTCCCCCTCCATGCGCCGCATCTGGGTCAGGTCGTGCAGGTCGACCACGGCCCCGGCCGGCTCCCCCTCCTGCCCGGTCAGGGGGACCGACTTGAAGGAGAGGAGCATCGGCTCGCCGTCCGCCCCGGTATACTGGAACTCCCCCTGCAGCGGCCGGCAGAACTCGGATTCGAAGCGGGCCAGGCCGGGAATCACCTCGGCAAGGGGGTGGTCGTAGGCGTCCGTCTGCAGGATTCCGGTCAAAAGCTCGGCATAGCGGTTGAAGACCCGGATCCTCCCCTCCTGGTTCACGGTGAGCAGCCCGCTGTCGATGGTGGAGACGATGGAACTGTTCAGCCGCTCCAGCTCCTGGTAGTCGATCGCCTTCTCCTGGAGGGCGCTCTCCGAGAGCCGGGCCCGCTCCGCCAGGCTGCCGGCCAGATAGGCGGTCAGCAGGAAGAAGGCCGAGTAGAGGAAGATCAGGTAGAAGATGTAGCCGGCGCCGTACTGCTGCGCCGGCACCGGGCTCACCCCGAGCGGGGCTAGCTTGCCGTAGTACTGGAAATCCAGGATGGCGCCGTAGAGTATGACGCACAGGGAGGCGGTGTAGTAGGCCTCGGAGCGCGACAGCAGGGTGCTGGCGCTGATGATGGAGAGGAAGTAGAGAAAGGCGTAGGGCGAATTGACGCAGCCGGTCACCAGGATCAGCGTGGTCACCAGGAACACGTCCCAGACGATCTGGGCGTAAATGATGGTGCGGAACTGCCGGGAATACCTCAGGGCCACCAGCGACAGCAGCGAGAACAGGTAAGTGGCCAGCACCAGGCGGGCCAGCACCGCCAGCCCCCCCTCCGCTGCTGCCTCCTGCCTGCCGAAGATGATGATCGCGGCGAGCAGCCCCGAGATCACCAGTACCCGCAGCAGGATGAACCAGACGATCCTCTTGCGATCCAGCATCCAGTTAGGCGCCGACCGCACTGGCCAGCTTGAAGATCGGCAGGTACATGGCGACGACCAGGCCGCCGACCGTGGTCCCCAGGAACACCATGAGCAGCGGCTCCATCATGGCGGTCATGTTGCTCACGGCGTCGTCCACCTCGTCGTCGTAGAAGTCGGCGATCTTGTTCAGCATGGCGTCCATGGCGCCGGTCGCCTCGCCTACCGAGATCATCTGCACCACCATGGGCGGGAAGACCCCGCACTCGGCCAAAGGCTCGGCGATGGTCTTGCCTTCCGAGATGGACTGGCGCACCTTGTAGATCGCCTCTTCCACGATCTTGTTGCCGGCGGTCTTGGCGACGATGTCCAGGCCGTCCATGATCGGGACGCCGCTGGAGATCATGGTCCCCAGGGTCCTGGTGAATTTCGCCACCGAGACCTTGCGCACCAGGGGGCCGATGACCGGGGCGTTCAGGGCCATGCGGTCGATGTTCTTCCTGCCGGCCGGGGTGTTGTAGTACTTGCCGATCAGGAACTTGATGCCGAAGGCGGCGCCGATGATCACCAGGATGTACTTGGTCAGGAAGTCGCTGAGCGCGATGACCAGGCGGGTCGGCGCGGGGAGCTCGCCGCCGAAGTCGGCGAACATCTTGGCGAAGGTCGGGATGACGAACACCAGGATCACCCCCACCACCACCACGGCGATGGACATGATGGTGATCGGGTAGACCATGGCCCCCTTGACCTGCTTCTTGAGCTTCATGGCCTTTTCGATGTAGGCCGCCAGACGGTTCAGGATGGTGTCCAGGATACCGCCGACCTCGCCGGCCGCCACCAGGTTCACGTAGAGCTGGTCGAAGGCCGCGGGGTGCTTGCCCAGTGCGTCGGCGAAGGTGGAGCCGCTCTCCACGCTCTCCTTCACCTTGACCAGGATGTTCTTGAAGGTCGGGTTCTCCTGCTGGCCCGAGAGGATGTCGAGGCACTGCACCAGGGGGAGGCCCGAGTCGATCATGGTGGCGAACTGCCGGGTGAAGACCACGAGCTCCTTGGTCTGGATCTTCTTCGCCCCCAGGCCGGGGAGCTTGAGCTCCATGCTGAAGCCCTTCCCCTGTTCCTTGACGGTGATGCCGGTAAAGCCGTACCTCTTGAGCTGCGCCTCCACCTGGGCGACGTTGGCGGCCTCCATCACCCCTTTCTGGGTGCTCCCCGCCTTGCTCCTGGCTTCCCAACTGAATTTGGCCATGTTATTAACTCCTTTCCCGAGCAATCCGGGTATGGCTTAAAACTATCTCATCGGGCGCCTGGGCTGCCCCTGGAGCGCGGCGCCCGGGGCCAGCATCTGCTTGAGCTCGTCCGGCTCGGGCGAGCGCCCCAGGGCGTCGTCCACGCTGATCAAACGCTTGGCGAGCAGCTGCATCAGGCACTGGTTCATGGTCTGCATGCCGAACTTGTCCTGCCCCACCTGCATCTGCGAGTAGATCTGGTGCACCTTGTCCTCGCGGATCAGGTTCCTGATGGCGGGGTTGGGGACCATGACCTCCAGGGCCAGCGCCCGGCCGCCCGAGTTGAGCCTGGGGATCAGGGTCTGGGACAGCACCCCCTCCAGGACGAAGGAGAGCTGGGTCCTGACCTGGGTCTGCTGGTAGGGGGGGAAGACGTCTATGATCCTGTTCATGGTCTGGGCGCAGGAGTTGGTGTGCAGCGTGGCGAAGCAGAGGTGGCCGGTCTCGGCCAGGGTGAGCGCCGCCTCGATGGTCTCCAGGTCCCTCAGCTCGCCGATCAGCACCACGTCCGGGTCCTGCCTGAGCACGTACTTGAGCGCGTGCTTGAAACTCTTGGTGTCGGCGCCGACCTCGCGCTGGTTCACGATGCACCCCTTATGCGGGTGCAGGTACTCGATGGGGTCCTCGACCGTGACGATGTGGTCGTGGCGGTCGGTGTTGATCCGGTCGATGATCGAGGCGAGCGTGGTCGACTTGCCGGAGCCGGTCGGGCCGGTGACCAGGACCAGGCCGCGCGGCTTCTCGCACAGGGCCTTGACGATCGGGGGGAGCCCCAGTTCCTCGAAGGTCAGGATCTTGTAGGGGATCACCCTGAACACGCCGGCCACCGCGCCGCGCTGCACGAAGATGTTCCCCCTGAAGCGGGACAGCCCCTTGACGCCGAAGGAGAGGTCGAGCTCGTTCTCCTCCTCGAACTTGTGCTTTTGCGAGTCGGTCAGGATGCTGTAGCAAAGCTGCTTGGTCTCGATCGGGGTGAGCGGCGGGATGTCCATCGGCGTGAGCTTCCCGTCGATGCGGATCTGCGGCGAGGTGTTGGTGGTGATATGCAGGTCGGAACCGCCCCGCTCCACCAGGTCCTTGAGCAGTTGATGAAAGTTGATCATGAATACCTCTGGTTAGTCGTCGGCGATGGTGACCCTGAGCACCTCTTCGAAGGAGGTGACCCCCTCGATCAGTTTGGTGAGCCCCGACTGGCGCATGGTCTTGATCCCCAGGCGCATCGATTCCCTCTTGATCTCGGCGGTGTTGGCGCCGTTTAGGATGAGCTCCCGGATCGGCTCCAGCATCGGCATGACCTGGTAGAAGCCCACCCTCCCCTTGTAGCCGGTGCCGTTGCACTTGGGACAGCCGGCCCCCTTGTAGCAGGTGACCGAGGCCGCCTCCGCCGGGGGGAGCCCCGCGTCCACCAGCGCCTGGACCGGGATCTCCTCGGGGACCTTGCACTCGGCGCAGACCCGGCGCGCCAGCCTCTGCGCCGTGATCAGGTTCACGGCAGAGGCCACCAGAAAGGGCTCGATTCCCATGTTCAAGAGCCGGTTGATGGTGGAGGGGGCGTCGTTGGTGTGCAGCGTTGAGAGCACCAGGTGGCCGGTCAGGGCCGCCTTGACCCCGATCTCGGCGGTCTCGAAGTCGCGGATCTCGCCGATCATGATGATGTCCGGGTCCTGGCGCAGGAAGGCCCGCAGCGCCGCGGCGAAGTTGAGGCCGATATCCTCGTGCATCTGCACCTGGTTGATGCCGGCGAAGTTGAACTCGACCGGGTCCTCGGCGGTGGAGATGTTCTCGGTCACCTTGTTCAGCTCGGAGAGCGCCGAGTAGAGCGAGACCGTCTTGCCGGAGCCGGTCGGGCCGGTGACCAGCACCATGCCGAAGGGCTTGTGGATCTCCTTCTGGAAGGAGGCCAGCGCCTCGGGCTCGTACCCCAGCTTGGTCATGTCGAGCTGCAGGTTCGACTTGTCCAAAAGCCGCATGACGATCTTTTCGCCGAACAGGGTGGGGAGCACCGAGACCCGGAAGTCCATGTCCTTGCCCCCCCCGAGCTTAATCTTGATGCGCCCGTCCTGGGGGAGCCTGCGCTCGGCGATGTCCAGCTCGCTCATGATCTTGATGCGCGAGGTGATGGCGTTTTTCAGCTTCATGGGAGGCTTCATCACCTCGTACAGGATGCCGTCGATGCGGTAGCGCACCCGGAAGCTTCCACCGGCGCGTCCTCGGTGGCGCGCTCCAGCGACCCCAGGTCGACCTCGTCCTCTTCGCCCAGGACCTCGAACTCCTCCATGTTGTCCAGGTCGTTCATCACGTCGGCCAGGGAGGCGCTCTGGTCGTAGAGCTTGTCGATGGCGGTCTTGATCGAACTCTCCGCCACCACCACGACCTCGACGTTGTAGCCGGTCATGAACTTGATGTCGTCGATGGCGAAGATGTTGGAGGGATCGCTCATGGCGATGATCAGGGTGGAGCCGGCCCGGTTCACCGGGACGATCTGGTACTTGTGCGCCACCTCGGCGGGGATGATCTTGATGACTGCGGGCTCGACCTCGTAGTCGGCCAGATTTATGGTGGGAACGCCGTACTGCTTGGAGAGGAACGAGGTGAGGTCCGCCTCGCTGATCAGTGAGTCCCGGACCAGGATCGATCCCAGACGCAGCTGTCCCCCTGCGGCCTTTTGCTCGGCGAGCGCGGCCTTGAGCTGCTCTTTGCTGATCAGGTTGTTTGAGACCAGCAGTTCGCCCAGTCTGCTTACGTGCATATAAACCTCAAGGAGGTGCTGAATAACCTGTGAATGGTATTTTGTAATCGCAATGTTGTCAAGGTTTACCTTAGCCCCGGCGCGGGCGCGCCCCGCCCCGGGTCAGGAGTCACCCCCGCCCCTGGGAGAGCAGCGTCTCCAGAGCGTTGGCCGCCTGACAGCCCCAGCTCCAGGGAGGTCAGCGCACCCCGTAGCTGGTCAGGATCTGGTTCATCTGGGGCGCGAGCTCCGGCATGATGCGCACCGCCTGCTCCAGTTCCCTGAGCGCTTGCCCCTTGAACCCGATCTGCGCCAGGGTCTCGCCCATCTCGAGGCCGGCGTAGGCGTAGATCATGATCGCCTTGCCGGTGTCCAGGTCGCGGAAGAACATGCCGTTGTCCCCCAGGATGCCGCGCATGGAGTAGATCTGCCAGATGCCGGTGTCGGGCGGGACCCTCGGCGCCCCGGAAGGCTCCAGCCGGTAGCAGATGCCGCGCTGCTGCACGGTATACCCCTCAAGGGGGACCGAGTGCCTGGTGGAGAAGTCGACGAAGACCGGCCTAAGCGGGTACTGTTCCTGGATGGAGAGGAAAAGGGAGGTCTCCGCCGCGAGCTGCCCGGGGGGGATGTCGCGCAACTGGCTGTTGGCGAACAGGGTGGGCATGGTGTCCAGGTACCAGTCGAACACCAGGTGCGGCGTATGGGGCAGATGGAGGTCGTCCCTCATGCGCTCCACCCCCTGCAGGTACCAGAACGGGAAGGCGCCGCTGTCCCCCCAGGTGTACATCACCGCCCCCTGGGGCAGGGTCCTCAGGGTGTTCGAGGCGTAGTCGAAGGCGATATAGTTCTCGTGCTGGTCGTTCTCCCGGTAGTTGAGCAGGCAGACCGCGACCGGCAGCAGGAAGAGCAGCGCCAGAAGCGCGCAGCCGGGGGCGGGCCGGGTCAGCAGCGAGGCCGGCACCCTGCGGGCCAGCTCCCTGAGCGCCGCGAAAAGCCCGACCGCGATGAACACCGCGCTCAACAGGTACAGGGGGGTGAAGAACTCCTCGGTCAGAAAGATCAGGCCGAGCGGGGTGTTGAAGTACCCCACGATGATGAGCAGGAAGGAGAACACCGCGATCAGGTAGGCGAACACCAGGTCCCGCTTCTTGACCAGGAAGGCCGCCAGCCCGACGATCAGCAGCAAAAGCCCCGCCAGGGTGAACTCGAAGGGAATGTTGAAGGCGTTCACCTGGGCCCAGAGCAGATCCAGGTCGCGCACCGGCTTCTCGGTGGGATACCCCTTCCTGAGCATGTTCCAGAGGAACTGGGTCAGGTTCTTGGAGTCGCCCCAGTTGAGCAAAGGCTTTTGCAGCGAGCGCACGATCAGGTGCAGCTGGATGGCGAAGCCGAGCAGGCCGAAGGCGAGCGCGATCAGGAACTCCTTGACCCGGAAGACGACGCGCCGGTCGGCGGAAATGAGCAGGTAGGCGTAGCTCGGTATCATGAGCACCATGATCTGGTGCGCGCCGGTGCCCAGGCCGCAGAGGAAGGCGCCCAGGTAGACGTAAGCCGGGCGCTCCTCTCCCGCGCGGTAGCTGTCGCGCCAGAGCAGCATCAGGTAGAAGATGACGGCGCAGATGAAGGCGAGCAGCGGGTAAGGCTTGTCGTGGTTGGACTGCAGCCAGAGCCTCGGGGTGCAGGCGAAGGTGACCGCGGCGCTTAGGCCGACCAGTTGCCTGGCGAGCCGGCCGAAGCGCTCCCCGCCGGGGAATTCCTCGTCGCGCAAAAGGTGCAGGACCAGGAGGTAGACGCCGTAGCAGGCGAGCCCCGCGGAGATCGCGGTGGCGATGTTGACCCGGAAGGCGACGCTGCCGAAGGGGAGGAAGGTGAAGGGCTTGCCGTAATTGACGAAAAGGGGGTATCCCGGCGAATGGGCCACGCCCAGCGAAGAGATGGCGGTGATGAACTCGCCGCTGTCGAAGAAGGTAACGCTGGGGGCAAGGGTCAAAAGGTAGATGAACAGGGGGAGGACGAACGCCATGATGGCGCAGGGATCCAGCCTCCTCAAGTTACCGGTAAGATTCACGCAGGCGCTCCTGACTCTTTTGATGCACTCAATTTTTTAAGCGACAGCTTGTCGCGCCAAAGGCAGTAAAGGCCTGCGGCGATCACCGGGAAGAAGCTCATGCCGTGCATCACCAGGGCGATGCTGAGCGCCTTCTCGCTGCCGATTTCGAAAGCCGACAGGGCGGTGACGCAGGCGAAGTGGTAGGTTCCCACGTACCCCGGGGAGGCGGGGACCATCACGGCGAAGACCAGGAACACCATGATGAACATGGAACCGGAGATGGGGAGCAGCACCCCGAAGGAGCGCAGCATCAGGTCCACCGGCCAGATGGCGCTGGCCCAGATCAAAAGCGAACTGACCACGATCCCGGCGATCCCCGCGGGGTGGCAGGGGATGCGGATCCCGGAAACGAAGCTGCGCATCTGGTCGGCCACCTTGCCGGCGAAGCTGGCCGAGAGCGGCGCCAGCACCAGGGAGACCAGCCGGACCGTCCAGTCGGTACGGCTTCTCAAAAGCACCAGGAAGGCGATCACGCCGAGGTAAAGCGCGAAGGTGACGTAGCCGCCGGTCACGAGCCCCTGCTGGATCCCTTCCATCCCGGCCGGCAGACGGATGGTGAAGAAAGTGATCAAAAGCACGAGCAGGACGGTGAAGCCGTCGCAGAGCCGGTCCACCACCAGCGAGGCGAAGACGGCGCTGGTGCCGATCCCCTCCTTCTGCCCCAGCGAGTAGGCGCGGATGAACTCGCCCAGCCGGGCCGGCAGGAGGTTGTTGGCCATGTAGCCGATCAGGGTGGAAGGGAACAGGTTGGAGAGCCGGGTCCTTTTGATCGGCGCCAGGAGGAACTTCCAGCGCACCGCCCTCAGGTAGTAACTTACGAAGGTAAGCAAAAGTGCCGGGGGGATGAAGCGGTAGTCCAGCTCCGCGAAGGCCGCGGCCAGCTTGTCGAATTCGATCTTCCTGAAGAGCAGGAAGAGAAAAAAGGCGCTGATGGCGATCCCGACCCACAGCTTCATGTCAGGTTTTTGCTTGGGCAAAAAAGGCTCCTACATAAAATGTTCTACGTCTACGTCTAAGTCTTCCCTTCAGCCTTCACCCTTCAGCCTCGACCGACACATCCTTCAATATCTCCTTGCAGCGCGCCACGTCGGCCGCGATCGCCTCCTTGAGCGCCTCCTGGCTGGGAAAGCGCCGCTCGCCGCGCAACCTCTCGATGAAGATCAGGGTCAGCTCCGAGCCGTACAGTTCGGCGTCGAAGTCGAAGAGAAAAACCTCCAGCGAGAGCTGGCCGTTACCGAAGGTGGGATTCGTCCCGATGTTGCAGGCGCCGTCGTAAAGCGCGCCTCCCAGACGCGCCTTGACCGCGTAGACGCCGGCGGCGGGCAGAAGCTCCTTCTCGGTCGCCAGGTTGGCGGTGGGAAAGCCCAAGCCCCGGCCGCGCTGGTGGCCGTGCACCACGGTGCCGGTGATGGAGTAGTGGCGTCCCAGTACCGAGACCACCCCCTTCACGTCCCCCTCGCCCACCAGGGTCCTTACCGCAGTGGAGCTGTAGACTATGCCGCGCCCGGATATGGGCTGGAGCAGCTCGACCTGGTAGCCGAAGCGCTCGCCCAGTTGACGCAGCAACTGCACGTTTCCTTCCCTGCCGCGGCCGAAGGCGTAGTCGTAGCCGATCACCAGGCTTTCCATGCCGATGGCGCCGACCAGGATCCGCTCCACGAAATCACTGGCCGCAATGGAGGCGAAGGCGAAGTCGAAGGGGATCTCCAGCAGATAGTCGATCCCCGATCCCTCGATCAGGGACCGCTTCTCCCTGGGGGTGGTGATCAGTTTCAAGCCGGTGCCGGGAGAGATGACCTGCAGGGGGTGCGGCGCGAAGGTGATCACCACGGAGACCCCGTCCTGGGCCCGGGCCAGTTCGCACACGCGCCGGAAGATTTCGCGATGCCCCAGGTGTACCCCGTCGAAGTTGCCGATGGTTACCGCCGGGTGGCGCAACTTCTCCTTGATCTCTGAAATGTTACGAAAAATCACCATGGTGCTGGGGATATCCTCAAGCCTCGCAGGAGGCTTCAGCCTCCGCCGGGGGGGCCACTTTCTTCTTGCCGAATATCAGCGCCACCCAGACACTCACCTCGTACATGAGATAAAGCGGGATCATGATGACGAACATGGTGATCAGGTCGGCGTGGAAAGCGGCGACGATCGAGCTCGCCAGGAGAGCGTACTTGCGGCGCTCGGCCAGCATGCGGTAGTTGACGATCCCGAAGCGGGACAGCAAAAGCGCCAGTACCGGGAGTTCGAAGATCAGGCCGAACATGAGGATCAGCCTGAGGCAGAAGTTTATGTAGGCCGAGATGTTGAACCAACTCTGCAGCCCTGCCGCCTCATAGGAGAGCGAGAAGTTGATGATCACCGGCCAGATGATGACCAGGAAGAACATGGCGCCGACGCAAAAGGCGAGTGAGGCCACCGTCACGAAGGGGATCACGTACCTCCTCTCCTTTCGGGTCAGCCCGGGCGCCACGAAGAGCCAGAGCTGGTGAAACAGGACCGGAAGCACCAGGACCAGGCCGGCCAGCATGGAGATCTTGCACTGCACGAAGAACGGCTCAAGCGGCGCGCTGTAGTTAAGAAGACGCGGCTTCTGCACCACGTCGTGCTGCTCGCCCAGCTTGTAGCGCTGGTAGGCGTCCGGGTAGCGCTTCTTGAGCTCGTCGTAAACCTTGATCTTGACGTCGGTCAGGTAGGTCTTGCCGGTGAGGGGCTTCTCGACGAAACTGAGGAGGTCGTTGGAGAAGTTCCACGCCACCCCCATGCCTACGATGATGGCGAAGACACAGACAATGAGCCGCTTCCGGAGCTCGACCAGGTGCTCCATGAAGGGGAGGATTTTTTCGTCGGCCATTCGGTGCGATTCTCCTAATGAAACCTGCTTTGAGCTAAATTAATTTTATACCACAGCGGCCAAAGTCAGCGCAACTGCTTTCAGCGCCGCTTCTGCTTGGGCACCAAAGCTTAAACCATGTCCCCCCTCCCCTTGGGGGGGAAGGAGCCACCTGCAGAGGAGCGGGCAGCTTCACCCACCCCCCTGCCCCCTCCCGTCAAGGGAGGGGGGGAAAGGCGAAGGAGATCGTAACTGCTTAACGCTTTTTCTGCTTGGGGCGCTTCCCCCTGATGGGGATGACGGGATACTCCTCCCCGGCCTGGGCCGGGGGCGCCGCCGCACCCCTCTCCTGGGAACTGACCAGGGCGAATTCCACCTGCCTGCGCGCCTCGTTCACCCCAGCCACCTTGACCCTGATCCGGTCGGCGATCCGGTACCTGACCTTGGAGCGCTCCCCCACCAGGGCGTGGGCCTTCTCCAGGTGTTGGTAGTGGTCCAAAGGCAGCGTCGCGACCGGAATCATCCCTTCCACGAAGAGGTCGACCAGCTCCACGAAGAGCCCGAAGGTAGCCACGCCGGTGATGAAGCCGTCGTACTCCTCGCCGATCTTGTCGCGCATGAACTGCATCTTCTTCAGATCGACCATCTCCCGTTCCGCCTCCATGGCGATCCTCTCCCGGCGGCTGGTGTGCAGCGCGGTATCGGGGAGTTTGGAGGCCAGGCGGTCCTTGTCCCCCTGCTTCAGGCGCCCGGCCAGGACCCGCTTCAGGATGCGGTGCACCACGAGGTCGGGGTAGCGGCGGATGGGCGAGGTGAAATGGGTGTAGGAGGGGGAGGCCAGGCCGAAGTGCCCCAGGTTCTCGGCGCTGTAGCGCGCCTGTTTCATGCAGCGCAAGAGCACCTCGTTGATCAGGCGCTCCTCCGGCTTCCCCTCGACCTGCGCCAGCAGTTGCTGCAGGGCCGCCGGGTTCACCTTGTCCTCGTTCAGCTTCATCTCGTAGCCGAAGCTGAAGACGAACTCGGCGAGGTCCTTGAGCTTGAGCGGATCGGGGTTCTCGTGCACCCGGTACAGGGAGGGGACCGGGTGGTTTTCCAGGAACAGCGCCACGGCATCGTTGGCCGCCAGCATGAACTCCTCGATGATCCGGTGCGCCAGGTTGCGCTCGGCGCGGATGATGGCGGTGGTCTCCCCCTGCAGGTCCAGGATGATCTGGGGCTCGGGAAGGTCCAGGTCTATGCTCCCGCGGCTGCGGCGCCTGGCGTTCAGGCGCAGGGCCAGCTCCTCCATGACCCGCAGGTCCCAAAGCAGGCCGGCATGGGTCGCGATCATCTCCTCGTCCTTGTCCACCAGGATCCGCTTGACCGTGGTGTAGGTGAGCCGGGCAGCACTCCTGATCACGCTCGGGTAGAAGCGGGAGTCGACCATGACGCCGTCCCGGTCGAAGAGCAGCTCCGCGGTCACCGTAAGCCGGTCCACGTCCGGGTTCAGGGAGCAGATGCCGTTGGAGAGCTGCTCCGGCAGCATGGGGATGCAGCGGTCCGGGAAATAGACCGAGGTACCGCGCAGGTAGGCCTCAGTGTCCAGCCTGCTCCCCTCGTGTACGTAATGGGAGACGTCGGCGATCGAGACCCAGAGCCTGATATTGTCGCCGTCGCGGGCGACCGAGACGGCGTCGTCGAAGTCGCGGGCGGTCTCCCCGTCGATGGTCACGGTGAGGCGTCCGCGCAGGTCGACCCGCCCGGCGAGCGCCTCCTGTTCCACCTGCTGAGGCTGGCGCGCGGCCTCCGCCAGCACGTCCTCGCCGAAGAAGTGCGGCAGCTCGTACTTCCTGATGACCGTGAGCGCCTCGACCTCGGGGTCGTTGGCGTCGCCCAGCACCTCGGTGATCCTCCCCTCCAGGCCGCGCGTCCCGGTGGGGTAGCTGGTGATCGCCGCCAAAACCACCTGGCCGTCGCGCGCCTTGCCGGTCGCCCCCGGGGCGACGAACAGGTCCATGCCCAGGCGCTCGTCCTCCGGGACCACCCTCCCCCCCTTGCCCAGCGCCTCGAAACGTCCTATCACCTCGGTCAAGCCGCGCTGGGTCAGGGCGGTCACCCTCCCCTCGCGCTTGCCGTCACGCCGGGTCGACACCACCTGGGCTTCCACCAGATCGCCGTTCATATAGCCGCGCAGGTAGCGGGCCGGCACGAACAGGTCCTCGCCGCCGTCCTCCGGCACCACGAAGCCGTAGCCGTCGCGGTGCAGGGAGAGCTTGCCGCGCAAGGCGCCCGCCGCCCCGGCTGCGACGTACATCCGTCCCGGGAGCTTGGCGACCTTGCCGCTTTCCACCAGCGAGTCCAGGTGCTCCTCCAGGAGATCCCTCTCCCAGCGGGTCACGCCGAGCGCCTTGATCAGGTCCCGGAAAGAGACCGGCTCGCGGCTCTCGTTGATAAGTTTCAAAACCGCACCCATACGTTTGCGCATCAAAAACCCCTTCCACAAATGAATGGGCGCCCGCCAGCAGCGCCCAATGTGTAATTCATATTAATGATAATGCAGAAGGCAAGGGTGAAAGTCAACCTTCCCCTTTTTCCTTTGCTATTTCCACCCCCGTCCGGTAAAAATATGGGTTAGTTTTCGCACCAGCACAAGGAGTCACCATGCTTTGCCGTACCAGCAGGATCGTCGCCGCAGTCGCGATTCTTGTCACCAGCACCCTCCCCGCAGCCGCGCTCAACATAAAGAAAGGCTTCGACGAACCCCTCACCGCCGCAGCAGCACGCATGAAGGCCAAGGACTATTCCGGCGCGCGCAACTACGCCCTGAAGAGCAGCGAGAACGGCCCCAAGGCCTTTCTGCTGGGGATGAGCAACATGCATCTCGAGCAGTGGCAGGAGGCCGCCGGCAACTTCGCCCAGGCCGCCGACGCCTACCCGATCCTGGCCGACTACGCCCTGTACTACCACGGCCTCTCCCTCTCCAAGCTCGGGCGCTTCGACGAGGCGCTCACTCCGCTCTACAAGATGCTGCAGGAGTACCCGGACAGCCGCCTGGTGCGCAGCGCCGTGATCCTGTACGCCGACACGCTCGCCTCGGGGGAACACCCCAAGGAGGCGCTGGAGAGCTACGCCAGCTTCGTCGAGCGCTATCCCTCGGGGAGCGATTCGATCTCCGCCCTGTACGGCTCGGCCCTCTCCCGGGAAAAGCTGGGCGACCCCGCAGGCGCCGCCGCCGTGCTGCGAGGGATCTGGCTCAACTACCCCGCCTCTTCCTTCGCCGACAAGGCCGCGGCCGACCTGAAAAGACTGGCCGCCTCCGGCACCATGGTCCAGCCCTACAGCAGCGCGGAACTCTTCAAGAGGGGAGGCACCCTTTACAACCTAGGGCACCACAAAAAGGCGGCCGAGGCCTATGCCGACCTGCCGCTGGCCGGCGAGAGCGACGAGTTTGCCAGCAAGGTCAGGCTGAAGATGGGACAGGCGCTCTTGAAGGCGCGCCAGTACCAGGATGCACAGGCGGTCTTCAGGAGCCTGATCCAGAAGGAAACCGGCAACAGCGCCAACGAGGCCAGGTTCTGGCTCGCCAAGGCCTTGGACAAGAGCGGCAAGGACGAGGAGGCCTACGACATCTTCATGAGATTGGCGGAGACGGCCAAAGGCGGCAGCGTAGCGCACGACGCCTTATTGGAGGCCGCCTACCTCAAGCGCTACCAGAGGAAATGGGACGAAGCCAACCGACTTTTCGAGAGATACCTAGGGAATTTCGCCGACCACAAGAAGAGCGGCACGGTGCTGTGGGAGGCGGCCTGGGCGGCTTACCAGTCGCGCAACTACCCGGTCGCCGCCGCCGACTTCAGAAAACTTGCCGAGCGCGACGAGATGCGGGAAAAGGCCCTTTACTGGCTGGGCAAGACCCTGAGCGCGGCGGGAGACCCCAAGGGGGCGGAAACCGCCTTCCTCACCTTGGGGAGCGAGTATCCCTTCGGCTACTACGCCCTGATCTGCGACCGGTGGTGCCAGGTCTCCGACTCCCCCAGCGCCCCCGGCAACCTGATCGACGCGCTCCCCATACCTGCCGGGTACGAGCGGGAGAAGGCGCTGATAAGCCTCGGGCTCTACGACGAGGCGGGACGGGAGCTCGCCCTGGTCAGGAAGAAGCAGCCCCAGGGGGCCGCCCGGCTCTACCTCGAGATGGGGAACTACAACGGCGCGCTGCACTCCATCGCCAACCTGAAGCAGAAATCGGCAGAGCAGAGCAGCAGCGCCTGGGGGCTCAACTACCCGCAGGCCTTCAGGGAGGAGGTGGCCCGCAACGCCTCGCTCACCGGGATCCCCGAGAACCTGGTTTGGGCCATCATGCGCACCGAGAGCAACTATCACCCCGGCGCCCGCTCCCCGGTCGGGGCCGTGGGACTGATGCAGATCATGCCGGCCACAGCGGAATCGATATCCAAGGGTGATTCGGCCCGGCTCACCCTGCCCGACCTCAACATCCGGCTGGGGGCGCGGCATCTCAAGGACCTGATGGAGCTGTACGATCAGAACCTCACCCTGGTAATCGCAGCCTACAACGCGGGATCGGGAAACGTGAAGCGCTGGCAGAGGGGGTTGGGATCGCTTCCCAAGGATGAGTTCATCGAGAGCATCCCCTTTAAGGAGACCCGGGAATACGTGAAGAAGGTGGTGACCGCGATGGAGCTGTACCAGCGGCTGTACCGCCCCCAGGCCGAGAAAATCCTGTAACAGGGCAGTAGCCCTCTGCTTTAACCTAGGTCAGGGAGCAGCCGTTGCCGTTGCCAGCGCACCCTGCACCGCGTCGCGCAACTGTGCCATGGTGTACGGCTTGCTGATCAACCCGGCTATGTCCTCAGGCGCTATCTTGGAGCCCACCTCGGCATCGCCGAAGCCACTGGAAACGACAATGGGGAGCCGGGGGGCCAGGCTCCTCAACTCGGTCACCAGCTCATAGCCGTCCATGACCGGCATCCCCATGTCGGTCAGCACCAGGACCATCTCGCTGGAGCGCCCCCGGTACAGTTCCAGTGCCTGCCTGCCATGCACCGCCTCGACCACATCGAACCCGAAGCTCTCCAGCATGGACCTGGCGATACGCCGGACCTGCTCCTCATCCTCCACCAGGAGAACAGTGCCGTGACTGCGCCAGAGGGGAGTTTCCGCGACTTCCCGGGGGTGGCTGGCGACAAGATCGCCGTCAGCGTCTGTTACCGGCAGATAGACCTTGAAAGTCGTGCCCCGGCCCGGCTCGCTGGCAAACTGCAAGGCTCCGTTGTGCGCCACTATGATGCCGAGCACCGCCGACATCCCCAGCCCGCGGCCGGTGAATTTGGTGGTGTAGAAGGGCTCGAAGATTCTCCTCCTGGTTTCCTCGCCCATCCCGCAACCGTTATCGGCCACTTCCAGGCAGAGATAGGCGCCCGGCGCGATCGCCTGCCCCAGATGATCCCTCTCGCCCCCCCCGTCCGCGATGACAGCTCTGGCAACCGAGAGCCGGATTTCGCCCTGCTCCTTGCCGATGGCCTCCGATGCGTTGATCACCAGGTTCATCACGATCTGCCTGAGCTGGCTGGCGTCGCCGTATATGTGGGGCATCTCGCCGGCACAGTCCAGCTTGATGGTCACCTTCTGGCTGATGGTCGGCCTCAGCATCTTGGCCATTTCATCCACCAGCTCCCTGAAGTTCAGCCTGGCCTGGACGAACTGTGCCTTTCCCGCATAGGCGAGCATCTGGCGGCACAGGTCGGCGGCGCGTTCGGCGGCCAGCTCGATTTCGGCCAGGCTCGCCGGGGCACGCTCGGCATCCATCTGCGCCAGGCAGCAGTGCCCCTGGATGACCGCCAGGATGTTGTTGAAGTCGTGCGCGATGCCGCCGGTCAGGACGCCCAGGCTCTCCAGCCTCTGGGCATGATGCATCTGCTGCTCCAGCGACTGCCTCTCCTCCTCGACCCGCTTGCGTTCGGTGATATCGGTGTGGGTGCCGCTCATCCGCACCGGCCGCCCCTCGGCGTCGCGCTGCACGACCCTCCCCTGATCAAGGATCCACTGGTACTCCTTGCTCTTGTTGAGCATCCTGTACTCGGCCTGATACAAGGCGGTGCGCCCGTCCAGGTGGTCGTCGACCGCCTGCCAGACGCGCTGGTGGTCGGCGGGATGCAGCAGGCTGGCCCAGGCCTGCACCGAACCGTCGACCTCCCCCAGGGTGTAGCCCAGCATCTCGGCCCAGCGCTCGTTGCAGGCGACCTCCCCGGTTTCCAGGTTCCAGTCCCAGGACCCCAGCTGGCTTCCTTCCAGGACGAACTGCAACTGCTCGTTGCTGAGCCTCAAGCGCTCTTCCATCTGCTGGCGTACCGTTATGGCCTGTTTCAGCTCGGTTATGTCGCGGGAGATGCCGAACATCCCGGAGAGGGTACCGGACTTGTCGTAGATGGGCCCCTTGGTGGCCAGATAGACCCTCGGCTGGTCCAGGGTGGTGATGTGCTCCTCCTGGGTGGTGACCTGGTGAGTCGCCATTACGGCGCGGTCCACCGACATCAGGATCTGTGCCTCGTGCAGCGGGAAGAAATGGGTATCGTCATGATGCAGTATTTCAGGGCGCGGCCTGGCGAAGAGCCGCACCACCTCGTCGTTGACCACGATGTAGCGCCCTTCGGTGTCCTTGATGAAGACGGCGTCGGTGGTGCCGTTTATGATCGACTCCATCAGGTTGGCCTGCTGCTTCAGTTCCGCCGTCTTCATAGTCACCTTGCGCCGCAGGGTGACTATGAAGGAAACGGCCAGGAGCAGGACTCCGAGGACTCCGGCGAAGGCCCAATACACCTCCTTGGGGATGGCGGAGTCCTTCCGGCCTAAGAGGTGGTCCAGTTCATGGTAGTAGCTGGAGCCCTGGTCCCCCTTCATCTGGGCGATGTTTCGGTCCAGCGCCTCGATCAGGTCGCCGTTGCTCCCTTTGTTGACGGCGAAGCCAATTTTGACCGGTGTGAACATGATGGGCGTGCGGTCCACCGAATGGGAGTCTTCGTTCAGGATGCCGGGTATGTTGGAGGTGATGCCGACATCGGCCCGCCCAGACTCCACCGCCAGGAACACATCCGTGACCTGGTCCACCTCGACGAAGTTCACCTTGATCTGGAACTGCCTGACGAGATCCAGGAACCCGGCGGAATAGACGCTCCCCTTGAGAACGGCGACCGTCTTCCCCTCCAGGTCCATGATGGTGTTGATGCCGGAGCCCTTGGCCTTGTACACCACCCCCCAGTCCAGCACCAGGAACTCCTTGGGGAAGTCCATGAACTTGGCGCGCGCCTCGGTATAGCCGACACAGACAATCAGGTCGATCTTGCCGTCTTTCAGGTTGTCCATGACCCCCTGCCAGGTGCTGTGCACGTAATGCACCTCCCACCCTTCCCGCTGGGCCACCTGGTTCAGCATCTTGACGTAGAACCCCTCGGGGGCGCCGCTCGGGTCCGAATAGACCAGGGGCTTGAAGTTATAGATGCCGGCCCTGACGATTCTTTTGGCAGCTGCATGGTGGGGGGTAATCAGAAAAGAAAGAAACAGCACAATGAGGAACAGCGTGATTTTCGCGGCGACAGAACGGATATCGAGACGGGAAATTGAGCTCTTGCCCTTAAAACGGCCAGAAGGCGGCGGCGTTGCATCATTCATAATGATTGCTCATGTGATTTTTGCTTTCTTGGAATGCTGATCCAATTATTGACGCCTGTGCTACTCCTCTATTCCCTGCCTCTTCGGCATGATAAGTATTTTCTTTAATCGGCCGCCTGACTGCTGTTTCACAATTTCGCCGCTATGTGTGCAGGGGCGGCAGCAGGTTATGTCATGGATGGTGCATAACGTGAGTGTTGACAGTATACTGATTGTATGGATAATGACAAACTACGGTGCGATGTGAATATTCCAACAATTCCCGTGACATAAAACAGTTAGGGGCTTTATATGAATGCACCAGCAACGATCCGTATCGACGTCGGCAAGAGCGTGGGTTTTCTGCTGGCCAAGGCTTATCAGCGCGCCTGCCTGCTGTTCAAGGAGGAGTTCGAGGGATACGACCTGACGCCGCAGCAGTTTGGGCTTTTGGGCTTTCTCTGGCAGCAGGACGGTCTGACCCAGGCGGAGCTCTCGGCAAAGAGTGCCATAGACCGGACCACCATGGGTGGCTTGATTGACAGGCTGGAGAAGGAGGGGCTGGTAGCCAGGCGCAGCCATCCCGAGGACCGCCGGGCCTACCGGATCTGTCTCACCGACAAGGGGAAGGCACTGGAGCCGGAGCTCTCCCCCCTCGCCGACCGGGCCCAGCGCAAGTTCATCGCCAAACTGAACGAGCAGGAGCTTGAGACCCTGAAGGCCCTTTTGGAGAAGATCCGCAGTTGAAATGGAGTTAGGAGAGTTAATGCGCAAAGTGACACTGATGCTGGTCGCACTGACGTTTTGGGCCGGCGCTGTCGGTGCGGCACAGTTGGACCTCAGGGAATGCCTGGGTCGTGCGGCCGCAACCAACAGGGGGCTCAAGACCGCCTCCTATGATATAGCCATCGCGCAGCAGCAGATCGGCATCGCCAGAAGCGGCAGACTCCCCAGGGTCGACCTGCAGGCGGGTTACGTGGCCCAGTTGGAGCCGCAGGCCGTGCAATTTGGCGCCATCCAGCAGGAGACCCAGGATCCCCGCTTCCCTTTCCTGAATCTCGCCATCTACAACACCCTGTACGACTTCGGCAAGACCGGCGCCCGGGAAGGAGCCGCGCGGATGCAGCGCGACGCGGCAAGCCACGCCTATTCCGGCTCGGAGCAGGATCTCTTCCTCCAGGTGGTCCAGGCCTACTACGGCATACTGGAGGCCGAGAAACTGGTGACGGCGGCAAACGACGAGGTGGTGCAGATGACCTCGCACCAGAAGACGGCGCAGGCGCTTTACGACGAGGGAGTGGTAACCAGGAATGACCTGCTCCAGGCAGAGGTGCGGGTGGCAAATAGCAGGCAGAAGCTTTACAGCGCGCTGAACGGCGTGAATAACGGCTGGCTTCTGTTGAACTACCTGATCGGCGCGCCGCCAGGATTTCGCGGCGATTTGCAGGAAGACGCGCAGATGACAGGCTTGCCGGCAGCGCAGGCGCTGGCGGGCGCAGGGGCTGCCGCGGGCG
>Ga0209212_1002922_pt1 | contig 23419 bp, 17 predicted proteins | sample RifGroC2_FD_183996 | JGI IMG/M metagenome (GOLD analysis project Ga0209212, IMG submission 183996) | Groundwater microbial communities from Rifle, Colorado, USA - Groundwater C2 (SPAdes) (version 2) | ecosystem: Environmental > Aquatic > Deep subsurface > Groundwater | place: Rifle, Colorado... | reverse complement strand
CAAGTTGGAATCCGTACCTGCCATGTTTAAATTCAAAAGTACCCTTGAATATAGAGGGGTATTAGTATTCAGTGGTATTAAAAATAAGCTTTCTGGATATGTTACCAATACAGACCCTGCATATATAAAACACGGCCTTTTAGGTGTTGCAAAAAAAACTGGAAGTTATGAGAATATGGTTGAGTATTGCATACCCTCAAAAGATAGCAGAAACCCCAACGCTGCCTATCGTTCTGCCTTACTTGTGAATGAATTTACCTTAAAGAGTTGTGAGGTGCTGGATCAATCTGAGGTAAATAAAAATCGGATTAAGAAGGGATACCTGCCTGCAAACCTTGTCCTGTTGAGAGATGCAGGCGACTGTCTTCCTAAACTTCCGAGTATAAAAAGCAAATTTAAAAAGAATTTTGGGTGTTTTGTGGAAATGCCAACCGAAGAGGGTGTAGCTTTATTGACTGGCATGAAAATAGTCCCAATACCACCACCCACAAAAGACCTTGAAAACGATTACACCCTGCGCGCTAATATGACCATCCGGCATATTAAAAACTTTGATGGACTCTATATCCATATTAAGGGACCTGATATACCCGGTCATGATGGCGACGCAATAAAGAAGAAAACTGTAATTGAAATGCTTGATAAATATTATATTACACCTTTAATAAATAAGATAGACATGGATAAAACCATTGTTGCGATAACGGCAGACCATTCAACCCCATGTCGTTTAAAATCTCACTCTGACGATCCTGTACCTTTACTTATCAGCGGCGGGGATGTTAGACCTGATAATACAAAATCATTCTCGGAAAAAGCCTGCTTGACCGGAAAGATAGGGAAAATCTACGGCACTCAGCTTATGCCGCTGCTAATCAAATATGCAAATGCAAACAAATAAAAGAACATGGTTAAAATGGCTTGTAATCTCATGTGGTATAGGCTTCTGTATCACGGCAGTAGTTATCTTTGTTGCTCCAATATTCATTTCCAAAAATTTTCTAAAACAAAAGATTGATCAGACATTAGCAGGCAGACTTGAATCTGTCCACCAGGTTGGACCAGTCTCATTTAATTGGCCTAACAGGGTCAATATCTCTTATCTCATCATACAAAGGCAAAAACAGAATACAGCATCTTCAATACGATTTGAGAATATTCAAGGCACGGTAAAATTACTCCCACTGATATTAAAAAAAATTGTTGTTAAAAAGATTGCCATACAAGAGATAAATTATGAAAATCGGTTGTTAGTAAAAGACCTTGTTACGGACAAATTTTCATTTGAAAATGGTATTATCTACACCTCTGTACGGTTGAACGTGAATGAAGGTCCTACAACTATCAAAGGAAGTGTTGACCTTAAACCAGAGAAACCTGTATTCGATATTTTAATTAATGCAAAGGATATTAATATCACTCAGGATGTACCAAATATCAACCTACTCCCTATTTTTATAGTAAAAGAAGGGGAAATCGGAGGCGTCCTTAGCCTTGAAGGATATGTGCGAGGCAAAGGCATGGGCAAGGAAATACTTAACAAAAAGCTCGATGTCAACATGAATCTCACAATAAAGGATGGACACATTCGTGGGAATAAGCTAATTTCTTCCATCCTGGAAATCATAGGAACGAAGGATGCATATTCGTTTGATTTAATGGAGGCTGTAATACAGATCAAGGACGAGAGAATACATACCCAGAAAATGAATATTCACGGGCCTGTCATGAGTCTCAGTGCATCAGGCACAACTGAATTTGAAGGAAAAATCTCCTATGATGCTGTAGTTAAATTTAATAAGGAACGACTGAGTAAGGACATCGAAAAAATTGCAGATTTAGTTTTAAAGCAAAATGAGTTGCCAGTGGAAATACGGGGCACGACCAAAGACCCAAAGGTCGCAGTAAAGATATCCAAAGACAATTTGGAAAATCTCGTCAAAGGATTAGTAAATGATTTTTTAGATGACCACAAAGAAAAACATAAAAAAGAAAGGGAAAGTCACTAGAGATGATCTGGATTGACTATATAATATTTGTCACCTTATTCTTTGCAGCGCTCTTTGGGCTTGCAAGTGGCCCCGCGCTTCAATTTCTAAGGATTGTTTGTTTATTTATATCCTTCTTTGCGGCGATCTTCCTCTATAGCATTTTGAGCAACATCCTGAAAGGCGTTTTTACAGTTTCCACCGCTAATTTATTGGGCTACTTTGTCATCTTTGGAATTGCTTTTATTGGCATGTTCATAATCACAGATATCATAAAGAGGATAATGGGAAAATGGAACACGGGAATAGGACTTAGATTATTTGGTGGATTGTTAGGTATTATCAAGGGACTGGTTTTTTGCGGTATAATTATCTTTGGCGTATTGTTGTTTTGCAGCAAACCCACTTGTGACAGGATTGATAACTCAAAGGTTGCAACTCAGATTGCCAAAGGCATGCAAACTGTCGTTTCTATTATTCCAAAAAATGTTTCAAACAAGATTATTGGTTATACAGAAGGACTCAAACAGAAGAATTTATCAAAGACTGCGAAGCCAGACAAAGAGGAAGATTTTAAATCGGCCCCGTAAGATAAGAGATCATACTTCATATCACAGTCAATAAAACTCTTTCTCTATATTCTTTTCAGTAAAGTCACGGTGTTAAACAGTTGTTTGACTTATGGGACATACTAAATATTTTTCAGATTCAATCTAAACACGAAATAGAATAAAAAAGGGCCAGCTTTATTTTGCCGGCCCTTTTTTGTGTTGTAATATTAAAACTCTTTGCTAGCAGTCTTCTGTATCAACTTGTTTGATAGTGTTAAGTACGCGCTATTATGACCTCATTTTCACTTTAACATCTTTGATCTCTTCTGAAGTGCCACCTGCTCGTGGTAACTCACCGGCGCCAGAACCGCCCTTTACAGCCTCCATCCTCTTCGCTCCCCTCTCATCCATTGCAGTTGCGAACCAGTATAGGAATGTGACGAAGAATGTGCCTCCTACGATATTACCAAGGGTAACAGGGACGAGGTTATGTCCAAACATCTTACCCCATGAAATTACTGCAGGGTCGTGAGGTAATAAATTCGCAATCGTCAATATTGTCATGTTTGCCACACTGTGTTCCATACCAGTCGTAATAAAGGCGAACAGACACCACCAGATCATAATCAACTTACCTGAGTCACTTGTACATCTGCCCACAGCAGACCATATTGCAAGACAAACTAGCCAGTTACAGAAAATTCCCCTAAAGAACAGTTCCCACCATGGCCCATTGCTCTTATATGTAGCTGCCTTTAAAATAAACGACTTCCATGGATCAGGGGCGAAGATGCCTGCCATAATAACCATAAGTGCAAAGATCATTGATCCGCCTAAGTTCCCCAGGTATGTCCAAAACCAACCCAGCATGGAATCGGCAAGCGTTACCGTACCCCTAAGTGTTCCCTTAAATATCAGGAGGTTATATCCGGTAAACAACTCTGCACCACCAATAATTACCAAAGACAATGCGATACCAAAGGTTGCACCAGCAACTATCTTACCTATCCCTGGATTTATCGCCGCTACGGGTGCGGCACAAATAAATGCCAAAATAACTCCAAATCCAATATAAAAACCAGCCAGCACAGAAAGCGTCAAGAAACCTGTCAGGCTGTGTTTCATTGCAGTGGCTTTCTTTAAAGACACTGCCGCAAGAGTATCTACAGCTGCAGTATATAACATTAATTGTTCTCCTCTAAAATGCTGTTGTTAAGGTTATTTTCAAAACAACACCCCTTTTTTATTACACTTCTACAATCAACTACACAAATCTAAAAATCTATTTCCCTAAAAATTTCTTTTTAACCTTTTAGCACACACCCCCTTTCTTTTACGATTAAAAACATAAGGAAAACTTTTACACAATAAACCTATTTTCAACCTTCTTACTATAAAGCCATTTTATCCATATCCATGATCTGCTCCAAATTACGCACCTTATCAGCCAATTTCTTTTTCTCTAATGCCTTCTTTCCTATATTTACAATATCTTTCAATAAGAATGGCTTCGGGACATAATCATAAACACCACAACTGATTATACTACCAATATTATATTCATTCGTTTGGAGGATCGCTACAACCTCTGCATTTGGATTAGAGCGCTTAATTGTCTTCAGCATCTCAAAGCCGACCAACGGCTTTACTTCCAGATCAGCAATTACAAGATCATAGATGTCTTTCTCTAGGAATTCTGCTACCTTCTCCAAACCTATCCCATTGCATGCATCATAACCCTCTCGTTTAAAGGCAACTACCAATAACTTTCTAAGCTTCTCATGATCTTCTATAATTAAAACCCTTGGCATAAAAATCTTTCGCAATTATCATTGATACCATGTTTATTGTGGAAGATTCCAGGCGCCAGGCGCTTTAGAATGTTCTTCAAGCTTTTTCGTAAGTTCCAGTATCTCAGCATCCTTAGTTACCAACGTTTTTTTTGCCGTTGTCAGCGAATCTTCTAACTCCCATATTTCCTTCTGCAAACGAGCTTTTTCCTCTTCCAATTTCACCTTTGTATCTTCTAGTTTTTTGTTTACAAATCTCAATTGCTCATCTTGATCCTTGAAAGATGCTGCAGCTTTTTCTGCTTCTTCCTTTTGCCGTGTAATATCAGCAACCATTTTATTCAGTTCTTCCATAGAACCAAAAGACTTCATTACCCTTTGCTGCAATTGATCTTTAAACGTCTTTTCCCTAATATATCCGGATTCCTTCATTGCATAATATTTATTTATCATCTTTGAGGCAAACCCAACATTAACAAACAACAGTACTAAAATAAGGGTCTTTGCATTCACTGATAAACCCTTCACAGTTCCATTTCCCATAATTTTATACTCCTAGTTCAGTGTATTTTAATTCATTTAAATACATGCTTTATCTTTCCGTTATATCCCTGAATACACCTTCAATTCTTATTGGTTTGCCACCTTCATCACGCACAAGATTGCATGTCCTTTCAGAAATAAACCGTTCACCATTTTTTCTCTTGCAATAGGAAGTAAAGTCACGCCATACTCCTTCCTTTTCCAGCTTATCAACCAATTCTTTTCGGTCATCGGGATTCACGTATACATCCTTTACCCTCGTTCCTATGACTTCTTCAGGTGAACTGTAACCAAGTATTTCCGCCCCCGCCTGATTAATCCATGTAAATACCCCATCCTCCGTAGGTTCACACTGATATATCCCCTCTTTCAGTGAATTCAGCAATTGTCTGTGATGTCTTTCAGATTCCTGCAGTTCTTCCTCTAGTTTCTTTCGCTCGGTAATATCTCTAAATATACCTTCTATACGTACAGGTTTACCTTTATCATCGGCAACCATACTAGAAGTACGTTCCATATAAAACCGCTCACCATTTTTTCTCTTACAGAAAGATACAAAATTCTTCCAAGCGCCTTCTTTAGATAACTTTTCTACTAATTTTGCACGATCATCTGGATTTACATAGATATCTTTTAGCTTTGTTCCAATCGCCTCTTCCGGTGATTTATAACCTAGAATTTCGGCACCCGACTGGTTGATCCATGTGAACACGCCGTCAACTTCAGGTTCGCATTGATAAACACCTTCTTTCAACGAATTGAACAGCAAACGGTATTTTTTCTCAGATTCAACAATCTCCATCTCCGCCTTTTTTCTTTCCGATATATCCCTAAATACACCATATATAACAACAGGATTCCCTTTCTCATCCCTCAGCATATTACTGGTACGTTCAGCATAGAAACTATCGCCATTTTTTCTTTTGCAAAGCGATACAAATTCCCTCCAAACCCCATCTTTTTCAAGTTTCTCGCAAAGTCTCCTTCTGTCTTCTGAATCTACATAGATATTCTTTACCTTTGTTCCTACTACTTCTTCTGGCGTACCATATCCCAATATCTCCGCACCAGCCTTATTAATAAAGGTAAACACACCCTCAACACCTGGTTCTGATTGATAAACGCCTTCCTTTATGGAATTAAACAATTCCCTATACCTCTTTTCGGAATTTATTACTTCCTTCGTCTTTTCATCCAGCGATTTCGCCATCGCATTGAAGGCATTAGCTAATGCCCCTATTTCATCTTCTCTCTTTATATCTACTCTCTGACTTAAATCCCCTGATGCCATTTTTTCAGTTACTTCTTTTAGCTTGATAATTGGAATAGAGGTCTTTCTGCCAACGAAGTAAGCTACAATCACAATAGGAAATGCGATTACTAACAACACAGAACTTACAATATAATTAAGATTATAAGCAGCGCCATAACCCTCGTCCCTGTCAATTTCCGCAATAACACCCCAATTAAACTCAGGTAACCAGCGCCATACACCCAATACTGTAATACCGCTATAATCCTTATAACCCTTTGCATCAAAACCATTATTGCCGGCAACGCATTGTTGAACACCTTTGGTCAATTCACCTTTTTCACGATTAATCAACTTCAATTCCAGTGCGCATCTTTTTTTCACCAATCCCATTTCCTTTAGATGCGTAACAAACCTTGATTCTGTAATCATAACTCCATCTTTGTTAACAAGGTATGTTTCCCCTGTTTTCCCAAGTTTAAGGCTTAACATTAATTCGTTCAATGCATTTACATCAATTCTCAAGGAAACGACACCAATTATAATCCCATCCCTATCCTTTAACGGTGTTGAAACAAACATGGTAGGTACGCCAATTTCCTTCTCTCCAAGTTCATTTACTAACGGGATTTCGGATGGAATAATACTTGATACAAAAGTATTTCCCTGTATTGCCTGTTTAAAATAATCCGCCTCTGAAATATCAGTTGCCACTCCTTCATCAGCCGTGGCAATCGTTACTATTCCTTTATCATTACTTACCAGCACACCTTTAAAACCATATTCATTCTTTAACACTTCCAAATATTGAATTATATCTGAATAATCCTTGTCCTCTTTTTTAATTTTTGCACATTTACTCATTAAAGGATTGTTTGCGACCACACGTACATTCTTCATCCTTTCATGCGTCCAATAAGTAACAAGTTCTGCTTGCTTATGTCCAATGCCATCAAGATTCCGTATCAATACATCCTGAAGATCAGACTGTATACGCGGATATGCAACAATTCTCAGCAAAACAAAAGGTAGCAACGTAAACGCAATTAGTAAAAAAATAAGCCGATTTTTAATCGAGATATACATTATATTTTTCTCCGTAATTTAACAAATTTGTACGTCTAAGTTTATGGATAAGACACCCCTCTATAATTTTACCACCAATGTGTTGGATAATCCCTTTTTCCCATCTTATTAAAGATCACACCGATTAACACCAGAATAAAGGCACCCAAAATAACGGGATTTAAGATGAACATATAGCCAACACCCAACCCTCCTGTCTGAACTGCCACGTATGCAGTTGCGCCTGCGGGAGGATGAATAGAATAAGTCACTGTCATTAGAACGAGCGCAAGGGAAACACCAAGGGCAATAGACCAAAACGTAGCGCCAAAAAACTCATTTACGGTTACACCAATACATGCGGCAAGGAAATGCCCCATAAGAACATTTCTAGGCTGTGCCAGCGGCGCCTTATAAGCGCCATAAATCAACACGGCACTGGCACCAAACGGCCCTAATAACATCGGACACTTCCACAGAAAGGCTAGTAGCGCTGTAAATCCCACACCTAAAAACGCACCCCACAAAGAAAGCCATACCTCCTTTGCAGGAATGGCAGGATGCGGCGCTTTAGGCAATTTCTTTATTTTCTCCCTTATCTTATTTATATCTAACGGCATTTTTCTCATCTCCCTTTTTGCGTGTACTCTAAAAAATCCGATTAAATGCGCTAAACAACCCTTATCTTCTTCAAAATTTTCTTTTACTTCAAACTTAACGTCTATAACTTTCTTAAACTCTGTCGCCTTTCTCCTCTTGAACATCTGCCAACGCCTTATTATTTCCTAACCTTATTCCACCAGTGATACATTCCATAAATAAAACCCATAACATAAATCTTAAAAATTTCAGAAACAATAAAGATGAATGTTCCACTTGGCTCGGCACAACAGTTTTAGATAATTTATTATAATACTCATTTGTTTTGATCATAAACAAGCCGAAGAATTTAATCCGGTCTGACTAACTATGCTAACGAAAAATATACCAACTCCGCATGAAAAATAAAATACAGTTTATGTTTTACATAAGTGGTATAAAATCATCATCTTATTAAAAACGCAAATATTCTTAGATTTATATAAAACTCAATTTATATATTCACAAAAACATTCCATTATGCAATGACGGTTTCAGTATGAAATTAATTATCAATATTATCCGAGATTTCGTGTTGTGGTTTAATTTTGTATTTTTTAATCTTCCTCCAGAGGGTCGTCGTAGATATCCCAAGTACTTTAGCAACCTTTGTCTGATTACCGCCGTATTTATTCAATGCCTCAACAATAGCGTTTTTTTCTTGTTCTGAAAGTGTTGTTACAATAAGTGATCTTTTCTTATCATACTCAAATGGATTCCCTGTAAAATCCACAAATTCACTCACAGGAATTGGGAGTTCATCCACATTAATTATTTGGTTCTTAGATAAAGCAACTGCCCTTTCCATTATGTTCTGAAGTTCCCTGATATTACCAGGCCAATCATAATTCGTTAATGCGTGCATTGCCTCTTTGGATAACGATCTTTTTCCTTTATTATATTTTTCCAAAATTTTCTCTAAAAAATATTCTACTAAAAGAGGTATATCTTCTCTTCGTTCTCTCAGTGGAGGAATATGGATACGTATCACATTAATTCTATAAAACAGATCCTTTCTAAACTTTCCAGACTCAACGGCTTTTTCTAAGTTTTCATTCGTAGCAGCAATAATCCTCGTATCCACGTACATAGCTTTATTTCCACCGACAGGGCGAATTTCTCCGTCTTGCAAAAATCGCAAAAGTTTTACCTGCGCAGAAGGCAACGTCTCGCCAATCTCATCTAATAAAATTGTTCCCCTTTGTGCCTGCTGAAACAATCCCATCTTATCTTTAATAGCTCCGGTAAAAGCCCCTTTTACGTGTCCAAACAGTTCGCTTTCCTGTAAATTCTCAGGCAATGCGCCACAATTAATCACAACAAATGGAGCATCCTTTCGATGACTATTATAATGAATTGCCCTTGCGATCAACTCTTTTCCTGTCCCACTCTCACCTGTTATCAGCACTGTACTCTCGGTGCGGCATACATGCGAAGTTACTTTTAATACCTCCAGCATAGCATTGGAATTACCCACAATACCCTCGAATCTATATTTATCTCTAACTTCTCCTTCAAGATATCTAACCCTATCTTTTAGTAACTTCTTTTCAAGTGCCTTTTTTGCAACTTTTAGAATTTCCTGATGGCGAAAGGGCTTAGTCACATAGTCGTAGGCACCATCACGTATCGCCTGAACTGCCGTGCCAATAGTGCCATAGGCAGTAATCAACACTACTTCTGTGGATGGATTTGAAGTCTTTACCGCCTTAAGAACCTCCAATCCGTCTACTTTTTTCATCTTCAGGTCTGTAATGACTAAGTCATACACATTATTACTTAATCTTTGAGTTGCCGCTTCTCCGCTTGCAACACCCTCGACCTGATATCCCTCATCCTTAAATGCAATCACAAGAGATTCTCTCATCGCGTCCTGATCTTCCACAACAAGTATTTTACCGTCTTCCATAATTAATTATCCTGCATAAAGATTATTCTGAACTGCCCCACTTTTCATTTCCAATAGGCAGTTTTATATAAAAGGACGTCCCCTTGCCTTCTTTACTTATAACATCAACAGTTCCCCCATGATCATCAATAATACGCTGAACCATTGAAAGGCCTAAACCTGTTCCTTCTGATTTCGTAGTATAAAAAGGCTCAAATATCTTGTCTAACTCATTGGATGGTACACCCATCCCTGTATCCGATATCATAATTTCTACCGCATCCCTTAAAAACAAATTTGTTTTTCTCACTGTTATCTTGATATATCCGCCATTAGGCATGGCATCTAAGGAATTTATGAATAAATTCCACAATACCTGGTGGATTAGATCCGCATCAATATAGACTTTTGGTAATATACTTTCGTATGTTTCCTTTATCTCTACCTTATCCGCAAACCGATTATCCTGCTCTAAAAGGAAGATAGTATTTTTAATTACTTCACGAATATCCTGTAAGGTAAAGGAAGGTTCCCGTGGATGCGCAAAGGTTAAGAAATCACTTATGATTCTATCCAATCTTTCAGATTGTCCTACTATCATCTCTAGCAAATCTTTATCCTGACCTGTTAATTTCAAATGGCTATCTAAAATTCCAACTGAGTTGCATATTGCCCCCAATGGATTTCGAATTTCATGCGCAATCGCAGCGGCCAGTTCACCCATAGACGCCAATTTTTCTGACCGACGGACTTGCTCTTCCATTTTTTTTCTTTCTGTAATGTCCCGTACAAATGCCCTCGTATAGACACATGCCCCTGTTTTGCTATTATAAAGACCTGTACCGTTGATTTCCACGTTGATTTCTTTCCCTGAGTTTGTCAAGAACACTGTCTCTAATTCACCGCTCCCAGTGTGGATAATCCATTGAATATATCTCTTCACATCCTGACGATATTTTGGTGGCACTATATCCTCCAAATTCATCTGCCTCATCTCTTTTAGAGAATAACCTAATTTGTTCAACTCTGTCTTGTTTACATTAATAAATCTTCCTTTCGGGTCTATCTCGTGAATCATCTCTGGTGCATTTTCCACGAGGTCTCTATATTTCTCTTCCGATTCTCTGATGGAAACGAAAAGTTTCGTATTTTCGATAGCAATGGCTAATTGTGAAGTAATTTGATTTAATAAGCCAAAATGCACTTCTGTAAAAGTGTCCTTTTCCCTACTGCCCAACGTAATCGCTCCAATGGTTGTTCCTTTCGACTTCAAAGGAAAACACAAATAAGAACGTATTTCTTTTTCGTATAGTTCTCGATCGATTGGGTACTTTTCCTCAAGTGTATCCATTACAAAAATAGGAATACCCTTCTTAATAGCGATACCCTGCGCCATTGTATGAGAAGGAGACTTATCGCTATTTAACCAATCCATAGATGACACCCCATCGATAATATTGAAATCCTCAGTAATATCCGACCCATCAACAATACACGTTATACCTAACCAGATAAAATCAATTATGCGTTTCAACTCGATATAAATATTCATATAGACTTCTTTAATATTCAGGCATGAGGCAATCGTCTTATTGATATTATTTATAATCTCTTTTTCCAGCGCCACTAATTTATCTTTCGTAATATCTTTAGATATTGCTACCAAACCAATGGGTTGCCCATTTTCGTCTCGTCGCAACGTAAAAGTAACATGAACTGGAAACATCTCACCGTTCTTTCTCCTCCTCAAAACTTCTCCCTCATATCTACCCGTTCTATGCGCCACCTCTAACATACGGTCTATCTTGCCCGCTCTCACATCCTCGTCTAAATGGAGGATTCTTACATTGGCTATTCCAACTAATTCTTCAGACCTGTAACCATACATCAGACTTGCTCCTTTATTAAACTCAAGGATGTTACCATTTAAATCTTGCGCAATGATTGAATATTCTGTAGAGCCAGCTAAGATGCTATTCAAAAAGTTAGTTGTTTCCTGCAACTTAACGGTTCTCTCTTTTACAATATTTTCAAGATCAGTCGTATAATTTCTCAACTTGATCGTTTTTTCTTCCAGAGACTCAGCCATCAAGTTGAACGCATGTGCCAGTCCGCTAATTTCGTCACTTTTACCACTATCTTTAACTCTCTGGCCTAGGTCGCCACCTGTAATCTTTTTTGTTGCCTCAGTTATATTTAAAATGGGGGCAGAAATCCTTTTCCCAAAATAGAATGCAACCAGTGTTAATGGAAAAGCCAATACTAGCAACATTGAAAAAACAAAACTTTTTAAGCTATAAGCCGCCCCGTACCCTTCTTGAATATTAATCTGTGCAAGTAAACCGCAATCATATTCTGGAATCCAACACCATACACCAAGAACCTTATTTCCATCATAATTTATATAACCTTCGGCATCATATCCATCTTTACAACTCAGGCAATTTTGAGCACCCTCTGTAAGCTTACCAGTACGGGGGTTTATCACTCTTAACTCCAATGCCGTTCTTTGTTGAATTAGACCTGTTTTTTTTAACTCGTCTACAAACCTTGACTCTGTTAACATGTACCCCTCTCTGTTAACGAGAAAGGTTTCTCCTGTCTTTCCCAGTTTTACACTTCTCATGATTTCGCTGAGGTGTACCGTATCCACCTTAAGAATAAGTGCACCTACTCTGAGGTCATTAGAATCCACTAACGGAGCAGATATAAACATTATTGGACTATCGGCATTGTTGTTTTTATTCCCACTTTCTGCCTGAACAAGACGTTGCATCTTAGATATAAAGATATTTCCATTCAATGCCTCTCTGCAATAATCATAAGTTACAATATTAGAACCAACCAATTCCTTCTCTGTAGCCACCAGCACAATTCCATACTGCGAAGCGATATATACATCTTTATATCCATACTCTGTTTTAATCATCTCAATATAGTCGTATAACTTTTGAAAATTACTAACATTGTCACTAACATTTTTTACCATTATAGCGGAGATATATCTGCTAACGACCTTTGCATCATGCCTGCGCTCATCAAACCACATTTTTAAAATTTCTGCTTGCTTTTGCTTAACACCCTCCAAATTCCTTACCAAAGCCTCTTCTAAATCCTTTTGTGCCTTGGGAAATGCTATAAAACGCAGCAATAATAATGGCGTAAATGAACATAACAAAAAAATTACTATTAACTTGTTTTTAATTGATTTAAAAGGAAACATTTTTTTGCCTTATATGCGTAATATATAACAATCCATCTGACAAAGAATAATTATAAGGAAAAGGACACAATTCCTCGCTTAATCTGCTTATAACATAGTTATACATCCTCTCTGCTTCTTCCGGAGACATCCCTTCCTCTACTTCATAAAAATAACCCAGCCCTAAATCCTCATTCTTAGGCGACATTAAGCTTCCCAGCTTATATTCATCAGGATTTTGTGTAATCGGAGAATCCTTTTCCATTCCAAACAGAGATGGTAAACAGGAAAAACCGCGTGAAGACAGATATTCTTTCCGGAGCACAAAATCAAGCGTCTCCATCGCTTCTTTTTCAGTTTCCGTTGGAAACCCAACAATTGTATAAAGATGAAATGATATGCCTGCGTTTAGACATTCATCCAATATTCTCTTTACGACATCCGTCCTTATCCCTTTTTTCATCAAATCCAATATGCGTTGATTATATGATTCTAAACCAAGCACCAACTTCTGGCATCCGGATTTCGACATCTTTTCTAAGAGATCTCCATCCAGAGCATTCTCAAATCGCACTCCTGCCATCCATTTAATGTTCCACTGGTTTTCCAGTAAGCTTTTTGATATTTCCCTCAATTTATTGACAGGAACAGATTCGTCCGTAAAAAAGAAATACTGCGCGTGGTATTTTTGTGAAAGCGTGCGGATGTCTTCTATGAGTAAGTCTGTCCGACGTGTACGAAAGTTTCTGTGGTCAAGATGCAGGTTACAGAAGGTGCATTTTCTGTAATAACACCCTCGTGATGTTTGCACTGGTAAGACAGATGCGGGTGAAAAGTAAAGCTTCATTGGAAGACCATCGAAGTCAGGCGTAGGCAGGGCATTCAGGTCTTCTGAATAAAATGGCTCATTGATTTTTGTAACTCCATTTTCTCGATAAACCAGATTGGGCACTTTTTTAAAATCCTTCTTTCCAGCCACCTGTTCCACCAGTTCCAACAGGGCATGCTCACCCTCAAAAACAATAAAGCTATCTACAATTGAAAATAACCCATCCACCTTTTTAAGATTTTCAATAAGTTTTGTAAAAACACTACCACCAACAGTAATGTGAATTTCTTTGTTCAGTTTTTTTATTAATTTTGCCAGTGTTAGACCAGGAATAATTTGAGAAGTATTAGTAATAGAAATACCTAAAATATCAGGTGAAGTCTCGAGGATAGAAGAAAGGTTGTTTTCTTTATAAAGATTGAGGAAGACATTTTCTTCTTCATCCTCCAGCGCAGCAAAAATTTCTTGGGAGGAATATACAGAATGCCGCATATTATTACTGAGTGCAGTCATTGATGAAGGATAATACAGGGCAGACATTATTTGGAGGGATTCATTGATGATATGGACGCTCTCCATATAGCGCTCAAGGTCATAAAAACCCTCCGACCTCAAGGTATTTTTTGCGGGCTCCACCTTTTCAATTATTGCCGGAATAGCTTCCGCGGCATCAACCAGGTTTTGACGTTTTTCTGTAGAGACGCCCCTACGGGACGGCTCTATGGAACTATCCATGTACCTTAGTTTATCTATAATCTTCTGATAAAATTCATTGCATGTTTTTTGGGTAAGTAGTAGATCCAGCAGTTCGATATTCAAGTCCCTCTGGATAACTTCAGAAATGCCATTTTGTCTTAAGAGCGACGTCAGGGAAGGTAAACTGAGATAAGGCTGGGAAGGATGCCATGATGGTGGGAAAACCAACAACACTTTCATTAATTTCACCTTTTATTTAAAACTAATCACAAGAAACAGAGAAAGCACTTAATAATCAATATAGTGGCGAATGGCTTTGCCACTATCGTTTTCTCTGTGCTTTGTGCTCTCTTATATATTAAGAATTTTACATTACTTATCCGCCTCCGAAGCCTTGATGGATTTGACCTTGGGCGGCATGATTGAATCCAGATGCAATGCTTCTCTACCTGCTAAAACATCCATTTGCTTTTGGGCTTGTATCTTCACAGGCAAACCATATATTTTAATAAACCCAAGCGATGCACTGTGGTCAAAGGTATCCTCTTTCTGATATGTAGCTAACTTTTCACTATAAAGGGATAACGGCGACTTACGCCCCACCACTGTACATGTACCTTTAGATAATCTTATTCGTATGGTTCCCTTCACAATACGCTGACTACTTAACACATACGCCACCATGTCTTGATGAAAGGCAGAAAACCAGAGTCCATTATAAATCAAATCTGCATAATGAGCAGACACAATATCCTTAAACCTCAGGGCATCTTTTGTCATAATCATACCTTCAATGGCTTTATGGGCAGTATGTAATATTATAGCAGCCGGAGACTCATAAATTTCTCTGGACTTAATACCTACAAGTCTATTCTCAAGGTGGTCAATACGGCCAACACCGTACTTTCCTCCCCTTGCATTCAGCGTATTAATGAGGCTCACACCATCCATCTCCTCGTCATTAATAGCCACGGGAATTCCTCTTTCAAAATGAATCTCCATATATTCGGGTTTATCAGGAGCCTCTTTTACGCTCTTTGTCCATTTGTAGACCTCCTCTGGAGGCTCAACCCATGGGTCTTCCAAAACTCCACACTCGATACTTCTTCCCCATAGATTCTCATCCGTACTATATGGACTCTTAATTTTTGCTTCTACCGGAATATTATGTTCCTCGGCATATCTGATTTCTTCATCACGTGTCATCTTCCACTCACGCACAGGGGCAATAATCTGAAGTTTGGGGCTTAATACCTGCAGAGACACATCCAATCGCACCTGATCATTGCCTTTCCCAGTACAACCATGGGCAACTGCATCCGCCTTCTCCTCATGTGCCACATCTGCTAATAGCTTTGCTATGAGTGGTCTGCCCAGGGCTGTTGCAAGCGGGTAAACGCCTTCATATAAAGCCCCGGCTTGTAAGGCGGGAAATATAAAATATTTGACAAATGTATCCTTTGCATCAATGACAATCGCCTTTTTTGCCCCGATTTTCAACGCCTTTTGCCGAATAGCTTCCAGATCTTTCACAGCTCCCAGATCAATTGTTACCGTAATGACATCCATATTATATTTTTCGGGAATCCATTTAATTGCCACAGAGGTATCTAAACCACCAGAATATGCCAATACCACTTTTTTTCTTTTTTCAGACATGAATTATGAATCTCCAGAATTAATTATTTATTCCAAAAAACCGTGACAGTACCATTTCAAAATGAAATTATATCAAACGGGAAATATTAATCAAATGATTTTCAATATGAAATGATTATCTACAAAACTATTATCCGAAAATTAGAAATTTCTTGCTTTATTCTTTCTCTCGGTGGTATTCTTTACCTGATCATATTCCTCACCTCCACTCTAAATTTTGATACAATTCAACATTACATCGTGTAATGTTGTTCTGAATTAATTTTTGAATGTGCGTGTCTTTATTTATATTATAAACTTGGATTTAACGTAATAATTCGATGGTAATAAGATACATAGTAATCACGTTAATCTTCTTATTAACTTTCACTCGTTTGATAACTAACTGTTTCGCAACTGATTTATCAAACTTAATAACTTCTTTGTATGGGGGAAGCGGTATTCCTGTAACTAAGGTATTCGAAAAGGAAAAACCTACAGGGGGTATAGACGTAGTCACAACCGTTTCGGTACCTTTAGACTCTCTTTTAGAAATTCAGAACCTAAATTCAGAATTAAATACAGAAAAGGGGGCATTCCCGGTCAGTTCGACCGGCGGTGGATTTACTTTTCAGTATGACAGTGAGCTAGAGGTGTTTACGAGAACAACGGACAGCCTTGGTCCTGTTTTTGCCGAAAGGGCATCTACGTTAGGAAAAGGGAAAATAAACTTTGGTTTCTCTTACACCTATATTAATTATTCTACCTTGCAAGGCGAAGATTTACACAACTTAGAATCTGTCGTGCCATTAGATGAGGAACAAAAAAACAAAGATTTGCTTCAAATGGACTTCGATGTAAATATCGAAACTAATTTATTTTCTTTTTACGGCACTTATGGAATCACTGACAAATGGGATGTTTCTATACTTATACCTGTAATGCAAGTTCAACTCGATGTTGACAGCAGTGCAAAAATACTGAATCGGACAAAGGAGAAGGGATCAGGCGGAAAACCTCTGGGTTACAGTTTAGACTCTGGAGAAACAATTAGCGATTCAGTTTCAGGCGCATCCACAGGTATTGGAGATATATTCCTGAGAAGCAAATACAATTTGTTTACTTCTTCGTGGATTGATTTCGCACCAGCACTTGATGTGAAACTGCAAACAGGAGACGCTGACGAACTTTTAGGAACGGGTAGAACAAGCGTAAAACCATTTTTTATATTATCAAAAAATATCAATCATTTTACACCACACTTAAACTTAGGATATGAGTTCAATAGCGGTAGTGAAGGACAGGACAGGATTGTATATATCGGTGGTAGCGATTATGGTTTTGGTAAAGGAAAACACCATTTTTCTGTTGCGTTTGATATTGTAGGAAGCCATAAAGTAGAAGAATCAGCTATCGGTAATGATATTGTGGATTTTTCAACAGGATTCAAGTGGAGCCCGCATTTAGGAATGCTTGTGTTCCTTAATGTGCAAACGCCGCTTAATGATGATGGCTTAAGAGCAGATTGGACACCTACTGCAGGATATGAGTTAAATTTCTAAAAAATTCTTACGCACTACAAGCCATAAGATGGTTAAGTCTGGACACGGCTTTCTTTTCAATCTTTCTAACCCATTCTCGACTGATATGGAGTTTTTTACTTACTTCTCTTAGAGTCATCGGTTCTGAATTATCTAATCCATACCGCATTTTCAGGACGCACGCTTCCCTTCGGTCAATTGTATCCAGTAATCTTCTCAACTCTTTCTTGTCATAAGATTCCATTAACTCATCTTCAGGCATCTTCACGCGTTCGTCAGGTATATATTCACTGAATTCACTTGAATCATCTTCCTGTAAACACGTTTCATTTATAGTATAAGTATGTTTTGCCGCACTTTCTATCCATTGCGCCCGTTTTTCATCAACTTGCAATTCCTGCGCAATCTCATCCCTATCTGGAAGTCTATGCAGGCGATTCGCCAGCTTTGAAGATATTTTTTTCCACTTAAAAACCATTTCCGCCATGTAAACTGGAATGTGTATAGTCTTTGAGCTATTAATCAGCGCCCGCATAATAGTCCATTTAACCCACCATGAAGCGTATTTACCAAAACATAGACCCAACTTGTAGTCAAATTTTTCCACCGCTCGCATAAGTCCAATATTTCCTTCGCTAATCAAATCCAGGATAGGCGTTCCATAATAAGCAAACCGACTGGCAATCTTTATAACTAAGGGGAGATAAGATGTAATTATAGACTCTTTTGCCTTGGAATCGCCATCGATAATTCTTTCAAATAACTCTCTTTCTTCTTCCATAGTAAGAAAAGATGTTCTTTTTAAATCTTTAATATAAACCTGAAGTGCGAACTCCATACTTTTTTATATCATCCTTTCTGATTTGATAGAGAGATATCAATTAAGAAACCAAAACCTGAAGAGTCACATTGCTGAACATCCTAAGAGCAGATGGTATGCCGCTAATCTCTAAAAAATATTTTATATTCTTTGAAAGTTATAACAACTGTGTACTTAAAGGGTTGAAAGCAGTAAAAAATTTTAAATTTAAGAAACATATTCCATGAATATTGTATAACGAACAGTAACATTTATTGAAATATCTTTTGCTTGAACCTGGCTAAATGTCAATAAATAAAGGTCAAAGGCGGCTGTTACTTATCGTAACACAGCAAATATGTAACAATAGTACCCAAAATCGCAGTCAAACATCACAGAACAAAAATAGATACCGTTTCACCCATTCAACAATTTCTATAAATAGCACAAAATATAGTTTTAATTAAGCGCTCTAGTTATAAGCTCCTTATAAACTCATGCTAATACAAAAATAATAGTGAACATACTTTTATTTTTGGTTTGAAATTAACTCGATAGTTTGTTAACATTTTAAATCTCTTTAATAATTCCGCATTGACACCTAGTCCAAAATTATAAACGCTGTCTTTAATTTCCAAAGATACGTGGGTATGGCTTAATGCGCCAACTGTATTTTACCCTGATTTGGAGGTAATTGTTGTGATTACTAATGAATTGTTGGATATCCTCGCTTGTCCACTATGTAAGATGGATGTTAGGCTGGAAGGAGAAAGGATTATATGTACAAAATGCGGACGACGGTATCCAATAAAAGATGACATTCCAATCATGCTTATTGACGAAGCCGAATTACCAGAGGAACTAAAAAAGGAAAATTAATGGATAGAAAAACACTTATCGCAATAGTTATTTGTGGGGTAGTTATGTTATTGTACTACCCCTTTATATTACCCCTGTTCTCGTCTAAAAAGCCTAAACCTATAGAAGAAATAAACGAACAGGTTATCTCAGAGAAACAAGCAGATACAAAAACTGCGGCAGAATCAAAGCTTTCAACCACACCGCCAACTCAAACATTACAACCCCAAGCGGAGATTCCGTTACAAGAAGTTATTATTGAAAATGAACTCTTGAAAACTGTATGGACAAATGAGGGGGCATCACTAAAATCTATTAAACTCAAGCAATTTAAAGATGCAGAGGCAAAAAATATCCTCGAATTAATAAAGAATGCTGAAACGGAATATCACCCCCTTGCTATCGAAAATATCCTTCAAAAAACAAACTTTCAGAGACACCGATATAAGATCATTGAGCAAAGCGGAAACAAAATTGTATTTACCATCGGGCTGGAGGATGGAATCAACCTCACCAAAACGATAGAACTATTACCCGGTAAATACAATATAAACATGACTGTTGTTCTAGAAAACAATACCGATACTGAAGTTGCATTGTCATACAATATTATTGCATCCTCTATGATTACACACGAAGGTGAACCTTCCACTGATATGGCAGCCGTAACTGGGTTGGATACGGGTAACAAAAGGATTAAATTAGTACGTACAGCACTAAAAGAATTCCCTTCAAAGAATGAATCTGTAGGTATTGTTTGGACCGGATCAACAAATAAGTATTTCTCCACTATTTTAAAGCCAGCCTCCAGCGATTTGGTAGCATCTATAAATGTACAGGCATTTGATATACTGGGAACTCTTACAAACGAAAAAGCGGATGGTGGCGATTTTATGGTAACCTTACAAACAAACAAGTTTCAAATTTCACCCCATAATGCTGTTACGCACAGCTACATATACTTTTTAGGGCCAAAAAAAGAGGAAGTTTTGAAACAATATGAGAATTTAGATGCCCTTCTAAGTTATGGTTGGCTTACATCAATAAGCAAGGTACTTTTGACTTTCTTGAATGCAGTCCACCGTGTAGTTCCTAACTACGGCATTTCTATTATTATATTGACAATCATCATTAAGGCTATGCTATTCCCACTGACAAGGAAGAGTCAGGTCTCCATGTTCAGAATGCAGCAATTACAGCCTATGATTAGTCAACTCAAGGAAAAATATAAACACGACAAACAGAGGATGGGAAAAGAGCAGATGTTATTATTTAAGAAACACGGCGCTAATCCCATGAGCGGTTGTTTACCGATGTTGTTACAGCTTCCAGTATTTTTTGCGCTTTTCCGCACCTTGCAGCTTTCCTTTGAAATGAGGCAGGCGCCTTTCATGTTCTGGATTAACGATCTTTCAAGGCCGGATACCTTACTGAACCTTCCGTTCACCATTCCTTTCCTCGGGAATGGCCTCAATATATTGCCGTTAATCATGACAGTCGCCTCCTTTTTTCAGATGAAGCTAACGCCCAAGGCACCTGCAGCAGACCCACAGGCACAGGCACAACAAAAGATGATGTCATTCATGCCCATTATGTTTGCCTTTATATTATATCACATGCCCTCGGGTCTCACAGTTTACTGGACCACAAGTACCATATTCAGTATTATTGAGAGCCTTGTAATCCGAAAATCCGTAAAGAAAATAAAAAACTAATAGTTCCTATTATTTTTGTATATGTCCCCTGAAATTCAGGACACGATCGTTGCTGTTTCCTCTCCATCTGGCAGATCGCTCCATTCAATCGTCAAGATAAGTGGTCTCAATGCCATTCAGAGCATCGAAGACATTTTTATTCCTACCGTTAATATTGATTTAATGGCTATTTCTACCTATACATCTGTGGTAGGGAATATTTATATTAAAGAGGAATTGGTCAGCATTCCTGCAGTTTTGTATATTATGAAACAACCTTATTCTTACACAAGAGAAGATGTGGTGGAAATTCATACCCTAGGTTCACCAATGGTTATGCAAATGCTTTTGTCTTCTATTTTATCAAAAGGCATTCAGGCAAAGAGAAATATCAGGCTTTCACAGCCGGGTGAATTTACAAAACGCGCCTTTTTGCACGGTCGCATAGACCTTACACAAGCCGAGGCTACCATGCGCATCATCCGTGCACAAACGGATAGCGAATTGAAGTCTGCTGTTGCGCAGTTGGGCGGAGATGTATCGCAACGAATCAAGCACATTCAGGATGAAGCGGCTTCTCTTTGCTCATATATAGAGGCAGCAATTGATTTCTCAGACCAGGAGATAGAACTAATCTCTGCAACAGAAATTATGAATAGGCTTGAAGTGATTGAAAAAAATATCTCCCAGATTCTAATTCAATCGAAAACTGGCAAAATTTCTTCAGAAGGGATTGACACGGTTTTATATGGTATGCCAAATGTTGGAAAATCAAGCCTGATCAATGCACTAGTGGGGAAAAAACGGTCTGTTGTTAGTAAAATACCAGGAACAACACGGGACGTTGTTACAGATATTTTAGAAATCGAAGGAATACGGTTTAGATTGATGGATACAGCAGGAATGGACAACACAGAAGAAGTTGTCACATCCAAAGCGATGGAAAAGACCCGATCCACCTTGAAAAAAGCCCAAATAATATTACTTGTCTTTGATGGCAACGCCGACATGAATGAACAATTAAAGGAAATGGAACTGGATAATTCGACAGGTAACGTGATTGTTATAATCAACAAGTGTGATTTACAAAGAAGTAGTTTTCTTCCAGAATTACCAGCAGAATTAAAAAAATATCCCTTGGTACATACGTCCGCTTTAACAGGTGAAGGATTGAAAAGGCTGAAGGAAACGTTAGTAGAGAATGTCTTGATAGGAAAGGTAAATCTTTCAAGTAATACATCGTTTTTTAATGTGCGCCAGAGAGATGCGTTACAGCATTCCATTCAATCCATTCAACAGGCATTAGAATCTGCAAGAAATAGCGAAAGCTACGAATTTATAGCTTTAGACCTGCGCACGGCAATAGATACCCTTGGTGAGATTGTAGGAGAGGTTACAACAGAAGATATTTTAGACAAAATATTTTCTGAATTTTGTATTGGCAAATAACTAGCGATGCAAAGCCTAAAAAACATTTGAAACCACAGAGACACAGGGGGGCGCAGGAATAAATAGTTTTGGTTTTCAATAACAGAAGTTTTCTCTTGTGTCTCAGTGTCTCTATGGTCAATTATTGTAGTTGTTTTTAAAACTTGATTAATTGTAAAGGTAAAGATTTTTAAAATATGTCCAAAAGACCTTCGTGGGATGAATATTTTTTAAGAATCACCAGAGAGGTAGCTCAACGCTCCACCTGCTTACGCAGGCAAGTAGGGGCACTTCTGGTGATGGATAAACACATCCTGACAACGGGCTATAACGGAGCGCCAAGCGGCCTTCAACACTGCCTAGAAATTGGTTGTTTACGAGAACAGCTAAAAGTGCCTCCGGGAGAACGCCATGAACTCTGCCGCGGCCTCCACGCCGAGATGAATGCACTTCTTCAGGCAGCAAATTATGGCATAAAAATTTCTGGCGCAACCTTATACAGTACTACCTATCCATGTTCTTTGTGCGCCAAGATGCTAATTAATGCAGGAATCACACGCATTGTTACCCTTACCGATTATCCCGACGCCCTTGCCAAAGAGATTCTTTCTATGGCAAATATTAAGGTAGAAATTGTAAAACTGGATAATCTAACAAAGGAGTAATTTAAAAAAAAGAGAGACTCTTGCAAAAGTTATTGAATGTATTGTAGCCATTGTCTCTGGATACAATTTAGAACACCCCACCTTTCTATAAATAATTAGATGAAATGAAAAGCCAAAGTATTCATGAAATTCCTATCAAGACTTTCTTTGAAACAGTCCGTCAAAATATAACTAAAAACTATTATTGTCTCAATATGTTCTGAATGCCCGTCATTGAAGAACGTGCTATAGTAACGGCATTAATTAACATTACATATTGAGCGAATCTTATTGTTTTTAATTTGACGTTGTTTTTTTCTGACTGCTGTCTCAATTGCGTCTATATCAGGAAAATATCGATTTGTCGTCACTTC
>Ga0209212_1002921_pt1 | contig 23438 bp, 25 predicted proteins | sample RifGroC2_FD_183996 | JGI IMG/M metagenome (GOLD analysis project Ga0209212, IMG submission 183996) | Groundwater microbial communities from Rifle, Colorado, USA - Groundwater C2 (SPAdes) (version 2) | ecosystem: Environmental > Aquatic > Deep subsurface > Groundwater | place: Rifle, Colorado... | reverse complement strand
GATGCTCATGCCCGGTCCCCGGCGGGTCGGCGGGGTCGTCTTCGACATCCATACGATGCTTTACGCGGCTATGGGTGTGATCGTGGGTTTTCAGATCATCACCTTTGCGCTTTTTTCCAAGGTCTTTGCCATGAAGATCCGTCTGCTGGCCGAAGACGAAGGGCAGGAAAAAATCTTGCGGTTTTTTACTCTGGAGCGTGGTCTGATTCTCGGCATAGCCTTCTGCCTGGTGGGCCTGATGGCCTCCGTCTACGCGGTTTTCACCTGGGGCAGCGTCTCCTTCGGGCCCTTGGAGCCTGTTCGAATGATGCGGATCACTATTCCCGCTCTCACTTGCCTATGTGTCGGAATCCAGATGATCTTTGCCAGTTTCTTCCTGAGTGTGCTGGATATCGGGCATCAATGAAGTATTATCCACTATTGGCTCATAGGAAAGCGTGAGAATGACAAAAAGAAGCAGCAGCGGATAGGCCGGCAACAGATAGATTACATCGATGGCATCAAAGGAAGTTACCGATATCAAAGACACAACCACTATCCTCATGACAACGGCTCCAAGCAAAGCCGTAGCGATGAGGAAACCGTCAGAAAGCCTTTTTTTCCGGCAGGATTGAAAAAAGGCAAAAAGATAGACCGCCACACCCGCAATAGCAAGCCAACCGATAGCAAACTGATAACCTTTACCTATAAAACGGAGGGCATTGCGCTTTATCTCCGCCATCTGCATTTGCGCCGGCAGCGATACCGCTTTTTTGAGATAATCCAGATGGAAATGGACGCCATGCTCAGACACACGATTTATCGAACCATCCAATGGGATTCTCAACACTTTCCGCCCCTGATGATGAACCACGAGCGAGGTCTGTGAAGGATCAAAGTCCACAATCTCGAATCGAGATATCCCAGCTTTTGGAAATAGCTTCCCTTCCAGAGAAAAAGAACGCTCAACGTCGGGACTCGCCGTCATCTCCAACTCCGCAATGGCAGAGCCCTCCTTTTCGCGTTGAACGAGTTGAATGACCGCCGATGGGTTTTCACTGAAAATCCATCCGCCGGCTTTGTAGCTATCGATGCGTGAAGGGTAAACAGGGCTCCGGGTGAGATCGCGGAAGAGGACAAGCAGCTTGTCGGGGCCTTGGCTTTGCCCTCGGCCGGCGGAAAAATCCTGGTATGTAACCGTAGCGTACATGCCATCTATAAAAGTTTGGAAGAAAGCGCTGTTGTAATCGGCGCGCCAGGGAGGCATCATGGAAGATCTGCTTGCAAAGCAGTCGATTCGTCCCTCGCCGCATGCACCGTTGATCTGTTCGGCTATTCTCCGATAGAAAGACATCGCATTGCCGCCGGATGTTGCATAACCGGCGGCGGCTACCGCGTCGCGCAGGGCCCACATAAACCAGCCGCCGGGGATTTCGTCGTTATATTTCCTGATCCATCCCCGACCGATTTCTCCCTCGAGAAAGGGCTCCAATTCGGCAAAGGCGGGACTCAATCCATAAAGGCGCAGACGCGTTTCTCGCGGAACAGGCACATCGGGGATCCAATTGACCGGCTTTATACGGCAGAGCGCGCCGTACGCATCCAGGAAAGGACGGGCCTTGAACTCCACTGTCGAGAAGACACCGTAATGATAGAAGTTCAGCGTCGCGACGATACCAAGACTCAGAATCAAAACAAACCCGGGAAGGCTGCAAGCGATCAGCGGACGGAGTGCGTTCTTTTGCTTGATACCCTTCACCAACATCCAGATGACAAGGATCAGAAGCGACGGTACAATCCATACCCCTTCCTCTCTTGTCAGCCAGAAAGCCGATAGCGCAATACCGGTCACGATCGATACGAATACATAACGGGCTCGCATTTCACCCGCACGCAGCATGATTGCAATTGCTCCGGCCAGCACGAAAATCGACAGGGCGGGATAGATGCCTTCGCGAACAACCCGCAGACAATGCCAGGTGTAGGTCATCGGATTAAAAAGAACGACAACGTACAGGACCGCCAACGGCAGCAGCTTTCTGAACAAAGGCCGGACCGTGATCACAAAAAAGAGGGTCGCCAAAATATAAAGGACCTGCTGGGCAATGAGCAGGGGAAATCCTGCCACAAAAACAGCGGCAATCCAGATGGAGTATAAAGGACCTTTTGCCAGTGTCAGAACGTTGTATGAGCCGAGCCACTCCCCCCGGAGCAGGTTTACTGCCAGGTTAAGAAAAAGCCGATCGTCATGAACAGCCGTACCAATGGCCAAAATCGACAGGTCCGATACCAGCCAGAGCTTGAGCAACGCGAAGACGACAATCAATGCGAGAAACCATCGCGGGATGCTGGCCCAGCGTTTCATGTTCAATCTCCGATCCAGTAATCGGTTTCATGAATACCACCTCTCGCCGGAAAAATCACGCTCAAAATTCGCATATTTCAACCGGTTATCCTTGATCCGGACCGGCCGCTCCTCTCTGGCTATGTCATAGAAGCCGGGAACTCGCTCGGATGAAAGAATCCTATTGAACATCGCAGAAACCTCCTGTATACATTCCGCGGAGCAGGCGGTTCTCCCTGGCATGGACATTCTCCAGGATATTTTGGTGAAATTGAATGATGACTGATAAGACGCTTGGGATCGATATCGGATCTACCACCCTGAAGCTCTGCCTCGTCTCGCAGGACAATAGCGTCGAGCACGCGATCCTCCCCCACGAGGGGAATATCCCCGGGACGCTGTCCAGGCTCATGGATCTTCTCGGAGCCGTCCGACCGCTGCGTGGAATCGTCACGGGAAACGAAGGGCGTCGTCGCGTCGAGCTGCCCGAGGTGATCGCCGCGGTAGCGATCGAGAGCGGCCTAGCTGCCGTGAACCTCAAGCCCCGCGCCGTCGTGTCCATGGGGGGCGAGGACCTGGTGGTCTACATCCTCAACGACCGCGGCCGCATGGTCAACACCTATTCCGGCAACAAGTGCGCGTCGGGGACCGGCGAATTCTTCCGCCAGCAGCTCGGACGTATGAATCTGCGGATAGGGGATATCAATGACGCCTGCGACGGCGCCCATGCTTATCGCATCTCGGCCCGCTGTTCCGTGTTCATGAAGTCGGACTGCACGCATCGCCTGAACAAGGGGGAAGCGAGCAAGGGGGACATTGTCTTGTCGCTGAGCAAGGTGATGGCAGACAAAGTCTCGGAGTTTCTCACCAAGGCGAAGATTTCGAGCGGCCAGGTGGCGCTGATCGGCGGTGTCACGCAAAACCGCTTCCTGGTCCAGTTCATCCGCGAGGCCAGGCCGGGGATCGACTTTGTTTTGCCCGGGGAGGCGCCATACTTCGAAGCCTTCGGTGCGGCGCATCTGGCCCGAAGCCAAGGCGCCCTGCTGCCGGAAGGCGAGCCGCTCAGACCGGGTTCGGTGCTGGTTTTCAAGACATTCAAACCGCTGTCCGAGTCCGCGGATCTGGTGCATTATGCGCCATCGCGGCGGGGCGCTTATGATCCCGATGCCGAGTACGTGCTGGGCGTCGACGGCGGCTCCACGACGACCAAAGCCGCGCTCATCAACACGAAGACGCTCGAGATTGTCGCGGAGCACTATGGCCGCACGCACGGAGATCCCGTTGCCGCACTCAGAGACTGCCTGCGCGAGGTCAAGAAACAACTGGGCGATCATAAGCCGCGGATCAGCCTTGTGGCGACCACGGGATCATCGCGCGAACTCCTCGGCGTTTTCCTCGAGACGGTCGGCGTCTACAACGAGATTATCGCACACACCGTCGGTACGACATACTTCCAGAAGGATGTCGACACGATTTTCGAAATCGGCGGGCAGGACGCCAAGTATGTGTTCATCAACAACGGCGTCCCTATCGACTATGCCATGAACGAAGCCTGCTCGGCCGGAACAGGATCCTTCCTGGAGGAATCGGCCTCGGGCGACCTGAACATTCACACCGCGCCGGAGATCGGCCCGATAGCGCTCCAGGCAAAGGCGCCGCTGAAGTTCGGCGAACACTGCTCGGCATTCATCAACTCCGACATCCGCAAAGCGATGCAGCAGGGCGCGGCGCGCGAGGACGTCGTCGCCGGCCTGATCTTTTCCATTGTTGCCAACTACCTAAACCGCGTGGTGGGCAATCGTGCGGTCGGCGACCACATCGTGCTTCAGGGCGGCGTCGCCAAGAACCCGGCGATCCCGCTGGCCTTCGCGCAGATGACCGGCAAGCCGATCACGGTCCCGCCGGATCCCGAGCTCATGGGCTGTTTTGGAGTCGCGCGACTGGTGCTCCAAAAGCATGAAGAAGGCCTGATCGAGAAGGGCGACTTCGACCTGGAAGGCATGATCGAGAAGGAAATCACGTATCACGAAGGGTTCACGTGCAAGTCCTGCGAGAACCTCTGTCCGATCCGAAGCCTTGAGGTCGGCGGGCATCGCTATCCCTTTGGAGGCCGCTGTTCGCTATACACGAACCAGCGCAAGAAGCGGAAGATTCACTCCTTGGAGGTCGTCGACTACACCCAGGAGCGCACGCGGATGCTCTTCGAGGAGTTTGCGCCCGCCCCGGACACCTTCCAGGCCAGAAGCCGGCACGTCGTCGGGGTTCCGCTGGCCTTCTCGGTCCACTCGGTATGGCCGTTCTACTCCTGGTTTTTCCACAGCCTCGGGGTCAAGGCCGTGCTCTCGACGCGGATCGTTCAGGAAGGGATCGCGAAGCAGGAAAGCAATTACTGCTTCCCGGCCGAGATAGCCCACGGGGCGATCCAGAACATGCTTGACGAGGGTGTGAACTACGTCTTCCTGCCGCACTTCCGCGACATGCCGACCATGGAAGACGTGCACGCCTGTGTGTGTCCGCTGACCCAGGGTTTGCCGTTTTACGCCCGGCATGCCTTCGGGCTGCGGGATGACCGGATGCTCCGGCCGTTGGTCTCGTTTGGCCGCGGTTTCGAGGCGAGCCGCGGAGCATTCGAGGACGTCGCGGAAAAACTCGGTTTCAGCCGCGCCGAGGGGGGTCGCGCTTACGACGCCGGCATCGAGCATTACCGGCGATTTCTGACCGCCTACAAAGAGTTGGGCAGGAAGGCGCTGCGCGAGGTGCGGGATAATCCGGACCGCATCGCCATCGTTCTCTGCGGACGCCCGTACAACGCATTCACGCGGGACGCCAACATGGGGATTCCGCGCAAGTTCACATCCCAGGGCGTCACCGTCATCCCCTACGACATGATCATTGACCCGGACGCCGAGATCCCGCCCAACAATTACTGGTACTACGGCCAGCAGGACATGAAGGCGGTGAAGCAGGCCAGAAAGATCGACAACCTGTATTTGTCGTGGATATCGAATTTCTCCTGCGCCCCCGACTCTTTCATGCTCCACTACGTTCGCTGGCTGATGGGGCACAAGCCCTACCTGGTGCTCGAGATCGACTCCCATACCGCCGACGCAGGACTCGACACCCGTGTCGAGGCATTCCTCGACATCGTGGAAAGTTATCGCCGGCACATGAGCCCGGTTGAGGAAAAACCATTCCAGCGGCGCTACTCTGTCGCCATGAAGGAGGAGTACTGCGATATTGTCGACCGTAAGACAGGCAAGCGGCTCGACATACGCGACAAGCGCATTCATGCGATCTGGCCTCCGATGGGCGACCTGTCCACCGAGGCGATGAATGTGGCCTCCCTGCGCCAGGGGATCCGCTCGACAAACCTGCCGCTGCCGGACGTTTACAGCACCCAGCTCGCCCGCAACGTCGCTTCGGGCAAGGAATGCATCCCCTCGCTCCTGGTGCTGGGATCGATCCTCCAGTTCTTCCGTGACAAAAACCCAACCTCCGGCGACGACATATACCTGATTTTCGTGCCATCGACGCTGGGACCGTGTCGAACGGGGCAGTACTATGTCTTCTTCGATCGGCTCTTCGAGGAGATGGGTTGGGAGAACGTGGTCCTGCTCGTGGGCAGCTCGGAGAACTCGTATCGCGAGCTTGGAGCGACGTTTACCCGAGATCTCTGGCGTGCGGTCGTCCTGGGCGACACCTTCACCGACATCCGGACTTCCCTTCGGCTCCTGGCCCGTGACCAGGACGAGGGTTTGTCACTCTTCCGGTCCGTCTGGCGGGATGTGCTCGGTGCTTTCCAGGCGGATCCCAAAGCGCTCGACCGGGAGCTCAGGCGGGCATCGGTCAGACTCGCCGGAATTGCACTGAAGGGCAGCCTTGATGAGTTGAAGAAGATCCTTATCATGGGCGAGATCTACGTCCGGCGTGACAACTTCTCGGTGGAAGAGGTGTCGCAGATGCTCATATCTAAAGGGATTTATCCAAAGGTGACCGGCGTGAGCGAGTGGATCCACTACACCGACTTCGCGCGAAAATTCATCATGGAGGGCCGCCGCAAGCGCGAGGGCTGGTTGCGCACTCTCCTGCACGGCGGTTTCAAGGACGAGGCGGTCTATCTGATCGAGAAGGCCTGGATGGGGAATGTCGAGAAGAAAATCGTCGCGGCGCTCGGGCCCACCGGCCTCGTTCCCCACGTTCCCCATGACATGAATAAGATCATCGGCGAGTGGAAACACGAGTTCGTAGATCCGGAACTGGAGAGCGAGGCGACGATTTCGCCGGCAGTGGGTGCGGCTGCGATGAATGACGGATACTCCGGGGTGGTGATCATCGCCCCGTTCTGCTGTCTCCCGGGACGGCTGATCGAGGGGGTCTATGCGCCATGGGCGAAGGCCCGTGACTACCCCGTGCTGGCGCTGGAGAACGACGGGCAGCCCTATCCGCCGAATATTGTCTCGCGGATCGAGGTCTTCGCGCACAATGTCCTGCGATTCGAATCGAAGCGGCATTCGAACAAACAGCGCTCGGAGGAGGTTAAGCGATGAAAGGAAAGCTTCAACCCAGCACTTCTGCAGGCGCGATGCCCGACGCGAAACATGCTCGGAAGGTGGCCAGGGTCTCGGAGCAGCTTCGCCGGAGGAACAGCACCGCGCCGCTCTCCCGGCTCAAAAGGGTCGTCTCGCACCAGGTACCCAAGGTTCATGACAAGAAGCACACCGACGAGAAGGTCGACCTGCTCGACTTCGACGAGATCATCGAGATCGACCCCGATCGGCGAATCTGCATCGCCGAGCCGGGGGTCCCGTTCTGTGAGCTGGTCGATCGGACCCTGCCCCTGGGCCTCGTGCCGATCGTCGTCCCGGAGCTCAAGACCATCACCATCGGCGGGGCGGTGGCGGGCTGCTCCATCGAGTCCATGTCCTACATATATGGAGGCTTCCACGACACCTGCCTCGAGTATGAGATCATCACCGCGAAAGGGGATGTGCTCACCTGCACGCCCGAAAACGAGCACTCGCTGATCTTCCAGATGATGCACGGCTCGTTCGGGACGGTGGGCATCCTCTCAAGGCTCGTGTTCCGGCTGATCCCCGCCAAGCCCTTCGTCCACCTCCGTCACGAGACGCACACGTCGATCGACAGTTATACGGCATCCATCCGGTCTCACTTCGAGAGCCGGGATGTGGATTTTATGGATGGGATCATCCATTCGCCATCGCACCTCGTTCTGTGCGTCGGCGATTTCACGGACAGCGCGCCGTACACGAACCGCTACGATTGGTTGAAGGTCTACTACCGGAGCACGGCCGAGCGCCGCGAGGATTACCTGAAAACGCCGCACTACTTTTACCGCTACGATCAGGGCGTCACCAACGTGCATCCCAAGTCCTTCATCGGCAGGCTGCTCCTGGGCAAGTTCCTCGGGTCCTCGCAGATCCTCAGGATCGGCGAAAAGCTTCGCTGGCTTCTCCTGTCCGACGATCGCCCCGACGTCACGGTGGACACTTTCCTCCCGTTTTCACGGCTGAAGGAATTCCTGGAATGGTACGCCAGGGACTTCGGACACTTCCCGCTATGGGTCGTCCCGTACGCCCGGGTCCACGACTACGAGTGGCTCACCGACAGCTTCTGGTCGAAACTCAGCGATACGCTGATGATCGACATCGCCATCTACGGCATGAAACAGCGCGGAGAAACGAACTACTACCGCCTGATGGAGGAAAAACTGCAGGAGCTCGGCGGGATCAAGACGTTGATCTCGTACAACTACTATAAAGAAGACGAGTTCTGGCAGATCTTCAACCGCAAGAACTATGACGCAGTCAAGGCCATCACCGACCCCGACAACGTCTTCCGCAACCTCTACGAAAAGACCTGCCGTGCAGCGATGGGTTTGGAGTGATCACTCCAGAAAAACCTCTATGGCGCGCACCAATATTCAACTTTCAACCCGTATTCATTAACCTGGCCGGCTCAGCGGCCCCCTCGATTTGTATTTGAAGTGACGGTACTAACTTTCCCCTTTTTTATCAGTCATGGCCTCGCAAATAGTCGCGACACCGGTGAATATGAGAAGCTACCGGTTGAAATCGTCCATGAGCGAGCCGGAAGAAAAATCGGGCCACCGCTCACGACGGCAGCACCTGCTCACAAAGAGGCAGCGGGCGCGGGAGCGCCGTGCCGCATCGTCCCAGGGGAGGGCATCGAGACCTTTCCGGGGCAGGCGCTCGCGCACCGTCTGACGGATATTATCCGGCGACGGGGCGACTCCCCGTTTCTCCTCGAGCAGCAGCCGTCCGACACGGATCTCTTGGCTGGTCTTGGGGGTCCAGCCCTCCCAGGAAAAATGGAGGAACGAGGGGCAGGGCGGTGATGTTATCAGGGATCATGGGGGAAGGTGCTCATACGGGGCCATAATCACGCACTGCGCAAGCGAGTCAGGCGCACGAACAGGATAGCGGTGAACGGCAGCGCGAGGCCGAGTATGACCTGGATGATCAGCAAGTCACCGAGCTGGCTGTAGTCGGCCGCGACCTTGAGCGTGCCGCTCGCATCTCGGACCTCGCGGGTCACGATGAAAATCTCATTGAAGTACTTGGTGCCGAGCTGGCTCAGCGACAGCGCTAGGTTGGTGAACGACGCCATCACCGCGAAATAGGTTGCCTTGAGGTTGGCGGGTGCGGAGTTGGCGATCCAGGCAAGCATAGGGATCATTGCGATCTGGCCGAGCGGAGATTCGAGCGTAGTATCCACGATCATGATGGTACGCGCATCCACCAGCCCGCCGGTCATCGCCGCGGTCCACTGGTGGAGATCATAATAGAGACCGACGATCGGCAGTGCGAGCACGAAACCTGCGAGCGTAAGGAATCCTACCACATAGGCGATCGATCGCTCGGCCATGAAGCGTCGGAACAGGAACATGCCTACAAGCGTCAGCGCACTGCCGATGAGCGACAGCAACGAGAGGAACTGCTGGTCGAAGCCGAGTTCGTCGATCATCCACCATGACAAGCCCGCACCGGGAGAGGGGATGGCGCGGAACACGAATATCACGATCGCGGTGCCGACCAGGGTCGCGCGCGCCTCGGGTTCAAGGGCGCGCGTGAGCTTGACGATCAAAAAAGCGACGATCGCGAAAGAGCCGGTGAAGACGATCTCCTCGCTGTAGGGCATCCCTCCGAGGCCGACCGCCAGCGTAAAGATCACAAACAACAGGCTGCCGCCCAGAATCCCCCAATTGACCGGCGTGGGCTCGCCGCGCGGGCTGAGCATCGCTTCGACCTGCTCGCGGGTATAGCCCTGGCGGCGCAGTCGGCGGCCGCTGCGCCGTCTGATGAGCATTGCACTCATCACGCCCAGCACCGAGATCAGCGGGATCCCGAGCGCCATGAGGTACACATTGCGGTAGATGAGAGCGATCTCGGCCGGCGGCAGGCGGTGCACGCCGGCGAAGAGGTAGAGGTTGATAAACGCGACCAGCACGCTGCCGCCGATGATTGCGACGCGGCCGAGCGTCTGCATCGTGGTGTTCATGAGCTTGCGGGTCGCGGGGTCGATGGGCTCGCCTTTCGCGTCCACACGCGGCACTGCCTCGACGGTCATCGCGTCGGCGACCGCATCCTGGAGCACATAGCCGACCGGCGCCAGAAGCGTCGAGAGGATAAACCATGCTTCGGCCGGCATGAGCGCGGCCATTGCCCCGCGATCGCTCAAGAGCCCGACCATGATGAGCAGGCTTACGGAGATCAGCACGGCGCCGATGTAGATCAACCAGCTTTTCCAGCGCCAGAGGAGGTCCACCAGGTGGCCGAGCGGCATCTTCAGCGCCCATGGGATGCCGGCCCAAAAGCCGAGGGCGGCGAGAAATGAGGCCGGGAGGCCGAGATATTCCTTGACGAAGAACGTGCCGACGATACCGGTCAGACCCGAGATCCCGGCGGCCATGTAGACCATGAGCGGGGGCAGGTAGGACAGGCGCAGCTCGCGTCCAAGTTCGAGGATGTTATCGTTTATCCAGCGGTAGACGGCGGTCAGCACATTTTCCCCTTTTCTTTACCGATTGCCGATAGGTTCCAGCCCGCTTTTCCTGATTGCGGGGGCGGCCTCGGGGGAGGCGAGGAAACCGATCACCGAACGGGCCATGTCCGGATCGGTTGTGCTTGCGGCGACGCCGGCCGAAAATACCGAGGTTTTTTGAACTTCCGGCGGGAGCGGCGTGATATGCGAAATCCCCTGTACGGGGATCAGTTCGCTGATCTGCTGGAAGCCGATCTCCGCCTCTCCCCGCGCGACCACGGCGCCGACCCGCTCGCCTCCGCCGATGAGCCGGCTTTTGCCCGTCACCTGGCCGGCGATTCCCAGGCGCTGATACAGCTCGGTGGTGAGATATCGACCGCTCACGCTGGCGGAGTAAGCGATGGATTTCGCCTGGAGAAGCGTGCGTTTCAGCGCTTCGACCGTGCCGATGTCCGGAACGGGCGCCCCCGCGCGGACGGCCATTCCGATTGACGAGCGCGCCAGAGGTGTACAGGCTTCAGCCAGGACCAGGCCGTCCCGGATGAATTCCTTCAGGAGCGCATCCGCTACGATGACAATGTCCACGACCTCGCCGCGCCGCAGCCGATTCGGGATAGAGTTCTCTCCCGTTCCTATGGAAGTCGAGGCCGTGACAATTTTTCTTCCGGTGAGGAGTTCCAGTCGGGGAATGAGTTCAAGATGCGCCGCGGTAAAGGCGCCCGAGGTCATAACCCTGATGTCGTTTACGATGGCATTCATCATGATCCGGTCCTTTTTTTTGCCGGCATGGTGTTTCTCCCGTAAGGCTGACAATTAAAAAAACATCTCCTGTGTAAACTGTTCGCCCGGCCGGAGATAAAGAAATTTCCCCTCCGTGTACGGGCCGCGGAGGAGTTCGCGGAAGTAATCGAGACTGCCCGAGATCTCTTGATACTGTTTTTTCAGGACGGCCGCATTCTCCACCGCCCGCGCCCGCACGTGCGCCGTCACCTCCACTTCCGTATCGATCAGCGCGATATGCGTGTAGTGCTTCAGTTCCTCCTCGATGACCCACTCTGCGGTCTCCCGGCCGTAACGGGGGACGTACTCTTCCAATATCCCCAGAGGGTCCTTCTTTTCCGCGATCCAGCCCGGCGTCAGGTAGTAGGTCCCGGGTCTTTCCTCGAACAGCTCCCGGTAGCGGGATGGCGAACCGAGAAACAGCGCGATGCAGTCGTGGCAGCGGGGTATCCAAAGCCCCTGCCGACGCGCCGTGACGCCGACCACACCGTTGGAACAGAGGCCGTAGCCGAGGACGATCCGGGATGCCTTCAGCGCGGCCTGATCGATCTTTTCCTGGAGCTGGTCCAGCAGCTTGGCCGGCGTCCGGTGGAGCGCCTGATCGATGTAGAGGATCTCAGCTTCATCCCCGCCTTCCGCAAGCACACGGTTCAGTTCCGGTTCCATCACACGGCAGGCGATAAGCACCGATTGTTCTTTTTTCCCCTCTGCGTTACATGCCATCATAGACACCATCGTTAATGGAGACACTCGCAACAAGATGATTTCAGAACGGGCATCGGATATCCGGCGGGAAGCAGCGGCAGCGCCCCGTCTTCGTTTTATTCGAAACGCCCCTGTATGCAAGGGCCGATCAGCCCCAAATGTTCATGCGGCATCACCGCATTCCTCTCCCGCGAAGTTGGCCACGGGGGTAATTTCACCCATGACGGAACCGGACTTGCGCTATGCACGCTGCAGGAGCGTTGCGGCCAGCTTCACCCCGCCGCCGGCGTCGTGGGCGTAGCCGTCGGCGCCGATATCATGCGCGTACTTCTCATTCACCGGGGCGCCGCCGACCATCACCTTCACCGCCACACGCAGCCCTGCAACCGACAGCGCCTCGATTACCAGCTTCATCTGCGGCATTGTTGTCGTCAGCAACGCGGACAAGCCGACACAGCCTCATTCATCACCCGCGCCGACAGCAGCACCTCCGGGATGAACGCCTCACCGCTCCGGAAGCGATCACTGATCACCTCCATCGCCGCGAGCAATCCCCGCTGCAAGATCTCATCCGCCTTTACCCCGTGCTCCAAAAGCCCCAGGATGTGGTCCCGAATCGAAATCTGGTCCCCGCCGAGAACATCGTCCTGAACATGGCGAAATTGCCCGTCCCTTGCCAGCCCCCCCGATGCCGGCTCCTCGGTCCCGCCCAGCGCCGACGGCGCCAGCGGACGGAACGCACCCCCTTCCAGCGGTAGCCGCCCTTCTTTTTCTACTCGTTCTCCTATCCGTACCAGGCGGTCGAAAACCGCCTGCGGCGGGGTGGTGTCGGCGATCCCCAGGATCATTCGACTACCGGGGGCCACCGCCTTGAAGAGGTGGTCAAGGTAACCCTCGAACTCCTCGTCGGTCGTCGACTCCCCGAGCAGCAGCGTCGACGGTATCCCCCCGAAGATTGTCGGCTTCTCCGCCCATCGGTTGTAGTACTCCTCGATCGTCACCTTCGTCATCGGCGCAGTGCAGACCGCTTCGGCGACGTGCATCCCTGAATCGCGGATCAGATCCATCAGCCCCTCATTCTCTCCGTCGCAATGGCAGCAAACATATTGGTAACGTAGAATTTAGAAGACCTGAGCAGTAATAAAAAGTAATTGCCCTCCGATATGGTATTTATACGTCGTCGAAAACAAAATCCATAGGAGGAGGGCAATATGGGAGTAACCCCACGAGGAAAGGATATCACCATCGAATTTGAGTGTCAATTCAGAGTTGGTTTGCAAGACAGCGATTTTTCATCGATCATGAAGGCATTGCTTATGTTATTGCCACAGTTGCTGGAGGATTTTTTTCAGAAAGTGCTTGTCGGTTTCGGCGAGTATGAGATGGGGTTGAAGAAAAAGTCTTTCGCCTGCAAATGTTGCGGCAATGACACCGAATTTGTGTGGAAGACGCAACATGGGAAGGCAACGACGATTCTCACCTGTTTCCGTTGGATAACTCTCAAGCAATTACAGGTGCGGTGCAAGCGGTGTGGCAGCAAGCAAAATTTTTCCAGGGATTGACACCCGATTTACAGAAAGTCATTCTTCAAACCGGGAAGGACATCACGCTGTTCCATAATAATCTGCAAAACAAGATGGAAAGCCAATGGAAGCAGAAGCTGATCGATAAAGGCATGACGTTTGTGGTGTCGGATCAGGCCGCTTTCAAGAAAAGACTGGCAGATATTCCGAATAAGTTTACAGCAAAATGGGCGCCTGGTCTGTATCTGGAGATTCAAAAGGAGATCAGGGAATATCAGGCGAAAAAGGCTCGATAACAAGAAGATTCGGTTTCCAATTCTCATGAGAGGGGGACTCCCTCCCCTTTCATAAGAAGGCCATTCATACAATGGAGGGGCGTACGGAATGGGGTCAAAGTTGGCAAAAATGATCGAAAAAACCAATGGTGCATTGTTGGCGATCATCGTCGTCCTGCTTTTTTTGCAGGTGATTACCCGATATTTCAATAACAGTTCGTTTCTCTGGGCGGGAGAGGCGGCGTTGTGGATATTTGTTTGGATGGTCTTTCTGGGGGCAGCGGTGCTGTTCTACAAGAAAGAACATATGATCGTGGATATTATCGAATATTTCCTGCATGGAAAGCAAAAAGAGAAAGTAGAAAAAATATTGACCAAGATCATCAAAATGATCTGTTGGGTTTTCCTGGTCATCGTTTTCTATTATTCGGTATTGTTTACGATATCCGTCGCCAACCAATATGCGGTTTCATTCGAGCTTTCCAGAGTTTATCTCAGCGCGGTCTTGCCGGTATCGATAGTCATTATGCTTATTTCGGCGCCGACGGTTTCGCTGCTGATGCGGCGACAGCTGTCGAGATGGTAGCTGAACTGCTTGGCGGCAAATCGACTTAGAACCTATCCGTAAATAACGGGTTTAGGGATTCCGAACTCTGGCGGATCAAATCCCGGGAGGCGCTTCCCAGGATGACGAACTTGCGCTTTTTCCCTTGATCCACCAGGTAGCGCAGGAGGGGAAAAAGATCGGGCAACCGCTGAATCCCGTCGATCACGATGAGCCCCGTCGGGTCTTCCAGGGCAAGCTGCGGCTGTTCCAGACGGGCAAGATCCTGCGGGTTTTCCAGATCGAAATAGGAAGTGCTTTTTCAGAGAAGCGCCATCATGTAACAGGCAGTCCCTTCCAAACCGGGTATGAAGGTATTGCCGATCTTGGAGCCGCCCCGGCCGACAATGGCAAAGGTGTGCGCTCCTCTCCCCCGGGAAAGTTTCAGCACAAACGTGATCATTGGCCAGGGGGCGGTGAAACCGTGTGTGTGCATGACAAATCCGAAAAGGGTCTCCTGCTCTAGGGAGAGGGAGGCGGGATGCGTGGAGAGTAAATCCGAGCTACTTCCCGGTCCATCTCGTCATTTTCGCAACCTACGCCGGTTTCCGGTTTAAGTGCTTGTTATTACATTATATTTGCACAGCCCAACCCTTATGCAAACCGCCATTAAATCGTAATTTACGGTGAGTTAGGTGAATGATCCACAAGCTTATCCACAACTCTTTCCACACCTCTGTGGATTGCATTCCCAAGACACTGAACTTCAACTGTCGGAGCGTACCCGACCGGCCATACAAAATTCAAATGTGGCACATGTTTCGGAGGCAGGTCAAAAGAAATAATGACCATATGGATGATCTCTATAATTTACGGCCGATGGAATTCTGCTCGATGAACTCTTGCAGTCGCTTCCGGTCAAACATTCCGAGCCACTTGAAATTAACGCCTCTTCTTCTCAGCCAACCGGAGCTATTGTATTTTTCGGGAATGGAAATATCAGATACAGTTACAAAGTCCACACTGTCAAACTGAGGGTCGTCGCCGGCCATAAGGCTTAAAAAGCCAGCTTCCTCCAGTTCCTCACGGGTCCCGTTGTAAACAAACGAGCAACCCCCTTCACTGATGTCAAGAAGCTGAATCTTTTTCATCTCTTTCCCTATGGGGGTGCGATAGCTGATGACAACGAAGGTACCATTACGGACATAAAAGCGGGGATGCTTTCTTAATCTGAAAAGTCTCCGCAACAGCCTCATCATGTCCATCGTAGCCGCCTTACGAATCTGTATCATACAGTCAGGAGAGCCGGTTGCCACAACTGCCGCAACGGCTCAGTATCTTGCTCTTATGGTCTTTAGGGTCTCGATGTATTCGTCTTTTTTAGTCAGGTTCGCCGCTCCTTTCATATCCTGCATCAGGATGTCGAGCGGCGGGCGGATGTCGAGCCCAAGATTATTGAGCCTGCGCTGGTTGGCCTGATCCAGGATGAGAATGCAGTAGTACTGGGTCAGCATCCTCACCCGGGATTCCCGCCGCATCAGGTAGGATGTGCCACCAAGGGTGTTGAGGAAAAAAACGGCATAGGGGTAGATCTCCTGCAAGGGTATATGCAGCACGGGTCTGTCAGCTTTGCACTTATCCTGCAAGGCCATGGCCCGATAGAGAATCGCGAAGGATGATTCCAGCGTATCGCCTTCCTTCAGGAGGATGTCCCGCAGCAGCAAGGTGTTCTTCTTTCCCAGAACCCGGAAGAAATGCGCCCTATTCTGAAGAACCTGCAGGAGGCTGTCGGTCTCCCGCTGCACGTACGGCGGTTTCTTGAGCAAACGGGCCAGGAGCCCCTTGAAGAGTTCGGAGGTTCCTCCCTTCAAGCGATAGGACGCGATATAGTCCTGCCGGTCGAAGTAGGCGAAAAGTCCCTGAAGCTTTTCCTTGCTCTCTGTGCAAACGTCCACGCGTGCAGCCGGCGTTTGTGTCGACACGACCTCAACGGCGGGGCCGGAGATCTCAGAGGCCTTCTCAGTCCTGGCTTTGACCAGACGCGATGTGTCCCTCTCCCAGCGCCAATAACTGTATGCTGCCAATCCGAGGACAAGGATCAGGGCGATGATCAGAATTTTCTTTATGGGTGTTTTTCGCTGCGTATCCATAAGGTGACCTCCATCAATGGCATTGAGAAGGTGCAGAGGGGCAATTCAATTGAAATTGATAAAACCGCTTTTGTGTAGCCTGAGTATACGGAAAGGAGTCTTGTGTGTCAATGAGATTTCGCACATATAAGCGCCATCGACTATCCATACCTGGAAATCACCCCTCTTTTCATCCTTGCGAAGATAGGGCAGCGGAAAGCTAATGGATTGGGTGCTGCGGTAGGTCGTCGAAAACTCTTCCGCTCCTGTGCCAATCGCTGGGTCTTTCCCGCAAAGTACAACGGCGGGAAAAATGCACGACCGAGCCGCATCCATTTTGACAGCGAGGCATACATGCGGACGAACCGAGCCGACGCGAGTCGGAACCATGCGGGATCCTCGCCTATAAGGCGAGGATCCCGGGTTACTTTTCCGGTCGGTCGACCGACTTTTTCCGCCTGTCGCGGGACATCTCCCAGATCATGCACTGGGTTCTGAACTTACAGTACAGTCTCGGGCCGGTGCATTCACAGCAGTGATCGATGTTCATGCACTCACAGCACGCCCTGCAAAAACCGGTTTCGTTCTTCTGGCAGACCGCCAAGGCTTCACGATCCGGATGGTTCCTACATTGCATCTGTAGCTTTCCTTTTTAAAGCATTCGCAGAGCCGTCACCTTTTGTCCTCGATCTTCCCCAGCATGTCGGCGATGCCATCCATTATGCGATTGAAGAAGGTCGGTGCTGCAACCGTCACGGGCGTCTCCACCGTCAGGGAAGAGAACAGACTGGTGGCCCTGGCGGTGTACGCGCCGGCGGGAATCGTCGGCCGGGTGAGCACGACAACCGAGTCGAATGCCTCATTGGTCACTACGTTGGCCCGGAGGATTCCCGTAATTTTGGCTAATTTGGCCTGCGACGACTGTCCGACTTCGGCCCGGAAGGTCCCGTTCGCTTGAACCTTGGTCAGGACGAGCGAGGTATTGACCTCCTTTTGCCCGATCAGGGAGACGAAGACCGTATCGCCCGGCTTGAAACCGGATCCTTCAAAGACGATGTTGGTTTCCATCAGCTTGGCCACTCCCAGTGGGATCACCGGTGGATTCATCACCAGTTGGGGTCCGGAAAACGAGCGGTCCAGGACCTTCGGCGCGGTGGAGCAGCCGAGCGTGAAAACAAGCAATACGACCGCAGCAAATACTGAAAGACGCAACCTCTGAAAACACTGCATGAGATTCATTCCTCCTTTCCTTTCGGATGGGTCTGTTTGGAATAAGATACGGCTATCAATGACCGGTGTTTTATCTCATAAACCGATGGGAGAGGTCAAGTTATTCATGATAGTTGTTTCATAATCGAGACAGATATGGTATCGCTGTTTCCTTTTAGGAAGGCGGTATCCATTTTGCAGTTCTACATTCTCATCGGATTGGTGACTTCATTGTGGGGCCTCAGTTTCCCGACGATGAAAATCGGTCTGGGCGCGATGCAGCCTTTCACCTTTCTCGTCTTCAGGAGCCTGGTCTCCTCGATCACCATTCTTGCTCTGATACTCATCCGGCGAGGCGCGTTATCCCCACCGAAGGGACGTCCGGAATTCTGGTGGAATACCATTCTCCACAACGCGATGTTCATCCCTTGCTATTACGGGGCGGCCATCACGACCTCGGGTCGGGCCTCGGTGTTCCTTTACACCCAGCCGCTTTTCTACGCAGCGCTTGCGGTCTGGTTCATTCCTTCGGAGCGATTGGGCATACGATCGGTTATGGGCATCACCGCTGCCTTCATCGGGGTGGTCTTCATGTTCGGCGAAAAGCTTGAAACGGGCGAGGCGCATGCGTTGCTCGGCGACGGGCTCGTCATCCTGGCCGCGCTGATCTGGGGCATCCAGTCCCTGTACCTTCGTCAGAACCTGAAGGGGATCGATCCCTTCCGTATCACGGTTTGGACCCAGATCGTCGCTATCCCGTTTTTTCTTTTTTTTGCACTGCTTATGGGATTTGAGTTACCGGATTTCACCGGCCAGGCGGTGATCATCTCGGTCGGCTACAACGGCTTCATCGGAACCGGGCTGGCTATGGTGCTGTGGGTGCGCCTGCTCGCCGGATATTCACCGACCCGGGTCAGCGCCTTTATGTTCCTGACGCCGGTATTCGGCGTGTTTCTGGGCAGCCTGATCCTGACCGAGTCGGTGACCGGATTCATGCTGGCCGGCGCGGTTCTCGTCGCCGCCGGAATCTACCTTGTCAATACGGACAGTCGGAAGCGATCCGAAATCTAGTTTTACATTTCTCTTGACATCCCTGCACACTATCGTTATCGTCTGCTATCCAGTCTTACCGGTCAGACCAATTTTGAGGAGACGTATGACTTTTGAAAAGCTGATACAGACCCGGTATAAAAAGAAGAGCTCCTTCATCGCGGATCAGATCCTGCGGATGATCAACTCCGGACTCTACAAGGCAGGCAGCAGGCTCCCCTCCGAACGGACAATCACCGAGCAGATGGGGGTCAGCCGCCCCTCTCTGCGGGAGGCAATCAGCGCCCTGCAGATCGTCGGTATTCTCGAAAGCCGTCCCGGGGACGGCACCTACGTCTCCGCCCCTGTTGCAACGGAGGAACTCATGCGCCGGGCGGTCACAGTGCTCGAGGAATGCGACAGCCCCTTTGAAAACATGCAGGCCCGCAAAGCTCTGGAAATAGGCGCGGTCAGGCTCGCCATCGAGGTTGCAACCGATGCCGACCTCGATACCCTGAAAGGGGCATGGGACGAGAAATGCATCCGGGGACGCCGGGGAGACGTGGAAGAATATCTCCGCTACGGAAAAGAATTTCATATCGCCATCGCCCGCGCCACAAAGAACCGCATCATCGAGGCCATCATGGATAAACTCCTCGATATGACCATTCAACCCCTCTGGATCAAAATGCGTCGTGATTATTTCCTCAAGGATTCCTCGCGGATGGAATTGATGCTCGACATCCATGACCGGATCACTCGAGCGATTGTCGCGCGCGACAAGGACAGGGCAATCCGAGAACTGGAGGTCCACTACGACATGCAGATCGAACAGATCTACGGTCAGAACGAAGAGAGCAGTCACGATCATATGAACGGTCGACAAACTGGAATCACAGACCATCCATAAAGGAGGTGATGACGGCAATATAGTTTGGAGTAAGAGGATGTACATTCCATGGTGATGTGCTTTTCACTATCCGGTCGCCGTGAGCTGTTTTATAAAACCTGCCGGCTAACTGTTCGTATCAAGGAGGAAACAATGAAGAACCTTAGTAAGTTGTCCGTATTGTTTTTGGTCGTTTTGTTTGTCGCCATCGGGGCGGGAAATGCCCTGGGCGCCGGGAAATACCCGGAGAAACCCGTTACTATCATTATCCACGCCTCCGCAGGCGGTGGGAGTGACATCTTCGCGCGGACCATGGCGTCGGCAATCGAGAAGGATAAACTTCTGCCCCAGCCGATGGTCATAGAGAACAAGCCCGGCGGGAGCGGCGCCATCGCTTTTGCCTATGTGGCCGGCAAAAAAAAGGACCCCTACTACCTGGTCACCGCAGTCACGAGCTTTTTGACGACCCCGCTGATGGGTAAATCCCCCGTCGGACTGAAGGACTTTACCCCGATCGCCAACTTCGCCATGGACGAGTACATGCTCATGGTGAACGCCAAATCGAAATACAAATCGGTGAAAGAGATCATCGCCGACGCCAAGGCGAATCCGAAGAAGCTCACCGTGGGCGGAACCCAGCTTGGTTCGTCCGATTCCATCTGCGCCTACCTGATCGAGAAGGCGGCCGGCGTCCAGTTCAATTATATCGTCTTCAACGGCGGCGGCGAGGTCAATGCGGCGCTCCTCGGAGGTCACATCGACATTGCCGTTGCCAATCCCGGCGAGGCTCTGGAACTCTACAAGGCCAACAAGGTCAGGCTGCTCGGCGTTTTTGCGGAGAAGCGCCTGGCCGGCGCCCCCGAAGTCCCCACACTGAAAGAGCAGGGTGTGAACGCCATTTATGTCCAGAATCGAGGTCTCTGCGCTCCAGCCGACATCCCGGCAGATGCGAGGAAGGTTCTGGAGGAGGCATTCTTGAAGTACACGAAGACCGAAACCTTCAAGAAGTACTGCAAGGACAATATGCTTTCCGAAGCCTGGCTGGACGGCCCCGCCTTCGGGAAGTTCCTCGATGAGTGGAACGGCAAGTATGCCGTCATCCTCAAGGACATGAATTTGATCAAGACGAAAAAGTAACCTTCAGGCAAAGCCTGTTCTGAAGCCGGGGTGCGCATATCCGCATCCCGGCTTCCCTGAAAAGAATATAATCAAACGAGGCGAGCGATGAAGAAAGCGGATGTGGTTACCGGCGTTGTTCTTTTGGTCCTGTCCGGCTACGTGATCCGGGAGGCCTGGCTGATGCCTCCATCGGCGACGTTCGGTCCGGGGTCGGGATTTCTTCCCTTCTGGCTGGGTGTGCTTCTGGCCGCGCTGGCGGTGATCCTGCTCGGGACGGCCTGGCGTCGCAAAGCGACCGAAAAAGACAGAACGTCCCCCTTCCCGGGGACAAAGGCGCTCATGGCCATCGGCTCGGTTCTTGGTGGGCTGGCAGCCTACATCGTCCTGCTTGAAATCCTGGGATTTCTGGCGGACACGTTCCTGTACGTGGCGTTTCTTCTGGGGGTCGTCGAGCGCGAGAAATGGTCCATAACGCTCCTGGTTGCCGCGTCGACGACGGCGGGGCTTTATCTCATTTTTCAGGTCCTGCTCGGGATCACATTGCCCTCGAACATGTTCGGGTTTTAGTCTTCGGCAGAGGCGGTATCTTGGACATTTTTCATAATATTATTCTGGGGTTTCAGGTCGCGTCCTCGTGGGAGAATCTCCTTTTCTGCTTTATCGGGACACTGATCGGGACTCTTATAGGGGTCTTGCCGGGGATCGGTCCGACGACGGGGGTGGCGATATTGATTCCGATCACTTTCGGGATGAACGCGACGACGGCGATCATTACGATGTGCGGTGTCTATTATGGGGCGATGTACGGGGGATCGACGACGTCGATTCTCCTGAATGTTCCCGGCGAGTCCTCTTCGGTGATGACGACGCTGGACGGCTACCAGATGGCCAAGAACGGAAGGCCGGGGCCGGCATTGGGGATGGCGGCGCTTTCGTCGTTCATCGCGGGGACGTTCGCGGTCCTGATGCTGACCCTCATCGCGCCGGTGCTGGCAAATTATGCGGTATCGTTCGGTCCGCCGGAGTATTTTGCCCTGACGTTCATGGGGCTGACGATGGTGACGTCGCTGGGAGGGGATTCGCCGCTCAAGGGAATCATCAGCGGGGTTTTGGGTTTGATATTCGCCTGCGTGGGGATCGATGCGATCAGCGGGGTGGCCCGGTTCACGTATGACAATATGAATCTGCTGGACGGGGTCGGATTTATCGGCATGGCGGTGGGGCTTTTTGCCGCCTCGGAGGTCTTGGTCAACATCGAGTCGCCGATGCAGCAGATCTTCACGGAGGCGAAGCTAAATTTTCTGAGCCTCTTTCCGAACCTCCAGGACTGGAAGGACTCCTTCGGGGCGATCTGGCGGGGTTCGGTCATCGGCTTTTTTGTGGGGGTGCTGCCGGGGGCGGGGGCGACGATCTCCTCGTTCATGGCGTATGCCGTAGAAAAGAAGGTGAGCAAGCATCCGGAGAAGTTCGGGACGGGGGTCATCGAGGGGGTGGCGGCGCCGGAGGGGGCGAACAATTCGGCGGCCGGCGGCGCGATGGTGCCGCTTCTCACCTTGGGCATTCCCGGTTCAGGAACGACGGCGGTCATGTTAGGGGCGCTTTTGATTCACGGGCTCCGCCCGGGTCCGCTGCTCTTCTCGACGCATCCCGATTTCGTCTGGGGCCTGATCGCCAGCATGTACATCGGCAACGTGATGCTCGTCATCCAGAACATGCCGATGATCGGCCTGTGGGTCCGACTGCTCAAAGTCCCCTACAAGGTCCTGATGCCGCTGATCATCACGATCTCGGCAGTGGGGGTATTCGCGACGGACAACAACATTTTCGACATGTGGGTGATGTTATTCTTCGGTGTGATCGGGTACGTGATGCGAAAGCTTGATTACCCGCCGGCGCCTATGGTCCTGGCGCTGGTCCTGGGACCGATGGTAGAGATGTCGCTCCGCCAGTCGCTGACGATCTCCCACGGGAACATGGCGATCTTCTTTACCCGTCCCATCTCGGGAACGCTTACGATCCTCGCGCTTCTGTCCCTCTTCGCCCCCCTCTTCCGTATCCTGTGGAGTAAGTACCGGAGGGGGAAAATGGCAGCGGCATGAACGATAGATCATGCAGCAGTGCAATGAATTTGAATATTTTTTAACAAGATCTCGATATCAGGAGTCGTTCATGAAAATTATTGGTGTACATATGGACCGCTGCACGGGGTGCAAAACCTGCGAGCTTTACTGCGGAGCGGAGAGGGGAAGCGAAGGAAAGACTCTGCTGAAGGCTGTTCAGGAAAGCCCGTCCCCCCGGCCCCGCGTCCGCGTCGAAGGGAACCATCGTGTTTCATTCCCCCTCCAGTGCCGCCACTGCGCGCAGGCGCCGTGCCTCGACGCCTGCCTCACCGGTGCGCTCGTCCGGGATGCGAAGAGCGGCCTGGTGATCCTCCGGGAGGATCTCTGTATCGGTTGCTGGACCTGCACGGCCTTCTGCCCTTACGGCGTGATCGCCCCTTCCCCGGAGCGAGGAATCGCCGTCAAGTGCGACCGGTGCCTCTACATGGAAACCCCGGTCTGCGTCGATGTCTGTCCGACAAAGGCCATCGAGGTCATCGACCTTGCGGAATGCGAAGCGATGATTGGCGAAAAACGCCGCAACACAGCGCAGGCGGTGGCGGATAGCGCCGGGGAGGGTCTTCGCCTTCTCGATATAAGAATCTAAGAAAATTAAGGAGTTGATAAATCAATGGAAACGATTCATTTCAAGACGGTCGACCCAGTAAGCCAGGACCTTCTCCGAGGGGCGTCTCAAAAAGGGCTTGGCCTCAACTGGGAGCGGTATGAAAAGCAGCAGCCGCAGGACGGTTTCCTTCGTCTGGGCCTTTCTTGCCCTTACGGGTGCATGCA
>Ga0209212_1002920_pt1 | contig 23439 bp, 22 predicted proteins | sample RifGroC2_FD_183996 | JGI IMG/M metagenome (GOLD analysis project Ga0209212, IMG submission 183996) | Groundwater microbial communities from Rifle, Colorado, USA - Groundwater C2 (SPAdes) (version 2) | ecosystem: Environmental > Aquatic > Deep subsurface > Groundwater | place: Rifle, Colorado... | reverse complement strand
AGACCTTCTTCAATTCCTTCATGATCGGGTAGGAGGCGAGCACGACGCCGCTGCTGTCCGTCGAAATGATGAAGTCGGCCTTGTCCTCGTACACCGCCTTTTTCAGCATCTCGATTCCATTCGCGGGCTTGGCGCTTGTATCGTAGTACATCACCTTCACCGGGCGGCCGATGATTCCACCCTTGGCATTGACCATGCTCTCCCATATCTCCATCGCCTGCTTCCCACCGACCCCGAGGGAGCTGAAGATCCCCGAGGTGGCCCCTACGTGTGCGACCTTGATCGGGGTTGTTTCCGCCCGGGACACACCCGGATCGATCGCCAGGGCCAAACCGACGACCAGCGTAAGTAACCATCGACATCCAATCCTTCCTCCTGCCTTCATTTCGTTCCCCTTTCTTCTGGTCTACCCGGTTTTTTCCCAACCGATGATCGTCCTCCACTCCTTCCAGGCGGTCCCTTTCCGGAAACCGCCGCCGCTCCCGGTCGAACCACCCCACGCTTGCGGACCGGCCCCTTTCCGGACCGTCCTTCTCCCGATCTTTCCCGCCCTCCGGATGCGTTGATCCCGTCGAGGATCTCGTTCGACGTGGCGCCGAGATGGAAAATATGCTCCACTCCCAGGCTGCGAAGGTAGCCGGCGTCCTCCTTTGCGATCAACCCGCCGACGATGATCCTCATCGTCCGGTCGAGTTTTTTCCTTTTCAGCAGGTCGACCAGGATCGGGACAAAGGTCATGTACTCCCCGGAGAGACTGCTGATCCCGATGACATCGACCCACTCCTGGACGGCCGTGTTGAAGACCTTCTCCGGCGTCTGGTAAGGCCCCAGGTAGATGACCTCCATCCCCGCCTCCCGGAGAACGTGGGCAATGAACTTCAGGCCGATGTCGTGGCCGTCCGTCCCCATCTTGGCTAGAAGAACCCGCTTTTTTATCTGACCCATCCAAGCGCCCCTCTCTTGGTATTGTTCCACCTCGTCATGCCGGCGTTCCCTCGGTTCAATCGATTGCGAAAGGAAGCTCGACCATCTCGTACGGGTCGTACGGTCGGCCGTAGGAGAGCCTCAGTACGCCGTTGATCTCGCCGATCGTCGCCTTGCTCGAGACCGCGTCGATAATCGAAGGCATGAGATTCTTTTCCCGATCCAGTGCGTCCCGGTACAGTTTCTTCAGCGACTTTTTGGTTCTCTGAAGATCGCGGTTTTGCTTGAACTCCTTGACCCGTTGCACATGCTCCAGTCCGGGCTCCAGGTGCATCTTTCCGATTTTGATCAGATTGTCCTGGTCCTCCGGGATCTTGAAAATATTCAACCCCACGACTTTCCTGTCCCCGCTGTCGATATCCTTATAGAGGCCCACGGCGGACTCCTCCAGGACCTTCCGGAACCATCCGCTTTCGACCGCCTTGATGATCCCCCCCATGCCGTCGATCTGCTTCAACAGGTCCCAGATTTTCAGTTCCATCTGGCCAGTCAGGTGCTCGACATAATAGGATCCCCCCAGCGGATCGGCCACGAGCGCGACCCCGCTCTCGTGGAGGATGACCTGCTGCGTCCGCAAGGCCACCATCGCGGACTCTTCCGTAGGCGTGCAGAGCGCTTCGTCGTAGCACGAAAGATCGAGCGCCTGCCCCCCGGCGAGGACGGCGGAGAGCGCTTCGATCGTCCCGCGGATCACGTTGTTGATCGGCTGCTGGGCCGTCAACGAGGAACCTGCGCCGTGGATGGCGATCTTCAGGCGCATCGAGTTCGGGTTCTTCGCATGGAACCTTTCCTTCATCAGGCGCGCCCATATCCTCCGGGTGGCCCGGATCTTTGCGACCTGCTCGAAGAAATCGATATGGGAGGAACAGATGATCAGCATCTGGTGCGCAAAGGAATCGATGTCGATCCCCCGCTCGAGCGCCAACTCGATGTAACCGATCGCGTTCGCCAATGCGAGCCCCATCTCCCTGATGGAATCCGCCCCCGATTCCCGCAGGTCGTAGGCATTGACCGTTACCGAGTGCCAGCTGGGCATCTCCTTCACGCAATACTCGATGGCGTCCACGCCCAGGCGAAGGCACATCTCAAAGGGATTGTCGATGTCGTAGGAGCAATGCCGCGCCTGGATCGGGTCGTTCTGCACCGAGCCGCGGATCTTCTTCAGGTCCAGCCCCCTCATCTTCGCAAGGGCGCATACCTGCGCCAGCAGGATGGGGGCCGCAGCGCTGCAAACGGAAATCGAGAACGTCATCGCTTCCATGTCGATCCCCTGGAGCAGTTCGTCCATATCACGGACCGAATACAGGGGAACGCCCTGCGTGCCGACCTGGGGACCCACGAGGGGATGGTCGGCGTCCACGCTGAGCTGTGTCGGTGTGTCCGGTACGATCGCAATGCCGGCCTGTCCTTCGCGGATCAGGAACTTCAGCCTCTCGTTCGTCTTCAGCGGCGACTCCAGCCCGCAAAGGTTCCGCGTGCTCCATGCCCTCCGGCGATACATATCCTCGTGAATCCCCCGCGTGAACGGAAATTTCCCGGGGTCGTTCAGGTCTCTGGCGTAATCAAGATTTTCGACGTCCTTCGGACCGTACACGTTTTTCACCGGAATCCCGGACCACGTCCTGTATTCCTCTCGGGACGATTTGCCCATTGTCGTCTTCTTCTTCATTTTATTCGCTCTCCCTGTCACAAGCGCCTGATTCCAACCCTTGCATGCCGACTTCCGCGTCTGGATTACGGGTACTTCTCCTCGAACATCTTTCGAAGCATGAATTTCTTCACCTTCCCGCTCGGCGTCAGAGGCCAATCCGCCTGTTCAAAGAAGACGACGAACTTCGGGACCTTGTAGTTGGCCATCCTCTCTTTGCAATACCCGATAATTTCGTTCTCCGAGGCCTCCTCGCCCTCCTTCAACTCGATGTATGCAACGCATACTTCCCCGAGCCTGCGCTCAAGAACACCGACTACCTGGACCATCTTCACTTTCGGGTGGGCGGATATGTACGACTCGATCTCCGCCGGGTATGCGTTGGACCCTCCCACAATGAACATATCCTTGACCCTGCCGGTGAGCTTGATGTAGTTGTTTTCGAACATGACGCCCAGGTCGCCCGTATGGAACCATCCTTCCGGGTCGATCGACCGTGCCGTCTCCTCGGGGTTCCGATAGTAGCCTTTCATCACGATGTCGCCTCGGACGCAGATCTCCCCTTCGCAGCCTCGCGACAACTCTACTCCCGTGGCCGTGTCGACGATTCGGACCTCGAAGCCAGGGACTTCGTCCAGCACAGATATCGGCACACCGTCGGTTGTAGTGATCAACTCGACTGGGTCACCGACACGGGTGAACGTCGTCACAGAGGTTGTCTCGGTCATGCCGTAGACTACGACCATCTCCTTCATCCCCAACTTCTTGATCATCCCCAGCGCGACTTCCCTCGTGACCGGGGCGCCCCCCACCCAGCCGCCCTTGAGGGAACCCATGTCGTATTTGCCGAAATCGGGGTGCTCCAGGATCATGATGAAGTGTGTCGGGATGCCGTCTAGCTGCGTGATCCTCTCCTTCTCGATCATCGCCATGGCCGCCGCAGGATCGAAGGAGGACATGAGGACCAGGCAGGCGCCGGTGATCAGGCAGGGGCAGACCTGGGAGAATCCTCCGCCCACATGGAACCACGGCAGGAAGGCCAGGAACCGGTCTTTTTGGTCCAAGCTCCTCCAGTTGCAGATCCGGTGCTCATTCTTGAGAATGTAATGGGTGTGGACTGCCCCCTTGGGGTTCCCCGTGGTCCCCGAAGTGTAGACGATGACGAGATCGTCCTCGGGCCGGATGCGGGACTGCGCTTCGTCAAGCTCCCGGTCGTTCGTGTGTCTTGCCGACTCGAGCACGTCCCCGTAGGTGAACGTGCCGGGGTGCCTCTCGTCGCTCAGGCAGACGACGTTCTTCAGGCTTGGGAACCTCTCCGAGGCAAGGCGCCCGGGCGTTGAGGATGCCAACTCGGGGATCAACCCGCAGACCATTTCCATGTATCGGTTGTTGAGGAACTCGGGGATCACGAAGAGGGTCGTGGCGTTGCAGTTGCGAAGGATGAACTCGAACTCCGCAGACTTGTACCGGGTGTTGATCGGGATAAGGGGGGCGCCGATCTTGCTCGCGGCAATCCACGCGAAAAGGAACTCCGGAAGGTTGGGGAGCCAGACGGCGACGTTGTCGCCCTTTTTGACCCCCAACCGGATCAATCCCTTCGCTAAACGGTCGACCTCCTCCTTTGCATGACGGAAGGTGATCCGCCTGTCCCCGGTCACGATGAACTCGTTGTCGGGGAACCGCGCCGCCGTTTCCTCGAATTGCCGTCCGAAGGTCTGTCCCTGCCACGCTTTCATGAGACTTTTGGCCCCTCCGGTGTCGTTGACCGACAAAATGCCGGTCCTTGAGAGATCGCGGTTCTTGATCGGATCGAGATGTCGCATCGGTCCGAAACTCCATCAAGCCATAACGACTCTCGTGACAACACATTCGATGAGAAACGAATCACGAGAATTTCCTTTCCGTCAACCTTTTCAGGGGCGCCGCGAGCTCCGTGAAGGATGGCGCGTTTGATCGGATGGAGACGACCTGGGTCAATCCTGCTTCGCATCATCGTCCAGGATTGCGCCAAGCGCGCAAGCGGCCTCTCCGACCAGCTCCGCGCATATTTTGCGGCGACTGTCGGGATTCAACCGGAAGTCACGAGCCGCTTCCCTGTCGGACCAGTCCACCCTGGCGATCTCGACGCAATTGATCCCACCATGTTTCCCGGCGATGTCTTCAAATGTTTTCGAGAATTTGTAACTCAATCGCCACATGCGGGGATCGTCTTTCTTGGTCAAGCTCCCGGAAGCGTGAATACTCGATATTAACGCGACGCCTCCGAGAAGCGCTCCGCAGACGCTGCCGGTGCTGGCTATTCCTCCTCCGAAGGCTCCCACTGCCTTTAAGACCCCCTCATCGACAACGTTCATCTTTTCCTGGCCCACGGCCAGGATCGCCTGGCTTCAATGGTAGCCCTGATGAAATAGGTCGACCGCTTTTCGGCGCATGTCGTCAGGACTCATGCGTGCCTCCCTTCGTGCGCATTCGCATCGACAGCCCGTTTCACCCTGGCCACGATATCGGCGGTAGACGTCCCCGGAGTAAATACATCCAAGACTCCCATCGACTTGAGTTTCGTAATGTCCTCCGGCGGGATGATTCCTCCGATCACGATCGGAACGCGGTCGATGTGTTTCTCCTTGAGCACTTTGATCAGGTTTTTGACGACCGTCATATGGGCGCCGGAAAGACTGCTGATGCCGATGAGGTCGACGCTCTCCTGCAGCGCCGTGCTGGCAACCTGTCCGGGGGTCAGTCGTATTCCCCCGAAGATCACCTCGAACCCGGCGTCGCTCAGGGCTTTGCTGACCACATAAATGCCGGTCGTGTGTCCGTCCAGCCCGATCTTCCCTATCAATACCCGGGGCTTTCGCTTGACGTTCATCCCAGTCTCCCCCCCTCCCTCACACCTTGACCGACGCGGTATGGATTTCTTGCGTTGTGACGTCTCCGTAAACCTGCCGCATGGCGTGGTAGATTTCTCCGACCGTCGCGTAGGTTTTGACAGCCTGGAGGGTCGCCGGGATCGTGTTGTCTCCCCGTCGGCACGCCTCGAGCAGCCTGCCAAGCGCAGCCCTCACCGCGTCGTTGTCCCGGGATGACCGCAGTTTTTCCAGCTTGGCGATTTTCGACTTCTCGAATTCCTCCGGAACGCGGAATATATCTATTGGCAGGGTCTCGTCGCTCAAGAATTCGTTGACTCCGACGATGATTCGCTTCTTCTTCCTCAGGTCCTCCTGAAACCGTCGCACATAGTCGGCTTTTTCCTGTTGGACCCAGCCGGAGAGCGCCGCCTGAAGCATTCCCCCCTGCGTCTCGATCTTCCCCATCAGTTTCCAGGCTTCCTCCTCCAGTTGGTTCGTTAGATTTTCGACGAAATACGACCCACCAAGGGGATCAATGGTGCTGGCCACGTTGGTTTCGTACGCGATGATGTTTTGCGTGTTCAAAGAGACCTGCGCTGCCTGCTGACTCGGGATGCTGTAGCACTCGTCATAGCAGCTGACGTGCAGGGATTGGGCGCCGCCCAGCACACCGGCCAGCGCTTGGACCGTCCCGCGAACGATGTTGTTAAGCGGCTGCTGAGCCGTCAAGGATGCGCCCGACGTCTGGGTGTGGAACCGGAGTTGCCACGAACGCGGGTTCGTAGACTTGAACCGCTCACGCAAGATTCTCGCCCACATGCGGCGCATCGCCCGGCATTTGCATATCTCTTCGAAGAATTCGATATGGGCGTTGAGCATGAAGGAAAACCGGTGCGCAAATTCATCGATCTTCAACCCGCGCTCCAGGCACACGGTGATATATTCGATCGCATCCCCGAATGCGAAGGCGATCTCCTGAACGGCAGAACAACCCCCTTCACGGCAGTTGTATCCGGAGATGCTGACCGTGTACCACTCCGGCATGTTCCGGGCGGCGAACTCCACCAGGTCCGCGAAATGCTTCATGTTCGCCTTTATGGGCAAGTCGAAGAAATGGCAGGAATGGAAGTACATGAGAACGTCGTTCTGGGTCGTGCCGCGCAGCTTTCGAAAGGGGACTCCCTGTTTTTCAGCGACAGCCAGAAACATTGCCAGGATGACCGGACCCCAATGACTGTATGACACGCTAACTTCATCCAACCGGATCCCTTTAAAGAGGGCCTCGAAATCGGCGAGCGAATCTATTGCGATTCCGCCGAGACCCACCTCTCCGCTCGCCATGGGATGGTCGGAGTCGTATCCGGTCAAGGTGGGCATATCGAAAACGAAATGCAGGCCGGTTTGCCCGTGCTTGATCAGATAGCGAAACCGTTTATTGGTCTCCTCGGCGCTCTGGAACCCGGTGATCGGGCGGCGGGTCCATTGCCTTGCCCTGTATCCCGTCGCATCAACCCCCCGCGTGTAGGGATACTCCCCGGGGAAGGACAGATCATCGAGATAGTTGACGGCGGCGTCCGCCGGCGTATACAGCCGCTTGATGGGTATGCCCGAACTCGTTACAAATTCCGATTTCAGCTCGGGAAATCTCTTCAGCCGCTTCGCGACCTCCTCGTTCTCCCACTTCTTCTGTGCCTTGAGAATGGCCTTGTTCCTGTCTTCCGCCTGAACTCGGACACTCTTCTTCACGGTCGAGCTGGCCATGCGCCCCCCTTGATTCTCCGATTCGATCCGTCTGTTGCCGACGGTTAATTGGTTTTCGGCAGTCTCCGTTTGTCGATCACCCTCTTGGCCTTCAAGGTGGACCTTTCCAGGCTTCCGGCATCGACGATGGATACCGGGACCCTGACCCCCAGGGATACCTTCATCGCCTTCGACGCTTCGTCCGCAAGTTTGTCCAACGCGGCCTTCTTCGAGGGTTCCGTCAAGCCCGGGAAGACAACCGGGTCGTACTCCGCGAGTATCGAACACTCGTCCAGCGCACCCTTTTTTTCCACAATGACCCGGAACTCCACCCCGATTCCCTTCGTCTTCCGGAGAACGTCCTCGATCGCGCTCGGGTAGACGTTCGCCCCGCGGATAACCAGCATGTCGTCGATCCGACCCAGAAGGCCATCTGGAAGCCGGGGGTAGGTGCGCCCGCACCGGCAGGGGTCGTCGACCATGTAACTTTCATCTCCCGCCCACATACGGATCATCGGTTGCGACTCCCTGTAAAGATGCGTGTAGACAACAGCGCCCCGCTTCCCCATAGGAACGGGCTCATTGGAGTTGCGGACGTTCACGATCTCCGTATAGACTTCGTCGGTGTACAGGTGAGTTCCGGCGTGTTCTTCGCACTCGATATTCGTCTGGAACGGGCACATCTCCGAGGTGGAGCCGCTGTCGTGAACGCACGCGTTCCAGCTGTCCTCGATGAGTTTTCGGGTTCCGGGATTGCGGCCGCCGGGTTCCCCCGCTACGATGAGCATCCGCACCGGCGACTTGCGCAGGTCGAACCCCATCTCCTTGGCCACTTCGACCAGGCGGATCGAGTACGACGGAGTGCTCCAGAGCACCGTCGACTTGAGCTGGTGCATGAGATTCAGGTGCCGCTCCGACTCCGATAGGCCGAGCGGGAAATTCGCGCTCCCGATCCGGTCCAGGCCGGCAAGCACCCCCCACCCCCCCAGCCACAGGCTGAACGGATACGTGATCTGCACCACATCGCAGGGCCGGATCCCCGCAGCCCATTGGCACATCGCCTCGATCTCCCCGATGCGGTCCCAATCCCGCCTGGAAATTCCGTAATAGGTGGGGATCCCCGTGGTCGTCCCGGCCGAACCATTGATGCGGACGACGTCTTCAATCGGAACACCGAGGTAGCTTCCGAAGGGAGGGTTCTCTTTCTGGTCCGCCAGGAGCATCTTTTTCTCGATGATAGGAACCTTTGTGGTGAAATCCTCCAGATGTTTGACATCATCTGGCTTGAAACCATTCTTGTCGTAGTGGTTCCTGTAAAACGGGATCTTGTTGTAGACGTAGTGCAACTGGTGTCTGATCCGCTCGAGAATGAGCTTGTCCCGTTGCTTCTGCGGCATCGTCTCTCGTTCTTCATCCCAGTACCTTTTGTAGTGCGCGGCGTTTTTCGGAAGCGACATCGCGCTCTCCTTTCCGGATTACTCTATCCTTCGTGACCGAGATAAGCCTCAATGACTCCCGAATTGGACATGAGTTCCTCGGACGTTCCGGCCAAGGTCAGTCTGCCGCTGTTGATGACGTAACCCCTTTGGGCCACCCTTAGCGCTTGCCGGGCGTTCTGCTCCACCAGCAGAATCGGTAACCCGTCCTGCCCCAGCATCCGCACGTATTCGAAGATGTGCTGAACGAGGAGCGGGGATAACCCGAGCGATGGTTCGTCCAGCATCAACAGTCTGGGCCGGGAAATGACAGCCCTGCCCAGGGCAAGCATCTGCTGTTCTCCTCCGGATAAGGTTCCCGCCAACTGGCCCCTGCGCGATTTCAGAATCGGAAAAAGTTCAAACACGCGGTCGAGGTCGGAAGCCAGGTCCTTATCCCGCCCTCTTCCGTTCACCCCCATCAGCAGATTTTCGTAAACCGACATGCGGCAGAAAACCTTCCCTCGCTCTGTAATATGGACAAGACCTGCCCGGTAGATCTTCTCCGGAGGATCCTGTTCGATCCTTTTGTCCATGTACCGGATCGTGCCGTAAGCCGGCCTGAGAATTCCCGAAATCGTTTTCAGGAGAGTGGTCTTCCCGGCCCCGTTCGGCCCGATGATTGCCACTGTTTCGCGCCCCATACCGAAGGAAACGCCCGAGATGGCCTCGATGGCGCCGTATCGCACCTTCAGGTCATCCACCCGCAGCATGCAGCCGTTATTGATAGTCTTTTCCAAGATATGCCTCTACGACTTCCGGGTTGCGCTGGACCTGCAACGGTGTCCCTTCCATGATTTTGCAGCCGAAATTGAGGACCACCACGTGATCGCAGATTTTCCTGATGAAGTTCATGTCATGCTCTATGACTAGAACCGTGCACCCCTTGTCCCGAAGGATCCGGACCCGCTCGACAATGTCCATGCTTTCCTGGTATGTCATTCCCGAGGTCACCTCGTCCAGCAGCAGAAGGGCCGGGTCAGCGGCGACGGCTCGCGCGAGTTCGAGGCGTCTCTGGCTCCCGTAAGACAGCTCGCCCGCAAGCGCGTCGCGATGATCGGCCAGACCAACGAAATCGAGCAACTCCATCGCCCTGTCTTTCAGCTTCGCCTCTTTCCCGGATCTGAGCGAATGGAAGAGGCTGGCCAGCCCGTGCGCAACGTTCCTGTTCTGGCCGACGAGAACGTTTTCGAGAACCGTCATGAAAGGAAAAAGCCTGATGACCTGGAAAGTCCTCGACACCCCCATCCGGGCAATGTGGTGCGCACGCAATCCCGTGATATCCTGGCCGTTAAGGAGCACCCGCCCTTCGGACGGCGCATGGAATCCCGAGACGATGTTGAAGAACGTGGTCTTTCCCGCCCCGTTGGGACCGATCACGCCGGTGATGCTCCCACGGAGGATCCTCAGCCAGACGCAGTTCAACGCCTTGATCCCGCCGAAATTCTTGCTAACCCCTTCCGCGATCAGCATGGCGCTTTCATCGCGCGCGGGTTCCGTGCACCGGGAAATACCTCCGATGGACCCTCCGGACAAGATCCTCTGGGACCATCCCTTGGGGTCGGAGGTTCATGATCAGTACCAGAATCGCCCCGTAGAAGACCATCCTCATGCCGCCCAACTGCGGAACAGCCTCCGGCAATATCGTCAGGACGGGCACGCCGACCAGGATCCCCCACATCGTCTGCCCCCCAAACACGAGGAACAAAAGAATGATCAGCGAGCGGTGGAAGCCGAACGCATCGGGGTCGATATAGAACATGTAGTGCGCGTAAAGGCCGCCTCCAAGCGCGGCCACGGCGGCACCGATGCCGAACGACACGACCTTCAGGTAAGTGGTGTTCAGCCCCATCATTTCCGCAACGGTTTCGTCCTGGTGAATCGCCCGCATTGCCCATCCCAGCCGCGAATGTTCCAGCTTCCAGACCAGGACGAGGGTGAGAATGACCCACGCATATAGAAGCGGCAGACTCGTCCCCACCATTCCGGAGAACCCGGCCGTTCCGCCGATAAACGGAATGTTCTTGAACATCACCCGGAAGATCTCCACGAGGCCGATCGTGGCGATCGCGAGGTAGAACCCCTTTAGCCTCAGAGCCGGAAACGCAAGCAGAACTCCCACGCCGCACGTGACCGCCGCGGAAATCACCAGAGCAAGATTGAGGTTGAGTCCATACGTTACCGTCAACACCGCGCTCAGATAAGCTCCCAGCCCCATGAAGGCGGCCACGCCCAGGGAAAACTGGCCGCAATAGAAGTTCAGATAGAGGCTCAGCGTCAGGATCAAATTGATCCCGACATAGGCCCATATGACCGGTGAAACCAGAACCCCCACCTCGTTCCCTTTCGGCTACAGTTTGTCGGCCTCGGGAGATCCGAAAAGACCCGATGGTCGATACAGCAGAATCATGATCAGAAGAACCCACACGACGCCGTCCACGTATGAGGAGGACAGGTAGGCAACGACGAGCACCTCGATCACCCCGATGATCAGCCCGGTAAACATGGAACCCCTGACTTCGGTCAAACCGCCGATCACCATGACCGCCAGTGCCTTCAACCCGATCGTCGATCCGATAAAGGGGCTGACCTTTCCCATGCGCATGCCGACCAGGATTCCAGCTGCTCCCCCGAGAGCCGACGACAGGATCAAGATGATGCGCGTGACCTGCCGTATATCGATACCCACGAGACGGGACAGGTTCGCGTTCTCGGCCGTGGCACGCATGAATCGGCCGATTTCCGTTTTCTTGACTATCAGATCGATGACGACCATCAACAGAACGGCGAACACGAACATCGAGAGCTGGAGATTCGAGATATACAAATCGCCGATCGTGAGATATCCGAAATCAAGCTCCATCGGGAACATCCGGGGTTCGGCACCGGATACAAGGCTCGCCAAATTGCTCAAGACCAGCGCGAACCCGACGGTTGCGAGGAGAGGGGCCATCGGATACTCCTTTTTCACGTACCGGAAACAGGTGATCTCCAGCAGCAGGCCGCACAGTCCGGCCCCGGCTGCTGCCGCTAGCACGGAGACCAGGATGGGTTGGTGAAGGCTTACCGCCACGTAAAGGCCGACGAAGCCACCGATCATGAAAACTTCGCCATGCGCCAAGTTCAACAGGTTCAGAATGCCGAATATGAGGCTGTAGCCGATGGCGACGAGGGAGTACATACTCCCCAGAAGCAGCCCGTTCAGCAGCTGCTGTAGAAACATCGAGTGCCTCTATCCATTCGCGCCATCCTTTCCGCTGATCCTGCTCCGAAATGAAAACGGGAGAACGACACGCAACAGCACCGCTGGCCGTTCTCCCGACGGCATGCTCCCGCTATTCGAATCGCTGGAATCTCCCATCCTTGATGATCAGGACGTAGGTCTGCTTGACGCCCTCCCCGTCCGAGCCGATGCTCGTCGAACCGGTGACACCCGGAAAATTCTTCACGTTCTGGAGCCCTTCCTTAATAAGTTGGCGGGAGGTCTTCAGGTCCATGTCCCCGGTGATCTTCTGTTTTCCGAGCACGTCCGCGAGGATATAGATCGCGTCGTAGGTGTTCCCATCGGCCCATGTCGGCTCCGGATTCTTGGGCGTCACGGCCGCCGCGCGAGCCCGGAACTTCTTCACGAAGCTGCTGACGTTGGGGGCTGGGTTGTCGGGCCAGAAGGACGACGCCACGACCCAGCCTTCGACGGCCTTGCCGCCCTGCACGATGAACTCCGACGCATAGATACCCGAGCCGTCCGCGCCTTTCAGGTTCAGTCCCTGTTTCTGCATCTCACGCGCAAAACTCGCGACCTCTCCATAGATCGCGGCGATTGCCAACCCGTCAGGCTTGAGTTCCTTGAGCCGTCCGACCTGCGCCGTGAAATCGATGGCACCCGTTTCCCACGATATGGGATTGGCCTCGTTCACAACCTCGACTCCCCGCGCCTTGTACATCGCTGGCAATATTTTCGCGGTGGCGACTGACCAGCCGTCCTTCGTGTCCTGTACAAGCGCCACTTTCTTGATCTTGTACTTCTTGATGAACTCGTCTATGGCGGGCCCGAGCATCTTGGCGTCGCTGACCGTATTCTTAAAGGTCCATGGGCGGTTCCTGGCAGCAATGCCCTCAGCGGCGCCCGTCGATCCGAAAATCGGGATCTCAAGCTTGTTGGCCATCGGGAAGACCACGTTCTGCTCACCGCTCATAGCGGGGCCTAATATGACCTTGGCGCGGTCCTGAACAGCCAATTCACGTAGGAGGGCGACCGCCCGCTGATAATCGGTACCCGTGTCCTTTACGACAAACTCCAGCTTGCTTCCGTTGATGCCGCCTTTGGCGTTAATCTCTTCCACGGCAATCTGGGCCGCGACTTCCATCTTCTTGCCCCAATCCGCACCTCCGCCGGTCTTCGACAAGAGGCTCCCGATTCGGATCGGCTCGGCCCCGAATGCGGGTGGCAATACACCCACGCCGGCAAAAACCATCAAACCGGCAAACACACCGAGTACGACGAAACGTTCATAGCTTCTACTCATCTCATCCCCCTTCATCTTCGTTTATGGGTTGGGTTCCGCAAACGACCCGCACTGATGAGCAAGAGTCACTTCAAACCCAGTTTGCCCGCGATGATGTTTTTCAGGATCTGGGACGTGCCGCCCCCGATGGGAAGAACCAGCGAGTCGCGGACGTATCTCTGGATGGGATACTCCATCGTGTACCCGTACCCCCCGAAGATCTGCATCCCTTGGAGGGACACCTGCTTGGCGACTTCCGAGGCGTAATATTTCGCCATGGCGGATTCCATCCCGCACGGCTTGTTCTGCTCCATCATCCAGGTCGTGTAGTACAGCAGAAGCCTTGCGGTTTGGATGCCTGTCGCCATTTCGGCGAACATGTGCTGAATGGCCTGAAAACGGCAGATCGGTTCTCCAAATTGCTTGCGCTCCTTCGCATATTGCATCGCCTCGTCGAAAGCCCCTTGAGCTAGACCGACGCTGCACGCGGCAATCTCAAGGTGCTCCACGTCCAGGGAGGATAGGAGCTGCGCCCATCCCTTGTTCATGCACTCCTCACCCCCAAGCACATCGTCGGCCGAGACTTCGACGTCCTCGAAGACGACCTCGCAGGCGGAGGACGCCTTGTATCCCAGCTTCGCCAACTTCCTTACGCCGACCCCTTTTTGACGCCGGTCCACAATGACCATCGTCAGGCCCTTGTGTTTCGGAAGGTCCTTGTCGGAGCGTGTCAGAACCAGGATGTAGTCTGCGTGGTCCGCGCCGGTAATAAGCGTCTTGGTGCCGTTTAGCCGGTAGCTCTCCCCGCTTCGGGTCAGCGCCGTCCGGGCCGATGCGGCATCCGACCCAGCGTCCGGCTCGGTTAGCGCGTAGGAGAAGAGGATGTCCCCCCCGGCGAGCCCAGGGAGGAAGCGCTCCTTCTGCTTCTCGCTGCCGTTGCGCCCGACGTTCACGCCGCCATAAAAAGCGCTCATGACGTATATCCACGCGAGGGCCGGGAATCGCGTCGACAATTCTTCCACGACGAGGATCGCCCCAAGAATGTCGACCCCCGAGCCCCCGTGCTCCTCGTCGATCGTCAGGCCGGATAGCCCCAGTGGCTTCATCTTTTCGAGAATGCCCGCCGGAAACTCGTCTCGCTCATCGAGCGCTCGGACCGTCTCCGGCGGGCATTCTCTTCTGAGGAACTTCCGGACCGTCTCCTTAAGCGCCTGGTGTTCACTGCTCAGCGCGAAGTCCATCTTCTTCTCCCCTATGATTTCTGTGGCTTATTCTCAAGCCGACCATGGAACGGCAACGGATCTCCTGTGCAGCATCAGGACGTAATCCAGGGACATGACGGTCTCGTCCCTCTGGTTCTTCACGTCCCAGGAAAACTTCATCACACCGCGATCGGCATTCCTCGTCTCCCGCTTTTCAGAAACCCGGGCGATCACCCGGATCGAATCGCCGATGCGGACCGGGGCGGGTATTTTCATGTTCTCCACACCTAGCCAAGCAAGGATGGAATCGCCATAGATACCAGTCATGTACACCAACCCGATGGACATCGCGAAACTTAAGGGACCGTGCGCGACCCGTCCCCCGAATATTGTCTTTTTCGCGTACTCCTCGTCCATATGGAGGGGGTAGAAATCCATCGTCAGTCCGGCCCAGTTCACCAGGTGCGCCTCGGTGATGGTGATGGACTGGGTCGTCACCGTGTCTCCGACCGAAAAATCCTCCCAGTATTTACTGGCCATGACCGCCTCCCCTAGGTGGCCGGTTTGAACTTGGGCAACGTGATCTCTTCGGTGGCCCTCTCGAACACCACTTCCACCCTCATCTCACATTGGACCTTTTCCGGCGGGCATCCCACGATATTGGTCATCATTCGTACCCCCTCATCCAGTACAACGATGGCAACGACATACGGGACATCATGCGCGAACTCCGTGGGTTGATAGGCGTAGACCGTCATGTGCGAGTAGACCTTCCCTTTCCCGCTGGCCTTAACCCACTCAAGGTTCGAGGAGAGGCAATTCGCGCAATACATCTTGGGGTAGAAGTTGAATGCCTGGCAGTCCTGGCATTTTTGTATCAGGAGCTCGTAGTTCCTGCATCCTTCCCAGAAAGGGGCACTCCACGGCGACATCTGCGGCAACGGTTTCCTGTATCCTTTCACGGAAGCTCCCTCCCCAGAACTACAACATGAGAGTCCATGAACGTTCCTCCCATAGACGTCTCTACGGCAATCTTCGCGCCCTTGACCTGGCGTTCTCCCGCCTTCCCCATCAACTGCCTGATGGCCTCCACCAGAACCGCGAACCCGCCCCCCGCAGCCGTGTGCCCTTGCGCCAACATCCCACCGTTGGTCGTCATCGGCATCTTGCCTCCAGGCCATGTGTTTTTTTCGAGGACAAATTGCCCGGCCTCGCCCCGCTCGCATATCCCTAACCCCTCAAGCGTAATCAAGGGGTAGATCGGGTACCCGTCGTATATTTCCGCAATATCGATATCCTTCGCCGTAATCCCGGCCATCTCGTAAGCTTCCTTGGCGGCTTCTGGGAACCCCAACCTCGTCAAGTCCTTGTCTTGGGATACACCGTAGTGGCACACCCGTCCTCCGAACCCGAGGGGGTATACCGGCGGATTCCGAAGATCCTTCGCCCGTTCCGCGGATGTGACAATGAACGCCGCACCGCCATCCGCCAGAACGTTCCCTTCGCGTGTAGTTTGGTTGGTGGCGACCAGTTTGGACGACAACACCTCTTCCACAGTCAATTCACGCCGAAGCATCGCGTTGGGATTGAGGGCCGCCCACTTCCTCATCGAGACCACCACGGAAGCGATTTGCTCGTGTGTGGCGCCGGTCTCGTACATGTACCGCGTCGCGAATATGCTGCCGCACCCCCCCATGAAAAAACCGAAGGGGGTTTCCCACTCTTCGGGGATTCCAAAAGTGGCAAAAAGATCGATCATCTCCTGTACCGGTGCCGATCCGGTCTTGTCTGATTGAACACACAGAATCGTTTTCGCCAGGCCCGCCGTTATCAGGCCGACAGCCGTTTTGAGCATCGTGGAACTGCTCGACCCCCCGGCAAAGACCTGCATATTGGTCTTCACCCTCCCCAGGAGACCCAATTCTTCCACAAGTTTCGAAAAAACCATGTCCGTGTTGTACCTACGGTTGTAAAAAGTGCCTGTCGGTATGATCGTATCGATCTCGTCCTTTTGAATCCCCGAGTCCAGGATGGCCTGGCGGCACGACTCCAGTGCGCTCGCCAGGCACGGACGGTTGGGGAACTTCCCCGTCGGAACTTCTCCGAAACTGACGATCGCCACCTTCCCCTTGAACGGTGCCATACGGTGTCCTCCACTGTTCCCTGCCTAGGATCGCTGTTTTATTATTTACACGTTATAACCAATATTTATAAACACAGCAAATATCATGCCGATCCATTGATGTATATACATAAGATCCCGATATATATGTGTATATCCGATTTTCCGATCAGGAAAAAAGAAAAGGCAAGGCATCGTCAGGTGATGAAGGACTCCGAACATGTCCTATATATCGGACAAAAATCCAGCGGAAAAAAGCTAAACAGAGGGCGTAGAGGACACCGGGGGTACGAGAACGGCCTGTTTTACAATTGGAAAAGGAACCTGTTGGAGGGTTCAAGTTGGTTGTCCTATATACAGGACGATTACTTCCGGCATGTGTCCTACTAATGGGACATATATCAGGTGCCGCCGGGAATACTACACCTTCATCTCTTTCAGTTTCCGGTACAGGCTGCTTCTTGCGATTCCCAGTTCCCTCGCTGCCATGCACTTGTTCCCGCGGTTCTTCGCAATGGCCTCCATGATGACCCGTCTCTCCGCCAGGAAACCTGCTTCCCTGAGTTTCCAGTCCTCTCGACCGACAGGTTGAGCCCCCGATCGATGCAATCCCTCGAACCACTGTGGAGGAAGATCGCTGATCGACAGGATGGGGCCACTCGTAAAGCTTAGGGCCTTCTCGATCATATTCTGTAATTCACGAACGTTACCCGGCCAGTCGCAATCGATGCAAACGTCGATGAAGCCCGGATCGATGCGCCGTATCTCCTTGTTCAACGTCATTACGATTTTCCGCGCCAGATGCTCGATCAGCAACGGAATATCATCTCTCCTCTCACGGAGGGGAGGTAATTTGATGGAGATAACATCGAGCCGATAGAAGAGGTCATAGCGGAAATTTCCCTTCTCGACTTCCCTCTCGATTGCCTTATTGGTCGCAGCGATGATACGTACATCCACGGAGATCGAATCCCGGCCCCCAATTCGAGTGATCGCCTTCTCTTCCAGTACACGCAGAAGGGATGCTTGCATCTCCAGGGGCATCTCTCCAATCTCATCAAAGAAGATAGTCCCATGATCGGCGAGTTCGAATTTACCGGGGTTACCGCTTCGGTTGGCCCCCGTAAACGCACCCCCTGTATAACCGAAGAGTTCGCTCCCGAGCAGGTCTCTCGGGATAGCGGCACAGTTGATGGCGATGTATGATTCATCCATGCGGGTGCTGGCATTGTGGATGGCTTGGGAGAAAAGATCCTTTCCAGTCCCACTCTCCCCCATCAGAAGAACGTTCGATGCCGTCTTGGCGGTCCGTTTTGCCATTTCGACGCATTCCAGGAATTGCATGTTTTTTCCGACAATATCCGAAAATACCGTCTGGGCCCTGTTTCCTGCCACCCGGTTGATGATCCTGCGAATTCTTGATATTTCCTGGATCACAAGCGTTTTCCCGGTCACGGCGTCGTTCTCCCACATGCACCTGTAGATTACGGTGCACTTGATGACGCCTGAACTGGTATAGATCGTTACGAACTCACCGTCCACGTTCTCTCGGGAATTCAACACTGTAACAAGTTCCTTGTAATTTTCCTGTCTCCCAAATCTTTTCTTCAGGACACTGTAAATATTTTCCCCTAGGGGATTCCCATACAGGGAGAGCAACTCGATGGCCCTTTGATTGATGTGGGTGATCATCCCTGAATTATCCATGGTCAAGAGACCGTCGGAGATCGATTCCATGATCAGGTTCTTGTATTTGTCCGCTCTTTCCAAGCGTATGCCACTGCGTTTCGCAGCGATCTGTCCTTCGACCGAGCCTACAGCAGCCACAACCATCCCCAAGGTGTGTGGGTGGACCCGCGCATACTCGGATGCGGTGATGTCAAGCACCCCGAGAATACGACCTGTGGATGGATCATGAATGGGAGATGCTGAGCAGACTCCGACCTGATTGCAGACGCACCAGTGTTCATAAGCGTAAATCTGGAGTGGTTTTTCCGCGACAATGCATGTACCGATGGCGTTGGTGCCCATGACCGATTCGCTCCAATCCGCCCCCGGGACAAGGTTGATCTGGGTAACAGCATCCATTTCGCCCGGATCGCCGATTACCTTGAGCAAATAACCATTGGCGTCAGAAAGAACTGCCACGAATCCAGAGCCTTCCACTAATTTATACAGCGCGTCCACTACGGGACCCGCAATATCCAAAAGTTCTCTACTTCGCTCCAGGAGATCGCCTAATTCCTTTTCCGTAGATACTTTCTTGTTCACCTTCTGAAAGGGATCTACGCGCCCTAGGCACCGTTTCCACGAGTCGAGGATTTCCGGACGGACGCTTTGTGCATCGATATCGTGTTCGGTGATGAAATCTTTCCAAAAATTTTTCATTCTTTGTTCGGAATGCATCATGGCATGACCCTTTCCATCCTCAACGCTTCATGCATATCTGAAACCAATGATCTTGGCGCTGATAAGCATACTAAACTTGATCGGGTGGATCTCGAATCCCTCGCCATCTCCGACAGCATGGCGCCCTCCTTCAGCGCCACCAAGGCCATCTTCGCCTTGAACACTGTCGAGTACCGCTTCCGGTTCCGTGTGCTTATTTCCTCCCTTCTCGTGTCAGTCGAATCTTCACCTTTTCCGACTGTCCGAAAAATGAGACTACTATTATGATCACGAATTGTTGTCCGAAAAACCACTTAAAATAGGAGCCATTCGTGGAAACGAGCGAGTGATTTTACCCTCCTCGTCTCCGAATATTCATGAAGGATCATGTGGTTGTAGTGACCTCCCCCCCGATATTAGATCAATTGGACGATGGGATTTTCGCCTACCAAGAAGCATGTAATCCGTTCACAAGACGGTCACAGGATCAGGCAGGGATCGAATACTCTTTCAGCCAAAATTTAAAGGTGTCACCTTCGGGGTGCGCAACTGACCGCCAATCGAGACGGATGAATGTCACGGCCAATGGCATGACGAAAGCGATAAGTTCAGCGTGAAGTTATGTCACCGTCAAATTGAACAACTTTCAGGCCGCCATTCTCGAGAAAAACTAACCTCCCAAATTCAATGCTGAGATGTCGATCTTTCCGATTGCTTCGTCTCGGAGATCGTGGAGCAGCAGCGGGATACGATTGAATAAAAGGATTCTATGATAATGAAATGTGCGGAATGTCGGGGCGACGAATGATTTTGGAACGCTGCCTGGGTAGGTGACGATACGGCAGGGCACCTTGAACGGGATCTCGCGGTGTTGCAGGGGACATCGAACCTCCAAAGTCGATCCGCGCGTTAAAGGCAAGTGAGCCAGCGCTTCGGGAAGTATATCGAAATGACACGGTCCCCAAACTCGATCAAAAACGATTTGGTGGGTGTCCCCCACCCCCCATTGACTGTGAAGTAAATTGTGAAGTAGACCCTGCCTATCACCTCCTAATTGATACAAAAGCGGGGGAGCCAGTTTCCCGGTTCCCCCTTCTCTTTCGGCCTCCTTCCTGTTTCTGCCTACTCCTTTCGGTGACTTCTGGCCGGTCTTAAAATCCCGAGGCCGCGAGGCCGTGCGGGTTCGATTCCCGCCCCGGGCACCAGCCTTCGCTCCTCATCACCAACGATACCGCCTGGATTTCGGGGCTACGGTTGGGCATGCCAGCGAAGGCTGTCCCGTCGTAGCTTCGAAGCGTCGCGGTGCCAATGCGGCCGCGAGGAGCGAAGGCGGACAACCCTCACCACGACCCGCCGCCCTCCTCAGTCCGCCGCGAAGCAGTAAATCAGCCCGTTCCCCCCCGTGGATCTCAGGTCGTCCTGGCTGCAGCCGCCGCCGGGGCCGCGCGAGGGATGCGACGAATTCCACGACTTCATCGGCGCGCTTTCGTCGAGACCGGTCCGGTCGGAATGGCCGACCATCGCCGCTCCCGCGCCGCTGCTGGTCCAGTTGGCGCAGGTCCTGTCGGCCTCGGCGCCGAATGCCGTGCCGTCGGGCTTCGATCCGGTGAGGATGTCGTGCATGTTCGGCTTGTCGCCGCGGCCCTTGACGACCTCGCCCCTCTCGGTAAGCGCCGTCTGCTTGGTCAGGTTGTTCGTCCCGTGCAGCTCGCCCGGATTCTTCGCGATGACGGCCCCCTTGGCGTTGACCCAGGGACCGGCCCCGATCCGGTCGCGGGCGTTCACCGCTCCGGGACCTTGCGTGCTCAGGTAAGCCCGCCACGTCTTCCCCCCGGCGCCGACGGCTTCGGCCAGCGTTTTACAGATCCTGTCCGCCCCTTCGAGGCCCCCGAGGTCGGCCCCTTTCCCGGAACCGGCGCTGCTGATGAAGAAACTCATGCCGCCGGCGAACGCCTGTGCGCCCCCGAACACGCCGATTCCCGCGAGAACGACCGATACGACGATCCAGCAAGACCCGGTTTTCCTCATGGCGGTCCCCCCCTCGAAAGGAATGATTTCCCGTTTCCTTTAGACGCATCCGTCCGCCCCGCGATTCCTGCCCCGCTCCGTTGCGTTTCGTCACGACGCCCGCGGCGCGCCGCGCCCCCCCGTTCCTTGACGTACCCTCCACCGGCGAATAGAATTCAAATTTATCCTTATTTCAGGGGAGGAGGAGTTCCATGAAGAGAAACGTGCGTCTGTTTGCTGTTGTCGCGTGCGCCCTCTTCGCCTTCGTATTCATGGGGGCGGAGAAGGCCAGGAAGCCGGCGGCGCCGAAAGGCGAGCCGATCAAGGCGAAGATCGGCGTCATCTCCATCATCACCGGCCAGGGGGCAGCGTACGGCGAGGCGATCACGAACGGCATCAAGCTGGCCCGGGACGAGGTCAACGCGAAGGGCGACGTCCTCATCGACCTGAAAATCGAGGACTCCTCCGGGAAGCAGGAGCAGGCGTTGGCGGCCGCCCAGAAGCTCATCAACTCGGAGAAGGTCGTGGCGATCATCGGCCCCACCCTCTCCAACGAGATGTTCGCCGCGGGCCCCGAGGCCAACGCGAGCGGCGTGCCGATCATGGGCACGTCGACCACCGCGAAGGGGATCCCCCAGATCGGGAAATTCGTCTTCCGGAACTCGATGCCCGAGTCCCAGGCGATCCCCGCGTCCGTCGGCCAGGCGGTGAAGAAGCACAACATCAAGAAGGTCGCCCTCCTCTACGGGAACGACGACGCCTTCACCAAGTCCGGCTTCGACACGATGAAGGAGGTCGCCGAGAAGCTCAAGCTGAACATCGTGACGATCCAGGAGTTCCAGAAGGGACAGGCCGATTACAAGGCGCAGTTGACCAAGATCGCGTCGCTTGCGCCCGACGCGGTCTTCTGCTCCGCCCTGTACAACGAGGGGGGAGTCATCCTCGCCCAGGCGCGGAAGATGGGGTTGAAGGTCCCGTTCGTCGGCGGGAACGGCTTCAACTCCCCGAAGGTCATCGAGATCGCCAAGGAGGCGGCGGAGGGGCTGATCGTCGCCACCCCCTGGTTCGGCGAAAAGAACGACCCGAAGGTGAAGGCGTTCGTTGCGAAGTACGAGAAGGCGTTCGGGAAGAAGCCGGACCAGTTCGCGGCCCAGGCGTACGACGCCTTCTACATCATGACGAACGCGCTGAAGGCGGCGGGGGCCGCGGACCGCACCAAGCTGCGCGACGCGCTGGCGGCGACGAAGAATTTCCAGGGGGTCGTCGGCAGGTTCTCCTTCGACGCGGAGCGCGACGTGGTCATGACGCCCAGCGTCCTGGTCGTCAAGGGCGGAAAGTTCGCCATCTTCAACTGACCGGGGCATTGCTTCGGAGGCGGGCGTGTTCCTCGAGCAACTGATCAACGGCATCACCCTGGGCAGCATCTACGCCATCGTGGCGCTGGGGTACACGCTCGTCTTCGGCGTGCTCGACATCATCAACATGGCCCACGGGGAGATCTTCATGATCGGGGCGTTCGTCGGCATGCTCATCATGAGCAAGGCGGGCGCCCCCCTTCCCGTGGCGTTTCTCGGAGCCATCGTCGTCACCGCGGCGATGGGGCTGCTGCTGGAGAGGTTCGCCCTGCGGCCGCTGCGGGGCCGTCCCGGGGCATCGCACCTGGCCTCCCTGATCAGCACGATCGGCGTCTCCATCCTCCTGGAGAACGTGGCGCACAAGATCTTCGGGTCCGGGAACCACCTGTTCGAGACCCCCTTCGCCGAGATCAGCTTCACGATCGGCCCGGTGACGATCTACCTCGTCCAGGTGGTGATCCTGCTCATCTCCCTGCTCCTCATGGCGGGGCTCTCCCTCTGGCTGTCGCGCACGCGCGCGGGGAAGGCGCTGCGCGCCGCCGCGGAGAACCTGGAGACGGCGGAGCTGCTCGGGGTGGACACGAACCGGATGATCACCACCACGGTCGTCATCGCCTCGGCGATGGGCGGGGTCGCCGGGGTGCTGGTGGGGATGGCGTTCAACTACATCAACAACCAGATCGGGCTCTCCATGGGGCTCAAGGGGCTCGCGATCATCATCTTCGGCGGCATGGGGAGCGTCTACGGCGCGATGGCCGGGGGCCTCATCCTCGGGCTCTCCGAAACGTTCGTCGTCGCCTACGGCTCCTCCGGGTACCGGGACGCGATCGCGTTCGTCGCGATCATCGTCATCCTCCTCATCAAGCCGCAGGGGCTGTTCGGGCAGGCGCCCGCCGAGGCGAAGCGGTAGATGATGGAGTGGCTGAACCCGTACCACCTGCAGGTGGCGTCGTTCATGCTGATCAACGCCATCCTCGGCGTGAGCATCTACGTCACCCTTTCCACCGGGCAGCTTTCGCTGGGGAACGCCGGATTCATGAGCATCGGGGCGTACACCGCCGCCCTTCTCTCCACGCAGCACCAGCTCCCGATCCCCGTGGGGATCCTCGCCGGGAGCCTCCTCGCGGGAGCGGCGGGAATCCTGGTCGGCATTCCGTCGCTGCG
>Ga0209212_1002919_pt1 | contig 23443 bp, 23 predicted proteins | sample RifGroC2_FD_183996 | JGI IMG/M metagenome (GOLD analysis project Ga0209212, IMG submission 183996) | Groundwater microbial communities from Rifle, Colorado, USA - Groundwater C2 (SPAdes) (version 2) | ecosystem: Environmental > Aquatic > Deep subsurface > Groundwater | place: Rifle, Colorado... | reverse complement strand
GCAGCAAGCATTTTCCGCGTATCCCTCTGCCGCCGTCCGAGGCGGATCGCGCTCACCTGATCATGGATGCCCTCGATCACGATCCCGACATTCTGGTTATCGAGGATGCAACCGAGGGGATGCCCTTCACTGCGGCCTGCCGCGCTGCTATGAGGGGAAAACTGGTGCTGGCCGGGCTTGAGATCCGCGGCACCCGCAATGTCCTGCGGCACCTGTTGCTTTACCAGCAGAAGAACTACTTCCTTCCGGTCTTTGTCAATGGATTGGTTTCTTTCAAGGGAATCCAGATTCTTTGTCCCGACTGCCGGGTGAATTATCTGCCGCCTCGGGAGGAGCTGACCGCCATGAATCTGGAGCAACAACCGCCGGACTTTTACCGGACAAAGGGCTGTGACAGCTGCGGGCAGAGCGGATTCCAGGAACGGCGGTTCCTGCTGGATGCGCTGGTCTTTGGAGATGAGTTCCTGAAGATCTTCGAGCAGTCCAGCGATGTGTCTGCCCTGGATAATTATCTAAAGCTGGTCGGCTATCATGGAATCGAGCAGGAGGGGTTGGCGCTGCTGAATAGCGGAGACGTCTCACCGGAAGAGTATATCGCCTCGGTGGTACTATAATTTATGTTGTCTAAGTCTAGATTTGGATTTGGAGTTACGCCATGGCACGCATAGACGCATTATTCAATATGATGAATGAACAAGGGGCATCCGACCTGCACCTGTCAACCGGCAATCCCCCCATCTTCCGCCAACGCGGCGAGATGGTGCGCCTCAACTTCAAGACCCTGGGTCACGATGAGCTCAAAGCGATCCTGTTCGAGATACTTGATGAAAAACAGAAGGCGCACTTCGAAGAAACCAAGGATCTGGATTTTGCTTATGAGGTGCCGGGCTTGGCGCGTTTCCGCGGCAACATCATGATGCAGTATCGCGGGATAGCTGCCGTATTCCGCATCATCCCCTCCAAAATCCTTTCCGCGGATGAGCTGGGACTACCGGAAGGCGTACGGCGCATGACCAACTTCAAGAAGGGGATGGTGCTGGTAACCGGACCGACCGGATCCGGCAAATCTACGACTCTGGCCGGCATGATCGACCTGATAAACTCCACCCGCAAGGAACATATCCTGACCTTCGAGGATCCTTTGGAGTTTATTCATGAAAACAAGCTGTCACTCATGAACCAGCGTCAGATCGGGCAGCACACCGATAGTTTTGCCTCGGCTCTGCGCGCGGCTCTGCGAGAAGATCCGGATGTCATCCTGGTGGGCGAAATGCGCGACCTGACCACCATTCAACTGGCCATGAGCGCCGCCGAAACCGGGCACCTGGTCTTTGGAACCCTGCACACCAGCACAGCTGCCAAGACAGTCGACCGCATCATCGACGTTTTCCCGACCGACCAGCAGGAACAGGTGCGCGCCATGCTGTCCGAATCGTTGAAGGGGGTCGTCTGCCAGCAGCTTCTAAAAACAGCCGACGGCAAAGGGCGCGTTGCGGCTCTTGAAATCATGCTCGGCACGCCGGCCATCGGTAATCTGATCCGAGAAGGAAAAACCTTCCAGATCCCCTCCATCATGCAGACCGCCAAGAAAGACGGCATGCAGTTGATGGACCAGCATCTGCTGGATCTGCTCAAGACCAAGAAGATCAACCCGGAAGAGGCCTACCGCTGCGCCGTTGACAAGAAACAGTTTGAACAGTACCTGACCCCTCAGGCAGGATAAATAGTACTCATCTTAACGAAAAAAGGCCCCGCTTCGGGGCTTTTTTTCGTTGATGTTCCCGCCAGATACCGACGCAATTCGTGCCGGTGTCATAATTTATATTTGATTTATATCGGTGCCGTGCTACCCTTGTATAGCTAGACTGTCTAGCTTATTGAGGGAGGATAATATGAAGACCAATAAAATTAACCGGTTACCCCATGACCGGGAATGGCAGCTTCAGGAAGCCAAGAACCGTCTGAGCCAGGTGGTTGACTTGGCACTGCATGATGGCCCACAGACCATAACCCTGCGTGGCAAGCCTTCGGCGGTGGTTGTTTCTTTCGATGAATACCGTCGGTTGACCCAACCGCGTACCGGTTTATCGCAGTTTTTCAGGCAATCTCCCCTATGTGACGTTGAGCTGGATCTCAGCCGCAGCGCCGATCTCTCCCGCGAGGTGGAGTTGTGAAATACCTGCTCGATACATGTCTGGTTTCCGAACTGGTAAAAAAGGAGCCGAATCCGGCCGTTGTGAGCTGGCTGGACGAGCAGGATGAGCAGAAACTGTTTCTGAGTGTCCTGAATCTGGGTGAGTTGCAGAAGGGGATCAGCAAGCTCCCGAATGGCACAAAAAAGGAAGAGCTGCAGGCGTGGGTGGCGCTCGATCTGGTTGAACGGTTTACCGGCAGGATTCTGGAAATAGATCTTGAAACGGCTTTCTGTTGGGGAAGGCTCCAGGGAGATGCGGAACAGGCGGGCGAGAAGCTGCCGGTAATGGATTCGCTTATCGCGGCCACTGCTGCGGCACATGGGTTGGTTGTGGTTACGCGGAATGTCAGAGATATTGAGAGATGCGGGGTGCGAGTGTGTAATCCGTGGGAGAGAATTAAGTAAACTGTCCCTGGGACATAATACAAATTAGAAAGCGGCCAATTGGTCGCTTTTATTTTTTCTGCGGTAGCTTGAAACGTACTGGCCAGGCAAGGTCTTGCATGCGTTCCTGGCAGCATTAATCCTTCAACCTATCCCCTGCCGAGCGGTAGACGGCAAGATTCTCCCGCTTGCCGACGACCACAATAATCACCACGATGTGCTTGTCGTCAATCTGGTAGACAAGCCGGTAGCCGGCGTTTTTCAGCTTGATCTTGTAGCAGTCGGGCATGCCGGAAAGCTTGGCCGACGCGACACGAGGCCAGACCAACCTTTCGGCCAGCTTTTTCTTGAACTGTTCACGGATCGTACCGTCGAGTTTTTGCCACTCTTTGAGAGCCGACTCTTTGAATTCTAGGTTATAACTCATCAAGGGAAACCTTGACGGTCGGTTCATTCGCCCTCTCCTTGACAAGGCGGGAAAGCTCGTAATCCTCGAATTTCTCCATCAGTGTTTCAAACGCCTCTGCCGGGATGAGGTAGGCGCTGGGCTTGTTGTGGTTGAGAATGGCGACTGGTGCGCCTTCTGCCTCATTAATAATGCGTGAGGGATTTTTTTTCAGGTCGCTGATGCTGACTGAAGCGCGCGCGAAGATTCGATCCATAAATGACCTCTTTGACAACCTTATTTGTGGTTTAAATATAGGTCATATTTCCAGTCGCGGCAAGAACTTATGTGGCGATTATACCTGCATGGCATATAATATTATCAATAAGCATCTGGTATTAGATGCTACGAGCTGACCGCTCAATAACGACATTATGTCTCAGGCCGGCTCGCACGAAGGAGAACTGTCATGACCAAGCCAGCAAAGAACACGATTTGCCTTTGGTACGACCGCGACGCCGAGGAGGCGGCGCGATTTTACGCCAAGACCTTTCCCGATTCATCCGTTGACGCGGTGCACCTGGCACCGGGGGACTATCCGTCCGGAAAGCAAGGGGATGTGTTGACGGTGGAGTTTACGGTGATGGGAATTCCCTGCCTCGGGCTCAATGGCGGCCCCGAGGTCAAGCACAACTGGGCCTTCTCGTTTCAGGTGGCAACCGTTGACCAGGCCGAAACGGATCGGTACTGGAACGCCATCGTCGGCAACGGCGGCGCAGAGAATGCCTGCGGCTGGTGCCAGGACAAATGGGGCCTGTCCTGGCAGATTACGCCGATCGCCTTGACGGAAGCGATATCCGATCCCGATCCGGCTGTTGCCAAGCGCGCATTCGATGCGATGATGCAGATGAAAAAGATCGACATCGATGCCATCGAAGCGGCGCGGCGCGGCTGAAGCTGCAATCCGTGAGGCGCGCGTGACCAGGACGCCTCTTTAACACTACAGGAGTGTTTCCATGAGAAGACTGATCGCATCGACCTTTGTGTCGCTGGACGGCATCATGCAGGCACCCGGAGGACCGGAAGAAGATCCGACCGGCGGTTTTACCCTGGGCGGATGGATGTTCAATTACGCGGACGAAACCATGGACATCTCGGCAGCGGGCTTCGACGGCAAGGATCGCGAGCTGGTGCTCGGGCGCAGGACCTACGAGATATTCGAAGCGTACTGGCCATACCAGCGCGGTGACAATCCGATTGCGAAGACGCTCAATGCGGCAAAAAAGTATGTTGCTTCGCGCACATTGACGACGCTCCACTGGAACAATTCGACCCTGCTCCACGGCGATGTCGTCTCGGCAATCACCGCCCTAAAAAGCCAGCCGGGCCCCGACCTGCAGATCATCGGCAGCGGTAATTTGATTCAAACGCTGCAGGCCGCATCACTGATAGACGAGTACAACGTGTGGACCTTTCCAGTGGTACTTGGGCGGGGCAAGCGCCTCTTTGGCGAGACAGCCAAGCCATCCGCGCTGCGGCTCATTCGCTCCCAGGTTTCGACCACTGGCGTTGTGATGAGTACCTATGTACCGGGTGTCGATATCCGGCCCGGATCGTTCGCGAGCGCCGAGCCGAGCGAGAAGGAGTTGGCTCGACGCAAAAAGTTGGCAAACGGTATGTGGTGATGAGTTCAGCTGATTAGCATTTCCCTGGACAACCCTGTGGCTGCATAGCTGCAGGTGGAGTCACGACCACCTGCTCGTTCTCCACCGGCAGCGTGGCGCCCGGCAGGAAGGACGTCCTTGAGGTATTCGGGGACATCCATATTTAATTTAAAAGGCGGCCAATCGGCCGCCTTTTTGGCGCTGGCGAACGCCCTCTCCTACCGCGATGTCCTCCGTTACCGCGATATCCTCCTCGATGACAACCGCTTCCTGAACAGGGAGCTCCTCTCACAGGCGGGTGACGAGATCATCGGCGGGAACTCAGGGTTGCGGAACGTTATGGAGATGGTTCTGCAAGTGGCACCCCTTTCCAATACAGTTCTTTTGATGGGGGAGACTGGCACAGGAAAAGAAGTAATCGCCAACGCCATCCATTTCGCCTCTTCACGTAAAGATGGTCCGTTTATCAAGGTTAATTGCGGCGCGATACCGGATAGTCTCATCGACAGCGAGCTCTTTGGTCACGAAAAGGGCGCCTTCACCGGAGCAGTCTCCGAGAAGCGCGGGCGCTTCGAGCGAGCAAACGGTGGCACCCTTTTTCTGGACGAAATCGGCGAATTGCCTCCCCAAGCGCAAGTTAGGCTCTTGCGTGTGCTTCAACAACGCGAAATCGAACGGGTGGGAGGAGACAAGGTCATTCCTGTAGATGTCAGGGTAATTGCGGCCACGCATCGCAACCTGGAGAGCATGGTCTCTGAAAGTCGGTTTCGGGATCTCTGGTTCCGCATAAACGTCTTTCCGATCATCGTCCCGCCATTAAGGCAGCGCAAAGAGGACGTACCGGCCCTCACGCGCTATTTTGTGTCATTGAAATGCCGGGAGCTTGGGATCGCCATTGCTCCGGCCATTGCGCCCGGGGCGCTGGATCGGTTGATGAGCTACAGTTGGCCCGGAAATGTCAGAGAGTTGGAAAATTTGGTGGAGAGGGAACTAATCCGGCATCGGGGAGGGCAACTGAGATTTGATTTTCTGTTGCCTAGTGAGAAAGACACTGAAGTTCAAATAGTTACTGAAGGGAAATTGGGCGGTCCAATAAATCTCGATGAAGCCATGTCCTTGCATATCAGCAAGGTTCTCAAGTTGACGCAAGGGAAAATTCATGGCCCGGGAGGAGCAGCGGAATTGCTCGGCATCAACCCAAACACACTGAGGGGGCGAATGGGTAAACTTGGCATAACGTATGGTCGAAAGAAAGGGTAAAATCAGCTTATTTCATAGTATCTCGAGAAGACGTCCTTCAGATTGCAAGATCGCTCCAAGGAGTCAAGGATTGAGCGTTTTTGAGGGGAGAACTGCGTGCAGCGTTCATTCGGAACACTTTAATGGTCATATCCTCCCCAACAGTCGCAGCAGGCCATCCAGAATAGTCAGGGGGTGGGGCGGACAACCGGGGATGTAAAGATCGACCGGCAGGAATGTATCGACACCGTTATGCACAGCATGCAGCCCATGAAACGGCCCGCCGTCAATGGCGCAGGCCCCGGCTGCTATGACCACCTTGGGAGCAGGTATGGCCTCCCAGGTCTTGAGCAGGGCCAGGCGCATATTCTCCGTGACCGGGCCGGTGACATATAACCCGTCGGCATGGCGCGGGCTGGCCACAAACTGGATACCAAACCGCCCCAGATCGAAGCCGACCGTGGAGAGAACGTTGGTGTCGGCCTCACAGGCGTTACAACCGCCGGCACTCACTTCCCGCAGCTTGAACGACCGGCCAAAGAGGGAAATCAGCTCCTTGCCCATGGCATGGGCCAGGCGACGTTCCTCCCCCCCCCTGACAACCAGATCCTCCCGTTCCGAAACCGCCAACTTCTCGTCGCGGGTGAAACAGACCGCCCCGCTGGGACAGGCTCGCTCGCATTCGGGACAGAACAGGCATTTGCCCATATCCAGGGCCAGACCATTGCTGTGGTAAATAGCACCTACCGGACATGCCTTTGCACAGATACCGCAGTCATCCGGACACTTGTCCGGGTCAAGTTGCGGATAGCCCCTGAACAGCTCCGGTAAAAGCGCCGGTTCAGCGGGGTAATTTATCGTTCGGTGTCTTTGCCGGACGCGTTCGAGTGCCGCCTTGAACATCCGTACCTTTCTTTACGCCTGTTTTTTTGTGAGTCTTGACACTGTCCCCAAGTTTGACCTCGGCGCTTGTTTCCAGTAGCCGCAGGAACAGGGCCGTCCGGTAGCCGGCATGGACCGCCAGTTCTGCCCGCTGTTTCAAATCCCGCTCCGCAGCCGCCAACCACGCGGCAACCGTACGGCCAGCCGGACGCTGTTCCGCCAACCGGGTCAGGGCCATGACAGCCAGCCATTCCGACAGTTCTTCAAAACGCTCCTTATGGAACCACTCCACCCCGCCACTGGTGTGAACCAGCATAAAATCGCAACAGGTGGGCTGGGAGAATGCCGTTTCATCCTGCAGGCATACTTTCTTATTGCCTGGGCCGCCAGTAACTCTACATGTCAGCATCGCCCTGAAAAGCAGGACCGCGCGCTGGGCGTCAAAGACTTCCGAAAGACCATCCGCCGCAGTCAGCATACGCTTCAGGGTATAATCAAGACCATAGGCATCCGCATCAATACCGGTTTCGCGCACCAGCAACCAGGCCAACAGCAAGCGGGTGCCAGCTACCGAGTCCAGCAACCGCAACAACCTGGATTGGAAGGCCTGCGCATCCTTCGAGACCGGCTTCATGGTTCGGAGCGATGCCAGCAAAGCCAGGCAGGCTGGCATGCCATCCAGAATACCGTCCAGCACGGCGGCCTCACCATCAAGCTCTGCATTGAGGATCGCCAGGAAACGCTGGGCCGCAACAGTAAGCTCATTCACGCCCTCCGGGACTGACGGCAGCATATTTTTGTCCGCCGCAGGAACCAGCTCCAGACAAGCCTGGAAGGCCCTGTTCAGGGAGGCGTAGCGCTGTTGCTTCAGCTCATCCTCCAGGCTCTCCACCCCTTTGCCGTTAAGAGCCGCACAGAGTTGGCCCCAGCGGCCATCCTTATCATCGCTGATTTCGCGGAAATCCATGAATACGTGGAACTGGTACTCGCCCAGCTCGGCGTAAAGCCCCTTCTCCCGCAACTCGCGGCCATTGCGCAGGTACTCCAGACCATTGGTGGTATCCCGAAAGGCATGGAAAACCCGGGCGTCATCATTGAGGCTCAAGGCCGTAGCGAGTGTAGTCCGCTGCAACTCCATGTCTCCACTGTCCGCTTTCACGGCAAAGGCGACCGAATCCCTGATCCAGCCGGCAGTTGTGGCATGGCAATTGTGGTACAGCACCAGGGCTCGTTGTTCGCCCACCCGGTTGGAATAGGCAAAGACGTTCTCATCCACCCTGCTGCCGGCTTGGAAGTCATACAGCACAAAGTTCTCCGACCCTGAAAAAAGCCAGCGCCGCCGAAGCAGCGGAAAGATCCACATCTCATGGCCACGCACCAATCCGGCATCCACACCTTCATCCCAATAGGCGCGTTTGTATTCCATGCCATACTTTTCGTGATAGCCCTCGATCTGGCCATGGCCGAACATGGGCAGGCCCGGCATGGTGGCCAGCAACACACAGGCGCCAAAGTATTTCCCTTGGGTGCCGAACTGCTCCACAGCGGTCTTTTCGTCCGGGTTGTTCATGAAATTCACGAAGCGCTTGAGCACCTCGGGGTTAAACTCCAGGACATTCCTGATGGTCTGGCGGTATTTGGCGTTTTCCTCGGTCTTGAGCATGTTCATGAAGGCGCTGTTATAGACGCGGTGCATGCCCAGAGTCCTTACGAAATAGCCCTCCATCAGCCAGAAGGCCTCGGCCAGCAGCAGCGTATCCGGCACCTCGGCTGAAACCCTATCCACCACCTCGCGCCAGAACTCCACCGGGAATACGGCGTCGAACTCCTCGCGGCTCATGCCATGCTCGGCACGGGACGGGATGCCGCCCCCCAGACCGCGCACCGGGTACCACAGGCGCTGGTAATGCTTCTTGGCCAGGGTCATGGCAGCGTCAAAACGGATGATCGGGAAATTGCGGGCCACATGCAGAATGGTCTGGATGACCGCCTCGCGCACCTCGGGGATCAGGTAGTTGAGTTGGGCGGTATCGTTCCAGGGGATGCTGGTCCCGTCGTTGCCATGATAGATGTATCGAGTGCGGCCATCGCGGCGATCATGGTACTTGAACACCACCGCGGCATCGGTCTTGGTCCAGTAGCCGTCCTCAATCTGGATACAGACATCGCTGTCATGTGAAAGGTCTTCTCCATTGAACTGATAGGTGGGAAATGGAGGATAGTCCGTCTGCACGAACCAGTGCGGGTGTTGGACAACCCAGCGGGATGATATTCCGGTGTGATTGGGAACCATGTCGCTGGCCAGACGGATGCCGAGCTTGAGCGCCCTCTCCCGCAAGCTGCCCAAGGCTGCCCAGCCGCCCAGGTCGGCGGCAACTTCATAGTCGAAGAGCGAATAGGCCGAGGCGATGGCGTCGGGGTTGCCGCACAACTGCTTGATACGCTGGGAAGCGGGCGAACGTTCCCAGACACCGATCAGCCACAATCCGGTAAAACCTGCAGCCGCCAGACGGCCCAATTCAGCGTCAGGCACCTGGTCGAGCCGGGTGATGGAGTACCCATATTGTCGGCTCAACTGTTCGAGCCAGACGTAGACCATCTTGGCCATCATGACCACATTGGACATCCAGTCGGCATCCGGGGAAAAATGTTCGTACTCGGGATAATCGTAGCCGGCAAAGACCGAGCTGCCGTCGGCGCCCACGCCTCCCGCACCACCGTGCAGCCCATGTCGGCCGAACTCCATCACCGGCGGCGGACCGGGCTCGCCCGCTCCGCCCCACTCCCGCTCCTCCTCAAGGAGGATATCAAAGGCGATGGCCACCTCTTGCAGCAGTTCTGTCGGAAGCAATACATTCCAATGATCACGGATGAAACCAACCTGACCGGAAAGGGAATCAGGTGCGGCCTTAATGGGGGCACGCAGGGCTTCAACCAGTGTCATGTCCAGCCCCGTCAACAGCGGCCCTTGTGCTAAAGCGGCATCCATACCATCCATCAGTTCCAGGTAGGGCGAAGCCTTTGCCAGTTCGCGGTCGTCAAGTATCCTTCGGAAGCTGTCGATAGCCGGGTTCTCGGCAGCCGTCCTGAGCATCAGCAGCTCCCTCAGCATGGCCTGCTTCCGTTTAAGAGCGGTGTCGCTACGGCCAAGCCAACCAGCCGGATCAGCAACACCAGCCAGGACATCCTGCGGCGGAAACAGATCAACAAAATGTGCCAGCAGCTGAATAGTCTCAGCCCCGTTCGGATCCACACCGCTACGGCGGAGGGCATCCTGAAGTACATCCGGTTGTTGAGCCTCAGCCAGCACATCGATAAGGTGGCGATAGATCTTTTGCAGGGTAACGAACAGATTGAGCTGACCGGCATGGACAAGCGGTTGCCCCGAGGTGCGCTGCCGATTCAGTTTCAGGGCAAGCTGACGATAAAAGATAATGGCGGGAATGCCTCGCTCGGCAATGGTACGCGAAAGCGCTCCCAGATCCAGGGAGCGCCAGTGTTGAGCCGATATCTGGATATCATGTGGGAAGTACTGTAGTGTGCTGCTTTTTTCTGTCATATCAGTGTCCAGGCATCGGCGTAAGGGGTAAAGCGTCGGAAAAAAGGCCCGGGACGATCCGTTACCGCCGAACCGGTGAACGTGTCATATAAAATTAGCAGCCAACCGTTTCCTTGACTGATTTCGTTTCTCAAGTTTACGGCTTTTTAGTTTTAGCTTTATCCTTGGAGCCGGTTTTTGAAGTCTTGGAGGATTTTGCCCCCTTCTTGGACTTCTTCGACTTCTTGGACTTTTTCATGGACTTCTTGGACTTGCTTTTTTTAGACTTGCTGATCTTGCGAGGCTCGGGATCGAAGTCATCGCGGATATTGTTCAATAGGACCGAGCTCTCTTCCTGGTTGGGATCGGCCATTTTAGCGGTTTCAAGAATCTCTTTTGCCTCGCTGAGCCTGCCGGTTTTCATATACAGCCGGCCCAGTGCATTCAGGGAACGGATATGGTCCGGCTTTAGTTCCACTGCTTTCTTGTAGCTGGCAATGGCATTCTCGTAATCCTTCTTAAAATCGTAGATCAGCCCCAGTTTGTAGTGGTTGTTAGGATCGTCCGGAAAAAGTTCCACGGTCCCTTTGAGCAGGTCGGAAATCTCGTCGTACTGCTTGTTTTTGACATAGATCGAGACCAGGGAGTTACGCGTCTCCACGTCATCCTTCTGCTGTGCCAGCACCTTTTTATAATGCTCCACTGCTTGGTCATTCTGCCCCTTGGTTTTATAAATAATCCCGATTTCACGGTTGGCATCGACATTGTCAGGGTAATACTTCAGCACTGCCAGATAGCTTTCGATGGCCAGGCTGGTTTCATTGTTTCGGGCAAAGATTCTGGCCAGCTTGAGCTGAATATCGGGACTGTCCGGTTTTAACTTAAGAAATTCACTGTACTGCTCTACAGCCTGGGGCTGACTTCCACGTGCCAGGTAGATATCCGCCAGGCGCAAGCGGGCATCGCTATTGTCAGGTTTGGTCTTGATGGCTCGCCGGTAAGCCACCGCAGCCTCATCAAGCAGAGACCGCTTTTCGTAGAGAACACCCAGATTCAGGTAAACATCGCTGTTTGTGCTGTTGAGATGCGCTGCTTCCCGGTACGCGGCAATAGCCTCGTTATCTTTGCCGGACGCGCGATAAAGGTTACCAAGCTTTTCATAGGTGTCAACCAGTCCAGGGTGTTCCTTAAGAGAGCTCTTCAGCGTTTCAATCGTTTTATCAGGATCCCCGGATGCATTTGATGCGCCAACAAGCGGCTGGGAGCTGCTCGCAACCGGCGGTGCCGGGACCCTGCTTTTGCCACCCAGCAGGTTTTCGTATTCTGCCAGTTTGGCATCACCCTTTTTCTCGTAGATGCCGGCCTTCATCAGGTGGATCTCACGGTTTTGCGGGTTGGATATCTCAGCTTTTTTCAACTCCTCCAGAGCCTTGTCCAGCTCGTTACGCCCCAGGTGAATGCTGGCAATGCCCATGTGACCCTTATCGCTACCGGGGTCGGCCGCCAGCGCCCGCCGATATTCCTCCAGGGCTTTGTCAGGCTGTCCTGTGGCTACGTAAATCTCCGCCAGGCTGTTAAATAACCCGGAATCACGAGTCAATTCGCGAGCAGCCTCGTTGTAATGATATATGGCCAGCGGGAAAACCTTGCGTTCTGCCAGAATACGCCCCATGGCGCGGTGATAATTCGGATTGGGGATTGCGGAAAGACCACGTGCTAACTGCACCGAGGCTTCATCGTTCAACCCCTTCTGGGCATAGAGCAGTCCCAGATTGCCACTGGCAAGGGGAAATGAACGTTCCTGCTGCAGTGCCTTACGGTATTCACTTATGGCGCCATCCACGTTACCGATCCGCTCAAACTGCAAGGCGGTAATGAAATGGCCGGCACCTCCATCGGGACAGAGGGATAATATCTTAGCTTCCGACTGGCGCTGCTGGGATTCATTGCGGAGAGCATCCAGCTTCCCCACAAGCTCCAGCGCTTCCTGACATGAGTCATTGCCAAAGCCCCAGCTGAAGCCGGTAAGCAGCAATGCGGCGCACAATAGTGCTCCATAGTTACGTAATATCTGCATAGATTGGGTTCCTTGGAAGGTTCTGTAATGGCCGGGGATTATACATGCCATTCTCCAAAAATTCAATTATTTAGGCTAATGTCTTGATTATTTGGATTTTTTTGTGCCATAATGCCACATCAGATCAGGATTAAAATGGCAAGCGCGCCCCTCTTGTGTACAAGGAGCAGAATATGAATCAAGAGCTGGAAACATTGATCATGAACGCCAGCGACCTGCCTACCATTCCGGTGGTCGCCACCAAGGTCATGCAGCTTATCGAATCTGAGGGGGTATCTGCCGAGGAACTCGCCAGGGTTGTGTCTGCAGACCCTGCAGTGGCAGCACGTGTCCTGAAAATATCCAATTCATCCTTCTACGGCTGCCAGCGTCAGATCCAGACTTTGTCTCACGCCATAATGATGCTGGGCTACAATACACTGAGAAGCCTGGTCGTGGCAGCATCGGTCAAACAGGTCTACAAGCCTTATGGGCTTACCGAGAAGATGCTCTGGGAACACTCCTTTGGGGCCGGGCTGGCAGCCCGTCTCATCGCCAACAATACCCGCCTGGTCAACGAGGAGGAGGCCTTTCTGGGCGGTCTCTTTCATGATATCGGCAAGATCATCATGAACTTCTTTGACAAACAACAATTCCAGAAGGTTATGGAAAAATGCTACAATGAGGAAATTTCGTTTCTGGAAGCCGAACAGCAGGTTTACTCATACAACCATGCCGAGGTGGGCGGGTTGGTGATCAAAAAATGGAATTTTCCGGAAATGCTCATGAAGGCCGTCCTTCAACACCATCACTTTACATTTGAAAAAGACGAGGATCCCAGCCAGGTGAAACTAACCTGTATAGTGGGACTGGCAAACATCTTCTGTCACAAGCTTGGAATCGGCGTACGCGAACCGGAAGAGGATCTGGTAATCCACGAGACTAAACCGGCCAAACTTCTGAATCTTGATGAAGGCCGCATCAACACACTGCTGGAAAACTTTGACAAGGCATATACCCAGGACAAGGGTTATTTCAATTAATCTCCCTGATTCTCGATATACTCAAGAATGTTCCCGCGTTTTTTACCCGAGGCGCGGTCGCGTGCTTCTTCCGAGATATCCACGCTGTCAACCTCTGTTTCCTCCGGATGCCTTTTTAGGCCTTCATGCTTGAGATTGCCTTCGCGTGAACCTTTTCTGCCTGCCTCTTTAATGCTGCTGATTTCTTTAAGCGGTTCCGTCATCAAGGCCCCCAGTCACGCTGTTCCAAGAATGAAAATTGATTTTTCACAAATGAAAATATATACTATTTCTTTATAAAAATTTGCTGCAGGGAAATCTATGATCCGCACAATCCTTACCTACCCCAATCCTGAACTCAAAAAAAAATCAGCTCCGGTGACCATCATCACTGAGAAAATCCGCGAACTCGCCAGGGACATGGCCGAGACCATGTATAATGCGCCTGGCATCGGGCTGGCCGCACCGCAGATCGGTGTTCACCAGCGCATCATCGTCATCGACGTTTCAGGCCACGACGAGCAACCTGAGCTCATCATAGCACTCAACCCGGTTATCGTCCACGCCGAAGGCGAGGCATATGAGGAGGAAGGCTGCCTGTCTGTCCCCAAGTATGCCGCCAATGTTCGACGCCATGCCTCCGTCGTGGTAAAAGGACTGGATCTGGATGGCAACGAGAAGGTCTGGCGGGCGGATGATCTGCTGGCCATTGCCTTCCAGCACGAGATAGATCATCTGGACGGCATCCTCTTTGTTGACCATCTCTCTCCGCTCAAGCGCGATCTATTCCAGCGCAAAGCCCGCAGACTGGCAGAAGCTGCCACGGAGGCATCATGACCGGTTGGCGGATCATCTTCATGGGGACCCCCGAGTTTGCCTGCCCCACCCTGCGTACGCTTATCGCTCGCGGCGAGAATCTGGTTGCAGTGGTAACCCAGCCGGACCGGCCCAAGGGCCGGGGGCAGAAGCTTCTGCCGCCACCGGTCAAGGAACTGGCCCTGCAACATGGCATCCCGGTTATTCAACCGCCCAAGGTGCGCGACCTTGCCTTTATTGAAACCTTGCTGAACCTCAAGCCTGACCTGATCGTGGTGGTGGCCTTCGGCCAGATCCTGCCCAAGGCGCTGCTGGATATACCACCCAAGGGATGCATCAATGTCCACGCCTCGCTGCTGCCCCGTTACCGGGGTGCCGCGCCGCTCAACTGGTGCATCATCAACGGCGAGACCGAGACCGGTGTCACCACAATGCTGATGGATCCCGGCCTGGATACCGGACCCATGCTGCTTCGCAGCGCTACAACGATTGACGGCAACGAGGATATCATCGCGTTGCATGATCGCATGTCCCTGCTGGGGGCTGAATTGCTGGCCGAGACCCTGGACGGGCTCAAAGCAGGAAGAGTTTCTCCGCAACAACAGGACGACAGCCTGAGCTGCTACGCCCCCATGCTGAAAAAGGAAGACGGCTTGATCAACTGGTACCGTGAAGCAAGGGCCATCCACAACCAGGTACGCGGCCTGGCGGTCTGGCCCGGCGCCTACACCTTCCTGAACGGGCAAACGCTTAAACTCTACCGTACGAGGGTCGGTGACGGGACAGGGCTACCCGGCCGGGTGCTGCGTGCAGAGCGAGGGGTCTTCGAAGTGGCCTGCCTGAGCGGCAGCATTTTCATCGAGGAGCTGCAACTAGCAGGTAAAAAACGGCTTGACGCAGCCAGCTTCCTGGCTGGTTGCCCCATTTCGCAGGGAACGCAGCTCGCCAACTGCGCCAATGGAGACATATAACCCGTGACTGCTTCAGATAACAACACACCACCACGCAAACGGTTATTCATCTCCCTGATGGGGTTTACCTGCCTGATCCTGGTCGGTTTAATTTTTCTGGCCTGGTGGGTCCCCAATCGCGGCCTGGCCAATATCCATCCCAATCTTCCCAACATTGTCGGCATCATCGTAGCCATCCTCTCCGGCATGGCCATCCTGGGCACCGGACTGCTGGTATTGACCACTGCCCTGGGCAAGGATATCTTCTTCACCCGTTTCATGCGATTGGTGGTGATCAAGTTCCTGCTGCCGATGATCGAGCTGGTAGGGCGCGGCCTGGGACTTAACAAGGACAGCATCCGCCAATCCTTTATCGCCATGAATAACAGCCTGGTGATCTCCCAGCGTCAGAAGGTCAAGCCGGACCGCATCCTGGTGCTGCTGCCCCACTGCATCCAACTGTTCGACTGCGAGATCAAGGTCACCGGCGATATCAATAAATGCGTACAGTGCGGCCGGTGCGACATCAAGGGATTGGTGGAGATCAGCCGCAAGTACCGGATCGACATCTCCGTGGCCACCGGAGGCACCCTGGCCCGCAAGGTTATCGTGGAGAAACGCCCCAAGCTGGTACTGGCCGTGGCCTGTGAGCGCGACCTGACCTCCGGTATCAAGGACTGCTACCCCCTGCCGGTGATCGGCATCCTCAATGATCGTCCCTATGGCCCCTGCTTCAACACCACGGTTGACGTTGCCAAGATCGACGCGGCCCTCAGCCAGGTCATCCTGCAGGAAGAGCCGGCAGCATAACGCCATCAAGCAAATGAAGAAGGGCGGGGTTTAAGCCCGCCCTTCATTCTATCAACCGATCATTCAATCTCGTCCAGCATCGCCAGGGCAAAGTTCTTGGCCCGACCCGACGGTGCAATCATGCCGTAAGCCATCGCCTCATGCAGTTCCTCCATGGTTGCCCCAGCTTCCTTCGCGACCGCGAAGTGTTTCTTCAATCAGGCCGGGCAACCAACTGCAATGGCGCAGCCCACCCGGATCAACTCCCTGGTTTTGGTGTCCAGTACTTCCTCATACTCGTAATCCAGGAACTTCTTGCGAATCTTCATGGCATCCCCCTTTATTCCACATACTCTCCCAAGATCCGGCCATAACAGTCGCGGATCTTACCGGTAATCTCCTCGTAGTCACATATTAATGCCGCGCCAGGGTTCTTCAGGGCGGGATCATAACCCAAGCGTTTGGCCAGCTTGTTGAGATAATGTCTAGACCCGCTCAGATCGTTGCTGGAGTAATCATGGATGATCCGCAAGCGGTTCTCCAGCCTGCGCAGGAACTTGTAGCCGGAGAGTAATGTCTCGCAATCGGCAGCACTCACCAAGTCCAGTGTTTGCATCTCCTTGAGCGCCTCAACCGTACTGGTTGTACGCAACTCGGGATAGCGGCACCCATACTTCAGTTGCAGGTACTGACTGGCAAACTCAACATCCACCATGCCGCCCCGCCCGGTCTTGATATTGTAGCTGCCGCCGGTTTCCTTGGCAAGTTCGTGCTCCATGCGCATCCGCAGACGGTGGATCTCCTGACGGCCGTCATCATCAATGGATGCGCCATAGACGGTATGGCGGATTACATCGTGCAACTGGCTGGACAGGACCTCTTCTCCCAGCACCACGCGTGCCTTGGTAAGGGCCTGGCGCTCCCAGATCTGGGCCTCCTTGCGATGATAGTCGAGAAAGGAGTCAAGCGAGGTCACCAGAGGGCCCGCATTGCCCGACGGGCGCAGACGGGTGTCGATCTTGTAGACATACCCTTCGCGGGTCTGCATGGTCAGGATGGAGATCATCTTTTGGGCCAGCTTGGCAAAATATTCGTGGTTGGAAATCTGCCGCTCGCCGTTTGTATAACCTTGGTGATCATAGACAAAGATGATGTCCAGGTCGGAGTGATAATTGAGCTCACCGCCACCCATCTTGCCCAAAGCGACCACGGCCAGGCTCGCCTCGGCCACATCCCTGCCAAAGCGATAGGTAGGCCGGCCAAAGCGCTTCAGCTCCTGCACCCCCAGGCGAAATGCAGCGGTCAGGCAGGTTTCTCCCAGATGGGTCAGCTGCGCGGCGATCTCGCCCTGTTTCAGCTTGCCATGGATGTCGTTCATGCCGATCCGCAGGAACTCCTCGTTGCGGTAGCGCCGGATCACATCCAGCTGATCCTCGAAATAGTCCGACTGCTCCAGCAGGCTGGCCAACTCGGCGGTCATCACATCACGGGACTTGGTCGTAGAGGCGTAGCTGCGGGCCACCATGCTGTCCAGCAGTTCCGGATGGTTGATCAGGATCTTGGAGAGGAATTCGGACATGCCGAACAGGGATACCAGCAGTTTCAGCGTCTCGCGGTTTTCAGCCAGCAGCGCATAGTAGGAGGAGCGGGTACCGATCACGGTCAGGAAACGCTCCAGATGGGTCAGAGCCAGATCCGGGTCAGGGGATTCGAACAACTCCTGCAGAAACAACGGTGCTATTTTATCAAGAATACTGCGGCTGCGCGCCGTGAGGTTGCCCTTCTCGGGACCACGCCGCAATGAGAGCAGATTCTCATAGGCCCGCTCCACATCCTCGAAATGCCGTTCCGCCAGCATATCCTTGACCAGATCGGGATCAGCCATGGAATCCAGGAAGAACAGCACTTCGGGCTTCACCTCCTGCATGATCTTATCGTCGCGGGAATGAAACAGGTTGCCGTAGATGGCAGAGACATTAGAACGATGCCCCTCCAACACCTCGCGGAAACGCTGCAGCCCGTTTGAGCGCAGGAAACCGCAGCGGCGTGCCAGGGCTTGCAGTTCGTCCTCCTTGGAGGGGAGGTTGTGAGTCTGGCGCTCCTGCACCACCTGGATGCGATGTTCAACCGTGCGCAGAAATCGATAGGCCTCGGAAAGCTGGCGCTGGTCCTCTTCGCTGATCAGGCGGGCAGCCAGCAGCGCATCCAGCGCCTTGAGCGAGTTGCGCTCCCGCAGCTTGGGATTCTTGCCGGCGTAGACCAGTTGCAGCGCCTGGATGAAAAACTCGATTTCGCGGATACCACCCCGCCCCAGCTTGAGGTTGGACTCGGCTTCCGCGGAACGGGTCAGGGAGGCATCGATTTTCTGCTTCATGTTTTTCATATCCTCGATCAGGTTATAATCGAGGTATTTACGGTACACAAAGGGCTGCAACATCCGCAGCAACTGTTCTCCCAGCTCCAGCGATCCGGCCACCGGGCGCCCCTTGAGCATGGCTGTGCGCTCCCAGGACTGGCCCCACGATTCGTAATAGACCTCGGCCGAGCGGAGCGACACCGCCATGTCGCCGGACTTGCCCTCCGGTCGCAAACCCACATCCACCCGGAAGACAAAGCCGTCCTCGCTCACCTGGGACAGCGCCTTGCTGATCATCTCGCCCAGCTTGTTAAAGAAGGTATGCAGGGAAACCACTCCCTTCCTGTTGCCGGAACCATTCTCGATCCCGCTGGTCGCACCCTTGTCAGACTCGTAGAAGTAGATGATGTCGATGTCTGAGGAGAAGTTCAGCTCCTGCCCGCCAAGCTTGCCCATGCCGATCACGGTCATCTCCGCCTCGCGCATACCGGTCTCGGCCTGCATCAACGGCAGTCCGTACTCCCGGATCAGGCAGCGGCGAGAGACCTCATAGGCAATCTGCAACGAGGCCGCCGCCAGGTTGGAAAGCTCTACGGTCACCTCCTCCAACGGGGCCAGCCCATTCAGGTCACGGGCGGCAATCCGCAGAATTTCCTGGCGTTTGAATTCTCGCAGCACCTTCATCAAACGGGTAAAATCAGTCGTTTCATCCACCTGAGAACGAAGGATTGCCAACTGTTCCTCAAGGGAGCGGGCCTGATCGATGCCGTTGTCCAGCAATAACCCGCGCAAGGCGCCGGGTGACTTGAAGAGCAGATTAACCAAAAACGGTGAGGAGCCGCACAAAAGCACGAACTGGGCCAGCCTTCTCTTACGCAGGGCCACCTCTATCAGATCCTCGGGAGAAAGAGCCCCCACCAGGCGCTCAAAGGCGTTCAAGGCCATATCAGGCAATGGGGTCAGCAGCGAGTTGATCACAATCCGGTGCAGGGTTTCGACAGAAAACAGCGACTGAAACAGGAGGATGTTATCGGCCGAACGAGCACCATAAAGGTAACCGTGCGACTCCAGGAAGACGTTCAACTGCTCTGCGCGAACATGGGCATCCTCGACGGCTATGATCCGGCTGAATTCCTGGGAAAAGCGTTCAACATGCATGTCAGTTGCCTGTTATCTTGCGCAACCCGGAGCGATAATCGCCGCTGACAATGCCGTTTTCGGTGATGATGGCGCTGATATAGCGCACCGGGGTTACATCGAAGGAGGGGTTGCGCACCATGACCCCTTCGGGCGCTATGGCAATGCCCTTGATATGGGTCACCTCGCTGGCAGGCCGCTCCTCGATCGGGATCTTGCTGCCGTCAGCCAGGCTCAGGTCCAGGGTTGAGACCGGCGCGGCCACGTAGAAGGGGATGTTGTTCTCCCTGGCCAGCACGGCCACCGAATAGGTGCCGATCTTGTTGGCCGTGTCGCCATTGGCGGCGATGCGGTCGGCCCCCACCACGCAGCAGGTGATCTCGCCGCGGCTCATGAAGAAACCGGCCATGTTATCGGAGATCAGGGTGGTGGGAATACCCGCTTTCATCAGCTCCCAGGCGGTCAGGCGGGCACCCTGCAGCCAGGGGCGGGTCTCATCGGCAAAAACCTGGATCTTCTTGCCGGCTTCGTGGGCGGCGCGGATCACCCCCAGGGCGGTGCCGTAACCGGCCGTAGCCAGGCCGCCTGCATTGCAGTGGGTCAGGACTGTAGCTCCCTCCGGGATCAGGGTCGCGCCCCACTTGCCGATGTTCTTGCAGATGGTCAGGTCTTCCTGCTCGATCAGGATGGCTTCCTTTTTTAGAGCTTCGCGGATCTTGTCCAGCGATTTACCCCGATTGGCCTCGGCGGTCCGCTTCATCCGTTCGATGCCCCAGAACAGATTGACCGCAGTGGGGCGGGTACGGGCCATGACATCGCAGACATTCTCCAGTTGGCGAAAGAAGGATTCATGGGTATCGGCAATGATCTCCCGCGCCCCCAGGGCAACCCCCATGGCGGCAGCCACGCCGATGGCCGGCGCGCCGCGGATGATCATGCCCTTGATGGCTTCGGCCACCGACTTGAAATCGGAATAGGTGTTGTAGACCTCCTCAGCCGGCAAGCGGGTCTGGTCGATCATGATGACGGTATTGTCGCGCCATTCGATGGTGCGGAAGGACATGCAGGGCTCCTTGAAAATATAGTCGCGTAAGTAAGGTTTCGACTTCTACTTTTATCACGGGAGCATGGATTCAGGCAATCATTTCTCCCTCAACAGGCCTTTGGACACCCGATAAGGTCACAGATTTCCCTCTCCTTTGGACCCAATTCAGCGGGCCTAAAGGAGAGGGATCGGGTGAGGGCAGACCCCCTTTTTACTTGCCGCCGCCCTCCCGGCGCTGATATAACTTCGCCATGCCTGCAAGCGGAAAACATGTGACCCTGACAGAAATTTTCCTGACCTTCGCCAAGATCGGTATCACCGGTTTTGGCGGTGGCATGGCTATCGTTGCCCTGACGGAACGTATCTGCGTAAGGGAAAAAGAGTGGATCACCGCCGAGGAGTTCCTGCACGGCCTGGCCTTCGGCCAGATCCTGGGCCCCTTCTCCCTCAATGTCTGCACCTTTACCGGACACCACCTGCGCGGCATCCGCGGCGGGATCATCGCTGCCATCGGCTTCATCCTGCCCTCCTTCCTGCTGATGTCGCTGCTTTCCTGGATCTACTTCGCCTATCACAAACTGCCCCGGTTGCAGGCTGCCCTGATGGGGACCAACCCGGTGATCATCGGCTTGATCCTGGTGGTGGCCATCGATATGGGGCGCAAGCAGATCAAGGGTCCTAACGGCATCCTGTTGGCGCTGGCCGCCTTTGGCGCCACCGTGTTCCTCAAACTGAATGCTGCCTGGGTGCTGCTGGCGGCCGCTGCCTGGTCGCTGGGCGTTAGTGTCTACCACCGGAGGCACACCTGATGCCGGCATTGCTCACCCTGGCCTGGATCTATTTCCGCATCGGCCTGATCTTTGTCGGCGGCGGTTACGTGCTGATACCGCTGCTCAACCACATCATGGTCGAGCAGTACCGCTGGCTGACCCTGCGGCAATTCCTGGACGGTCTGGCCCTGTCCCAGTTGACCCCCGGTCCGCTGGCCATGCTGGCCACCTTTACCGGCTTCCGGGCTGGCGGATTTCTGGGCGGACTGGTGGCCACGGTCTTCATCTTCATCCCCTGCGTCGTGTTGATGCTGATCATCGGCCGCAACTACCACCGCCTGAAGAATATCGACCTGATCCGCACCACCCTGGACGGCCTGCTGCCGGCAGTAGTCGGCCTGGTGGCGGCAGCAGCCTGGAACCTGGGCGCATCATCCCTGACCGGCGTGAAGGAATTCATCATCCTGGGGATTGGTTTTGCGGTCTTCAAATGGACCAGGGTCAGCCCGATGATCGTTATCCTCGGGGCGGGACTGATGGGGTTGCTGATCAACTGAAGGGGTAACCGGATATATGTAAGAATGGCCCTGTTTTTCATCGTTTTTCCAAAAAGCACGCCACCTTTTCTCGAACTTGATGGCTACGATACAAAAGAGTTGTTTGGGACGGATGGGGAGTGAGGAGTATATGACAAAACTGATCAAGCCGCATATTTCAGAATTCCCGCAAATCCTCACTATTATCAATGATGGACGTTCCCGCGCTTTCCAGGCCATAAATTTAGCGCTGATTGAAACCTACTGGGCTGTTGGCGGATATCTATCTCGAAAAGTAGCTGAGTCCGGTTGGGGAAAGGGCGTTATCCGCGAGTTGGCTGATTGGTTGTTGGCTAGCGCCCCCGAGATCAGGGGTTTTTCAGCACAAAACCTATGGAGAATGAAGCAGTTTTATGAAGTTTACTCTGTGGATGAAAAACTCTCAGCACTGCCGAGAGTTTTGACCTGGACCCACCATTGCATTTTATTGGCACAATGCAAAAACGCTGATGAGCGCTATTTCTATGCAGCGTCGGCAATACAGGCAGGCTGGTCAACCCGTCAACTTGAGAATGAAATACAACGCAGCTCTTTCGAAAGAACAATGCTGGCAGATCTAAAACTCGCACCGCCGGTGCGAGAATCACATCAGAATGTTACCGGCACCTTCAAAGACTGTTATTTACTGGACTTTCTAAACCTCCCAGAACCGCATCTTGAGACAGATCTTCAGACGGCACTGCTGCAAAACTTGCGCAAGTTTCTACTTGAACTGGGTGACGGCTTTGCTTTTGTCGGCGAGAAAGTCCGTCTCCAGGTTGGAAACCGGGATTTTGAACTTGATCTTCTCTTTTATCACCGCGATCTGCAATGTCTGGTAGCGTTTGAATTGAAAACCGGCCAGTTTGAACCGTCGCATCTGGGGCAACTCTCTTTTTACCTGGAATCACTGGACCGGGACCGCAAACGGCCCCACGAAAATCCGAGCATCGGCGTGTTGCTCTGTCGGCGCAAGGATGATGAGGTCGTTGAATATGCGCTGAGCCGCCATCTTTCTCCAGCCCTGGTCGCCGAATACGAAACCAAGATGATACCCAGGCAGCTACTGCGGGAGAAGCTCCATGAATGGCGAGAAATGCTGGAAGCTCATTCTCTAAAAAAAGATGATTAGTCTATGAACATTCAGCTAAAACTCTCATCAATGTTGAGAGAACTTTCGTTGACCTCCGCCGTTTTTTGAGCTTGATGGAGAGTACACCTAATGGGTGACCCCACAAGATTGCCCCTATGACGAGGTTCGTGATGTGAAGCGAAGACAGTGGATATTATTGTGGATGAGAAACCGATGCAGAATCCACGATTCAAGGATGACAACATGGTTACAGTTTCAGTGGCTTTTGATGAAACGGAATTACGCGAGTTGCTCAAAAGAATTCGGGCACGATGGGAACCGCAGATAATAATTTGGTTTGCTCCGTACCGATTGATACGTGGCAACCCACTTGAAGACAGAATAGCCGCAGTGTAACAGCAAGACATAAATGTCTTATATAGGTAACCATGACGGTTACGTATATGATAGTGCAAAATACACGTAACGTAACCGCTCTTTGAAAAAAGAGAGCATCTGGTTTACCTTTTGGGTCTCTCACCACACCAAAAGGAGGAACTCAGATGCTC